>Ga0209488_10000929_pt1 | contig 24766 bp, 17 predicted proteins | sample Rivendell_Oct201_8_FD_188349 | JGI IMG/M metagenome (GOLD analysis project Ga0209488, IMG submission 188349) | Vadose zone soil microbial communities from the Eel River Critical Zone Observatory, Northern California, USA -... | ecosystem: Environmental > Terrestrial > Soil > Vadose zone >...
GCCGTACCAGAAGCGCGTTTGCAGCGGCGCAAAGAGCGAGTTGTCCCTGCCGACCAGCAGATTGTAGCCGCCCAACGTGGCGACGTGCACCAGGGCCGTTTGCACGCCGCGATCGCCCAATTCAATCTTGACCCTGTAGCTCCCGGGTTCCGTAGGCACGTTGGAGGGCCAGGCCGGCAGGTTCCCGGAGAGTGGATGCAGCGAGGCGTCCGTCAGCAGAAGGATTCTCTCGCCGGCGATCTGCATGCGCACGCGGGCGTCGATGAAGGCCTTCGCGCCTTGTGCGCCTTCGCGCCGGAGGACTTCGGCCAGGCGTTGCGAATCGATCTGCAGAAGTTCCGTGCGGCTGTCCTGGATCGTCACCTGCCAGGCATACCACAGAGGCGCCGCGAACAGCACCAGGGCGACAATCCCCAGTGCCACATAGGTGAGCGCCAGCGAAAGCGCGGATGAGCGCAGCATCCTAATCATCCGCCGTCACCGTGTATCCGGCATTGCGCACGGTGCGCAGCAGCGGACGCTCGAATTCGGCATCGATTTTCTGCCGCAATTTACTGATGTGCACGTCGACGACATTGGTCTGAGGATCGAAGTGATAGTCCCACACGTTCTCCAGCAGCATGGTGCGCGTGACCACCTGACCGGCATGGCGCATCAGGTACTCGAGCAGCTTGAACTCGCGCGGCTGCAGCGTAATCGCCCGATCGCCGCGTGTTACCTTGCGCGTCAACGGATCCATATGCAAGTCGCCTACGCTAAGGGGGATTTCGGTGTTGATGGCCTGTGCGCGGCGATGCAAGGCGTCGATGCGCGCGAGCAGCTCGCCGAAGGCAAAGGGCTTGGTCAAATAGTCATCGCCGCCGCTGCGCAGTCCGCGTATGCGGTCATCGACCTCCGAGAGTGCGCTCAAAATCAGAATCGGAGTGCGCTTGCCGGCCTTGCGCAGCACCTCGATGATGGCAAGGCCATCGATCCCACCCGGCAGCATCCGATCCATGATGATCACATCGTAGGGTTCGCTCGCCGCGAGAAACATGCCGTCGCGGCCGTTGCCTGCGTGGTCGGTCGTATGCCCGGCTTCTTGCAGCCCTTTGAGGACGAACTGAGTGACGCGCTCGTTGTCTTCGACCAGCAGGATCTTCATGTGGTCCCTTCGAGCGGCGGTGCCGCGCGATCGGCCGACCGCGGCGGCGGCTCTAGGGTGGGCGCGTCGGGGTGCTTTTGGCGGCGCCGGCGTTTGAGTCGCAGACTCAACTCATCCAGGTACAGGTACACGACGGGCGTCGTGAACAGAGTCAATGCCTGGCTCAATATCAGGCCGCCGACCATGGTATAGCCCAGCGGCTGACGCAGCTCCGAGCCGGTGCCGCGGCCGAGCGCCAAGGGCAGCGCGCCGAGCAAGGCCGCCATGGTGGTCATCATGATGGGTCGAAAGCGCAGCAGGCATGCCTGACGTATGGCGTCGTGCGGCGACAGATGCTGCTCGCGCTCGGCCTGGATCGCGAAGTCCACCATCATGATGCCGTTTTTCTTCACGATGCCGATCAACAAGATGATGCCGATCAGGGCCATCACGGACAGATCGATATGAAGTATCAATAGCACGAGCAGTGCGCCGACGCCCGCCGAAGGCAGGGTGGAGAGAATCGTCAGCGGATGAATGTAGCTCTCATAGAGCATGCCGAGAATGATGTACACGGCCACGAGCGCCGCAAGAATCAGATAGGGCTGGCTCTTCAGAGAACTTTGAAAGGCCTGCGCGGTACCCTGAAAATTGCCGGTGACGGTGGCGGGCAGACGCATTGTCGCGGATACGCGGGTGATGGCATCGACGGCATCGCCGAGAGCCGCCCCCGGCGCGAGATTGAACGACAGCGTCACGGCCGGAAACTGTCCTTGATGCTGGATCGACAGGTAGGTGACGTGCTGAGTGTCGTACTTGGTCATCGCCGAGAGCGGCACCATCTGGCCGGTCAACGCCGATTTCAAGTAGAGCTTGTTGAGCGAGGCGGGATCGGTCTGCAGCGACGGAGTGATCTCCAGAACGACGTGATAGCTGTTGGCCTGGGTGAAGAACTGCGCTGCCTGGCGCTGGCCGAAGGCATCGTAGAGCGCCTGGTCGATGGCGGCCGGCTGGATACCGAAGCGTGCGGCTTGATCGCGGTCTATTTCGAGCGACAGCATGCCGCTGTTCGTCTGCTGATCGGAGGCCACGTCGCGCAACATCGGCAACTTCTGCAGGGCCGCGAGCAGCTTCGGCGCCCACTCATTGAGCTCGTTGATGTCCGAATCCTGAACGGTGTATTGATACTGCGTACGGGTCGTCCGGCCGCCGACATTGAGGTCTTGCGCCGCCTGCATGAACAGGGTCGCGCCGGGCACCTGCGCCAATTGCGGCCGCAGACGATTGATGATCTGATCGGCGCTGGCACCGCGTTTATCGCGCGGCTTCAGGCCGATGACGACGAAACCGTTGTTGATGGGCCGGCTGCCGCCGATCCCGGTGCCGTAGCTCTCGATGTCCGGATCCTTGGCGACGATATCCAGCAGGAGGTGCTGCCGGCGTACCATCTCGTCGAACGAAATATCTTGGGGCGCATCGGACAAGCCCGAGATGATGCCGGTATCCTGCTGCGGAAAGAAACCCTTCGGAATCTCTATGTACAGGAAGACGGTCGCCGCGACCGTGATCAGGAACACCATCAAGGTGGCGCGCTTGTGATCCAGGCAAAAATCCAGACCGCGCGTATACCCGGCCAATAGGCGATCGAAGGCTCGCTCGATCGCCATATAGGCCTTGCCGTGCTTCGCGTGTTTCTCGTCGCGCAAGAACAAGGCGCACATGGTCGGGGACAGCGTCAGAGCCACGAAGGCTGAGATGACGATGGTCATCGTCATGGTAATCGCAAACTCGCGGAACAGCCGGCCGATGATGCCGCCCATCAGCAGCAAGGGAATGAACACGGCAATCAGGGAGACGCTGATGGAGAGGATGGTGAAGCCGATCTCGCCGGCGCCCTTGAGGGTCGCTTCCAAAGGCGACAGGCCTTCTTCAATATGCCGATAGATGTTCTCCAGCATCACGATCGCATCGTCGACCACGAAGCCGACGGCAATGGTCAACGCCATCAGCGACAGGTTGTCGAGGCTGTAGTTGAGAACGTACATCATGGCCGCGGTGCCGAGCAGCGCCAGCGGCACGGTGACTCCGGGAATGATGGTCGCCCAGGCATTGCGGAGGAATAGGAAAATCACCATCACCACCAGTGCGATGGTCAGCACAAGCGTGAACTCCACGTCTTTCACGGCGGCCGTGATGGTGGTGGTGCGGTTGGCCACCGTGTTCACTTTGATCGACGGCGGCACGGAAGCGAGCGCATGCGGCAGCAGCGCCTCGACGCGCCGCTCCGAATCGATGACATTGGCGCCGGGTTGCTTGTAAATCAGCAGCAAGATTCCGTTGTGGCCGTTCTGCCAGGCCCTCAGCAGCGTATTCTCCGGTCCGTCGACCGCAACTCCGATGTCGCGGATGCGCACCGGGGCGCCATTCTTGTAGGCCACGACCACATCGTTCCAGGGGGCGGCCTTCAGCAGCTGGTCGTTGTCGTATATCGTCATGCTGCGCTTCGGTCCGTTGATCGAACCCTTCGGTGCGTCGACCGTGGCTGCCGCGATGACGCCGGCCACGTCCTCCATTTGCAAACCCAGCGCGGCCAGCTTGATGGGGTCGATTTGTACGCGTACCGCCGGCTTCTGCTGTCCGCCGATGGAAACCTGCGCGATTCCCGGTATCTGGGAAATCTGCTGGGCCAGTATGTTCTCGGCGTAGTCGTCGACAGTGGTGACCGGCAGCACGTCCGACTGCACCGACAAGATCAGAATCGGCGAGTCGGCGGGGTTGACCTTGCGGTAGGTCGGCGGTGTCGGCAGGTTTTTCGGCAGCTGGCCGGCCGCGGCGGAGATTCCGGTTTGCACGTCCTGCGCGGCCCCGTCGATGTTGCGGTTCAGATCGAACTGCAGCGTGATCTGACTGCTGCCGAGCAAGTTGGTCGAGGTCATCTGCGATAAGCCCGAGATCTGCGCAAACTGGTATTCCAGCGGCTGCGCGACCGTCGCGGCCATGGTCTCGGGGCTGGCGCCCGGCAGCTGCGCGCTGACCTGAACGGTGGGGAAGTCGACCTGCGGCAGAGGCGCGACGGGCAACAGCGGGTACACCACGAGCCCGACCAGGAAAATGCCTCCCATCAACAGCGAGGTGGCGATCGGCCGCCGGACGAAGGGTTCTGAAATGCTCATGACGCTTTGGCGGCCGCTTTTGTCCGGGCGGAGGCTTCAGCGGTCACTGCACGCACGTGCGTGCCCGCCTGCAGACGGTATTGATTGCTGGTCACGACACGCTCATTCAATGCGAGGCCGGATCTGACGATGGTCATGCCGTCGCTTTCCTCGCCGATTTTGAGCTGCCGGACCTCCACGGTCGAATCCGGTTTCACCACATAGGTGAACGGCCCGTTGGGCCCCAATTGCACCGCTGTCGTCGGCAGCGTCAGCGCATTGCGCTCGGTGCGCACCAGCACACGGGCGTTGACGTACTGCCCGGGCCAAAGTGTGTTGTGGGCGTTGCTGAACGTGGCTTTGAGTTTCGCGGTACCGGTGGTCTGGTCAATCTCATTGTCGATCAGCGTAAGGGTGCCTCGATCGAGTTCGGTACTGCTGTCTCGCGAGACGGTCGTGACGCGGACCGCGCCGGCGGCGAGCGCTGCACCGACCGCAGTTAAATCCTCCTCCGGCAGCGTGAAGATCACCGAAATGGGCTGCACCTGCGTCACGACGACGATGCCCGTGGTCGCCGCCGCGCGCACGATGTTGCCCGGATCCACCAAGCGTATGCCCGTGCGGCCGTCGATCGGGGACGTGATGCGGGTGTAGTCGAGCTGCGTGCGCGCATTGTCGATCACGGCCTGGTCGACCTGGATCTGTGCCGCGAGCTGATCGACCAGCGCGCGCTGGGTATCGACGGTCTGCTTGCTTGCCAAATCCTGCGGCTGCAAAATCGTGTAGCGCTCCAGATCTCGTTTGGCGTTCGCGAGCTGGGCCGTATCCCTGGCCTTGGTGGCGACGGATTGGGCGTACGCGGCCTGATTCGGACGGGGGTCGATTTCCGCCAATAGGTCGCCTTTGTGAACCGTTTGACCTTCCGTGAATGCGACTTTCTGCAGCTCGCCGTCCACGCGCGCGGTCACGGTCACCGTATAGAAAGCCTGAACCGTGCCCAGCCCCGACAGATAAATCGGCACGTCGGCGTGCGTGACGGCCGCGGTGTCGACCGCGATCGCCGGCGACGTTGCCCCCGGTGCATTGCGCGAAGCGGCATCGGCTCGGCTCTGAACCACCGCGCGCCACGCAAGCAGCAGTAACACCGCCAGAACGGTCCCCCAAGCCCACGGGTGTTTGCGAATTCCAGAGAGATGTTTCATCTGTGCGTCACCCTTGATTCCAACCGCCGCCGAGCGCGGTGAACAAATCCACCAACGCCTGCAGATGGAGAAAATTCACTTGGACCAACTGGTCCTGCGCGGTGAACAGCGCGTTTTCCGTATTGAGCACGGTCAGAATGTTCACCGTTCCTGCGGACATTTGCTTTTGCGCGAATTCATAGGCGCGCCGGGCCGTGGCCACCGCCTCCTGCTGCCGTTTCTGCTGCTCAGCGGTTTGTTGGGCCGCCGCCAATGCGCCTTCGACGTTGCTGAACGCCGTGAGCACGGTCTTGTGGTAGGTGGTCAGCAGCTCGGTATAGCGCGCCTTGCTAAAGGCCACCTGGCCACGGAGCGCGCCGCCGTGAAAGATCGGCTGAGTCAGACCCGCGCTGACCGCGTACACCCGGTTGCGCGGATTCACGAACGACGCAAGCGCCTGGCTCTGGTAGCCGCCGCTCGCCGTCAGCTGAATGTTGGGAAATAGAGCAGCCCGGGCGACGGTGATATCCGCGTTGGCGGCGATCAGCTGTTGTTCCGCCGAGGCCACATCCGGACGGCGCGACAGGAGCCGCGACGGCAGACCTTCGACGACGGCCGGGCTCGACATCGCGTTGAGCGTGCCCGTATCGACGTCGACCGATTCGGGCGTCTCGCCGATGAGCACGGCCAGCGCATACACGGTTTGGCGGAATTGCTGCAATAGCGGCGGAATCGCGGCGTTCAGTATCGCCACCGTGGTTTCTTGCTGAGCGACGTCGAGTCCCGTGGCGGTGCCGGCCGACAGCTCGAGCCTGAAGCCGTTGAGGATCTTCTGGCCGTTCTCGAGATTCTGTTGCGCCACTTGGATGCGGTCGCGCAGCTCGAGCGCTTGAAAATACGTGGTGGCGACGCTGCTGACCACCGTGAGCGCGACGGTTTGCCGATCGTAACGGCTGGCCGTCGCGGCCGCGCGCGCGGCATCGCGGAGGGCCCGATTCTTGCCCCAGAAATCGAGTTCGTAACTCGCGCTAAACTCGGAATTGAAAACGTTGAACACTCGGCCACCCACACCCAAACTTGCCGTCTGTGCGCGCTGGCGCGTGCCGGTGGCTCCAAGATCGAGCGAAGGCAGCAGCGCGGCCCCGGCGATGCGCACCTGCGCATCCGCTTCCTGAACGCGGGCAATGGCGCCGGCCAGGTCGTCGTTGTTGCGCTCGGCTTCGGCAATCAATTCGTCGAGCTTCGCCGATCCGAAGCCATGCCACCATTCGGCCGCGGGCCAAACCGAGGCCGATGCGCCGGCGTCCGCGCCGGCTGATTCGTGCCATTGCGTCGGCAACGCGATATCCGGCCGTTTGTAAGTGGGACCCACGCTGCATCCTGCGAGCAATGCGCAGACAGCGCCGATGAGCGCCGGCCCAGAGGGTAGCCATTTCATGCCCGCCACCCTGGGCCCGCGGCCATTAAACACGAGTGGTCGGATTGTTAAGATCCGTTAATGGGCCCGGCAGGCGGAAAATGATGGTGCTGACTTGAAATAAAGGACCCAATCAAGCTATACATACCGAATGGTAACTAACTTGGCTTCTGAGCCGTTCAAATTCCACGAAACGCTGACGCAGGCCGAGGACCGCGCGGTGCGAGGAGTGTTGGAAAGAATCACCGGGAGATGGTCGCTGTCCGTGCTGCGCATCTTGGCGGAAGTGAACGGCCCGTTGCGATTCTCCCGCGTGCTCGAACGCGTCGAGGGTATCAGTCAAAAGGTACTCACGCACACCTTGAGAGCACTCGAGCGAGACGGCTTGCTCACCCGCACGCTGTATCCGCAAGTACCACCCCGCGTTGAGTATGAACTGACGCAGCTTGGCCGCGAACTCATGGGGCCGGTGGCGTCGCTCTGGCGCTGGATTGCGGGAAGGCTGCCGGATTTCGAAGCGGCACAGGCTCAGCAACGCGACTAGTCTTCTCTTTTGGCGATCATGAACTCGTCGATCCTGCCATCGGGATGGCTGCGCTCGATCGCCTCGAGTCGTGCCCCGGGGCAGAGGATTTTCCAGCGCCGAGTGGTCATGCCGCCGCGCCGGGCCTCATGTTCGAGCTGGATCAGGCGGGGGGAACCCAGCGGGCTCAAGCTCGATCTCATATCCGCCAGTACCGCGGCCGTCAAATAGAAGTTGCCGACGGTAGAAAATAACCCTCTGTCGACTCTGCCCTCCTGAAACGCCTGGAAGATCTGCCGGACGCGCGCCTCTTCGGGAGTCGGCGGAAGCACGATGAAGGCGATGCGGTCGGTCAAGTCGGACGGATCCGCCCAATCGTCGTTGGTCAAAACCACGATGGCGGTCCGCTCCCGCGGCCAGAGGCGATTGTCTGCGAGGAAACCCGAGCCCGCGCCCGAATGACCAATGCGCAACCGTCCCTGGACGGATGCCACCTCGAGTCCGAGGGCATAGTCCTGAGTACGGCCGGACTTCAATACCACCGGCTCGAATTCCGACTTGTACGATTCCGCTTTGAGAAGCGAGCGGTCGATCAGGCTCAAATCCCACAGGGCAAGATCGGTCGGCCGCATCACCAGACTCGCCGCGCCGAATAGCCAGCCCGACCCCTCCTTCGGCGCCGGAACTATCGGACCCAAGCCGTGGCGCGTATAGCCCGCGGCATCGCCGCCTGCGACTCGCGCGGCCGCTCCGGTCGGCGAATACTCGCTAACCTGTGTCATCCGCAGCGGCTCGAACACGTAACGGCTCAGAAACTCGAACAAGGGCTGGCCCGACACTTTCTCCACGACGGCGCCTGCGAGCACATAACCCGTATTGGAATATTGCCAATCCGTTCCCGGCTCGAAGTCGAGCGGGCGCTGTACCCATTCATCGATGATGGCGGCAAGGGTCGTCGGCCGGGTCATTTCGGGTGTGAGAAAATCCTGCGGCCAGTAGTCCCTGATTCCGCTGGTGTGCGTGAGCAGCTGGCGAAGCGTGACGGCAGCTGCCGCGCGCAGCTCGGGAAACCATTTCGCCATGGGATCATCCAGGGACAGCTTGCCTTGCTCCGCGAGCAGCAGGACCGCGGTGGCCGTGAATTCCTTCGATACCGAGTCGATCGGATAACTTGTGGCACCCGTCGACGGCACCTTTGGATTCAGCCTGGCGTCGCCATACGCTTGCGCATACGCCAATCGGTCGTCCCGCACGATGGCGATGGACGCCGAGGGGGCACCGGTACTCGCCAGCCATTCCGCGACGACGCGATCCACGGCGGCAGTATCCACCGCAGGGGCATCCGGCTTAGCGGCATCCACGGCGGGTTCCGCCTCCGTGGGCACCCAGGAGACGCAGAGGCAGAGCAGTGCCACCCAGCGGACGGGATGGCGCAAGTGTCTAATGATTATTTTCCGGCTGCCACGGTCTGCGCGGCATCGGGGAGGGCGTCGGCGGAACGCCTCGGAGGCAGATGCGCGTCGATGAGTGCGCGCACGGCGGGCAGAGCCGCGGAAATCGGTCCGCTGCCCAGCGGGAAAACCAGGCGCGTGAAATATCCGCCGTCCAGCAGCAACATGAGCGCATCGCCCAGACGCTCCGGGTCGCGCGCTCCCATGGCGCTTGCCATGCCATGCAGGCGCCGGCGCACCTTTTCCTTGTATGCGCGTACCAGCGTGCTCAATTCGTCTTCGTCGTCGGAGATTTCCGCCGCCGCATTGCCGAGTGCGCAGCCACGGCAGCTGTTGGTCAGGGCGATTTCCAATTGCGCTTCAAACAGGGCTTCGACCTGGCGGCGGGGATCTCCGGGATGTCGGGCCACGGCCTCGTCCCACCAGGCCCAATACTCGCGTTCCTGTTCACGAAGATATTCGGTAACCAACGCATCCTTGGAGGCGAAGCTGCGGTAGAAGCTCATTTTGTTGGAGCCGGCTTCCGCGGCGATCTCGTCGACGCCGACGCCGTGAATGCCGTGGCGATAAAAGAGCTCGCAGGCGGTCTCAAAGATCCGGTCGCGTACCCGCGACTTGGCCGGTGCGCACGGGCCCAGATCCACGTCGCTTCGGCTTATGCCTGTTTTATCGCCACTCATGCCCAACTCTTCTGTTGACAACGATGTTACCGGTCGGTAACGTACCAGCCATGTTACTTCCTAGTAACACAGACAGGATCGTCGCCTTAAAGTTCTAAGTCAAGGTTTAGTTTCACCGGAGCACCCATGTACTTGCGGACATCATCGTCTATTTTAGCGGCTATTTGCTCGATCGTACTGACCGCGTGCGGTCATTCCCATGCTCAATCTGCGGCCAATGCTGCACCGCCACCGCCGACGGTCACCGTCGCCCAAGTGCTCGCCCGACCGCTGCATCATTGGGACGAACTCACCGGAGAGCTGCAGGCGGTCAACACCGTCGATGTGCGCCCCCGGGTCAGCGGGTTCATCGACAGCGTGCAGTTCACCGAAGGGGCGCGAGTCAGCAAGGGACAGGTGCTGTTTCAGATCGACCCGCGCCCGTTTGAAATCGAGATCGAGCGCCTGACCGCCGAACTCAAGCGCGCGCAATCGAAGCTCGACTATGCGACCGCGGGGCATGCCCGCGCCGAGCGCCTGTATGCGCAGAACGCCATCGCACGCGAGGAATACGAGCAGCTCACGTCGGCAGAGACCGAGGCCGCCGGCGACTTGGGGTCTCTGAACGCGCAGCTGCACGCGGCACGCTTGAATCTCGAGTACACGCACGTGCGTTCGCCCATCGACGGCCATGTGTCGCGCGCCGTCATCACGTCGGGCAATCTCGTATCCAACACCAATCTACTGACCACCGTGGTGTCCGACGACCCAATCTATGCCTATTTCGATACCGACGAGGCGACCTATCTGCGGTTCGTTCGACAGGAGCGGGGCGACCGCACGCCGCCGCGCGCCGCCGCCGCCCATGGTCCGAGTCCGAGTGCAAGTCGTCCGGGTCCGAGTGCAAGTCCGGTTTTCATGGGCCTGGTCGGCGAACAGGGATATCCGCACCAGGGACTATTGGACTTCATCGACAATCAGGTTGACGCGCGCAGCAGCACCATTCGCGTCCGCGCGGTATTCGACAACAAGGACGGGCGCTTCACTCCCGGCCTGTTCGCGCGCATCAAGTTGGTCGCCAACGACAGCTACAACGCCATCCTCATCGACGAGCGCGCCGTGGGCAATGACCTGGGTAAGAAATTCGTCCTGGTCTTGAAGCCCGACAGCACGGTCGAGTACCGCCCGGTCACGTTGGGGACGCGAATCGACGGATTGCGGGTCGTGGAGGAGGGTCTGCAACCGGCCGACACCATAGTGGTCAACGGCTTGCAGCACGTCATGGCCGGCGCCAAGGTCGCGGCAACCCGGGTCACCATGACCGCGGGTGGATCGGGACTGTCGCAGGGGCTGTCGCAGGTGGCGGCTCCCGAGGGCAAAGCCCTGCTCGTGCGCGCCGAATCCACGGCCGGTGCCGCCGCCGCGCATCCGTAAGCTGTGCCCGAGACTACCTGCAAAATATTCTGTAACTGTTGGGACTTCTAAATGAATATATCTCGATTCTTCATCGAGCGGCCGATTTTCGCCGCGATGCTGTCCGCGCTCATTCTATTGGTGGGACTCATCGCACTGCCGGGTCTGCCCATCAGCGAGTACCCCCAAGTGGTACCTCCCACCATCGTCGTGCGCGCAACATATCCCGGTGCGAACCCGACCGTGATCGCCGATACCGTCGCCTCGCCGTTGGAACAGGCGATCAACGGGGTCGAGGACATGTTGTATCAATACTCGCAGGCCACCAGCGACGGGGTGATGACATTGACCATCACCTTCAAGTTGGGCACCGATGTCGACAAGGCGCAGGTTCAGGTGCAGAACCGGGTCAGCCAGGCGCTCCCCAAGCTGCCGCAGGAAGTACAACACCTGGGCGTGGTCACCAACAAGTCATCGCCGGACATCACGCTCGCGGTATTCGTGTACTCGCCGAACAATCGCTACGATCAAACCTATCTCGCGAATTTCGTCGCGCTGCGCATCAAGGATGAGCTCGCGCGCCTCGACGGGGTGGGCGATGTGCAGCGCTTCGGCGGCGGCGACTACTCGATGCGAGTCTGGTTGGATCCGGAAAAAGTGGCCGCGCGCGGCCTCACCACCGGCGATGTGGTGAACGCCATACGCGAACAGAATGTGCAAGTGGCCGCCGGGCAACTGGGCGCGCCGCCGACGGCCAACGGCGCTAATTTCCAGCTCGAGATCAACACCAAGGGCCGTCTCACCGACGAGGCCGACTTCGAGAGCATCATCGTCAAAACCGGCGCGGCCGGACAGATAACGCGCTTGCGCGATGTCGGCCGAGTGGAGCTCGGCTCCGACAATTACGCCTTGCGTGCCATGATCGATAACCGCACGGCGGTGGCCATCCCGATATTCCAGCGTCCGGGCAGCAATGCCATCGCCGTATCCGACGCCGTACGCGCCAAAATGGTGGAGCTCAAGAAGAGCTTTCCGGAAGGCATCGACTACAACGTCGCCTATGATCCCACCGTGTTCGTGCGCGGTTCGATCCACGCCGTCGTGCACACTCTGATCGAAGCCATCGCCCTGGTGGTCATCGTGGTCATCGTGTTTCTCCAGACCTGGCGGGCCTCGATCATTCCCTTGATCGCCGTACCGGTCTCGCTGATCGGCACCTTTGCCGTCATGCATCTATTGGGCTTCGGATTGAACGCCCTGTCTCTGTTCGGTCTGGTGCTCGCCATCGGCATCGTCGTCGACGATGCCATCGTGGTCGTGGAAAACGTCGAGCGCAACATTCACAACGGTCTCACGCCTATGGATGCGACCCGTCAGGCCATGAGGGAGGTGACGAGCCCGATCATCGCCACCGCACTGGTGCTGTGCGCGGTGTTCGTACCGACCGCGTTCATCAGCGGCCTGTCCGGAGAGTTCTACAAGCAGTTTGCGCTGACCATTGCGATCAGCACCATTATTTCGGCATTCAATTCGCTGACCCTGTCGCCGGCGCTCTCGGCCCTGCTGTTGAAGCCGCAGGGTGCCGCCCCGGATCGCGTCACACGCATTCTGAATGCAGGCCTGGGGTGGTTTTTCGCGCCGTTCAATCGGTTCTTCGCGCGCGCCAGCACGGGCTACGTCGGCACGGTGGCCCGGGTACTGCGTTCGAGCGGGATCGCGCTGTTCATCTATGGCGGACTCATTCTTCTGACTTGGTTCGGTTTTGCCCACACGCCGACCGGCTTCGTGCCGGCGCAGGACAAGCAATATCTGGTCGCCTTTGCGCAGCTTCCCGATGCCGCGACCCTCGATCGCACGGAGGGCGTGATCAAGCGCATGAGCACGACGGCGCTCGCCACCCCCGGGGTGGAATCGGTGCCCGCATTTCCGGGTTTGTCGATCAACGGCTTCACCAATGCGACCAACGCGGGGATCGCGTTCACACCGCTCAAGCCCTTCGAAGAACGCCGCGATCCCGCGCAGTCGGCGGGCGCCATCGCCGCCGCGCTCACCGCCAAGTACAGCCAGATCCAGGACGCCTACATCGCGGTATTTCCGCCGCCGCCGGTTCAAGGGCTGGGCCAGATCGGCGGCTTCAAGCTGCAAATCGAGGATCGCGGCAATCAGGGCCCCGATGAGCTGTATCGTCAAACCCAAAATGTGCTGGCCAAGGCGCGGCAGCGCCCGGAGCTGGCCGGGCTGTTCACGGGTTTCCAAGTCAATGTACCGCAGATTCAAGTCGACGTGGATCGCGAGAAGCTCAAGGCCGCCGGCGTCAATGTGCAGGACCTCTTCGACACCATGCAGGTGTATCTGGGCGCCCTGTACGTCAATGACTTCAACCGCTTCGGCCGCACCTACCAGGTCAACGCACAAGCGGAGTCCGGCTTTCGCTTGAGCGCCGAGGATATCGGCCGCCTCAAGACCCGCAATCAGCGCGGCGACATGATTCCCATCAACAGCTTCATCACGGTACGCGAGACCTCCGGCCCCGACCGCGTCACGCACTACAACGGCTACGCGGCCGCGGACGTGAACGGCGGCCCGGCGCCCGGCTACAGCACCGGACAAGCGCAAAAGGCGATGGAGGAGGTCGCGCGCGCGGAGTTGCCGAACGACATGCGATTCGAGTGGACGGAGCTGACCTACCAGCAGGTTCTTGCCGGCGACACCGCGGCCTACGTATTCCCGTTGGTGATATTGCTGGTGTTCATGGTGCTGGGTGCCTTGTATGAGAGCGTGAGCCTGCCGCTGGTGGTGATCCTGATCGTGCCGATGTGCCTGCTGAGCGCAATCCTCGGCGTGCAGATCTCCGGCGGCGACAACAATGTCTTCACGCAGATCGGCCTCATCGTGCTCGTGGGGCTCGCGTGCAAGAACGCCATTCTCATCGTCGAGTTTGCGCGCGATCGCGAGGCGCAGGGCGAGAGTGTCTGGCAGGCGGTGCTCGATGCCTGCCGGCTGCGGTTGCGGCCGATCCTGATGACCTCGATCGCGTTCATCATGGGCGTGGTGCCGCTGGTGACCTCGCACGGCGCCGGCGCCGAAATGCGCCGCGCCATGGGCGTGGCGGTGTTCTCGGGCATGCTGGGTGTGACTTTCTTCGGCTTGCTGCTCACCCCGGTGTTCTATCTCGTGATCCGCAAAGTCGTCGAGGCGCGCCGCCGCTCGGGCGCAGCGCCCGGCGTATTGATCGAGACGAGCGAAACGCAACCATGAACGGGATTTCAATCATGTCCAAAAATTCGATGATTTCGGGGCCGGCACGAGCGGCGCGGGCGTTTGGGCCGGCACGAGCGGCGCGGGCCGTCGCGGCTGCGGCGTTGCTCGCCGTGCTCGCCGCCTGCGCCGTCGGGCCCACCTACCATCGTCCGGAGACACCAACGGTCCAGCCACACAATGTGGATGCGCATTTCACGGCCGCCGCCCCCAATGCGGCGTGGTGGCGGCAATTCGGAGATCCGGTGCTCGCCGATCTCGAGGCGCGCGCATTGGCCGATAATCTCGACCTGCATATCGCGATCGCGCGCGTGCGCTCCGCGCGCGCGGCCTTCACCGAACAGCAGTTCAACTATGCACCGCATGCGCCGTTGGATTACTCCTATTCGCGCAGCAAGGAGCAGTTCCCCGGCTTCTCGAACAACCGGCTCGACATCACGAGCTCGAGCGTCGGATTCGACGCCACCTGGGAGATCGATCTCTTCGGGCACGTGCGCCACCAGGCGGCCGCCGCCGGCGCGACGCTCGGCGCCGAACAGGCGAGTCTCGCCGACGCGCAGGTGACCGTTGCCGCCGAGGTCGCGCGCAATTATTTCGAACTGCGCGGCACCCAGCGCCAGATCGCGGTCGCCCGCGACAATCTGCAAAACGAGCGTGAGGCGCTGAACCTGGCGCAGGTGCGTTACGACGCGGGCAGGGTGACGGAACTCGACACCGACCAGGCGCAGTCCCGCCTCAAGGCGACCGAAGCCACGCTGCCTACGCTGGAGGCGGCGGAAAAACGCTTTGCCTACCGGCTCGCGGTGCTGCTCGGCGTGGCGCCCGGGGCGTTGGATGCGCAGCTCTCGCCCGTGCCGGTGCAGGTCATGACCGCGCCGTTGCCGATCGGCGACGTCTCGGCGCTGCTGCGGACGCGGCCCGATGTGCGCGTCGCCGAACGCAATCTCGCGGCGGCCACGGAACGCGTCGGCGTCGCCACGGCGGATCTCTTTCCCCGCGTCAACTTCACGGGCTTCGTTGGCTTTCTTGCCGGCGACACGTCGCAATTGGGCAAGGCCGCGAGCCGCGCCTGGTTGATCAATCCGGCGGTGAGCTGGCCGGCGCTCGATTACGGTTCCGTGCACGCGCGCCTGCGCGGCGCGAGGGCCGAGGCTGACGGCGCTCTCTCGGCCTATCAGAAGGCCGTGCTCACGGCTTTGGAAGATTTCGAGGATGCGTGCGTCGGCTACAGCACCCAGGAAGCGCGGCTTGCCGATGTGCTCGATCAAGCGCAGGCCTCGCGCCGGGCCGAGCAGCTGGCCGAGATTCAGTATCGCGAAGGCAGCGTCAATTTTCTCGTGTTGCTCGATGCACAGCGCACACTGCTTCAGGCCGAAGACGAACTCGCTCAGGCCGAAACGGCGGCAAATACGGGAGCGGTGGCGGTGTACAAGGCGCTCGGCGGCCCGGCCGGGTAGATTGGATTGAGTGATCCGGCCGGGGGGGTGGCCCGCGGGTTACCCGGGCGAGCGAATCAGGATTGCGGCGCCGCTGAATGTGATTCGGTTTCTCGCTCCGGTTCTTGGATTTGCTCCGGCGGCCCGCCCGGCAGGGAAGGGGCGCCGAAGATATCCCTCGCCAATAATTCGCGCACCAGGACGAGGAACCCGAACGCCAACAGCGCGACGAAGCACAGAATCAATGCCAGCAAAACCAGGAAGCGCATCGCTAGTCCCCGCAAGTCAATCATGCCCCAGGGCAGCCGCGACATGCCGCAACGGTTTCAACCGGCTGCTGCGGCGGATGAGCGCGATTCAAGCCGACCGCCGTGCTTGCGTACAGGCACAACAGCAGCGCGATGATGCTGCCGCCCGGCAAGGACAGCACTTCGGGATCGAAACTGCCGCCGATGGTTTGGATGCGAGCCGCGATGCGGCCGGCGCTCGATTCTATGAAATTCAAATTCATCATGTCAGTCTCCTAACGCCGCCCCCTCGTTACACCTAGGGCCGGCACTCGCCGCGGTCGCTGCCTGAACAACATATGCCTGGGCAACCATGCGGCTTAAAAAAAATACTCAGCTACCCGCGAGCGCCCGTTTTTCAGCCGTCGGCGAGCGAGCATCCGATTCACAGCTGTTGGCGAGCATCCGCTTCAATGTCTTCTCCACTTCGCGAACCTGGGCCTTGGTCACACCCTTCAACAATCGATTGACGACTTTGGTCAGGCAGGCCTGCATCTTCGGAAACGCCGCCTTGCCCGCCTCGGTCACTTCGAGAGCCATCGTCCGGCGCGTATGGGCGAGAGCAACACGCCGTATCAGACCCTTGGTCTCCAGCCGGTCGATCATGCGGCTCATGGCACCGCGATCGTAGTCCATGTACTTGCACAGCTCGCAGGCCGAATTCGCGTGTCCCTTCAGCACATTCGAGATGATGACGAACTGAGCAGCGGTGACTTCCAGGGATGCCACATCCTCGTGCAGCAGAAACTCCTGATCCATGCCGCTCAGCACGGCCATGCGCACCTGGCTCAACAGAGGAGCCAGGTTATTGTTCAGGTCGCTGGATTTCGGTTCGTGAATATCGCTCATAATCGACGTCGGTTGTGTGCGCCTCATCATGTTAGCTGCCTGGGCAACTGTTGTCAACGCTGACGCCCTGCAAAACGCGCGATGAATGCATCATCGGCCGGACAGGGCGCCGTCGGCCCGTCCTGCCCGACTTGAGCGCCTGCCCGCCGGCCGGCATCGGGACGAAACTCCGTCCAGAGCCGGCCGGCGCGGGCGCATTCATAGGCATAGTGGAACAACGGCCGCACCGTCGCGGCGCTGAAATCCAAAGCCCCGTGATAGGGGTAGGAGACCGGTATCGCCGAATAGTCGAGTGCAATCCCGCGCTGCTCCGCCGTGGCCGCGGTCAATTCGAGCGTCGTGCGCATCATTCGATTGAGCCCCGCCGCCACGCTGCGAGACATGATGGTCCTGGCTCTCATTCGCGTGGCACGCGGCTGTTCGCCGAGCTGCCCGTCGATGAGGACGAATAGTCTGGCGCCGCGCGCCTGACCGACCGGATCCCCGGACATGTCCACGGGCGAGGGAACGACGAAAAACGGCAGGGTCACTCCGCCGTCGACATGCGTCTCGTTGCGCTGCCCGCCGTCATCCGGTACCCGGATGATGATGGGCGGAAAAAGTCCGGGAACGCTGGCCGACGCAACCAGCACATCTCGAAACAGAGTTCTTGCATCCCTGCCACCGTGCATGGCGATGGCGCCGAGGTCCCAGACGACCGGCTCACCGGTATTCACGTCGGTGGTCGCCACCAGCAGCAAACGGCCCTTGCTTGCCTCGACTGCAATGGCCTCGATCAGGCCATCGGTTGCGTACCGATCGACGAGGTCTTTGAGCGGAGCCCCGCTGAACATGCTCGAACCGAAGATCGCACCCAGTCCCCGCGATTGCAGTACATGTTCGCCGGATCCGCTCTCGTAGATCTCCATCAATTGATGGTCCCAGGCGGGGCCGAGAAAGGCATAGGGGGCTATCAGGGCTCCTGCGCTCACGCCGGTGACCACGGCAAACTCCGGCCGTTCTCCCGAGTGGTTCAGGCCGACGATCGCGCCGGCCCCGAATGCGCCGCCGGCTCCTCCGCCCGACAGCGCGAGAATGTTGATCGGCTCTCCCGGCTTCTGCGCCTGAATCCGCCGGGCGATATCGCCGGAAGATTGCTGCGAATAGCGGTGATCGGCGCCGAGCGTGCGTATGCTCATCGGCGAGTCGCCGGTTGGCGCGGCGTAGCCGAGCGGCGGCGAATTCCGGGATGAAAGGTTGACGCACCCCTGCAGCAGTGCAAGGACGGCGAGCGAGCAGATCGATAGAAATGTCGGCGATACACGGCGCAATCGAACGTACCCCGTGGACGAGGGGTTGGGGGACGATTGAGTCGTGTCTTGCATCGTCAAACCCTACATTCGTCTGCCCTACGGCGCGCCTCTCTCTAACATGCGTGTAGTTTAGTTGCCGGGGCAACTATTGTCAAGGCAGCTGCTGTCAAGGCAGCAATGTCCGCGCAGGGCGCCACCCTCGTGGCCGAAGGTCGGCGCTCGGGTCGATCAGGGGGAGGGGCGTTTCCAGCGGACCAGAAAGTCGGTCACCGCGGAGGATTGCATGCCGCGCATGGCCTCGAACTCGCCGGTCTTTTGACTGTAAAGGAGTTCGCCGCGTTCGCCGAGGACGGCGAGAGCCGGAACTCCCTTGCGCAACGGAATCTGGTAGCGCTCGGCAATGTCGATATTCTCATTCATGCGCCCGATATTGACGTGAACGAGGATGTAGTTGGCTTCCAGGATGGGCCTGTTCACCGGGTCATGAAAGTAAAGATCAAGAACGTGGCAATCGGGACACCAATTGCCGCCGAAGTCCAGGATGACGCGCTTGTGAGCCGCGGCCGATGCGGCGAGGGCCGCGGCCAGGTCGCTTTTCGCTTGGGCAGGGTCCGGGTAGATGTCGCGCTCGGCGGAGCGCGCGGTAACAAAGGTTAACGCGATCATCAGGGCGAGGACTGCCGATGTCCAGTTTGCGCGAACTCCAGCCATGAGAAACCATACCTTCTATCGGGCAGCGTTTCAACTGACGGGCAGTGTTCAGCCCAACGGCAGTGTTTCAACCCAACGGCAGTGTTTCAACGTGGAGCGCGTTCTCTCAGCCTCGAGGGATTGGGCCGTGCTCGAGGGATTTGAGCAGGTCGCGCCAACTGACGATGCCGATCGGCTTGAACTCATCGTCGACGATGGGAATGCACGAAATACGGTGGGTGAGAAGCAGGCTGACCGCCTCGGCAACGGCGGATTGCGCGTGCAGAGTGATGGGATGTCTGCTCATGATCTGATGTACCCGCTTGTTGAGAGTGGCGAGATCCCGATCGGTCTCGGCTGCGCTGCCCACATAGGGGCTCAAGGCTCTCAGAAGGTCCCGGTCCGAAACGACTCCGCTCAGCTTCTTGTGCTCGTCCACCACGAGCAGGTGGTGAAAACGCATGGTGTCGAAGATCTCTTTGACCACCTCGAGCCTGTCATCCATTTCGACGGTAACGACCCGCGCCGTCATGATATCGCCCATAACCATCGGCACGCCCTCCAGTCCCACATTATATCGCGTGTGCCGGCCGACAAATCGGCGCTCGCGCACGGTGTATCCTTCGCAACGAATGACCCAACGCGTATTCGCATTCCTGATTGCAGTTGCCGCGCTCGGTTCTCCGGCGCACGCCGCCGATCCCCAACCGTACCGGGTCGAGATCGCGTCGGTCGGGAACGGGGACATGGACGCGACCCTCAAGTCCACGTCCGATCTGCTGTCGCTGCGCGGAAAGGCTCCCGTCAGCCCTTTTGGCCTGATCGCGCGTGCGCGAAGCGATGTCGACCGGCTCACCACGGCGCTCGAGGGCTTTGGCTATTATCAGTGCCGCGTCGCGGTCAAGATCAACGACATGATGGTCAGCAACCCGGGCCTCGGCGAGGCATTGAGTGTGCTTCCGAAGGGTCAGGACGCCCGGGTCACGATCGGCTTTACCTTGGGGCCGCTCTACCATCTGCGCCGCATCGATATCGACGGCGATTTGCCCGACGAGGTACGGAGCACGCTCGGTTTGACCGAGGGAGAGCCCGCGGTCGCCTCCAACGTGCTTGCTGGAGGCGCACGCCTGCTGACTGCCCTGCAGGAGCGAGGATACGCGTTCGCCAAGGTGGACCCTCCGGTCGCCTACGAAGCCGCGGACGCGCCCGTGCTCGACCTTCGCTTTCACGTCGAGGTGGGACCCAAGGCGAATATCGGTCAGATCCACATCGAGGGTTTGAAGCGGGTGCATGAATCCTTGGCGCGGGCCAGGCTCACGCTGCATACCGGCGATCCCTACAGTCCGTCCGCGATAGAGCGCGCGCGCCATGATCTGTTGGGACTGGGCGTGTTCAATCAGGTCAGCCTCGACATCGGCACCGCGGTGGATGATTCCGGCGGCGTGCCGATCACCTTCAAGATGCGCGAGCGCCTGCGCCACGGGGTCTCCGTCAGTGCCGCGTATTCCAGCGACCTGGGCGGCAGCGGCGGCGTCACCTGGACCGACCGCAATGTCTTCGGCAATGCGGAGCAGTTGACCCTCGCTGCGCGGGTGATCAATCTTGGCGGCAGCAGCACGACGGGAGTAGGCTACGACACGAGCGCAAAGTATCTCATGCCGGATGTCGGCCGCCGCGATCAATCGCTGCAGTTCGCCGTCGGCGCACTCAAGCAGTCGCTCCAGGCCTATGACCAGACGGCGCGCACGAGCGGCGTGACGCTGACCCGCAAGATCTCCGGCATATGGAGCGTGAGCGTTGGTGGCGCAACGAGCGATGAGCACATCATTCAAGAGAACACCATCATCCAAGTTCCAGGGTCCGTGCCCATTCCAGGGTCCGTGCCCGTTCGAGGGACCAACATCGTTCTTGCGGACCTCACCCGCAATTACACTCTGTTGGCCATGCCGTTGAACGTGACCTTGGACACGACCAATCTTTCCTCACCGCTCGAGGATCCGCGGCGCGGGATGCGCGCTTCGTTGAGCGTGACCCCGACGCTTGCGCTGGCCCATCCCAATGCCAGGTTCATCATCAGCCAGCTCAACGTCGCAGGCTATTTTGACCTGAATCACGTGCTGCCGACCGATCCCGGCCGTACCGTGCTCGCGGCCCGCGCGCTGGCGGGGCTTTCCGAAGGGGCGGGGGAATTCAGCCTGCCGCCGGATCAGCGTTTCTATGCCGGCGGCAGCGGCACCATTCGCGGGTATCGTTATCAGGCGGTGGGGCCGGCGCTCCCCGACGGCACGCCGATCGGCGGTACCGCGATCCGGGCGGGCAGTTTGGAATTGCGGCAACGCTTCGGTACGAATTTCGGGGCCGCCGTATTCGTGGACGGCGGGCAAGTCACTGCGAACCTCAACTCGATACCTGGCGTGGTGCCGGACAAGTTCCGCATAGGCACCGGGGCAGGCCTGCGCTATTACACGCCGATCGGACCCATCCGGTTTGATGTTGCCGTACCGACCCAGCGGCGCCGCGCGAACTGCAACGCAACCGCGAATAAGCCGCCTAAGCCGCCGCCGGCTTGCGGCGACGATGCCTTTGAAATCTACATCGGGCTGGGACAGGCCTTCTGATGCGCCGGGCCCTCAAAATTTTCGCGTGGGTGGCGGGCGCGTCGGCGCTTCTCATCTTGCTGCTGGTCGGCGCCCTATTCATCGCCGGCAATACCGACTCCGGCCGCACGATGATCGAGAAGTTGACGCGCGACCTGACCTCGGGCCATGTCTCGCTATCGGGTCTGTCCGGCTCGTTTCCACAGCATCTGATGGTCGAACACTTCCAACTCAGCGACGGCCGGGGCGTGTGGCTCCGCGCCGAGCGGGTCACCCTCGACTGGTCTCCGCTGGCGTTGTTGGCGCGGCGCGTGCAAGTCGACACCCTGCACGCGGCCGAAGTCGACATGGAGCGCCTGCCCGAATCATCGCCCAACGCACGCGGCGGCGCCGTCTCCATACCGCGGATCGATGTCGCGAGCTTGTCGGTGGATTTACTGAAGATGGGTGCTGAGCTCGCCGGCGCGCCGGCGTCGCTGGTGGTGCACGGCAACGCCCATTTGCGGTCCGTACGGGACATGGTGATCAGCGCCGCGGCGCATCGCATTGACGGCGACGGCGAGTACGAATTGCAGTTGCGGTTCGATCCGAAACGCATGGACGCTGCATTGACCCTGCATGAGCCGGCCGGCGGGCCGCTGGAGAATCTGCTGCAGCTGCCGGGATTGGGTGCGCTGGCGGCATCGGTGAATTTGACCGGACCTCGCGAGGCGGAGCGTGTCGAGCTGTCCATCGACGCCGGCGCCCTTCGTGGACGCGCGCAGGGGAGTTTCAACGTGAACGATCTGTCGGCGGATCTGGATTTTGCGTTCGACTCGCCGGCCTTGTCTCCGCGGCCTGATGTCGCCTGGGAGAGCGCGAGCCTGCATGGGCGCTGGCATGGCCCCATCAAGGCGCCGCGGGCGGACGCACATATCGAAGCATCTCAACTGCGGCTGCCCGGCGGCACCCAGCTAGCCTCCCTCGCCGGTGATCTCACCGCCGACGCCGGAACAGCCGCGCTGCATGCGCTCGTCGGCGGGCTGCGGATACCCGGACCTCAGCCGAAGCTGCTGCAGGATTCGCCCCTGAAAATCGACGCATCGATGCGGTTGGATGCCGCCGCGCGACCGCTCGATCTACAGGCGTCGCATCGATTGTTTTCCCTGCATGCGACCACCGACATGACTCCGGCGACCGCGGACGAGCGAAGCGCGACGCTGGAGCTGCGCCTGCCGGATTTGGCCCCGCTCTCGGCGCTCGGCGGCCAGATTGTCCGCGGCAGCGCGCTCGTCAAGGCGGAGCTGCGCCTTGACCCTGCGGCGACGCATTTGACTCTCGATGCGAGCGCCGCGCTTCGCGTCGGGACGGAGATCTGGTCGGGCGCAGTGGGGGACAGCGCCGCGTTGCAACTGTCGGGCGCGCTGACGGACCGGGCCATCACGCTCGAGAGCATGAAATTCACGGGCCGCGCGGCGTCCTTTTCGGCAAGCGGCGAGGTCTCGAGACCTGTCCCCGGCTCACGGAGTCCAGGTCCCTCGATCTTGCATTCGCGCTGGAATCTCAATGTCCGCGATTTGAAAGCACTGTCGCCGACGCTTGCCGGTACCCTGGAGGCATCCGGGACGGCGGACGGACCTCTGACGGCGTTGGGCGGCGAGGCGCGATTGACGTCGACTCTGTCGGTGCGAGACTCGCCCGCCGGCAATCTGTCCGCAGTGGCAACAATGCGTGGTTTACCGTCCAGCCCAAGCGGTACATTCGTGGCGCAAGGCGTGTTGGATGGGGCGCCGTTGCATGTCGATGTGGCCGTGGAGCAAGCCCAAGGCGGGTACTTGCGAGCGCTCGTTCGCCGGCTGGATTGGAAGAGCGCCCATGCTGACGGCGATATCGCCGTTGCGCCGAACCCCACGCAATCGCACGGCCAATTGCACTTGGGCTTGGGGCAACTCGCAGATCTCGGGGACCTGATTGGTACGAAGGTCGGAGGCAGCCTCGAGGGAACTGTCGTATTACATCCCGATCCGAAGCACGCCCATGCGGAGCTGCACCTTGACGCTCGGGACTTGGCGGCTGGGCGGTTCGCCGGCAATGCCCAACTGACCGCAGACGGGGTCGCCGATGCGCTTGGATTCAAGCTCGATGTGCAAGTGCCGGACTTGCACGGTGCCGCGGCAAGCGTGACCGCGAGCGGATCATTGGACCTCCTTGCGCGCACGATCGCCCTGGCAAGCGCGACGGCCAGTTATCACGGACAGGACCTGCATTTGCTCACCCCGGCGAGAATTGCCCTGGCGAACGGCGTGTCGGTCGACGATCTCAAGATCGGGGCGCAGCAGGCCGTGTTTGAGCTCGAGGGGGAGATCTCACCGTCGCTCGATGTGCAGGCCTCGCTGCACCGGGTTCAGCCTTCGCTCATCAATGTGTTCGTACCCGGATTGATGGCGGCCGGGACGATCGAGGCCGGCGCGCGGCTTCAGGGGAGCATGGCATCGCCCAAGGGCCGAGCCACGCTCAACGCGACGGGCTTGGCATTCGCGGACGATGCCGCCCTCGGTCTGCCGCCGCTCGACATCCATGCCACCGCACAATTGGGCGCGGATACTGTGGATATCGAAGCCGGATTGGTGGCCGGCACGGCGTCTCGCTTGAGCGTCGCCGGCCGGGCGCCGCTCGCCGCCGGCGGGGCATTGGATCTGAAAATAAGCGGCCACGTCGACGTTGGGATGGTCAATTCGCTGCTCGAGGCGCGCGGGCAGCACGCCGCGGGTGTGCTCGAGGTCGATGCGACCGTGGCGGGCAGCGTCGCGGCGCCGAAGATCGACGGCACGGTGAATTTGACCAAGGGTAGCGTGCGCGACTATGCACGCGGCGTGAACCTGACGGATATCACCGCCGCCATCGTCGGCAGCGAAGGAACCTTGCAGATCAAGAGCCTGACGGCATCGGCCGCGCCCGGAACGATATCGATGACGGGCAAGATCGGGGTGCTTCAAGCGGGAGTGCCTCTGGACCTCAACATCAAGGCCAACAATGCTCAACCGGTGGCGAGTAAATTGGTGACCGCGAATCTCAACGCAGATCTGCGCGTGAGCGGAACCGCGCGCCAGCGGCTCGACATCGCCGGGACGGTGCACTTGAACCGCACGTTGATCGGAATTCCGAACAGCTTGCCGCCGGATGTCGCGGTGCTCGACGTGCGCAGGCGCGGCAAGCCTGTGCCCGTTCGCGAGAAGCAGTTGGTGATCGGTCTGGACGTGACGATACAGGCGCCGCAAGAGTTTCTGGTGCAGGGCCGGGGGCTCGATGCGGAAATGAGCGGGGAACTGCACCTCGGCGGCACGACGGACTCGCTCGTGGTAGGCGGGGGATTCGATCTGCAACGCGGAAGTTTCGCACTCTCCGGCAACAAGCTCAGCTTCACCACGGGCCGCGTCAGCTTCAACGGCGCCGGCCTCA
>Ga0209488_10000930_pt1 | contig 24751 bp, 22 predicted proteins | sample Rivendell_Oct201_8_FD_188349 | JGI IMG/M metagenome (GOLD analysis project Ga0209488, IMG submission 188349) | Vadose zone soil microbial communities from the Eel River Critical Zone Observatory, Northern California, USA -... | ecosystem: Environmental > Terrestrial > Soil > Vadose zone >...
TCGATCGACATCGTCGTCGTCACCGGCGAGCGCGACAAGAGCGGCGAGATCACCGGCACCAACATGCGCCGCCATCTCGCGCGCCACGGCATCACGGTCGAGATCAAGCACATCACCCGTGGCGGCGCCGGCGTGCAGAATGCGATCCTGGCGCACGCTGCCGACACCGGAGCCGACTTCATGGTGCTCGGCGGCTATGGTCATTCGCGCCTGCGCGAGTTCATTCTCGGCGGCGTCACGCGCAGCATCTTGAAATCCATGACGGTGCCGGTGCTGATGTCGCATTGATAAAATTTTGGACGAATCAGCGACACAAATGGCCACCGGTGAGGCGTTGCCTTAATTCTCATTTTTGCCGCGGTATATCCTTATTCGGTAACGGTTTCTTGCATTTGCCCGGGAACCGGTAACGCGCGACGGCGTTATCGAGCGCTCCCTGCGACAACTTTAGCCATGTTCCATCAGCAACTTAGCCCACGTAACGCTAGGGCTGGCATCGCGGGGGCGAACGTCAACTAGGGGCGATGAATGGTGGACAATTTCAGGTTCGGGATCGAGGAAGAATATTTTCTGGTCGACGCGCAGACCAAACGTGTCGCGCGTCGCATGCCAGAAAAATTTCTTATGGCCGCTAACAAGGCGACCGACGGCCTCGTGACCGGCGAATTCTTGCAGTCGCAGGTCGAGGTCGCGACCTCGCCACACTTCAGCTTTGCGAACGCGCGTTCGCAGCTTCGCGGCCTGCGGCAGATCGTGGCGTCGATCGCGGCCGAACATGGGCTTGCGATTCTAGCCGCGGGAACTCATCCGACGGCGCTGTGGGGCGACGCGGTGCAGACCCGCAAGCAGCGCTACGACGAGGTGATGAACGATCTGCAGATGATCGGGCAGCGCAACATGCTGTGCGGGATGCATGTGCATGTGGAATTGCCGGACCCCGACGAACGTGTCGACGTGATGTGCCGGATGCTGCCTTACCTGCCGTTGTTCCTGGCGCTGTCGACCTCATCGCCGTTCTGGCAGTCGCGCTCGACCGGACTCATGGGCTACCGCCTCGCCGCCTATGACGAGCTGCCGCGCACAGGCGTGCCCGAGCTGTTCCGCACCAAGGAAGAGTTCGACGCCTATATCGCGGCGCAGGTGAAGGCCGGCATCATCGCGGATTCAAGCTACATCTGGTGGGCGATCAGGCCATCGCTGGCGCACCCGACTCTCGAGCTGCGCGCGCCCGACTGCTGCACGCTCATCGACGACGCCATCGCGATCGCGGCGCTCTATCGCACGCTCGTGCGCCACCTCTACTACAGTCCCTGGCGCAACCATGGCATGACGGCAGTCTCGCGCGCGCTGGTGGTCGAAAACAAATGGCGGGCGCAGCGCTATGGCGTGCACGGCACCTTCGTGACCGAGGAGGGCGCGGTCACGATCGGCGAGATGCTTGAGCGCGTGCTCGAGGAGACCGCCCTGGATGCGGCAGCCTTGGACTGCACCGATGAGGTCGCCCACTGCCGCAAGATCGTCGGTGGCGGCACCTCGGCCGACGCTCAGCTCGCCGTGTTCCAGGAGCAACGAGGGCGGAAGAGCCGCAAGGAGGCGTTGCAGGCGGTGACCGACTGGCTTGCAGGCGCAACGCTGCGGTGAGGCATTGGACTTTGATCCGATTAGATTGAATCGGGCCAAAGTCTAACTCTTGTTTGAGCATGACTCTTTTCCGAAAACCGGTGTCGACTTCTCGGGATCATGCTCTAGCTTGCCGGTACCGGTGCCTGCACGACCAGGCCGCGCGCTCGGGCGTCGACAATGCCAAGCGCCCGCAGAGCAAACAGCGTGAGCGCCTGCACGCGCTCGCGCGCGCGGCCTTCCGGTGCGGCCGCAAGCGGCCCGATCAGCCCCTCGATGAGCGCGCCGACGAGCGCCGCTGCCGCCGCCGTCGCATCCTGATCGGGGAGATGTCCGCCGGCGAGCGCGGCCCGGATGCGCGCCTCGAAAGCGCCTGCGAGCGCCCGGCGGTACGAAACGCGGGCGGCTTCGATCTCGGGCTCGACCGGCTCCGCGATCAGCGCGAAGGCAAGCCGTCGCCGCGCAAGCGCGCGACCCGCAAAGGTCGCGATCGTGGCACAGAGCGCCGACAACGGGCCGGGCGCAGCGCCAGCCGCACGCGCAAGCGCCGCAATCTCGGCAGCCAACTGCGCCTCGACCAGCGCGGTCACCAGCGCAGTCTTGGACGGGAAATAGCGATAGACGGTGCCGGCCGCGATCCCAGCCCGCTGCGCGACTGGCGCGATCTGCATCGCCCCCATGCCGCTCTCAGACGCCAATGCCTCTGCCGCAGCCAAGATCGCCGCCCGGCGAGCGCTGAGCTTGCGAACCACATTCTCGGTGCGACGATAGGGCATGAGAAAGAGTGAGCCACGATTCATCGGATGGTGCAACACCAGCCCACGTGCGGCGAATTTGAAGTTCCTGCAGCGCTTGCCGCAAGCTCGTTCAGGAACTTCAAATTCAAAGCCGCACTAGAATCATAGAGTTGCTAGTACTCCTTTGTTTCCGAAGTTCGCATTGAGCGTGCCGCAATATGAGGCCAACTTCGGAATCGGACCACTAGCCCGACCGTCGTTCGGTCTTCCGCCCCATCGACAGGCCTCCCGTCAGACGGCATAGCAAGGCGCATGGCGCCACCCCTGATTCAGCTCAAAGACATCGCGCTCACGTTCGGCGGCACGCCGCTGTTGACGGGTGCCGAGCTCAGCGTGGCTGCGGGCGAGCGGGTGTCGCTGGTCGGGCGCAACGGGTCAGGCAAATCCACGCTGCTCAAGATCGCGGCCGGCCTCGCCGAGCCCGACCGTGGCTCGGTGTTCGTGCAGCCGGGCGCGCTCGTGCGCTATCTGCCGCAGGAGCCCGACTTCGCAGGCTTTACCTCGACGCTGGCCTATGTGGAGGCTTCGCTGCGGCCAACTGACGACACGCACGTCGCGCATTCCATACTGGCCGAGCTTGGCCTGAGCGGGCAGGAGGATCCGGCGCAGCTGTCCGGCGGAGAGGCGCGCCGCGCCTCGCTCGCGCGCGTGCTTGCCCCCTCGCCCGACATCCTGCTGCTCGACGAGCCGACCAATCATCTCGATCTCACCACCATCGAATGGCTGGAGCGCGCGCTGGCTGCGCGCGACAGCGCGCTGGTGATCATCAGCCACGACCGCCGATTTCTCTCCAATCTCTCGCGCAGCACGGTCTGGCTCGACCGCGGCACGACCCGGCGTATCGAGCGCGGCTTTGCCCATTTCGAGGAATGGCGCGACGCAGTGCTCGAGGAAGAGGAGCGTGAGCAGCACAAGCTCGACCGCAAGATCGTCGCCGAAGAGCACTGGATGCGCTACGGCGTGACCGCGCGGCGCAAGCGCAACATGCGCCGGGTCGCGGAGTTGAGCGCGCTGCGGGAAAAGCGGCGCACCTATTGGGCCACGGCGGGCAGCGCCACCATCACGGCCGGAGCGGCGGCGCCGTCCGGCGCGCTGGTGATCGAGGCAGAGAACCTGGGCAAGAGCTATGGCGGGCGACCGATCGTTGCAGCGTTCTCGACCCGCATCCAGCGTAGCGACCGCATCGGCATCGTGGGGCCGAACGGCAGCGGCAAGACGACGCTGGTCAATCTCCTGATCGGCGCCCTGCATGCGGATTCCGGAACGGTGCGGCTTGGCACCAATCTCGCCATCGCGACGCTCGACCAGCAGCGCGACAGCCTCGACCCCGGCGTCACGGTCGCGGACGCGCTGACCGGAGGCGGCGGCGACAACGTGCTGGTGAACGGGCAGCGCAAGCACGTCATCAGCTACATGAAAGATTTCCTGTTCACAGGCGAGCAGGCGCGCACACCGCTCGGCAAGCTCTCGGGCGGTGAGCGCGGTCGCCTGATGCTGGCGCAGACGCTCGCCAAATCCTCCAACCTGCTGGTGCTCGACGAGCCGACCAACGACCTCGACATGGAAACGCTCGACGTGCTCGAGGACATGCTGGCGGACTATCCCGGCACCGTGCTGCTCATCAGCCACGATCGCGATTTCCTCGATCGTCTCGTCAGCGGCGTGATCGCGCCCGACGGCAACGGCCGCTGGCTCGACTATGCCGGCGGCTACAGCGACATGCTGGCGCAGCGCGGCAGCGATCTCACGCGCGAGCAGCGCAGCCCGCCGCCAAAGGCCAACAAGGCAGCAAGCGAGCCGGCCCCGCCCCGCCCCGAGGCGCAGTCGACCAGGCGGCGGATGACGTTCAAGGACAAGCACGCACTCGAGACGCTGCCGACGACCATCGCGGCGCTACGGACGGAAGCCGTCAAGCTGCAGTCAAAGCTCGACGATCCGCAATTTTACGCCCGCGACCGCGCCGGCTTCGAGCAGACCACCGCGGCGCTTGGCGACTTGCAACGCAAGATCGAGACCGCCGAGACGCAATGGCTGGAGCTTGAAATTCTGCGCGAGGAATTGGCGGGCGAGTGAGGGTGACAACTGTTCCCGCTCTATCCCGTCAAAATCGATTTCAGCGCCTCGCGCTCCGCGACAATGAAATCGAAGAACGCCGCTACGCGCGGCGTGCGCCGTAGGTCGGGATGAGTCAACAGGCGCCAGCTGCGCGAGAGCTTCGCAGCTGACCAAGGTCGTGATCGCTTATGTGAGCACGCCCGACACGCCATTCCTCGATCCGCTGCATTAAGATCTCAGGCAAAGTTCCGAGGAAAAAGTACGGAACTAGACTTAAGTGGAACTCGTTTGCCCGTCGAGTCCTTCCAACGAGGAGAGAAACATGAAGGCGTTGATGATTGGTGTTGGGCTGGCGGCAATCGTTACCCCAGCGCTGGCGGACTTCTATATCATTCAGGAACCGACAACCAAGCGTTGTCGGATCGTCGAGGAACGTCCTGCACCGAACGCGGGCATTATCATCGGCGGAGCCGGCTTTGGCGTACGGGTTGAGGCCGAGAACCGGATGCGCACGGTCGAAGTGTGCCGCGAGGGCACAACAGGCAGACGCGACCGGGACGAGGTTATTGAGGAGCGCCGCGAGCGAGTCATCATACCCGAACGCTAACTGCGCCCTCTCCACAAAAAGTGCCCGCGTGAGAGCGCGGGCTCTTTCTATTTCAGCCTGCGTTTCTCAAGCCTGCGCAGCCTGTGCCGCCTTGCGAATGGCGTCGATCGTGGTCGCGGGTGTGATCGCCTGCGGATCGACCTTCAGGTGGATGACGGCGGGCTTGCCGGAGGCAAGCGCGCCGTCAAAGGCAGCGGTGAAATCACCAGTCTTCTCGACCAAAGCACCGAAGGCTCCGTAGGCGCGCGCAAGCGCGACGAAGTCCGGATTTTTGAGCTCCGTCCCTATCACGCGGGCGGGGTAGTGCCGTTCCTGGTGCATTCGGATGGTGCCGTACATGCCGTTGTCGGCAATGACGATGACGATCGGCAGCTCGTATTGCATCGCGGTCGCGAGCTCCTGACCGGTCATCAGAAAATCGCCATCGCCCGCAAAGGCAATGACCGTGCGCTCCGGCATCAGGCGCTTGGCTGCAATGGCGGCCGGCACGCCATAGCCCATGGAGCCGGCGATCGGCGCGAGCTGCGTGCCATAGCGCCGGTAGCGCCAGAAGCGATGCACCCAGATCGAGAAATTGCCGGCACCGTTGCAGATGATGGTTTCGGCCGGCAGCGTGTCACGCAGGCCCGCGATGATCTCGCCGAGATTGACCGGGCCCGGCACCTGCGCGGGCTTGGCGGTCCATTCGATGAATTCCGCATGCGCGGCCGGTGTCGCAACCGACCATGCCACCTTCTCGGGGCGGGCGAGACCATCGAGCGCGGCCGCGAAGGCTGACGGCGTCGCATGGATCGCCAGCGCGGGCCGGTAGACGCGGCCCAGCTCCTCGGCGCCCGGATGCACATGCACCAGCGTCTGCCTGGGCCCTGGAATATCGAACAGCGTATAGCTCTGCGACGGCATCTCGCCGAGCCGCCCGCCGATCAGCATGACAAGGTCGGCGTCCTTGACGCGCGCGAGCAGCTTGGGATTAGGCCCGATGCCGAGGTCGCCCGCATAGCAAGGGTGGAACGGATCGAAGAGATGGGCGCGGCGGAACGTGGTGGCGACCGGCAGCATGAAGCGCTCGGCGAACTGCTGCATCGCCGCGCAGGCGGTTTTCGACCAGCGGCTGCCGCCAAGGAGCGCGATCGGCCGCTGCGCCTCGCTCAGCAGCGTCTGCAGCCGTTGCATGTCGGCGGGGCCGGGCGAGGTCTCGACCGGCTCGCAGGCCGGCGCGTCGGTGGCAACGACACGCTCGACCAGCATGTCCTCCGGCAGCGCAATCACCACCGGGCCCGGCCGCCCGCTGGTCGCCACATGGAACGCGCGGGAGATGAGCTCGGGGACGCGCGCCGCGTCGTCGATCTCGGTCACCCATTTGGCGATCGAGCCAAAGACGGCACGATAGTCGAGCTCCTGAAACGCCTCGCGCTCGCGATACTCGCGCGCAATCTGGCCGACGAACAGGATCAGCGGGGTGGAATCCTGCTGCGCGATATGGAGACCGGACGACGCATTGGTAGCGCCCGGCCCGCGCGTGACGAAGCAGATGCCGGGCCGGCCGGTGAGCTTGCCCATCGCCTCCGCCATGATGCAGGCGCCGCCTTCCTGCCGGCAGACCGTGACCTCGAGCGGACGATCCACCATGGCGTCGAGCGCGGCGATGTAGCTTTCGCCGGGCACGCAGAAGACATGGCGCGCGCCATGGATGACGAGCTGATCGATCAACACCTCAGCTGCGGTTCGCGATCTATCATTGGCGCGCATATGGGCAGACTCCTGGGGACAAGCTCCTGGGGACAGGCTCCGGGTTGTTGCGCCACCGTTGTAGCCGGGATGGCGCGAAGCGCAATCGGGATCGCGCCGCCCGTTCCACGATCCGCACGCTGCCAGAAGCATCTCGCTTGCCGTCGTCCAGGTCTCGCAGCGGCGCGCTTGTACGATCCCTCCGGCTACCTTTTCACGCCCCCCGTCGCCTCCTGCTGGTCGAAGTAGCGCAGATCAGGCGGCTGCTGGCCCTTCTTGGCCGGCATCAGGTAGCCATCGGCGCTCAGCATGTAATTGTCGTTCTGGATGCGGACGTGCGGATTGTTCTCGGGGCAGACCTCCTCGATCCAGTTGTGCCGCAGGTTGGAGTCACGGGTGTATTTCTTCTTCACCATCCAGGGCCCAGTGAGCGCATTGTCGATGGTGGTCACCTCGTCCCAGAGAACGTTCTGATCGGTCTTGTCGAGATAGATGCGCTCCTTGACCACGGTCTTGTTGTCGGCATGCAGCGGCAAGCCGGTGGTGTCGTAGGCGCGCGGTCCTTTCATGGAGCGCGTCTCGACCTCGAGCACGTCGTATTTGCCGTCGCCGTCCTCGTCGATCCATTTGCCGATGGAATAGCCCTTGAAGCTCGGCTCGGGCTCGGCGGGCCAGTCGCGCCCGTCGGTGTAGATGCGGCGGTTGTCGTGGATGTGGCTGATCAGGATGTAGGTGGTCGAGGGCGTGACCACGAGCTCCATCGGCTCGAACGCATTCATGATGCGTGGCATGCCTGGCGGCAGGCACATCCAGGATGGCTCCCAGCCGTGCCCGCCGGCCTTCTGGTCCGCCGTGTTCCAGTCGAAGATCTTCTGATATTCCGGCGTCAGCGGCGCCGTCTGCCCGGCCTGGACCCAGCGCGGCGCGCCGACACGGTCCCATTTGCCCTTCAGATTGGGATACTTGGTTTCGTCGAATGCCGCAGCGCCCACAGCGGTCATGAGCAGCGCAGCGAGCGACACAAGCGCAACGATCGAGCGTCGATAGGCCATGACTGTCCTCCCCTCCGTCACTGCTTTGACTGGTTGAAATAGCGCAGGTCGGGCGGCTGCTGGCCTTTCTTGGCCGGCATCAGATAGCCGTCGGCGCTCATCATATAATTCTCGCCATTGATGAAGACGTGATTGTTACCTTCCGCGCACACGTCTTCCCGCCAATAGGGGCGCGGATCGGGATCGCGCTTGTAGCTTTTGGTCACGGACCAGGGGCGCGACAGCGCGTTGTCGGTCACCGTGATCTCGTCATAGAGGAGACCCTTGTCGGTCTTGCTCAGATAGATCCGCTCTTTGACCACGCTCTCGTTGTCGGGATGCAGCATCAGCCCGGTGTTGTCGTAGACGCGCGGCCCCTTGAACAGGCGGGTCTCGACCTCGAGCGTGTCGAAGATGCCGTCACCATCGGTGTCGACCCACTTGCCGATCGAGTAGCCGGTGAAGGTCGGCTCGAAGTCGTTGGGGAAGTCACGGCCATCGGTAAAGATGCGCCGCACCGAGTCGTTGCCGTCATCGACCATCATGTAGGTCGCCTCGGGCAGCACCACGAATTCGATGCCGGTGCCATAGCCGTTCATCATTGCGGGCATGCCCCAGGCGAAACACCGGAAGACCGTGTGATTGCCCTGCCCGCCGGCGGCCTGGTCGGCAAGGCTCGCTTCATAAAGCTTCTGGAATTCAGGCTTGAGCGGCGCTTGTTGCGGCAAGCCACGCGGCTTGCTGGTGTCAAAGCGTGGCGCCCCCAGCACGGAGCGGAACCACAAGCCCTTCCAGTCCGGATATTTCGCATCGTCGAAGGCCTGCGCGGCAGATGCCATCGCAAGCCCGGCTGCCAACACAACCGTGCCAATCAAGCCGCGGTATCGCATGTTCGTCCTCCCGTGAGGCGGCGCGGCGGTCGCCAACGGCCGCAGCTCGTCTCCTCACTTTTGTCACTCTTGTCATTCTCGTCGGGATATGGCTCCCGAATGCGCAAATATTCGCGCTTTTTCGGTTCTCTCGCAAGGCAGGTGAGGCGCCGTAGGTCGGGTTAGCGCGGCCACCGTCGTTGAGCTATGACTTTTAGGTCGACCCGCGCGTAACCCGACGCCGAGAAGCGAGTTTCCAGACGTCGGGTTACGCGCGGATTGCTGTCTGCGGCACAATGCAACGCTGTAGCCGCGCTAACCCGACCTACGCATTTGTGGCAAGCCGATGATGATGTCCGCCCCCGCTATGTCTCAAGAGCCGGTCTTCGCACTCCTCGCCGACCCGGCGACCCATGGCGGAGCGGCGGTCAAGCGCGTCGACACCCACGCGGGCGTGGTGTTCCTCGTCGGCCAGCGCGCCCTCAAGCTCAAGCGGGCGGTGAAGTTCCCGTTTCTCGACTATTCGACGCTCGACCAGCGCAAGGCCGCCTGCGAGGCCGAGATCGCCGTCAATCGCCCCTATGCGTCCGAGCTCTATCGCGGCGTCGTTGCGATCACGCGCGAGGCCGATGGACGGCTCGCGATTGGCGGCAAGGGCGAGCCGGTCGAATGGGCGGTCGAGATGCGCCGTTTCGACGAGACGCAAACGCTCGATCATCTCGCCGACGCGGGGCGCATCGACATGGCGCTCGCGGATGCGATCGGCCGCGCGATCGCGGCCGCACATGCGCGCACACCAGGCGCGCCGGCCGCGCCGTGGATCGCCGCGCTGATGTCCTATGTCGACGAGCACGCGAGAACGTTCGCGGCACTGCCCGAGGTGTTCGACACCGACGCGAACGAACGGCTCGCCTCCGCAAGCCGCACCGCCCTTGCTCGCATCACACCGCTGCTGGCCGAACGCGGACGGCGCAGCCTCATTCGCCGCATCCACGGCGACCTGCATCTCGGCAACATCGCGCTGATCGACGAGCGCCCGGTGCTGTTCGACGCCATCGAGTTCAGCGACATCATCGCCTCCGGCGACCTCCTCTACGATCTCGCCTTCGTGCTGATGGACCTGACCGAGCGCGGACTTGGGGAGGCCGCCAACATCGTGCTCAACCGCTATCTCGCCGACACGAAACGCGACGAGGATCTCGATGCGCTCACCGCCATGCCGTTCTATCTGTCGCTGCGGGCGTCGATCCGCGCCAGAGTGACGGCTGCAAGGCTCGAGCAGGCTTCCGAAACACAACGGCCGGCGATCGCGCAGCGTGCACGTACTTATTTCGACTGGGCGTTGCGGTTCATCGCGCCACCGGCGCCAGTCCTGGTGGCGGTCGGCGGACTATCCGGCACCGGCAAGTCGGCGCTCGCCCGCGCGCTGGCGCCCGCGATCGAGCCCAAGCCGGGTGCCGTGCTGCAGCGCTCCGATGTCGAACGCAAGGCGCTGTTTGGCAAGGCCGAGACCGAGCCGCTGCCATCGGCGGCTTATACGCCCACGACGACCCTGCGGGTCTATTGCACCATCGCGGACAAAGCGCGCCGTGCAGTCACGGCCGGCCATTCAGCCATTGTGGATGCGGTCTTTGCAACGCAGAGCGAGCGCGACGGCATCGAGAGATCGGCGGCGGCGCTCGGCGTACCGTTTCACGGCCTGTTCCTTGTTGCCGATCTCGATACGCGCCTCTCCCGCATCGGAGGCCGCCGCGGCGATGCCTCCGACGCCGACGCCGCGATCGCCCGTGCGCAGGAGAGCTATGAGCTCGTCGCGCTCCGCTGGACCCGCATCGATGCCTCGGGCACGCCGGAGGAGACGCTCGCGCGCGCGAAGGCGGCCTTGCAATTGTGAGCGTTGGTGTTGCCCGGTGATTGCGGTACACGATTGGATGCCCATCGACCCCCGCAAGATCGCCGTCGCGACCACCGGCTTCTGCGCTTTTCTCAATCTCTATTCGCCGCAAGCGCTGCTGCCGGAGCTGGCGCGCGAGTTCTCAGCCGGCCCGGCCGAGATGAGCTCCGTGATGACCGCGAGCGCCGCCGCGATCGCGCTGACGGCGCCGTTTACCGGCGCGCTCGCCGACGTCATCGGCCGCAAGCGCGTGATCACGGCCGCGATGCTGGCCGTGGTGATCCCGATGGGTCTGATCGCGCTCGCCACGAGCCTCGAAGGCATGATCGTGTGGCGCTTTCTCCAGGGCCTGCTGCTGCCGCCGATCTTCGCCGTCGCCATCGCCTATGTTGGGGACGAGTGGCCGACCGCCGAGGTTCCGGCGGTCGCTGGCCTCTATATCACCGGCGCGAGCATCGGCGGCTTCTGCGGCCGCTTCGTGCCCGGCGTGCTGGCTGATCTTGTCGGCTGGCGCAGCGGGTTTCTCGCGCTCGCGGTCATGTCGCTTGCAGGTGCCGTCGTGGTCGCAGCCGTGTTGCCGCGCGAGCGCTCTTTCGTGCGCTCGGAGGGGCTCGGTGCATCGGTGCGGCAGATGCTCCGGCATCTGCGCAATCCGCAGCTGCTTGCGACCTATGCCATCGGCTTTGGCGTGCTGTTCAACTTCATTGCGGTGTTCACCTATGTGAACTTCCACCTCGCCGCACCGCCCTATTCGTTCTCGCCCACCCTGCTCGGCGCGATCTTTGTGACCTACCTGGCGGGCTCCGCGACCGCGCCGCTGGTCGGCTGGGCCGTCGCCCGGTTCGGGCGCCGCCCCTTCATCCTCGGCGTCCTGGGCGCATGGGCATGCGGCGCCCTCCTGCTATTGGCGCAGCCGATCGCCGCCATCGTCATCGGGCTCCTGCTCTGCGCTGTCTGCGGCATGCTCTGCCAGGCGATCTCGACCGGCTACGTCACCGCAATCGCCAAGGAGGGCCGCTCGTCTGCGGTCGGGCTCTACGTGACGGCCTTCTATGTCGGCGGCAGCATGGGCGCGCTTCTGCCCGGCCTTACCTGGAGCGCCGCCGGCTGGCCGGCCTGTGTCGCCATGGCGCTCGCGATGCTTGCCGTCATGGCGGCGATCGCCACCCTCGCCTATCGGCGCGTGGCAGCTTAATCTCTGCCATCTTTCGGAAGGAGCAGGTAACGACATGCCGGTCGCGACGCAGAGCCAGATGGATTTTCTTCGATCGATCGATACCCCGACCGTGTGCAACCTGGTCGAGATCGTGATGCCCGAGCGACGCGGCTCCGGCTACACCGTCAAGCACCTGCACTGTCCGTTTCCCGACCTGCCCCCGATGGTCGGCTACGCCAAGACGGTAACCTTAAAGTCCAAGGACAAGGTGCCGCTCGGACAAGCGACCTATCTGCAGAAACGCCTCGACTATCTCGACTACGTGGCGAGCGCGCCGCAACCTGCCGTGATGATCATGCACGACCTCGACGGCGAGCATGCGGGCTTCGGCGCCTTCTGGGGCGAGGTGCAGTCGAACGTGCACAAGGCGCTGGGCGCGCTCGGCGTCGTGACCGATGGCTCGATCCGAGATATCCCGATGATCGCTCCGGGCTTCCAGATGTTGGCGGCCGCAATCGTGCCCTCGCACGCCTATGTGCATGCGGTCGACTTCGGCATCGACGTCGAGGTCGCCGGCATGGCGGTCAAGAGCGGCGATCTCATTCATGCCGACCGCCACGGCGCGATCGTGGTGCCCATCGACACGCTCGATTCCATGCAGGCGGCAGCCGAGAAGCTTGCCGCCACCGAGGCGCGGATCATCGCGGCGGCGAAGTCGGGCGGCGGAGTCGAGGCAATCAAGGCGGCGCTGAAGGGCTGAGTTCAACGGTGCGAAGCTGATTTGTCCGCCAGTCTGCGCGCGATTTCTTCGAGTGGGATTTCGCCGCCCTCAGCGTCCGATTCGGCAATCATTCGCTTCACGGCTTCGGTGTCCACATCGGCCCAACATACGGGAACGTCTTCGTCGGACTTTGTCATTGTTTTAAACCAAGCGCGGATTGTTCGGCTCGTCATGTCCGGTGGGCCTTACTGGCTGTCGAGATACGACACCGGCTTGATGTCGACAGGCCTGGTATCGGCCGACTGCAGGATGAAGCCCGAGGCACGTGACGCGGTCGCAACCGAGGGCTTGAGCTCGGCGACGAGCTCGCGCTTCTCATCGTGGCCGTAGATATCGTCGCGGAAGTGAATGGCGCCGTCGCGCGTCGCCCAGCCGGTGAGATAGACCCACGCCACCGGGATCTTGCGGGCGACACGGACATCGACCTTTTGTCCCTTGGCGATCGCGGCATCAATCTCGCGACGGTTCCAGCCCGGAGTCTCCTCCAGCACCCAGGCCGCCAAGTCGCGCGGATTCTCGACGCGCGTGCAGCCCGATGACTGGAAGCGATAGTCGGCGCTGAAGAACTCCTTGTGGTTGGTGTCGTGCATGTAGACCGAATGCGGGTTCGGCATGTCGATGCGTACCGAGCCGAGCGCGTTCCAGGTGCCTGAGTCCTGCCGGATGGTGAAGTTCGGCGCCCGGTCGGAATTCCAGTCAACGCTATGCGGATCGACCTCGTTGCCGGCGCCATCGAGCACGCGCATGTGCATGCGTGCGGCGTAGCCCGGATCCTTGCGCATCTTCGGAATGACGTCCTTCTTGAGAATGCCGAGCGGGACCGTCCAGGTCGGGTTCAGGTTGACGGTGGTGATGAAGGTGGTGAGCGTCGGCGAAGGCCGGTCCGGCCGGCCGACCTGCACCACATGGCGGCGCACGACCTTGTCGCCGACCACGGCCTCAGCGACCGCCGCCGGCAGATTGACCACGACGTAGCGCTGCCCGAACTGGAAATCCATGGCCGAGAGCCGGTCGAGCGACGCTGCGAGCTGCCGCACTCGGCGGCTCACCGGCAGATTGAGCGCCGCGAGTGTCTTGGGGCCGATGGTGCCGGTCTCCTCGAGACCGTGACGCGCCTGAAAGCGGCGCACCGCCGTCGCAACCGTCGCGTCATAGGTCTCGCCGCGGATGTGCTCGGGCGCGAGATCGTCGGTGATGACAAGCCGCTCGCGCAGCACGGCCACTTCGGGCCCACTGCCACCGGGCGCGAGCTTGGCGCTCGCCGGCACGATCGGCCAGCCGCCGCGCACCTCGATCGCCGAATAGCTCAAGAGCGCCGCAGCCATACGCTGGGCGGTCCCTTCGTCGAGCGCCGGCTCTGGCGCCTTGGCGGGACTGGGCACGCTCTGCACCGGGGCTGCGGGATTGGTGGGAGCTTTCGGGGCAGGTACCTGGGCGAATGCCGGCACCGCTATAAGGGTTGCGGCGACGATCGTCGGCGGAATCAAACGTACGAGCATGCTAGCCCCCAGCTGACGGCGGAATCGCATTCGCTTTCCGACCATATCCCACGAACGGGCCCGACCATAGTCGGGCCGCGGCATGCCGGGTGTGCTGCGAAACCGTGCAAGAGAGGCCCCGCCCATCCCCGGGCTATGACATTGGTCGGAGCAGGCGGGGGCGAGGTTCAATGGTCTACAGCCCCACGGCCCGCGCCGCCGCCGCCACCGCCATGCCGGCCAGCACAGCCAACAGGTCCTTGCGAGTAGCAAGCACGACGGCGCCGGCGACCGCGATCGCGATCGCCGCAATCGGTCCTTCGCGCACAATGAACGGCAGCACGGCCGCCACCACTACCGAGCCTGGCAGCGCCTCGATCATCCGTCGCAGCCGCGGCGTGAGCGGGACAAACGCCATCAGCCAGAAGCCACCCGCCCGCATCGCGTAGGTTGCGACGGCCATCACCAGGATCGCAGCCGCGACGCCGAAGCCGTCTTGAGGCGTCATGTCATGAGGCATCATCGACGAAGCCTCCCGCGACGCTGCCCGCGATGGCGCCCGCCACGATGAACCACCAGCCGCCGATGAGCTGTTGCACGATAAGCGCCACCGCGCCGGCGACGACCCAGGCGATGCTGCGCCGTGCGCCACGCCAGAGCGGGATCAGCATGGCGGCAAAGAAGATCGGCATGACGAGATCGATGCCGTAGCGGCGCGGATCGGTAATCAGCGCGCCCGCCAGATAGCCAGTCGTGATGGCGCCCATCCACGCTAGCGCAAGCGCAGTGCTTGCGCCGAAATAGACGCCTGCATCCGATCCGCCTTTGGCCCGGTAGCTCATGGAGATGAGCCAGCCCGGATCGGTGAGGATGTGCAGGCCGGGATAAATCTGCCAGTCCGGCAAGCCGCGCAACCATGGCTGCAGCGACGCGCTCATCAACAGCATGCGGGCATTGACGGTGGCGCAGAGCAGCGCGAGCCCGGCAAGCGCCAGTGCGCTGAAGCGCTCCGGCCAGGACTCCATGACGACGAGCTGCGACATCCCGGCGTAGACGAAAAGGTTCATCAAGAAATTATCGAGAAAGGAAAAGCCCTTGCGCGCCGCGGTGGCGCCAACCGCCAGCCCGAACGCGATCATGCCAGGCAGTACCGGCAGCGCGAGCCGCGCGCCGAGATTGAAGCCCGCGCGCGAGACGAATGGCGTGCGGGCGGTGTCACCGTGATCGTTACTCATAGGGCCGCGGTTCTATCGCGCCGGACGACAGGCACAAGACCGCCTTTTGCCAAACAAGACCGCTCTTGCCAAACAAGCCTTGCGCAAACTCGCCTGCAACCCAATTCGAACGCACCTGGATCAAGCGGGGCTCGGCCCCTTCGCCACACTGTGCAGCACGACGTATTGCTTGCGGAATTCGAACCCCGCATCGCGCCGGGTCTTGACATAGGGCGCCTAGAATTGGGGCGCGCGCAAAAAAGGTAGGGCGGCCACGAAAAAGCGCCCGCTTTTGCAGCGGGCGCTTTTTGATTTCCCAACCGTTGGACCGCTTTACGCCTGTGGCTGCGGCTCCAGCGGGCCGGTCGGTGGCTCAGGCCGCGGCCGCGGCTTGCCGGCCGGCGGCACGGCCGAGCCGCGCGGCGTGGTCGGCTCGATCACCGATTCGCGCACCGGCCGCTTGCCGGCGAGCAGATCCTTGATCTCGTCGCCGGTGAGCGTCTCGAACTCGAGCAGCCCCCTGGCCAGCAATTCGAGGTCTGCGCGTTTCTCGGTGAGGATCTTTCCCGCCTCGGCATAGCCGGCCTCGACCAGGCGCCTGATCTCGCCATCGATCTTGCGGCTGGTCTCCTCCGACACGTTCTGCTGGCGCGCCACCTGATAGCCGAGGAACACCTCGTCCTGGTTCTCGCCATACGCAACGGTGCCGAGCTCGTCGGACAGGCCCCAGCGCGTCACCATCATGCGGGCAAGCTTGGTGGCCTGCTCGATGTCTGACGCTGCGCCCGAAGTCACCTTCTCCCTGCCGAAGATGAGCTCCTCGGCGACACGTCCACCCATCATGATGGCGAGACGCGAGGTCATCTGCTCGCGGCTCATGGAGAGCTTGTCGCGCTCCGGCAACTGCATCACCATGCCTAGCGCACGGCCGCGCGGAATGATGGTCGCCTTATGCACCGGGTCGGTGGCCGTGACGTTGAGCGCCACGATCGCATGACCGCCTTCGTGATAGGCGGTGAGCATCTTCTCTTCTTCGGTCATCACGAGCGACTTGCGCTCGGCGCCCATCATCACCTTGTCCTTGGCGTCCTCGAACTCGCTCTGCGTCACCATGCGCTTGTTGCGCCGCGCCGCCATCAGCGCCGCCTCGTTGACGAGGTTCATCAGGTCGGCGCCGGAGAAGCCTGGCGTACCGCGCGCGATGGTCTTGAGGTTGACGTCCGGCGCGAGCGGCACCTTGCGCACATGCACCTTGAGGATCTGCTCGCGGCCCATGACGTCGGGGTTCGGCACCACGACCTGGCGGTCGAAGCGGCCGGGCCGCAGCAAGGCTGGATCGAGCACGTCCGGGCGGTTGGTGGCGGCGATCAGGATGATGCCTTCGTTCGCTTCGAAGCCATCCATCTCGACGAGGAGCTGATTGAGTGTCTGCTCGCGCTCGTCGTTGCCGCCGCCAAGGCCGGCGCCGCGATGGCGACCGACCGCGTCGATTTCATCGATGAAGATGATGCAGGGCGCGTTCTTCTTGGCCTGCTCGAACATGTCGCGCACGCGCGACGCGCCCACGCCGACGAACATCTCGACGAAGTCGGAGCCCGAGATGGTGAAGAACGGCACGTTGGCTTCGCCCGCGACCGCACGCGCGATCAGGGTCTTGCCGGTGCCGGGCGGGCCGACGAGCAGCACGCCGCGCGGAATCTTGCCGCCGAGGCGCTGGAACTTGCCGGGATCGCGCAGGAATTCGACGATCTCCTGCAGGTCCTGCTTGGCCTCGTCGACGCCCGCGACATCCTCGAAGGTGACACGGCCGTGCGCCTCGGTCAGAAGCTTGGCGCGCGACTTGCCGAAGCCAAGCGCCTTGCCGCCGGCTCCTTGCATCTGCCGCGACAGGAAGATCCAAACGCCGATCAGCGCGATGAAGGGCAGCCATGAGATCAGGAGCTGCAGGAACCAGGGCACGTCGTTCTGCAGCGGACGCGCTGTGATCGCCACGCCCTTGTTATAGAGGCGCTGGATGAGCGACGGATCGTTCGGGGAGTAGGTCTGGAACTGACGGCCGTCCGTGAAGGTGCCATGGATTTCCGGCCCCTGGATCACGACCTCCTTGACGCGCTCCTTGTCGACTTCATTGAGGAGCTGCGAGAAGGAAATTTCCGTCGACTGCGTGCGCTGGCCCCCTCCATTCTGGAGAACCGTGAACAAAGCCAGCAGCAGCAGGACAATAATGACCCACAGCGCGAAATTCCGCAGATTGGCGTTCATGCCTTCGTCCCTTGTGGCGGGCCGGACAGCCCGACAGCCTGTTGTTTAGGCTTGGCGGCATCGTGTTGCCTGCAAGTCATGGCCGATTCACGTCCGTCCCGTTCACAATCTAGGTGCCGCAAGAGCATCTGCCAAGAGAACTACCAAGAGAACTGCCAAGAGCAACGTCGACGATACTGCCGGAAGGCCCGCTATTTATGGCATTCTAGCCCCGATTGGAGCCGCCGCGGGGGCCATGTTGCCGTGTGGTTAAGGTCCCGCGAGCACGGCTTTTCGACCGCGGCGGGGCTGTTTCGACCGAGATCCGGCCACCTGAATGTGTGACCAGGGCGCCCGCCAGCGTACGCCGCAGGCGGACTTTATCAACCATAGCGGCTCTCAGCGCCGTATGCAGCGCCTCGAGCTTGCCGAGCTGAAGCGGCCCCTCATCGCCAGCCTGCACGATCGCCCGTCCCAGGACCCGCAGCGCGACCTCCGCGGGTAGCCCACTCAATTTTTCGGCATCCATCGAGAATGGGCCGCGTTTGCTTAAGGGGGCGTCTGTCACGACCGCAGTTGCGGCGTCGACCGCGGCTTCGATCGTCGCATCCGCGCGCCGCAACCGGCGCGCCAGCAGCGCAAGCCGGCGTGCGTCGAGCCCCTCGGCCGCGAGCGCGGTCATCAGCTCACGCAGCCGCGGCCGTGTAAAGCGCGGATCGCGGTTGCTTGGATCGTCGACAAAACTGATCCCCATCGCGGCCAGCGTGGCAATCAGTCGCGCTTTTGGCAGGTCAAGCAGTGGTCGCACGAGCACAATGGCAGTTTTGTTGTCAGTTTTGTTGTCAGTTTTGTTGTCAGTTTTGTTGTGAGTTTTCTTGCCAGTCGCGCCGGTCGTGTGCAGCCCGGTGATGGGCAACAGCGTCTGCCGCGCCATGGCGCCGAGGCCCGCAAGGCCGCTGCCGCGCGCCATCCGCAGAAGCACCGTCTCGGCCTGGTCATCGAGCGTGTGCGCAGTGAGCACGCAGGGCGCGCCGGCCCCGCGTGCCGCCGCCGCAAGCAGCTGATAGCGCACGTGCCGCGCTTCCTCCTGCAACGCAGTTGTCGGCTTGCTGCCGGTCCAGCGCAGGGTGCGATGACGAATGCCAAGCTTGCCGGCGAGCCGCTTCACGGCACGCGCCTCACGCGCCGATTCCGGACGCAGCCCATGATCCACCGTCACTGCAAGCAGCGCAGGACCTTGCTTGCGTGCCGCGCGCCAGCGCGCCGCGAGCACGAGCAGCGCAGTCGAATCCGGACCGCCGGAGACCGCGATCACCAGCGCCGGAGCGGAATGAAGATCATCGAACAGCGTTGCCGCCTCGGCGGCCGAAATCGGCGTCGCGTCCTCAGCAGCGGACACGCTTTTGTTCCCGCTCAACGCCCTGCTTCACGCTGACCGATGCGCGCGGATATTTGCGCCCGACCTCAGCGAGCGACGCACACGCCGCGTCTTTTTCGCCGAGCCCCGCGAGCGATTGCCCGAGCCGCAGGAGCGAATCGGGAGCCTTGGGGGACGTTTCGAACTTGGTCGAGAGATTGAGGAACATTTCCGCCGCGTCGCGATAGCGCTGGCGCTGGAACAGGCTTTCGCCGAGCCAGTATTGCGCGTCGGAAGAGAGTCGATCGTTAGGGAAGCGGCGCAGGAAAACCCGGAACGCATCCTCGGCCATCGCATACTCTCTGCGCAGGATATAGCCGTAGGCGAGATCGTAGGTGTCTTTCGGGCTGTCAGTAGGAGGCAGCGTCGCGACCTGCGCGCCGCCGGGATTGCGCGGTGCGGGTGGCGGCGCCTCGCCATTTCCCGCAAGCCCGGTGAGCGTCGAAAGATCGAGCGGCGCGCCAGCGGGGCGGCCACCAGGAGCGCCGACCGGCTCCTCGGGATCAGTCGATTGTGCCAATGGCGCGCTGGGTGCGGTCGTGCCCAGCGGGCGCGGCGCACCGGGTGCACTGGGATTGACTGAGGGATCGAACGCATCGCCGCGCCGCGGCCCAGTGGCGGCGGGCGGCGATGAAGGCGAATAAGGCTGTGTCGCCTGCGGTTGCATCGGCTGGGCGGGAGCGGCCGGCCGGGCTGAAGGCGCGCCGCGCGCAGAGCCTTCCGGCACGCGATACTCGGCGTCCGGCTGCATGCGCCGGAGCTGGCCTTCGAGCTGCTGGTTGCGATACTGCAACTGCTCGATGGCGCCCGTGAGCTGCCGGATCTGCGATTCCAGGCGATCGAGACGCACGGCAAGGTCGGACGACTGCGCCATGCGCCCGGTGTTCGGGCCGCCACGATCGGGGGTATCGGTGGGCGCGCGCTCAGGCGCCCGATCGGTGTTGCCGAACAGCTGCTCAAGGAAGCCGCGCTCGTTCTCCTGCGCCGACGCGACGCCGGCGCAGAAAAGCAAGGCAAGAAACGAAAACCCGATCGTGTGATGCGAAAGGCCAGCCATTGGCGCTACAACATGCCTCTGGTTTTCAGTCCCAACGGACCTGATGATGTACCCCCCGACAACCTAGCATACGATTCGCTGCGACCAAATTATGACGTCCTGTCCATGGCTTACCCCAAGCCACACTAAGCCACACCGGTTCGATCAGGCTGCCGCAGCGGCCGGCAGACCTGGGACCAGGCTTCAGCGGCATCCGACGCGACCCACCATCACTTACCGACGGCGAAGTTCCGAAAAACAACCGGCGCCACCAGGGCGCCGGCTGTCCCCTTCCCCCGTATCTCTCCTTACGAGCTCGCGTTGAGCACCGTGACAGCGCGGCGGTTCTGCGACCAGCATGAGATGTCGTTGCAGACCGCGACCGGTCGCTCCTTGCCATAGGAGATCGTGCGCATGCGCTGTGCCTGCACGCCGCGCGACACCAGATAATCACGCACCGCCTGAGCGCGTCGGGCGCCGAGCGCGATGTTGTATTCGCGTGTGCCGCGCTCGTCGGCGTGGCCCTCGATCAGGAACGCATACTGCGGATAGGTACGCAGCCACTGTGCCTGCTTCTCGAGCGTGCCAATTGCCTGTTGGGATAGTTCGGTGGAATCCGATTCGAAGAACACGCGATCGCCGACGTTAACCACAAAGTCCTGCTGGCTGCCGGGGGTCGCCGCGTTCGCGTTCGCGAGGGCAGGATTGTTGGCGTCCACTGCCCCGTTCCGGGCGCAGGCGCCGAGCGCCAGCACCGCGGCCAGAGCTCCGACGAGCTTCATCGCTCGCATAGTGTTCTTTGTGCGAAAGGTCCTCATTCCGGTGCCTCCATTGTCGCTTCTTACCGGGCCGCCCCGACGCTAGCAGGGGCCTGGTTAAGCGAAGGTTCCGTCAACCTTGACGTGGCCTTGCTGAAATCGCGCAAAAGCGGGGATGAGCCGGAAACCCTATCCGCTGGTTAATGAGTTATGAATGCGGCGTGATCAGGGCCCGATCAAGCGCAAATCTCAGTTCGCGCTCGGGCACTAGCGTTGTCCCCAAGTACAGTCATCGCAGTAGCGGTGACCAGGCCGGATCTGACGCGTAGCTCGGCGATGGAACTCGTTGCTCGTTACGGCCGGTCACATCGACGGTGAACAGCGACGGGCCCGCACTGCCACCGGGATCGCGGAAGAACATCACCACGCGCCCATTGGGCGAAAAGGTCGGACCCTCATTGTGATAACCGTCGGTGAGGATGCGCTCGCCGGAACCATCCGGTTTCATGATGCCGATCGCGAACCGCCCCTGCGCCTGCTTGGTGAATGCGATGTAGTCGCCGCGCGGCGACCAGACCGGTGTCGAATAGGCACCATCGCTGAAGCTGATGCGCTGCGCCGGGCCACCATTCGCGCCCATCACATAAATCTGCTGACGCCCGCCGCGATCGGACTCGAAGCAGATGCGCGAGCCGTCGGGCGAAAACGACGGGGCGGTGTCGATGGCGGCCGTGTCGGTGAGCCGCGTGGTGGCCTTCGAGCGCAGATCCATCAGGAAGATATTCGCGTTGCCGCCTTGCTGCAGGCTCATGATCACGCGTTGCCCGTCGGGCGCAAAGCGCGGTGAGAAGGTCATGTTAGGAAAATTGCCGACGACCTCGCGCTGCCCGCTCTCGATGTTGAGCAGATAGACGCGCGGCTGTCCCTGGCTATAGGACATGTAGGTGATTTCCTGGCTGGTCGGCGAGAAGCGCGGCGTGAGCACCAGGTCGTCGCCGCGGGTGAGGTAGCGTACGTTGGCACCATCCTGGTCCATGATGGCGAGGCGCTTGACGCGGCGCTCCTTCGAGCCCGACTCGTCGATGAAGACGACGCGGCTGTCGAAGTAGCCTTTCTCGCCGGTGAGGCGCTCATAGATCGCATCCGAGATGAGATGCGCGATGCGCCGCCAGTTGTCGGGCGGCGTGGAATATTCCTTGCCGTCGAGATACTGGGCCGCGAACACGTCCCAGAGCCGGAAGCGGGCACCGAGCCGGCCGTCCGGCATGCGCGAGATATTGCCGGTTACCAGCGCCTGCGCGTTGATCTGCTTCCAGTCCGGAAAGCGCACCTGATCGATGTTGGTGATCTTCTCGATATAGGCGGCCTGATCGATCGGCGCGAAGAGGCCCGAACGCTGCAGGTTCGAGGTGATGATCTGGGTGACGCCGCGCGCCATCGCGGGATCGGGCAGCGCGCTGCCGACGAAATCGGGCAGCGCTATCGGCATCGGCTGCATGTTGCCTTCGGTGATGGTAATTCTGGGCGCCGCGCGAACGCGCGACCACAGGCCAGCAGCTGCGGCTGCGAAAGAGAGGCCCGCGGCGCCCGCAAGCACGCGACGGCGCGAAAGTGTCAGCTCCAGTGACCGCATGTTCCGGTTTCCTATCGCACCAGGCTTCAACGACACGCAATATCCGATTCGGCAAACGACTTCAGCCGCCAAACATCTCGACAGGATCGAAATCGATCGAAAGCTCTTTCCAGATCTCGTATTTCGGCAGCGAGAACATCGTGTAGGGCTGACACGCAATGATAGCCCTGCGCGCGCTCTCGATCATGGCAAGCGAATAGGGGTCGCTGGCCCTCATCTCCACTTCCGGCTGCGCCGCGAGCGTCCGGTCCATCTTCAAGCGGATGGTGATCGGAACGACGACCCTCTTGTTGATGGGCGCCCCCGCGGGCGGATTCCAGCAATTCCTGAGATGCCGCCGGAACGCATCGATCTCACTCAACGACAATTGATTCGAATTCGCGTTCGGCGCGCCGATCCCGACATTGTTGTTGATCACATCACCGGTTGCGGCCACGCGCTGCGGGGTGCGCTTGTCGAGCAACTGCTCGACCTGACGCGGATCGAACTTCGGCTGGTCCTTCTTGGGCGGCGTCTTGGGGTCGGACTTGTTGGGTTCAGCCTTGGGCTCAACCTTCTTTTCCGGCCGCGCCTCGGCTTTCTTCGGCTCGGACCTCTGCTCCGCCTTCTTGGGCTCTGGCTTCGCGAGATCCTTCTTGATCGCCTCCGCGATCAGGTCGCGCTGCGGCTCTGACTGTTTCTTCTCGGGCGTTGGCGGCTTCGGCTCCGGCAACTCGGCAGCCTTGTCGGTCGCCGCATGCACCTCGGTCTTGGCGACTTTGGCGGATGGATCGTCAGCCGGCTTGCGCTCGCCGAGTTGGTCGGCGACCGGCGGTGCAGGTTGGGCCTTCGGCGCGTTGCGAGAACCGGCGGTGAGTTCAGTGAACTCACTCACCGAGATGATGTCAATCGGCATCGGCGTCGCGTCGCTCGTCAGCGGCCTCGCCGCAAAGGTCAACGCGCCCCAGCCCAGCACAACGACATGCACTGCGATCGACAGCCCGAAGGTCCAGGCGTCGCGCCTGCTGGTCGATGCTCCGCCGGTCGATATGGTGCGGCCTGTGCTCATTGCTCTCCGGAGAGCCCTTACTTGCCCTGCTCAACCTCCGTCACGAGCGCAACCCGATGGAACCCCGCGCCCGACAGCCGCCCCATCACCCTCATGACCGTACCATAGTCGACCTTGCGGTCGCCGCGCACAAAGATGCGCTCCTCCATGCCTCCGCGGGCTGCCGTGATCGCCTGCAGCTTGGGCAGAATGTCATCCACCGCGATCTCGGTGTTCTGCAAGTACCACTGGCCCTGGCTGTTAACCGAAATGGTGAGCGGTTCCTTGTCCTGGTCGAGGCTCTTGGCCTGCGTCTGTGGCAGGTCAAGCGGCACCCCAACCGTTAACAACGGCGCCGAGATCATGAAGATGATCAGGAGGACCAGCATCACGTCCACCATCGGGGTGACGTTGATCTCGCTCATCACGCCATGGCGGTGATGACGCCGCCTGCCTGCTGTCGCACTCGCACCGCTCATGGCCATTGGTTAACGCCCTTTGTGCTCGTCACGTTGTGCTCGTCACGCGCGCTCATCGATCTGCCGCGACAGGATGGCGGAGAACTCGTCGGCGAACCCCTCCAGGCGCTGCGCCTGCTTGTTCACCTCGGACGAAAACTTGTTGTAGAAAATCGTCGCCGGTATGGCGGCGACGAGGCCGATTGCGGTTGCAAACAGCGCTTCTGCAATGCCCGGCGCGACCACCTGCAGCGACGTGTTGCCCTTGGCGGCAATGGACTGGAAGCTCGTCATGATGCCCCACACGGTTCCAAACAAACCGATGAAGGGGCCGGCCGAGCCGACGGTTGCGAGCACCAGAAGCCTTCGTTCCAGCCGCTCGACTTCGCGCGCAATCGTCACATCCATGACCTTCTCGATGCGCATCTGCAGGCCCGTGAAGGACCGCGCCTGGCTCTCGAGGCTGCGCTTCCATTCCCGCATCGCCGCTACGAACAGCGCCGCCATCGAATGCGACGGCTTCGCTGACAGCGTCTTGTAGAGTTCCTCAAGCGACTGCCCCGACCAGAACGCCTGCTCGAATCGATCCATGGCACGGCGCATGCGCGCAAAGAGAAATGTCTTGTCGATCGCAATCGCCCAGACCCACACCGAGCAGATCAGAAGCCCGAGCATCACGCCCTGGACGATCCAGTGAGCGTTCCAGAACAAGCTCCAGAGCGAGAGTTCCGAGGACGCGAGGCCCTGATTTGCGACGATGGACGGCGTCATCCTTGATCCTTTCGGGCCTTTTCAATCAGCGCCGGGGCGATGCCACTGCGGGGCCAAAAAGGGGGCGCGGCAAGCGGGGACGCACGAGTGCCCCGTTTCCGAAGTTCGTGATACACCTCAGCACACTCTGACACGAACTTCGGAAACAAAGGGGCACTCGCAACTCTATGGTTCTCGTGC
>Ga0209488_10000931_pt1 | contig 24744 bp, 25 predicted proteins | sample Rivendell_Oct201_8_FD_188349 | JGI IMG/M metagenome (GOLD analysis project Ga0209488, IMG submission 188349) | Vadose zone soil microbial communities from the Eel River Critical Zone Observatory, Northern California, USA -... | ecosystem: Environmental > Terrestrial > Soil > Vadose zone >...
AAACGCAAGAGAGGAGCGGTGGGTTTTATCCCGCCGCTCCTCATGTCCAGCCCGACAGGGGCAACGGAAACCGGGCTGGCACGAAATCGCGGGGACGGGCAACGCACACGCCCGTCCCCCTGGTTCGAGCCACCGGCGGGGGCGACGAATGCCGGTGACACGTCCCATTCCGATCAGGCTCGACCGAGCCGAAATGCGAGAAACTTGGTGCCGTCGCCAGACTTGATCCTCAGCAGCACAGTGCGTCGGCCGTCCTTTTGCGCATCGCCGAGGGCATTGCGAATGTCGGCTGGCGACGCGACTTTCTTGCCTGCGGCTTCAAGAATGACATCACCGGTCTTGAGCCCATGTTCGGCGCCAATGCCATTGGGGTCGACATTGGTGACCACCACGCCTTCGGAGCCGCTTCCGGCGACCTCGCCAGCCGGCGCGAGCGTGAGCCCTAGCCGCGGGACGGAAGTTCCGCTTGGAGGACGAGTTTCTGGAACCGCGCGTGCCTCGCGCTGGTTTGGCAAATCGCCAAGCGTGAGGGTGATGATCTTCTCCTGGCCTTTTTGCAGCACGGTCAATTTTACCGATGCGCCCGGCGCCATGCTGCCGATCGTGCGCGCGAGATCGCGAGCATCCTTCAGGGCAACACCATTGACCGCGGTGATCACGTCTCCGGCCTGAATGCCAGCCTTGATGGCTGGACCATCGGCTTGGGGCTCGGCCACCAGAGCGCCACTCGTCCCTTTGAGTCCGAGGCTGTCAGCAATGTCGGAGGTAACCGGCTGGATCTGCACACCGATCCACCCGCGCGCCACGCTGCCCTTGTCTTTGAGCTGCCCGACCACCGTCTTCACAGTTTCGGCCGGGATCGCGAATGCAATTCCCACCGAGCCGCCGGAGGGCGAGAAGATGGCGGTATTCACACCGATCACGGCGCCGTCAATGTCGAAAGTCGGCCCGCCGGAATTGCCCTTGTTCACGGGTGCGTCAATCTGGATGAAGTCGTCGTAGGGTCCCGCCCCGATATCCCGACCGCGCGCAGAAACAATACCCGCCGTTACGGTGCCACCGAGACCGAATGGATTTCCAACCGCAAGCACCCAGTCGCCGATGCGCGGTGCTTTTTCCGCAAAGCGCACAAAGGGAAAATCAGTGCGCCCATCGACTTTGATCAAGGCCACATCGGTGCGCGTATCGGTTCCGATTACCTTGGCGCCATAGGTCTTGCCGTCATCCGTCACGATCTCGACCATGTCGGCCTTGTCGACGACGTGATTATTGGTGACCGCGTAGCCATCAGCTGAAATGAAGAACCCGGACCCTTGACCGGTCACCGGAACGCGGCCGCCGCGCTGCGGCCGTTGATCATTGGGCGTTCCCGGGGTGGCGTCCGGCAATCCAAATCGACGAAAAAAGCGCTCCATCGGAGAACCCGGCGGTAGAACCCCGTTGCCTCCATCCAATCCCAGCAGGCGGGAACTCGCCTCCGATCTGATGCGAACCGAAATGACCGCCGGTTTCACCGTTTCGACAATGTCGGCAAAACCAACCGGCCGCTGCATGTTTTGCGCATTTGCGGTCGCCGGACTGAAACTCAGCCGCGGAGATATGGAGGGGGCTGAAAAAAGAATCGCGGCTCCAAGACCGGCGACGCCGGCCATCAGCGCTATACGCCGCCCCGAAAACGTTCCGAATTTTTGAATAGTGTTCGGGCTTGTCGTCATGTCATTCGACTCCATCGTAGGAAAGATTGCAGAGGTTGCAGGAAGCGGTGCACCCACGCACCGTGTTCACGCTAAGATGGGGGTAAGCGTCTTACCCCAACCTGACCGCAGAATTAATCTTTGGTAATATCGCGCTTTAATTGCGATAATTGCGATCAAGTCTCGCCCGACTTGAGAAGGCTCGCCAAACGCGCCTCCTCGGCAGGCGTGAGTTGGCCGCCCTCGGGCTTTCCGGGATTGACCGCGCCGACCGCCTTGCGACGGCGCGCAATGCGAATCAGCGCCACCAGGCCCCCCAGCACCAATGCGGGCGGCATGCCCCAAAGCAATACCGTGTACATCGTCAATCGCGGCCTCAGCAGCACGAAATCGCCATAGCGGGCAACCAGAAAATCGATCACTTGATTGTCCGAATCGCCCTGTGTCAGGCGTTCGCGTACCAGAATGCGCAAATCCTTGGCCAGCGGCGCATCGGAATCGTCAATCGACTGATTCTGACACACCATGCAGCGCAATTCTTTCGACAGGCCGCGGGCTCGAACTTCGAGCACCGGGTCGCTGAGCACCTCGTCCGGCTGCACGGCAAGCGCTTGCGCAGGCACAAGCAAAGTCAGCGCAACGACCATTGACTGCAGCAAACGCATTCGCCCTACTCCGCCGGTTGCAGCGCGCCCCCGCCCTTTTCCTGTCGCCGCGCCCGCTTTGGCGCCCCAACCCGCAATCGCCGATCGGACAGCGACAGGCCACCACCTATAACCATGACCACGGCGCCAAGCCAGATCAGCAGCACCAGCGGCTTGTAATAGAGACGCACGGGGATCGACCCATCCGCGTTGGGGTCGCCAAGTGCAAGATATAGCTGGCCGACCCCACGGGTCATCAGAGCCGATTCGGTGGTGCCGGTCCCGCGCGACGGGAAAGTCTTTTTGGAAGGCTCCATCGTCCCGATGACTTCGCCGTTCTGATGGCGCCGAACGGTAAATTGTGCCGCAAACTCCTTATAATTGGGCCCCTGCCGCTCGCTGACACTTTCGAAGTTGAGGTCCCAACGACGGATCGAAATGGTCTGTCCGGGCTTGAGTTCGGCAATGCGCTCCGCACCGAGCTGCGTCTCGCCAATGATTCCCAACAACGTCACACCCAGCCCGATGTGCGCAAATGCCGTTCCCCAGGTCGAACGCGGGAGGCCGCGCGCGCGCGCCAGCGCAGTGCGAACCGGAACTTTCAGCAATGCGGTTCGTTCGACCAGATCGGTCAAGGCGCCGGCGATGACAAAGACCGCAAGCCCGATCGCGAACGGAACCAGGACCGGACCGCCACCTTCCGCCGCATAGGCTGCCGCAATGCCGATCACCGCAATGGCTGCTGCCCCCATCAAGCGTTGCGCCACGCCGAGAAGGTCGCCACGCTTCCACGCCATCAATGGACCGAAGGGCACCACCAACAGCAGCGAAAGGAACAATGGTCCAAAGGTCAGGTTGAAGAACGGCGGTCCCACCGAAATTTTCTCGCCGGTCACGGCTTCGAGCGCGAGCGGATAAAGCGTTCCGAAAAACACCGCACCGCAGGCGCACACGACCAGAAGATTGTTGAACACCAGCGCACCCTCGCGCGAAACCGGCGCGAACAGGCCACCCTGTTTGAGCAGCGGCGCCCGCAACGCAAAGAGCGCCAGGCTGCCACCGATGAACAGAACCAGGATGCCGAGAATAAAGGCGCCGCGTGCCGGGTCGCTCGCAAATGTATGCACGGAAGTAAGCACGCCCGAGCGCACCAGAAATGTGCCGACCAGCGAAAGTGAAAAGGCCAGGATGGCAAGCAGTATGGTCCAGATCTTCAGGGCGTTACGCTTCTCCATGACAACGGCGGAATGAAGCAGTGCCGTGCAAGCAAGCCAAGGCATGAACGAAGCGTTTTCGACCGGATCCCAGAACCACCAGCCGCCCCAACCCAGCGTATAATAGGCCCAGAACGAGCCCATCGCGATACCGAGTGTGAGAAACATCCAGGCAAGCAACGTCCACGGGCGCACCCAGCGCGCCCAGGCGGCATCGATTCGTCCATCGATCAAGGCTGCGATCGCAAACGAGAACGAAATGGAAAGGCCCACGTAGCCGACATAGAGCAGCGGCGGATGGATAGCGAGGCCAGGGTCCTGCAGGATGGGATTGAGGTCACGCCCTTCCAATGGGGCGACCGGCATGCGCAGGAACGGGTTGGACGACACGAGAATGAACAGATAGAACGCAAACGCTATAAGAGACTGGACCGCGAGCACATTTGCCTTCAGGCGCGCCGGCAAATTGTCGCCGAACAACGCCACCAAGGCACCGAAAACGCTGAGAATGAGCACCCACAGGATCATCGAGCCTTCATGATTGCCCCAGACGCCGGAGATTTTGTAAATAAGCGGCTTCGCGGAATGGGAATTTTCATAGACGTTGGTGACGGAGAAATCCGACTGAACGTAACAGGCCACCAGAGCCACAAAAGCGAATGCAACAAAAAAGAATTGCGCAATCGCGGTCGGGCCGGCCACACCCATGAGTGCAAGGTCGTTCCGGCGAGCGCCATAAAACGGCACGCAGACCTGCACCAACGCAAGAACGAGGGCAAGTACGAGAGCATAGTGGCCGAGTTCGGCAATCATCGTGTATGCTCCTTCATTGTGTTCATTGCGCCTTGGCCTGAGGACCGGCTGGTTCGTCGCCCATTTTCCAATGGCCCTGTTTCTTGAGCGCATCGGCAACTTCTTTGGGCATATACTTTTCATCGTGCTTTGCCAGCACGTTGTCGGCCTTGAACGTGCCCGCAGGGTCAAGCGTCCCTTCGGTTACGACTCCCTGTCCCTCTCGGAAAAGATCAGGCAGCAGACCCTGGTAGGCAACTTGTATCGTATTCTTGCCGTCCGTGACGGCGAAATTGACCTGCAGGTTTTCCCCCTTAAGCACGCTGCCTTCCTTGACCAATCCGCCAAGCCGGATGCGGGAACCGGGGGGTATCTGCTTCTCCACCACATCAGATGGCGAATTGAAGAACACGATTGCGTCATTGAGCGCTCCAAGAACAAGCGCGACCGCGACACTAAGCACAGCGAGGCAGGAGCCGATCAGCGCGAGACGTCGTTGTTTGCGGGTCATTACGCGTTTCCACAACTGGAGTTCGGATTCGAAATTACTCCGGCATTAGGGCACAAACTCGTCACGGAGTTGAAGAATTTGGAGACGGCGCCCTCGAAATCGACAGGACACCAGCCTCTGAACCATTCCCGTCTGGGCACTCAAGACTATCGTCTATTCGTATCCCCCGCAACAATCGCGGTAACTTCAGTTCCGCCCACCCTACAGCAAGCCCGGAATCAATAAAACCGGGTGGTACGCCTAATTTGGTACATGCTTCTTATATTTGAAGGCAAGCTGCGGCAATTCGCCAGAGGGCATCAGGGCTTGCATCGCCAATTGCCGGCACGCGTTCCAATACGTTGGCGCCGATTGACCGGAACAATCCGGATTCTGTCAGCCCCCGATGCCGAGTTCCTTAGCCAATTCCTCGATCTGTCGAAGTTTTTCGGGATCGGCGGCCAATGCCCGCCGCGCATCGGCTGCCGCCGCCTTGGCCTTGTCGCGATCGCCCAGCACGACATAAGATCGAACGAGCGTCAGCCATAACGCCACATTAGAGCCATCGTGCTGTATGCGTTCGGCCAAACGGGCAACCATTGCGGCAGGGTCCGGGGCCCCAGCCACGCGAACTATTTCGCGCCGGATAAAATCCGCATAGGGCGCATCCGCGGGCGCCTCAGCCAGTATGGCGCGCCAAAGGGCGGCCGCATCATTCGGGTGGCCACCCTGTTCGGCAGCAAGCCCGAGGAAGTAACGCGCCTCGATATTTTGCCGATCAAGCGTCACCGCACGTTCGAACAATTTCTTTGCTTCGGCACCTACGTTTCCGTCGGCGGCCGCCACGAGGGCCTCGCCCAGGCCCGCCAGCCGATCGGATGTTTCGCCACTCAACGCCAGCGCAGCACGGCGCGCCTTGACGGCGTCGTCAAATCGTCCGAGCCGGAAGTAAACCGGGGCGATCACCTCCCATCCGCGACCGTCATTGGGATTGCGCGCGAGATGATCCTCAACTTGCGCAAGCATTGCATCGACTGGCAGCGACTTCTCGCGTGACGCCAACGGCTGCCCGGGCAACGAGGGCGATCCCAATGCCAGATAGACCGATGCACTACCGACAGAAATGACCAGAGCCGCAAAAACGGCGACGCGCCCGCGCGACCCGGTTGGACCTGCCGGCACTTCCGGGGCCTGCGCCGTTTCTGCATCGGCAGCCGCAAGCAACCGTCGCGAAACCTCGACCTGGGCTGCTTCCGCCTCGCTTTCACCGATAAGACCAGCATTCCGATCGCGCTGAATCTCTTCGAGCTGGTCCTTGTACACGGCAACATCGCTACCCGAGCGGAGGCGGCGATTGGCGCGCATAAGCGGCCAAACCACGGCAAGAATTGCCGCAAGCGTCATCAAGGCAACCACGAACCAAAGCGCCATGGGACTTCATTTGCCCGAATTCGGCATTCCTGCGGTGTTCCCGCCGCCGATTTAAAACGAACTCGCGGATTGTTACACCACGACAACCGGCGGACCGCAACAGGTCGAGTGGTCGCGCCTGGAAATGGCGGAAAGTGAAAAATGGAACTTTGGTACTTCCAGGATGACGCCCGGCCACTCAAAACGTAGCAGCCGAATCAACAGAAAACGCGATCCCAATGTGCCGCTAATCCACCAAGTACGATGGCGCTACCCGACGGCGGTCCATGTCCCATCCGGGTTGCGACAGGCAGTCCCCCGCATAGCCTGGGGACGACCGTCAATATAGACCGTATGGGTGAAGGCGCGGCAGCGCATGCCGCGCGATACGTAATAAGGTCCGGGGATTACGGTACCATAATAGGTCGGACGATCGCCGCGCCAGCCAACCGGTGCGCCTGGCGCACCACTCTCCAGCGCCGCCATCTCCGCCGCGTAGGCGCGCTGGCGGTCCTGCTCGTCCAGCGACGCCCCGATGGCGCTACCGAGCAGACCACCGGCTGCCGCGCCAACAACGGCACCAGCGAACCGATTCCCCGCTCCCCGGCCGCCGACCAGCGCGCCAAGCGCTCCCCCGGCGATCGCGCCGGTAACCGCGCCTGAATTCTGATTGGGCGAATAAGGGTCATTGGCGCAGGCAGAAACCGTCGCGGCGGCGAGCACGGCGACAATGATCTTCGAAGTCATCTTGATATCCCCCGACAACTGTCCCAAATTTTCGACGATGCTGGCGCACTTCTGCGCCAACTTTCTGACTTTTGTCGGACATCGGGATGGCAAACCACAGTTCACAAAGCAATTATGGCTAATAGTTCTTTAATCGAATCCGATCGCGCCAGAGGCGTTAGGTTAAGGATCGTAGCCCGGATGAGCGCCCTTACATCAGCGCGTTTACGCGCATGATGTGGGCGCGATATCCGGGGCCACCCGTCCCCGCATGTCGCCATCTCGCGTGAAGAACGCGATCTGGCTCATGCGGGCTACGAGGTCCACCTAACACCTATGTCCGGCAGCGCTACACACTTGGCAGCAGCAATTCGGCCCTCAAGCCCCCAATCGGCGCAGTTCCCAAAGCCAGACCACCGCCGTAGAGCGTCGCGAGTTCCACCACGATCGAAAGGCCCAGTCCCGAGCCGGGCTTCGTCTCATCAAGGCGGTGACCGCGGTGCGCAACTTGATCACGTTGTTGTGGGGTTAGACCCGGCCCATCATCGTCGACCAAAATATGCACGACCCGACGGTCACCGCCAGCTTCCGGACGCTCAATAAAGATCTCAACGGAAACGCGCGATTGCGCCCATTTGCACGCATTGTCGAAGAGATTCCCGATCATCTCTTCGAGGTCCTGCCGCTCGCCGCGAAAACTCGCGTCGTCCTGAGCATCCAGATCGAAAGCGATCCCGCGTTCGCGATGAATTTTTTCCATCGTGCGCATAAGCGACATGATGACAGGCCGCACGTCCGTAACGGTACCCAAGACCGCTACCCGAGCGGCAAGCCGCGCACGCTCCAGGTGGCGCGCCACCTGATCGCGCATGATATCAGCCTGTTCGCGGACTTTTGAAGCCAATGGATCGCCGGGATGCGCGTCCGCCTCGTTGATCATCACAGACAAGGGCGTCTTGAGCGCATGTGCAAGATTGCCGACATGAGTTCGGGCGCGCGTGACGATATCGCGGTTGGCATCGATCAGCGCGTTGGTCTCGCGGGCAAGTGGCGCCACTTCGACCGGAAAGCTGCCATCGAGACGCTCTGCCGTTCCGGAACGAATCGCCGCAAGGCCATCGGAAATACGATTGAGCGGTGCAAGTCCGAAACGGACTTGGAACGTGGTAATCAACAGCAGAACGAACCCCAGAAACGAAAATGTGACAAGCAAAGCGAAATCGAACCAACGAATCTCCTCGTCGATCTCGGAAGCATCGCCGGCGACCGACACCAGGAAGCGCCCGTCATCGCCCAGATCGATCATGCGCTCGACAATACGAAGCCGCTGATCTTCCGGCCCCTGGACGTAGCCCTGCCGGGAACCAGGCGCGCGCATGGGCCCCCCGGCTTCTTCGAGCTGAGGCAGCGTTGAATCCCATAGCGAACGCGAGGATTTCAACTCGGGCCGCGCCGTGTCGAGGCGCGTCACCTGCCAATACCAGCCCGACAACGGCAAATCGAACAGAAGCTCGCCGAGCGACTGCGGAAAACGATCGCTGGAATCGTCAGGTGTTGCCACATCGGCCACGAGCGTGCGCTGGTAGACGCCCAGGCGACGATCGAAGGAACGCTCGACCGCACCACGATAGACCGATGTCAACGCAATCGCTGTGATGACCAGGATGACGACCGTCCAGGCGGCTGCCGACAAGAACAATCGAAGCGCAAGCGAATTAGTGCGCATCTGGCATATTCAGGAGATAACCGAGCCCGCGTACGGTTTGGATCACGTCCACGCCGAGCTTTTTTCGAATACGGCCGACAAATACCTCGATCGTATTGGAGTCGCGATCGAAGTCCTGGTCGTAGAGATGTTCGACCAATTCAGTACGCGACACCACGCGGCCGGTATGGTGCATGAGATAGGCCAGCAGCCGGTATTCGTGCGATGTCAGCTTGACCGGATTGCCGTCGACGCTGACGCGGCCCGTGCGCGTGTCCAAGCGCACCGGACCACAATTGAGTTCGCTCTTTGCGTGCCCGGCTGACCGCCGAAGCAATGCCCGGATACGCGCGAGCACCTCTTCGAGGTGGAATGGCTTCGCCACATAATCGTCGGCACCGGCATCAAACCCCTGGACCTTGTCGCTCCAGCGGTCGCGCGCCGTCAGGATCAGAACCGGCATCATGCGCCCGCCCCGGCGCCAGGCTTCAAGAACCGAAATGCCATCCATTTTTGGCAAGCCGATGTCGAGAATTACCGCATCATAAGGTTCGCTCTCACCAAGAAAGTGCCCTTCTTCGCCATCGAAGGCGCGGTCAACCACGTAGCCCGCATCGGTCAGCGCGGTCGTCAGCTGCCGGTTTAGATCTGGATCATCCTCGATAACGAGGAGGCGCACGCATATCCTCCATTATTAAGATGGGATCGATAACGTCTTAGCTCTTTGCACCCATGGTCACACCTATTACTTTGCCATCGCGCGTGGACACTGTCAGCACTTAATCTTGACAGGCCGACCCCAAATATGCTCGCCAAGAGACCATGCGGCACACGATACTCGCCCACGTATTTGTCCTTTTGAGCCTGTTTCCAGCTGCCGCTATGGTCGGCGGTGCTGCGCCTGCTGGTCCGGCTGGTGACTCGGTGGTCACGCTGGTAAGTCCGCACGGCTCATGCAGCGGCGTCGCGCTTGCAAGTAGCTTGGTGCTGACCGCCGCCCACTGCGTGCGACCGGGCTTCGATTACAAGATTGCAGAATATGACAATTCCAACAATTTGAAGTTGAAGGACGTCGCCGTCGTGCGACGCCATCCTGGCTTCGATGCGACCGCGGCCGAGCGCAATCTCGCCAGCGCCGATGTCGCGCTGCTCAAAATCGGGACGGCGCTTCGCAGCCGGCCCGCAGGGATCGCCCCAGCCGGCAGCACGGTCGCGGCCGGTGATCGCCTGGTCGTGGTGGGCACTGGCCTTGCCACGCCGGGCGAAGGAAAGAGCGGCGGCACGGCGCGCGCCGCCCAACTTGTCGTAACCGGCCAACCCGGCAGTCTTCAAATCCGGCTCATGGACCCCGCGACCCGCGGCGAGCAAGCGGGGCTGGGCGCCTGCACGGGAGACTCCGGTGCACCGGCCTTTCGCGACCACGACGGACGCCTTTTGGTGATAGGGATCGTGAGCTGGACGACGGGGCCGAAACTCTCCGAGGGTTGCGGCGGATTGACCGGCGTAACCCCGCTGACGCGCTATCGCGCCTGGATCGTCGATACCGCAAAAGCGCTTGGAAATCCGCTAAACCCTTAGTTTTCTGTATCAAAGAAACGCAACCCGGCCCGAGCCTGTCTCAAGGTGGGACAATTTCATCCGGCGCGGCTCTTGCATCCTTTCCTTCGATTGAGCTCACCGCCGTTGGCGGCGCCCCGTATTGAGACCGCCGGTGCGGACACCCGGCGCGATCGGTCGCAAGGAGAGAACCGATGTTGCACAAACCGACGTTGCACAAGTTGACAACCGCAGTTACGGCCTGGGGTGCGTTGGCATCGCTCGCGCTGTCGATCGTACCTTTGCCGGCATCCGCCGAAACCGTTATCGTGCCTTACGTGCCTGCACCAGCATGGAGCGAAACGGTCATTACGAACAACTGCTTCGGTTCGCGCAGGCTGGAGTCTTGCATTACGACGTTTCGTAATCTTAACCCCAATCCCTATGTCATTCACGTGCCGCCACCCATTTCAGAACAGGCGATCGCGGAATATCGGCAGCGCGACAAGAAATGGGAAGAGCGCTGCAAACCGACCATCAGGCAAGATGCGTTTGGTGTCGCACGCTACGTCTATGCAGCGCGCGGGTGCGAATTCGGCAGACTGGATTGACAAAAAAAGCCCCGGCCGAAGCCAGGGCTTTGTCGAGAACTGAATCAACAACGAGCTGGATTACTTCAGCGTCGTGGCGATCGAGGTGAACTTGGCCGTCAAGTTGCTGCCGACGGACGTGAGCGCGACAATGATGGCGACCGAAATGAGCGCGGCGATCAGGCCGTATTCAATCGCGGTTGCACCAGATTCGTCCTTGGCGAAACGTGTAATAAGGTTTTTCATTTGCAGTCTCCTGTTGGGTTGGTCGACACCCGGACCGTAAATCGAGAGTTCTAGGAATCGGTTTCAGCGTTGATTCAAATTGTCCGCAAGAAAATTACACTTGCACAACGCTGTCCGCTCTTCTCCGGCCCCGAAAAGCCGCATGCCGACCGAACCAACATCTTGTAGATCAAAGGCTTTTTTCGATTTTCCGAGGACAAAAAAAGGCTGCAGAATGCACGACGGCGAGGCCCGCAAGATCACCGTCTATTAGGTATGTTCACAAGCACGCTTCGACTTATTCTTTCTTGCGCTCCATCCGGGAGCAGCACTCCTCAACAACAAGCAGGCTAACCCTAGGACTACAATATCCCAATGGGGCGGCGGTGGCGGGGCTGTTGTTGGGTATTGGAATCCGTGGATATCCAACGTCGTACCGGTGGCGACGCACCCGAAATCGTTGTCTATTGTCGACATACGTCATCTTGCGGGTCGTTGACACGTGTGCTTCTTTTACAAAAGCAACCAATGGAGGCGACGATGAGCGATCCGACAATGGCCTATGCGGCCTCTTCCGGCGCGCCCTTTCGCGTTGGCGCGGTCCTGAACCGAACGGTTGAAATTTTTCTAGCGGGTTTTGGCCGCCTCTTCGTGTTGGCGCTCCTCCCGATGTCTCCGCTTCTCGTCATTACACTTGTCAGCGGACAACTGACGCCGGCGAACCTGGCGGCATTCTCACTCTTGGGCGTGATCGCGCTCGTGCTCAATATAATCCTCGGGGTTGTCGCCAACGCGATGATTCTGTTTGGCGCGTTTGAACTCATGCGCGGTGAAAGCTTTACAATTGGCCAGTCATTGCGGGTTGGCCTGTCGCGCACGTTGGCGGTTTTCGGCGTTTCCATCGTTACCGGCATTGCTGTCGTTCTGGGTCTGGTGGCGCTGATTGTTCCCGGGATCATCATCTTATGTATGCTGTATGTGGCAGTGCCAGCCTGCGTGATCGAAAAGCTGGGGGTCGGCAAGAGCCTGTCCAGGAGCAGCGCGCTGACCCGGGGGTACCGCTGGCCTATTTTCGGGATAATTTTGTTGACGATAGTCGGGTCTGCGGTTGTCAGTTACCTGGTAACACGTATCCTGGGGATGATTGGAGGCGCTATCGCCGTGATACTTTTCGGATTCGGTTGGCAGGTCGTTACGACGGCGTTTAGCGCGGTGCTTTCCGCCGTGATCTACCATGATCTCCGTGTTGCCAAAGAAGGCGTTGACGTTTCCAAACTGGCGAACGTCTTCGACTAGAGCGTTCCTAGCCCATGTTTGACTGTAAACATGGGCTAGGTTTCTCGCGACACACCACTGGTTTTATCCGCGCGAAAATTGCCGAACAATTGTTCGCGCTCGAGATGGTCGCGTTCCGCGGAGTAGAACGCCGTCAAGAACGCGAAGGTCTCATGCGCCGGCACCTCGTCGGTCCAGCCGATTTTTCGGCAAATCTTGGCGCGGACGTCCTGTTGTAATGCGCGTGTCTGTTCGGAATCTGGCCGCCGCAAGAGTTCTTCCAGCACCTGCAATTCAAAGGCGCCGTAGGCCTCCAGTTGCTTTCGTGAAAATGCATAGCCCATCTTGGTGCCAACAAGGTCGCCCAGAAGCGCGCGCCGGGGCACCGAAATGACGATCGTGCCGGCGATGAAGTCGCCCGCTCGCATATGATCGCGATTGAACAGGGGCATGGCCGCGATCAGAAGTATCCAGCCCAGATAAGCGAGCGTCATCCAGGAACCCTGGCCCGAAGTTACAGGCAGCTGGAGCAAAAGACTGAGCGGCAGAAAGACTTCGACTTCGCGCGTCAGATTTCGGGCCACAATTGCACCCGCGGTCAACGGCCCGCCAAAGCGATCCATGACTCGCAATCCGACGATACGCTTTCCGGGAGTCGAGCCCCTGGCCGTGAGTTCGAAGTGAATGAAATAAAGATTGCGCAACAGGAAGGTCAGAAACAGAATGATGGTGACGGACACCGCACCATTGACCTTCTGGATCAGCAAAAGCCCCAGGCCCAAGAACAACAGAATGGTCGCCAACATCCAAAACAAGAAATCCAGCGCAAAGGCCGTCAACCGTTCGCCGTGATTGGCGATGTCGACTTCAAGGTTGACGCCCTCCGGCGTGGTGATCTCGCGCTTGTTGCGCTTGACCCCTTCCAAAAACTTGTTGACGCGGTCAAGACGGGAGACCATCGGCTTTCTCCTCGCGACCAGACATGAAATACCACAGCCATAGGGCCCCGGTCAGCGTCCCGATCGCAAACCGCGCCGCGGTCATGTCGACGAGCTGACGAAGGCCGCCCTCTATAAGCCCTGCGACGAACAGCATCAGCACCGCGCCACCGGCGAGGTAGGCCGCGACTTTGCCATTGAGGGCAAGATTTTCGATGCGCGTATATTCGTTTGGGAACAGTATTTTCTCCGCGATCACAAGTCCACCGGCGCCGCAAAGCACGATCGCGCCAATTTCGGTGACCCCATGAATGGTCACCCATCCGAAAAAATCGACAAGTAATCCGCGACTGTCGTGCAGGGCCGCGAAGGCTCCCAAAGTCAGGCCCTGGTAAGCCAGAAGCACAAGGGTCGGAACGCCACCCGCGATGCCCAGCCCAAAGGTCATGATGCCGATGGTGGCGTTATGGCGGAACAGAAAATTGGCGAATACGACGAATGCCTCCGTGAAGCCCGGCCATGGCGCAAAAATTTCATGGTCGCGGAGATCGGCGGCGGTGCTCGCCATGCTACGGCCGCCGCTCAAGGCTTGCGGCACGAGCGCGGAAAACCATTCTTCATTGGACTTGACCAGGGCGAAACCCGCGATGCATCCCGCCAAAATTGCCAGAAAGGAAACCAGAATATGCCACCGGCAGGAACGCACAGCCCGCGGAAAGCCTGTGCGGAGAAACCACCCCAGACACTCCACAATCCCAACCCCCGGCCCGTAAGCAACGAAGTAGGCGCGGAGCGCCAGATTTTCCAGATACAGGATCAGATTGCGATCGAGTGCGATGGCGCGCGCCACGGACAGGGACGAAGCCACCGTGCGGTAAAGTAATGGCAGACTCTGCAGGTCGTCGGCCGAGAGTTTTGATTGCCCGCGCCTTTCGACCTGCTCGATGATGGTTTCGAGCTTGCGCCAGGCCTCTTCGCGCCCTTTTCGGAATTCGCTGCTGCGCAACGTGATCATGTGCCGCGGCGCGTCGATTTGAGCCGATCCGGGGTCGAGATCATTCATATCAAGCCCCTCTCCTTGATCATCATGTACCGGTTTATGAGCGAGATCGCCAAACCATCGACCGGCACATCCAGGCAATGTACGCCCATGCGTTCGAGCCGTTCCAATACAATCGCCCGATCGCGCATGAGGTCGTGAGTGACGACGGATTCCGCCACCGCGCGAAAATCGGAGGGCTCCGCATCGACGATCCCGGCCAGCGTCGGATCGCGCAGCGTCACGAAGATAACGGCATGGCGATTGGCGGTCCGCTGCATACTTTCGAGCAAAAGTTCTGCGGTCGTCGTGTCGATGAATTCGGTAAACAGCACGACCAGCACGCGGCGCTTGAGGCGCGCGTTGAGTTCGGCGAGACCCAAAGTGAAATTTGTTTCCTCGGCACGATATGAAAGACGCGCAGTGCCGTGCTGCAACTGCGTGAACCAGGGAAGCCCTCGAACCGGCGGAATGTATTGGCGCACGCGCGCGTCGAAGCCGAAGATGCCGACGTGATCGCCATTGCGCAAGGAAATCCAGGCCAGCAGCAATCCCGATTTGATGGCGTGATCGAGCCGCGATATCGCGCCGATCGGTTCGAGCATCAGATGACCGGTATCGAAGGCGAGGATGATCTGGTGATTGCGTTCGATCCGGAATTCCTTGGACAAAAGTTTGCGATGTTTGGCCGAGCGTTTCCAATCGATAAATCGGTTGTCGAGACCAGCAGCGTGATCGCGCAAGGCCTCGAATTCCGACCCGTCGCCTTTTTGCTGCTGGACCTTGACGCCGCCGATCGCGTCGCGACTGAAAAATTGCAGCGCGGCGCCGTGAATGCCCCGGATATCCGGAAGAACATCGATTTTCTGCGCAACAGGATGGCGGATCACCCGTTCGGCAAGCCCCAGCGGACCGCGCCAGCGCAGCCAGACGGCCGCGACATCGACGACGCCCCGGCGGCGCGCGTGGATCGTCAATGCCGCCGTTGCGCGGCCGTCTGCGCCCGCACGCGCCGCGACAGCATGTGGCCGGTCCGCCTCGCCGGTTTGTTCCGCGATCATCGTGAAATCGACCGGCCGGGCCCGCCCCGCCTGGTCCACCCGAACCGCGACCTCATCACTGGCACCGACAAACAGGCGGGCCGGCGTTTCAATTGATATGACCAACCGCCGGGCCGGAACCCCCGCCAGAACGTCGACGAAAATCGCGGCGATAATCAATAATGCGGGATCGAACGCGAAGGCCCAGGTATTTGCATCGAACGCCAGCGCAATGAACGCGACCGGCAGGCTTGAGGCGAACAGCAATACGGCACGCCGCGTCGGCCGAAGGGAAGGTTGCGCGGTCATCGCGGCGCGGCCGTCTGGTCGAGGACTTCCCGCAGGACGGTGTCGCTCGTCAAACCGTCAATTTCAGCATTCGGCGCGAGCACGATGCGATGGCGCAGGAGCGGGATCACGAGCGTCTTGATGTCGTCTGGAATCACGAAATCCCGGCCCTGCATGGTGGCCTGGGCACGCGCGGCCGATGCCAACATGTTGGCGGCGCGTGTCGAGGCGCCGGTTTGAATCGAGGCATGCTGGCGTGTGGCGCGAATGAGGTCGACGATATAATCGATGAGCTCATCGCTGAGCCGGATGCGGGACACATAAGTGCGGACGCCCGAGAGTTCCGCACCGGAGACGACGGGGCGCAAGCCGAAATCGGCAACTTTCGGCATTGTCACCCGCGACCCGTGGCGGGTGACGATTTCGCGCTCTTCGTCGCGGCTCGGATAGGCGATATTGATCTTGAACAAGAAGCGGTCCAGCTGGGCCTCGGGCAAAGGATACGTTCCCTGTTGCTCGATGGGATTTTGGGTGGCGATCACCATGAAAGTGTCGCCAAGATCGTGGGTCTTGCCGTCGATTGTGACAGCGCGCTCGTTCATCGCCTGCAACAACGCGGCCTGCGTCTTTGGCGGCGTGCGGTTGATTTCGTCGGCGAGCAGAATGTCGGTAAATATCGGGCCTTGCGTGAGGGTGAATGTATTGGTCTGGAAATTGAACAGGCTCGTCCCCAAAAGATCGCCGGGCATCATGTCGGGCGTGAACTGAATACGGCCAAATTTCAGGGACAGGCCGGCCGCGAACGCTTCCGCGAGCAAGGTCTTCGCCGTGCCCGGCACGCCTTCCAAAAGGATATGGCCGCCGCACAACATGCTCGTGAGCATCAATTCGATCACGCGGTCCTGACCGACGACGGCCTTGCACACTTCTCCGGTAACGCCCTTACAAATTTCGCTTACGTCCTGCAAATCCATCGACGATCTCCTTTTTCCAAAAATACATTGCGCGAGCCCGCGCGAAGGCGCGCGGCAGATTCTTGGGGCTGTCCTTGGGCTTGCTGTTGACAGCCGCGCCCAAGAAGTCGCCGACGTGATCGCCGATTTGGGTCTTCAATCCTCGGGATTTGCCGGCCCGGTCCAGCCAGGCAATCAAAGCCACTTCGGAGAGGCCGCGCGGCGCGCGCAGTGCCCTGGCAGCTTCCTGCACATTGACTTGGCCATAGCGCCGAAGCATCGCGGCGTGGTGCCCGCCGTGATCGATCAAAGCTGCCGTATTGGCGATCAAGGCCCGCTTGTCGGCAGCGAAAACGGGCTTCGTCCGGGCGGGAGCGCCGAAGCGCCCGATGGTCGCCCACAAAAGGAGGACAACAGCCGCCAGCGCATGAATGCCGAGGAGGCCGAACGGAAAGGCCGTCAAGAGCGCGAGCGGGCTCGTGCCCGAGCCACGAAAGCCATGAATGGTCTCGTCGATGACGATGGGGCCGTCATTGCCGCGCAGTTGATCGATAATGTCGACGGCAAGTGTCGCGTTGTCCGCCGCGCCGATACCATGGTTTTCGATGATATCCGGATCGGCCAGAACCCAAATCCTGCGGTTTCCCTCCCTGATCTCACCCAGCAGAATCCCGTCGGGCGACGAGATCAATGCGGTCATTTTGGAATTCCCGATGAGCTGCACCGGCACTTCCAAGGCCGGGTTTGCGCTGAGAACATTGCGGTCGAATCTGTCTGCGCCGGGCACGCGCACGACAATTCCGTTGGGATCGACGACCGACAAAACGGATTGCACCCTGGAGATGGGCAATGGCGCAGCGTCGCCGATCCAGGTGCGTTTTTGTAGGCTGGGTACCGCGCCCCATTTCGGCAGGATCAGCAGAATCCTTCTGGCCGTGAACAGCTTATTGCGGCCTTCGTCGCTGGCCAGACTGCTGATTGGCTCCGCCAGCACCAGGACCCCGTTGGCTCCAAGCTTGCCGAGCGGCTCGAACTGGCTGCGAAGCACGGGCCGGCCGACGGTCCGCAATACTTCAAAGAATCCCGCATGCCCGATCGCCGATAGCGAATAGGAGTTGGCGCCGACCGAATCCCCGGCTTCGGCGCCACCATCGCGTCCGGTCGTCAGCAGCAGGGAAGCCGCAAACGCCATCGTCATGGCGGCGACCAGACTGATCAGAACGCGCCGGGAAAAAAGCGATGATTCGTTCATGCAGGAAGTCCCGCATCGAGATCGGTCTTGAGCGCTTCGAATTGATCGCGGCACAAAAGATAGTCACGCAAATCTGCGGCCTGTTCGCCGAAATGGGTTCGTTCAACCTCGCGGACGATGGTGGCGAACGCGGCTCGGCCGGCGTCGGACAACTGGATCCGATGCAGGATTTCCCGGCTTGTCAGGGAGTCCGCGAAACTGATGTCCAGCCGTTTGCGAAGTTCCGTCAGGCATTGCAGCAGCAATACGTGCATGGCGTCCACGAATCGGCCGAGTTTCGCGAGATCATCGGCGGCCAGCCGCGCTTCGTCCATCGCATCTGCGTTTGCCTCAGCCATGCGCTCGTCGTCCGCCGCCGACAGTTTCCGGGACCTGTCAAACATCGGCAGGCTGTCTCGCAGCGAATAGATGACGACCGCCGCACCCAGGATCACCGAAGCCCAAAGCAAAATGCGCAAGATGTCAGGATCAATCCGGAACCAGGGCTCGGCTGGCGGGGTGCCAACCGGCATCCGATCCTGCAAGTCATGTTTGCGAATTGCCGCCCGCGCGGCCTCCCCTGGGCTGGCAACCGGCATCCGATCCTGCAGGTCATGCTTGCGAAGTGCCGCCCGCGCGGCCTCACCCGGGCTGGGCGCGGCGGAAAGCGGCCACGAACTCAGGTGCAGAACGATTCCGGCCATGACGACAATTGGCAGGCGCATCTTCAATAGCTCGTTCTAAACAGGCCCCGAACCATAACTATCCGTTCGTTCGACGGGCCGATAGGCCACCAACACGATTGGAACTGCCCCCGGAATCATGGCCCCGCCCACGATACCAAATTTCGTAAATACGCCGGTTAACCCGCCACCGAAGCCGCAAATATGGGCCCTTCCCTTCCGCACCGTCCGGGCGTAACTTTACCCCAGACCGTTTACCAACGGGCCACTTCGTTACCAAACTCAAAATCAAAATCGGGAGGCCACCTCATGCAGCGTCATCTAGTTCCTGCACTCCTAGCCAGCGCAGTTTGTGTCGTGTCGTCCGGCGCATTCGCCCAACAACTCACCGAGCAGCAGACAACAGGCCGGCAAGTCTTCGCGCAGTCATGTGGCGTTTGCCACCTGCCGCCCGTGATGAATGCCCGGACCTATGGACCGGCTCTGTCGAAACAGACGGCTGCCGGCAATGCCGATATTCTCCGCGCCATCATCGGCGAAGGCGGACCGCGCATGCCCGCATTCAAGCACTATCTCGAACGACCGCAGATGGACGCCATCATCGCCTATCTGTCGACGGTCAATCCCCCGACGCCTCCGGCCCCTGCTGCCACTCCGGCGGCTGCCGCGGCTCCGGCCGCCGCCGCGCGCTTGACCGAGCAGCAGACCACAGGCCGGCAGGTTTTCGCGCAGTCATGTGGCGTCTGCCATCTCCCGCCCGTGATGGGTGCGCGGACCTATGGTCCTGGCCTGTCGAAGGAGACGGCCGCCGGCAATGGCGAGATCATCCGCGCCATCATCAGCGAAGGCGGCCCGCGCATGCCGGCCTTCAAGCACTATCTTGAGCGGACGCAGATGGACGCCATCGTTGCCTATCTGTCGACCGTCACGCCTGCAGGTCGCTAATCGGTTTCTGGTTTGACGTCGATCGGGGCCGCCGCAGCCTCGGCAAGGTCGACCCGAAGACCGAGAAGATCACGGTCTACCAGACGCCGCAAAACATGTCGCCGCTCGGCGGTGCCGTGACGCTCGACGTTGACGGCAAGGGCAAGATCTGGGCATCGGCCCCGGATGGCGCCGTGCGCTTCGATCCGGAGACCGAACGCTTCACCGACTTCAAGTCCGTCAACAACAAGACCGCGAAAGGCACAGGAATGACCTAAGGGGCTGCCGGCGACCGCGACGGCAACGGCTGGTGGACCCAGATGGTATTCGACATCGTCGGCAAGGGCGAACCGGCAAGACGCTCGAAGTGCAATTGACGATCGTCAAGTCGGAGCTCGATCGCGTCACGCCGCAAGCGCGCGCTCTATGACAAGTTCGACGATCTTTCCTTCGGCAACAATCTGCCGTGGAGCCAGGGACCGCGCCGCATGGACACCGATAAGAAGGCCGACGTCTCTGGACCGGCAATTCCTGGGGCGGCACGCTGACCCGCATCAACACCAAGACGCTCGAAGCCACGATCGTGCCACTGCCTGATCCGACATCGATGCAGCCCTACCACATTGTGGTCGACGACAATCACAATGTCTGGGGCAGCCTCTGGACCAACGACCAGATTCTCAAGTACGACCCGGCGGCCCAAAAGTGGACGACATTCGAACTGCCCGTGCGCGGCACCGAAATCCACCACATCTCGTTCGATGAGCGCAACGGCACCACCAAGGTCTTCATGCCGGTCTATCGCACCAACCAGATGGGCGTGATGACGCTGCGCAGCGAAGCCGACATCGCGGCCGTTAAGGCGCAAGCCACGAAATAGGCGATCGGCGCCGCCGAAGCGGCGCCGCCGTCATTGACACAATTGCATCGGCCTGTGGCTCCAGGAGTCACAGACCGGTTGCTTTTTGAGAACTTGTCATTCGTCCCAGGAATCACACAAGATTCTCGGATTCAAGAAATCCGAAGTCGGGCTTGCCCGACTTCGGTCACTTATTAGCTCGGCGGAAGTCGGATATATCCGACTTCCGCCGGGGAGAGGGAACAGATCGAGCGTGCCTCATTCAGGGCCCGCCGCAATATCAGCGTGTACAAGACCAATACTGCGATGAGACCGACGGGCAGGCTGGTCGCGCCCGCAATGCCGCGCGCCAACAGAGGAGATGCCCAAGCGAGTGCCAGTCCGCTGATTTCGTAACTTTGAAATCCATGGTTCAGGCCATGCCGGACAAAAAACACGATGGCGACGCCGAGTACTGCGAAGTCATAGTCGAGCACATAGGGCGGGGTGAGAAGACAGCTGCAGGCAAAGGCTGCTGCCTTGAGATCATCGGCTGCACGTGAGCGCCAGAGCCAAGTCAAGCCCGCCGCAACGGCGACCAGGAGAGCGCCGTGCAGCACGTAAGCCGTCTCAACGCCGGCGCCCAACATGCGGGCGGCCGCGAAGATGCTTTGCATCTTGTGCCAGCCCGGACCGCCGCCTTCGAGCACGATAAATCGCGTGATCGCCAACGCGTCAATGAACGTGCGCCACACTTCCGGACCGAACAACAACAACGTCAGCGCGCACGTGGCGCATAGCGTCGCAGTCGCCGCCGCGATGACTGTCCAACGCCCAGTCAGCAGCAGGACGAGCGGATATAGGATTCCGAGTTGCGGCTTGTAGGCGAGAAGACCAATGAGCGCGCCGGCCACGATCGGTCGACGGTCGAGTAGAACAAGGCTGCCTCCGATGAGCGCCGCCGACAGGAATCCATTCTGCCCGTGGCCAAGATTGACGAAGACGGCCGGGAAGGCGAGCCCGACTAACATTGTCTCAGGCCGCGGAAGAACGGCGCGCATCATTGCAAGAAAAGCCGACAACGTGAGCGCCATCCAGATCGCCAGCGACCATGCATAGGGAATGAGTGCGAGGCCAGCCGCAATAACGAGAAAGAGCGGTGGATAGTGCCAGCCGTAGTGCGGCACGTCGCGACCGCCGAACACATCCCTTTCAGCGACGTGCTGGCGTGCAAGGTCATAGGGTGCTGACGGCTCCCCAGCCAGCACCAATTTTCCCGCCGCCCAGACATTCGTGAAGTCGGTCCCGATCGGATTTCCAAAGCGGTCGATCATCCCGTCGGCAAGCGCGATCCAGACAATAGCGATGATGAGCGGCATGCCGATCATCATGCCGGTATAGACGTAAAGGCGCTCCCGTGTGAGCCAGGAGCCTGATTGGATTGCCTGCCACATGCAAAAACGGTCCGATTGCGACGTGAAAACATAACGGTACTGCAGTTGCACTAAGGTAACGTAAAGGAATTCTTCACGCGCGCTCACCTCCGTGATTGCTCGAACCGTCGCAGGTCTGGTGGCGCTTGGCCCGCACGTGTCGGCATCAACATGCGTTCGCCGCTGAGGAAATAATCTTGGTTACCGATCCGAACCTGGTGTTCCTCTTCGCGCAAATCGTTTCTAGCCATTCGGGAGTTTTGCGGACATATCCCGCTTGATAGTCCACGGGGAAATGAGCGCATTGTCGATGACCGTGATCTCGTTGTGCAGGAGATCGCGTTTGGTCTTGTCGAGATAGAGGCGTTCCTTGACGATGGTCTAGCTATCGCGGTGAAACGGCATGCCGCTTGAGTCATAGCTGCGTGGCCCACGGATCGTTCGTGTCTCGACGGCGTTGCCAGCGGCCGGTCATGGATTGCCATTCGGTTTGCCAGCCGTTCAACCGTATCGCCTTCCGCAACCGTCACGACCTTGAGGCGGTTCGGTTTGGAAGAATTGCTCTCTGCCGGGCTCATGCGGCGGAAGGTACCCACCGTGCCGCGAAAGCCCCGATCGACATCCGTGGTCAAGCGTGTTTAGCTGCAAAGATGGTCCGGTCGTTCGGACGCACTGACCAGTTTGTCGACCGTATCGCGAATGAGCGTATCCGGTCGCGGGTCTTCATAGACGCCGTTATACGCGCCAACGATTCGCTGATGCTCGCGGACCGTCGCCGACACGGTTAAGGCAGGTGGCGGCGGGGCAGGTTTCGGCGTCTCAGCGACTGTGGCTTTCCGGTCCGGAATGGCCGCAGAAAAGCAGCCGCCAAGCATGAGGGGGAGCATGAGCGCAAGCGCGATGGAACCCACACCCTTTCGGCAACCAAACTGTTCAGCGGTCACGATATCGGAACCGGGACCATCTTCCAGGATGCGAACGTCAAGGTCGCAGCCGTCGAGAATACGCACTTCAATTTTCCGCCCGGGAGCCCCGCGTATGGAAAATACAAATCATACGCCTACCGATTTGACACAGTCGACCGGTCGGTCGTCTTTACCGGCGACACCGGCCCTAGCGATGCTATTGCGCAACTCGCCAAAGACGCCGATTTGCTGATCTCCGAGGTGACCAACCCGGTCGATGAATATAAAGGGCAACTGATCAAGGCCGGCCGCTGGCAGCTCATGACCCCGCAAGAACAGGCGGGGTATATCCGCCACCACATCGAGGAACACCTGTTGCCCGATGAACTCGGAAAATTGGCGGCCCGCGCCAATGTCAAGACCGTGGTGCTGACACACCTAAATGACGATTACATTCCCTTTGCCGAGATGGTGAAGAAACACTTCTCCGGCCAAGTCCTCATTGCAAAGGACTTGATGGAATTTTGATGGCGGCTTTCGAGGTCGAGCAAGCGGCGCAAGTTCATTCGCTTGTGTACAATGGGCTCGACTACGGGCGTCGGCAGGCGCGGGCCTTAACGGTGCACTCGCCATTGCGACAGACATTGGTGCGACCGACCGTCACGTTTATCCCATAGTCTTCGCCGTGCGCGGAACGAACGGCTTGCTGCCAGCTCTCCTCGGCACCTTTTTTCGTCGCCGCCGAGGCGGAGATATAAGGGGTGCAGTAGGCCGTAGCAAACTTTTCGATCCCGAATCCTCCAGCCGCATAGCCGGCTAACCCCAGAATGACGACGACGCCCAGGAAGCGCCACACGCGCGCGGGTTCCGGTGCCGGCCCATAAGCATTGGGCCCAGGCATGCCACGGCGATAAAGAACGCGCATGCTTCCGAACAATTTCCAGCCACTGTACCCGAGGTCATGAGCCCGCTGGGCTCCAATTGCCTGCAGGCTCACGAGACCCGTCAAGGAGAAGATGGCATAGATCCAAACAGCTGCGCCGTAACCCAAGCCCATCGCGGCAATGCCGACGAAAATGCCCGAGGTGATCGCAGCCAGCCATCCCAATATTCCGATCCACAATTCAGCACGCGTGATGCGGCCTCGAAAGGAAAACAGGATGCCGATCACGCTGCACCTCCGTCGCCAGGACCAAACGCAGAAAGTTGCGTTATCGGTCGGTGCGTTGCCGGGTCGCCACTATATAACCGATTCGGGCTATTTTTGCCTCGCTATGGTTAGGCCGAGAGCCGGCAGGCACGGGATCATGCCAACATAGAGAAAGTTCTGAGTTCTGGAAGCGCGCGCAAATATGGTCCGCAGTGCCCTCGATAACAAGCGTCAAAGCGTGTATGCTGCGCAGGTCGCCTACCAAAGATATACACACATTTGCCGCTTTCCGGGGGAGTTCGATGCGTCGTGTTAAAGCAATCTTGACCGCAGCGCTTTTTTTAATCGCGAGCCCGCTCGCGCACAGTCAGCCAGATCCGCTTCGCATCTTTGATGGCCTGTGGAGTTCGATCAATTCTCCCGGATTGCAGGTGATCTTCAATCGGGTGAGTGCCGATCAGCGAGAAGCAAGTCTGTCCTTTGGACATGCTTCCATCAGCCTTTCGAATGGCCGCGACAATTCCAATCTTAAGGTCTCCGGCGAAGGCTTCGATTGTTACTATTATGTTGCTGAGGACGTGACGCGCGTCCGAATGACCTGGGATTTGAAGAGCGGGCCTGGTGTCTGCCCGCCTTTGACGGTTTTTGAGAGAGCTGCGCCCCCACCTGAAAATAATGATGTTGCCGTTGCCGAGTGTGACCGGTTGGCAGCATCCCCCTTCGATCATCTTCGGCCTCCGGGAATTCCAGGGGTTCTTATTGATCGGATTGATGCCTCCCGGGCCGTACCAGCCTGTCAGGCGGCCGCGGCCGCCCGCCCTGACGACGGCCGGTTGATACTTCAGCTTGGTCGCGCCCTTTACCGCGTCGGCGGCATTGCCGAAAGGGAAGCCGCACGCCTGTACAAGGTTGCCGCTGACCAGGGCCACGCAGTCGCGCAAAACAATCTCGGCGTTCTTTATGCGAACGGCCGCAGCGGCCTCCCCAATGACGACCGCGAGGCCGCACGCCTCTCCAAGCT
>Ga0209488_10000932_pt1 | contig 24726 bp, 24 predicted proteins | sample Rivendell_Oct201_8_FD_188349 | JGI IMG/M metagenome (GOLD analysis project Ga0209488, IMG submission 188349) | Vadose zone soil microbial communities from the Eel River Critical Zone Observatory, Northern California, USA -... | ecosystem: Environmental > Terrestrial > Soil > Vadose zone >...
GACGGTGCCGTGCTGGCCCTTGCCTACGGAGGGCCCGCGGAGGTAGTGGTTCAGTATGAGACCTCTGCTGTTGTTGTGATCGCCGGGCGTCCTGCCCTGGTGCACTGTGTTTGTGATGCGCACGTCTGCAAAGGGGTCAAACGGAGGGCGGCTCATGACCTGAAGATCGGCCGTGTGCATTGTGTTCGGGGCATGAAAGGGAAAGGGCTGACGTTAAAGAGCAGTTTGAAGGTTATCCACAGACGGATGCAAAGAGGGAGAGAGAGGCAAGTGGCAAGTGAGACACTGTGGTGGTTTTACACTCTCCCTCGAATTACGGCATAGCACAACAAACTATTTATCAATTATCAACGGGGGCACACGCAACGATCCTCCTCTTTGATCCCACCCATGACCTGCATTATTCGTTCGTCTGTCAGCCCAATTCAAAATGAAAGAGTCCCCTTGACATAAACGCTCGCGCGACGAGACCCACAAAAAAATCGAGGGTGTCGTTCCAACAAAAGCCGCGATCGTAGAATTCACACAGACCCTTCATCCGATTACTCGCAAAACTCACCGATTCAACGTGCCTCCCACATCCCTGTCATTGATTTATTCGTCAAGTGATCGAGAATCGGGCAAGTGGAGATAAGCGTACCTTCCAGGTCGTCTTGCCACAGGTGTCACATTTGACCGCGTAGCAGGAATTCATGGGCATCTCTTCTACGATGTTATACATGATTGTGATTCGAATTTGAGGGTGAAATGACGCTGGTGAAACGGTTCGTTATCGGAGAGACAGACTGTCGGTGCAAGATCTCCCCAATTGGAGAACAATTGATGCTCACCTTGGGACGACGTTGGCAGGGAAGTAACGGCAAGGGACAGATTTTGTATATTTTCGCAGCGATCAGACGTTTCGCTTGTGTTCAAAGAACAAGAAGAGAACGAACAGAGAGAAAGCTCTCTTTAAACCGAAATGCCCGCTGATTGGCGCTTTGCCCTGTCCTGACCAATGATTACGCCAATGGCCCGTGATATCCCAATCCCACCAGCACCCCAAATCTCCCGATATGTCTCCATCAGACCGACCCAGTGGCTTTCCCATATCTCTATTTACGGTCTCGCCCGCCCGCAGCACGTCTGACGTGACGGCAACCAGCTTGGGGCTTCATCTCAGGCGAGCAGCAGTGGCGTGCGCTCTGATCGCGGGTCGATGCCGTAGCCATTACCACTTTCCACTACCACATCCTCCCCCCCCTTCTCTTCTTTCCCTTGGCCCTTGAGGAGGTTCCATGTACGCCGCGCGCCACCCACGATGGCCCAAAAAGTCCCGTGGCTAACCCGCCGGAACGTGAGAGGCCGTGCGTCGATGCGGTCACTGCGGATGCGGTGCTCCGAGTCAACGCACATGCTAAGTGTAAAGAGCGTTGCAATGGTGCAGGAGAACGCGCTCGACGACGAGATCATGAACGTAATAATCATCTGCAGTCGCGCCGCCTGCTGCACGTTCGCACCGCCGAGGATCGCACCAGTCATCATACCCGGGATCGAGATGATGCCCATCACGCTGCATTTGACAAGTTGACAAAAGGGAACAGGAGCGCGTGAGAGCTTGCGTACCTCATCATGTTGATAGTCGGCATCAGGGCAAGGCGCAGCGCTTCGACAGCGAGCGGACGACAAGCCTCTAAGCGCGTCGCGCCGAACGCGAGAAGCGTCTCCGTCTTGTCACGGTTTTCCCTGTGACCAATCCGCAAAATTCAGTTGGCGCGCTTTCGGCGGGATGGCGGTACAACGATGAGAGGACGGCTTACTCGAGTTCTCTCAGGATGTGACTCTGCGACACCACGATGCCTGAGATTGAATTCCCGCACAACATGCCCATGACAGGGACTACATTTCATATAATATAATTGAGGCACCCAGAACGTATCATTATCCGTAAGTTCTCTCGGGACAGAGACAGGGAGAGGGAGAGGGCATTGGTACTCACTAAATTGCTCTGGTGCCCAAAACTTGCGTACTCCCATGGCGAAGCGTACCCCCAGGATAGCCACTGGGATGTTCGCGGCCAGCATTGCTATAAGCACGGTGGGAAACTGCACAGCGCGAGGGGAAGTCGCACATTCACTTGTCAAGGGTATGATAGAACACACGTACCATATCTCGACATCTTCTCCTGGCCTTTATGACAACTATGGCAATCGACCGCGTGGTAAGTCAGAGAAGCGCGGAGCTAGAATGACGTACCAGCCTCAAATGTGCCGAGTGTATTCAACAGCACTGGTATAAAGTTCAAGTTCCCAGGTCAAGGCACGACCATGCACGTAATAATAAATACAATCCCGCGTGTGGAGGGAAAGTAGGACGTACGTGCGATCATCGCAACCATCCACCACTTCTTTGCCGCGAACACGTGCTGGAGAACAGTCGCCACAAGGGTGAGCTGCACGGTACACCGCAGCGCTGCGATCCCAAGCGAAGCGCCGAGATGGAGCTGCAACGCCTGGGAGATAACAACGTTGAACGCGATAAAGGCGATGCCAAGGCCGACGTTCGACCAATCAAGGTCAGTCATGGGCGTCATGGGAGATGAATCCATTATCTGCCTCTAGTATTATTTGCGTCGAATATGAGTGTGGAGGGAATGAAAGCGGAGGTGGAGTAAGGGCGCCCAACTCGAAGCAAAGGAGAGCAGTGCCAAGCGCTCTCCCGCAGTCCTATTATGCCCGAGGGGCAGCACTGTACAGTGACAACGACTTGGGCAAACGATGGCGTGGGTAGAAAGAAAAGCCAACGTCGTCTGACATGAATTCCATGAAATCACTGGCAGTCGGCCAGCGGGCCGTGGCCAATACAAGAGAAAACAAGTACCTTGAAGTTTTTTTTTAAAAAGTGGGTATAGCCCCGAGTCGTCAGCAACTTGGTAGCATCTATATCTTGTGGGGGGAGAGGAGTTGACGGCGGCGATGGCAGTGGTGACTCTACCCCAACATACTCCAACCGACCGATCAAGCTGGTCTGCGTCAGGGGTGGCGCTATTAGATAGCACGTGTCTAGTTGACCACTGAACAGTTTCGGATTTGTAGGCCAAAGTACCCCGGGACTCCTATTCGTGGAGGCCGCACGGCTGATCTGGCCTCAGGCGAGAGCAGTCCGCGCAACTTCCGTGAGCAAGGATAGTCATGCGTTGCACAGCTGTCTACTGTCCGGACTCAGTTAGCCGTGTCACCGATCTATCATTCTCGCCACGCTGCCATCGTGAGGATCGTAACTCGATCATTTACGGAAGGACTGCACGCTCGCTTGCGGAGCGAAAGCCCACCGGGTTCCAATGAATGGGCAGCGATGGTACACGTTACGTTTGCGAGCCATCATTGCAGCTTCATGGCCATCAGCGATCGGCGATTTTTCTCAAAAGTCCAGTGTGAGCATCAGCCAGGATGGGGCACAAAATTTGGAGTGCGTGCAGGATCTCCACGCCGCATGCACCGCTGACACCCGAATTTTAGTCTAGCACAAAACCGCTGTTGGCGGGAACCTCGCAGATGACAATTGAACGTGTCGGTTGTCGTGATGATGCGCGCCTCACGCGTCCTACACGCGTCCACTTCCGTCGACGTTCAATTCATGCGTTTGGCAGATGCGAACAACAGCCGAGCGGCAATGTTTCGTTAGTAACATCATGCAACACGCAAGGTCTTCTTCATCAACGATTACTTTGGAGTCGTATTTTTTTTATTTCTGCCAGCGGCTGAGTGACGTCGACAACCGCGGGATAACCACTGGCGCTTCTATTGCCATGCTGTGCAACGTTCTGAACCCCGATCACCTGGGACGCCTTGCAACGAGGCAGATGTCGTCCTGCGTTCATTCTGATCTTCTCCTAAACATTCCTGCTGTCAAGTTCACCCATTTCCTCGGATGAGACTGCATCGCCAGGTCATCACTTAATAGGGGTCGTCTTGGACAAGATGTCAACAAAAGGATGTGCCTGCTCCTTGTGTGACAGTGGTACTGGGAATAAGTCCCACAGAATGTCATGTCTCGCGGTAATCTCCTATTTCCGCGGTGTTTGGTTTTTATCTGATAGACGTTCAGAAATTCCCTCTGCCACAGGGGGTCCTACTACGATAGTACTAGCAAGCACCCCCATCCCCTAAAGACATAGCACGTTGTTGATGGCGTGCCCACCCACTGGCATATCTGGTGGTCGGGGAGATCAGATACAGTATGGTACACCTCGTAGCTCCGTTTCACGTTCCGCTGGCATCGGCGAATGTGCCTCAGACAATTGACGCCAAAAAGCGCCGTTTTTTTGTTTCATTCTTCACAACACGCGGCAATTGTGTCGGTTTAACAAAGAAAAGAACATCTCACCGCTTGCTAAGCCCTAGTACGCAGGATGAGAGCCATCAGCTAGCCCTGGGGGGATGTCAGTGAGCTTACCCAGGGTGCGAGTGACCCTCATCAAGTTAACCAACCCTCGGGACAAGTGAGCAATCGGATGGAGCCAAGGCGCATGGTGGGTGCGAGGCTGGCAGCACGGTAGGCGCGTGGCAGTGCCCTGCCGCTCCCGGCCTTATCCCGACTCGGAACCCCATGCAATCATCATCGTACAAAAAGACCTGGGCCACTTCCCTCCTCCTCACCACATACTTAACAAACAACACCCGTACAAGGATCCCCATCCACTCGACTATCCAAACGACTACTGTATTGTCACGCATCGTTAGCACAGCACACGCCATGTCTCAGGTGCGCAGCATTTTGTCTTATGTGATGCCACTCTACTCGGACTCTTAGCTGATGCCAGCTGGGACAGATCGACATTGAACTCGCGGCACTGCTCAACTCACTGAGTTTCTTCGAACCACCAATTGCTGTGCGTGGGCGTCCCTCCCTCATTGCAATTTTAAACCCCTGATTTGTCACTGCAGCATCAACATGTGGGCATTCCAGTCGGATCTTCCGACGTACAGACGACCGACGATGATAGAGGATACCAAGTACGTCGGTCATCCGACCATAAAAAAAGTCAAGCAATGTTTGCTGAACAAAATTTCTCTCACTCATCACAGTCCGACTCCACAGACACTTCGAGTTCCTCTGTCACGCCGTCGCGGCCTCCTCCAGGACCATGTGCGATCCTGCAGGGCTTCGCGTACTATCATCACAGTTCTGGTTGTGACGCGCACAGTATGAGGGACGCCGAGCTTTCACAGCTCGTATTCAGCCATCGTGAAGCGTTCATGGCGTGCCCGTCGGCGCACAGGGGATGCTCTGCCGGTTTTAAAGGCCTTGCATCTGTCTTGGATAAGCAGGCACAGCTCGTGGATGGGAACATCGGCATGGATGTTGTGGGTATGCTCCGCACTGAGGCATGGTTATTGTCAGGGTGGAGTGCATAGATGGGAGGACAGTGAATGTTGAACAGTCAGGACTTGGTCTAGGTATTATTATCGTTGCCTCCGTTGCCTCCGTATTGTAGCATACCCACAGAATTACAGTAAGTAATCAACACAATGTCTTGTCTTGTAGTGCTGGATAACACAGACCGACATGATGTCAATGACACCTATCTTTCACTAGCTAATTCATCGTCGGCATTATGTCTCATATCAATGTGACAAGCGGTGATAATTCTAGATTTCTACCTCCAATGGAATTCATACAACAGAACCAACTACCGCGGTCCTTGAGGAGAAAGACCGTAACTTGGAAGAAATTAAGAGAGGAACGAAGAGAGGTGAGTAACGTAGCGCAGTCCACGTCCGAGCCTGAGGTGACCAGAACCCGAAAGGCAAAGTGATAACCTAACTGGTTAATTGAGACAATCGGGCACTGAACCCTTACTGCGAGTCGGCAAGACGTTGTAGCTCCAATTATGCCCAACGTAATGAAACTGATACCAAGCCGGGATAACCTTAGAGGGTGTTGTGATACGTGCGCGACTGCAATGACTGCACTATCATATGTTCGTTCCTGTCCGTCGGGCACCAGAGACGTTTTGATCGCGCGATTTTGCGCGATTTGAGCAGGAGATGAGTATGTCAGATATCATGTGAAAATGTACTATTTGTACCTGTTTGTATTGGGGCTTAGAACTAGCAAACCTTGATTTCATTCCGAGGACAGGCTAGACGGAGCAACGTCAAGACAAGACAGCACTCAACAGACCCTCAAGATGGCCTCTCGTCCCACGGTCAACGTTCGCTCAACGTCAGGCGGTAATACTTCATTTACATTACATATTCCCCAATTTACCCGTTATTCAGAGGCTTCCTCGTCTCTTCCACTTCCTGCTGTTTTGACCGCTCCAATTCGTCTCGATGTCGTACAGCAGGTCCACAGTGCGTACAAATCTTGCTTCTACCCCATCGTTTCTCAAAAACTGGTCAGAGAGTATCGCGAAGAACAAGCGTCAAGCTTACGCGGTCAGCGAAAAAGCAGGCCACCAGACTTCTGCCGAGTCATGGGGTACCGGTCGCGCCGTCGCTCGTATTCCTCGTGTCGGCGGTGGAGGCACTCACCGCTCAGGTCAGGCCGCGTTCGGTAACATGTGCCGTGGTGGCCGGATGTTCGCGCCCACGAAGACCTGGCGTAGATGGCACGTCAAGGTGAACCAGAATCAGCGCCGCTTTGCCACTGTTTCTGCCCTCGCCGCGTCCGCACTCCCCTCTCTCGTTCTGGCCCGCGGTCACCGCATCGAGGAGATCGAGGAAGTCCCCCTCGTTGTCGGCAACGCTGTCGAGTCCTTCCACAAGACAAAGGAGGCCGTTGCGCTCCTCAAGTCCCTCCGGGCGTATCGCGATGTCGTAAAGGTCTCCAATTCGCGCAAGCTTCGTGCGGGTAAGGGAAAGTTGCGCAACCGCCGTCACCGCCAACGCCGCGGCCCGCTTGTCGTTTATAACGAAGACGGTGGTATTGTCAAAGCGTTCCGCAACTTACCTGGTGTTGAGATCGTCAACGTCCGTCACCTCAACCTTCTCCAGCTTGCACCTGGTGGCCACATCGGTCGTTTTGTCATTTGGACTGAGGGCGCGTTTGCTCTCCTTGACGAGGTCTATGGCACATCTGACAAAGCCGCCGTGCACAAGAAAGATTATTCGTTCGTTTGTTCTAGCTGTTGCTCTTGGATCATGCTTATCAACGCTTGCCGCAGCCTGCCAACTGCAAAAATTTCCAACCCGGATGTTACCCGTTTGATCAATAGCTCCGAAATCCAGTCGGTTGTCCGTCCTGCCAATGCTAAAATTCAAAAGCGCCCATGGACGCAACATAAGAACCCGCTGCGCAACAAGGCAGTGCTCTTCCGTCTGAACCCTTATGCCAAGACCCTCCGCAGGCAGGAACTCCGTGCGTGGCCTCTCTTACCTGTGTCATTTTCCCTTCCGTAGTACTGATCGATTATCGGATATAGTACATCAGGAGCGTGTAAAGAAAAACAAAGCGAACAAGCCAAAGAAGAAAGATCATGCTGCGTCGAAGGCATTCCTTTCGACACTTTTCGCACCCTGATCTCGCGGTTTGATAAAAGCCGTAATCATAAAGGGTATGCATACATATCGTACATATGTTATGTCAAGCCATGTCCGTCGTTATGCTGCCACGCCGAAAACATGATGTTCGACTTCGTGATAAACATGCTTGCATGATTTCCACCCCTCTTCTCGGCGCAAATCAGAACGGCATCCGGAACGATTCGTTGTCCGGATGTGATTGTGGCGGAAGGTGTTGGAACCTTCTCCCCGTGTGCAACATATCAATTGTGGAGACATATCTCCAGTCGATTATTTTACGGGCTCGGAAGAGATCGACCGGAATGCGTATTTCCGTGAGACATACACAAATGGGGAATCTGATCAGCCGATGTTAACGTTTTATATAATTATAGAGTGCAGGAGAAAGAAGGCAGTGCGCAGAATGGCAGGACGATTGAGCAGAGTTACAGTGTGCATGTGAGTGACAGCTAGGGAGTGCGACAAAGATGGCGATATTGGAAAGGATTATAAATAGTGCTATATGAGCGGATGTGCGTATGGTGAAGGATAAGGAAAAATAGCCTCGGTTCGAGCCTGCCATTTGCAGATCAGGATCAGAAGACATGAGACAGAATACGTATCGTTAATCTTGCTCACGCGAGCAGATGAAAAATCGGTATTTTTGGGGGGTGCGGAAGAAGGGCAAAAGGGCAACGGGTCGGCAACGATCAGTAATAATCGTTCTCGTCCTTCCGTTTAGAGTAACTCGGCGGTAGTTGCTGGTACTGATTTTGTTGCTGTTGCTGCTTTCTTTCGAAGCTCTGGCTTGTAGATGACAGGCATGTCCATGCACGGACAACGTTACGCAGCCGGTCTATCGGACAAAGAAAGGGGGGGAGGAGGGAAAAAAAAAGGTCAGCCGGGGGCAAGGAACACGGAGCGAGAAGAGAGCGGAGAAATAAAGAAAAAGACGCACCCCGTGCCCGACGCCTCGCACAGTTGTGCCGCGTTAGCTCACGCGCCGCCTCAAACGCGCCGCCGCACCGTACGCAGCAGTAGGCCGCTGCTCCGACAGCATGAATGTGCAGATGGAACGTGAGCGCACGCACGCTTCCGAGCAGCTCGTCGCACCCGCCCCGCGGACATCGCAGCAGCCCGTCCGTCCGCGGACTCTGCAGCATCGCAAGCGTCGCCTCTTCCCCCTATATATCACATATATATGTCAGATTCACATATGTGGACTGTGGACATGGACGGGGAAAGAAAGGGAGGGAAACGTACGGCCTCTTCGAGCTCGTCCGTGATGGATGGTCGCCGTCGGACTTGTGGCGGCGTTAGCGCCCGCGTGGGGCGACGCTGCAGAGCTGCTGGCCGCATGCTCTCCGTCGTCTCGAAGCACGTTAGGCTCGTCGGTGTCGTCCGTAGCGTCGAGTCGGTCGCGGGGCCGCTTTCGCCGGCTGCGTCCAGCGGTGACATTTGCGCCGGGCCGTTCCTCCTGCCAGTGTCTTCTTCGCGCGTATCGACCGCCATCGGGACCATCGCCGTGGTCGTCGTCGTCGCACCTGGCATTCCCGCGAGGGCCCCGTCTGCATTTAAGTGCAATAGAAGCGCAGCGGGTCGTGGCGGCAGTGGCTTTTCCTTTTCGTACACGTAGCTGTCCACCTGCATCGACGCAGACGCTGCGGCCGCATTCTCCTTCCCTTTTTCCAGCTCGCCGGGTTCCTGTGGCTCGGCGGCGGAGTGATTCCGCCCGTCTAGGACGTGGGAGTCCATTCTCGCTCCAGCCTTGGCACGGCCGCCTGTGGCGGTGATGGCGGCGGCAGCGGCGCTAACAGCAATGGCATCCGCCGTGGACGGTGCTCCGCTGGCCCTCTCGAGTGCCTCGAGCGCGGCCCATCGTGCGCGGACGCGGGCCGCCACGTCCTCCGCGGCGCTGAGCTTGCGCCGTCGCGGCATCGAGCTCGCGCTGCTGTAGAGCGACTCGGCGGAGGACGTCGCGCTGCTGCGACTGCTCCCGGGGAGAACCGTCGCGTAGCGCTTGTGCGGGTTTTGCTGGAGGTGGTAGTGGTATGCGGGCAGTTGGCGGCGCGGGCGGCTTATCGTGACGTGCGCCGTCGTTGCGGGCCCTGCGGCATCGGTCGGTTTTGCGTTCGGGTGGAGGAGGGCGAACGGCGTGCGACGCTCCAGGCTCATGGTGGGTCACCGTGCCAGTGGGTGGGTTGGGGTGGATGAGGGCGGGGGGATGGAGGGACGGGAGGAGGGATGGAGGGTATGGAGGAAAGGTACGGAAAGACAAAAGGAACCTTGGGGGACCAAGCAAGGATCGTGGGCGTTTTATGAGGTGAAGAGTGTGGTCAGATGAAGCCCACCAAAGTGGAACGGGCAGGAGACACGCTGTCTTGTTGACAACGCCCCCGATCTGGCAAGGGGCGAGAACTCCGCAGGTTTGGGCCGGTGACAGACCAGATATACAGGTGTATGAGGCGCAATTCCTCATGGCGTCTGTGGTGGTGTAAGCGTCGTCCTCATCACTCCGACGGCGGCCACGAGCTCTAGGCGTGTTCCATCACGTGACCTAATGAGTTCGTAGTTGGTTGGAGGTGCAGCGCGCCAAAGGGGCACGATATCTGGTGTATCATGACGCGTGTGAGAATCCCCATCAAACAGAGGGTCGAGAACTGGTCGAGACAGTGTAGAAAAGAGAGAGCGGCTTTTGTTGAGAGGCCAGCCCTAGGGTAGTGGGGGCGCACCTTGCACGCGTTACCAGTGTGGCATACGCGAATCGCACCAGCCAGAGGCTATGCTGTAAAGTTTCATGTTCTCGCGTTGGGGAAAGGTGGGCCCAATACCTAAGACCTGAAACACATTTAGCAAAGATCTATTGTTCGAGACACTTTCGATTCCTGAAAGTGGGAGTCATGGTGCTCGCGCCGACCCGTTGGAGAGCCCAAAATAGTGCTTCGCCGCGACAAAGGAAGAAGTGCTGTGCGTGTGATTGGACGGGCGGGGATGAGGAAGTGGGAACCAAGGCGGCTTTGGCGCATGGTTCTGCATAATTGTTAGTGAAGTCGAGTAACATCGATAGATTATCCTGGCGCGTTTCCATGGAGGTCTCTTCAGGCCGAGAGAGGCAACCACGATCATTGCGCCACTCCACTCTTCAACGGCGAAATTATACACAGGCGAACGTCCGATCGGGGATAGAACCAATTGCGAAAGCCCCGCTCGGCTATAGCAATGCCCTTGGTGCCCGGTAACACGAGACTTTTATCGCGGTGACGGGTGATTTGAGAGCAGATTGTCCGAAACTCACACTGGGGTTCGTAATTGGGGATGCGGGCTGTGCTCATTTGATAGCTGTTACTGGATTTGAGCACCCTACATGGGGCCTGCTCATACCGGAAACCCTGTTGACCGTGGACGAACGTGAACCGGGGCATAATTGTCAAGGGTTCACGCTCACCTCAGAAGGGTGCGCACACAAAAAGGTAATGGATTGATGGCACAACAATAAGACGTACAGAGGTCAACCCATCTGTTCACCCAACTCCGTCACCTTCACCCTTCGTGCTGCTGCCTCCTTCGCTTCAGAGAGTGGCTTCCTCCACTTGGGAGGAGGGGGATCCCACACGCCAAGTTCCCTCTTGAGCTCTTCAAGGTCCTGCGCCCACCTCTTTTCCCAGTACACCGTGATCATGCTCCGGGCTGCACTCCCGCAACGCACTGCCCACGGCACATATTCGGACAGGAACCGCTCGCGCTTGGCGGCATTCAGGCGGACCACAGCAGCAGTGGACAGTGCGGCTGACGGTAGGCCGAGGTTGGCGAACTCGAACACCTTGAGCGCGAGCTCATACTCGACCGAGACTGGCATGCCGCATAATGCGTGGTAGAAGTCGTGGCACTCGCGATACCGCTGCATGACGTACGCAAGCTCGGGGTCGTCGATGTAGTGCACCTGCATGTCCACCGTGAGCAGAATGCGGTGGTGGTGGCGATGTGTGGTGATAGGAAACGCACAGGCTCGCGCGTGTCAGGGGTGACGCCACACCGCTCGAGCCAGGTCACGTAGGTGTGCCCGAATGTGTTCTCGGGCAGACGCGCGAGTTCCGCCATGTTGACAGTGCTGGTGTTGAGTCGTGGACGGTCCTTCAGGATGCGGCGTCCTTCTTCGCTCTCAAGCATATGGTCTAGCAGACGCGGGAGCACGGGTCCAGCAGTCGTCTCTCCGAGAGCTGCTACCATATCTACAGGATGCCAGTTGTGGGCACGATGCAAAGTTAATAAGAATAACACTGCTTGCCTGCTCTGCGAGGATTGGCAAGCGACATAAATGCTGATCCGACAGCTAGAAATGCATTCTCGAACCAGTTGAGGGGGATGTGCCCTGGGTACGCTGGTTCCGTCTTGACAGTACGAGTATGACTGGGACATGGACTACGTAGTCCGGAAACTGTGAGCACATTGAGCCGCAGCGACCGGTGAGGAATGCGAGAGCGTGCCGCTGCGAGAAGAGACATTGTGCACTCCCCATTCCATTCCCCACTGGCGAGTCACCCACGCGATTGACCATAAATTGGGGTTAGGGTCATCTGGTCAAGGTCCGACCTTCGCTTTCACTTTCACTTTCATTCAACTACAAACAGAACCATGAGCACCGAAACTCAGGTGGAAATCCCAGATGCAAATGCAATTGTAAAAAAGCAAAAGAAACTCAAGCCTGCACGGAAGCAGGTAGAGCCCGGTGATGTTGACAAAGAAACTGCCCCACAAACGGGGAAGGAGTACAGTGCGTGTCCCAACAATCTTTCCCATGTCAGCTAACCCATGCTCACTCAATAATAGACATTTGGTATAACAAGTGGGCAGGTGGTGATAGGGAGGACAATTACTCAAAGTACGTGTTCCCTTCCTTCGTTTGACTCACGTCGTCGGCTGAGTGTCGCTCGCAGTAAGACAAAGTCCCAAACGCGCTGCAACATCAAGAAAGATGCCGGCTTGACGCGCGCAAACACAACAGGCATACGCTATTGCTGTCTCTTCTTCTCCCGCGGGTGCTGCCCCTATGGCTGGGAGTGCGAATACTTGCACTCGCTTCCAGACCCAGAACGCGCGTTGCCCGACTCGAGTAAAGACTGTTTCGCGCGCGACAAGTTTTCCGACTATCGTGACGACATGGGTGGTGTCGGCACGTTCACCCGACAAAACCGTACGCTTTATGTTGGGCGTATCAAGGAGACTGGCGCGGGCCCCGAGACGGAAGAGGTCGTGAGACGACATTTCAAGGAGTGGGGCGAGATCGAACACAGTACGTCACCATCAACCAGCTCTTTCTTTATGATACTTACCTTACGGGCTTCTTTTTCTCTGTCCGCAGTACGTGTCCTCCAGTATCGTTCAGTTGCGTTCGTCACCTACGTCTCGGAGCACCACGCACAGTTTGCCAAAGAGGCAATGGCCTGTCAGTCTCTCGATAACGACGAAATTCTCAACGTCCGTTGGGCGACTGAAGACCCGAACCCTACCTCCAAAATCGCAGAAAAGCGTCGTCTGGAGGAGATTGGTCAAGCTGCCATCCGTGCCAGGATGGACCCGCGTGTCGTTGACGCCATGCAAGCCGTTCGTGCGCTCGAGGAGGGCCGCGAGTACCATGCAGACGAGGACCTCGTAGGTGGGGACCCAGGTGCGGGTGTCGACGGCCCTGAGGGGAAGCGGAGACGAATCGAGGGGCCCGAAGGAGCCGAGGAGCTATCTGAATCGCAACAGCCTGAGCTAGCGAAACCTCAGGGGCTTCTGAGTGCGGAGACGCTGGAGAGCCTCCGGTACTTCTCTGTCCTACGCCAGCAGAATGGCACTGCACCCGCTCCTGCACCCGCTCCCTCACACAAAGTGCAGCGACCTGCTGCTTCGGGGTTGGGACTCGGCGATTATGGGAGCGACGATGATGATTAGATCATTCACTTGTATCTTCGTGATGACGTTCGGAACTATATTCGAACTGACTTCCTCTCATGCACATTGATTGAGACCAACCGGGGACCGACCGTCCGGCCAGCCACAGCTAAGGATGTACTATACAACGTAAAAACATAACTAAGCGGGCCCCGCAATTCAGCGTGAGCAATGTCTACGGACCACCATCCTTGATTGACAGCAGGCGAATCCGTTCGCTCTCCACTTCGAGGTCATCGTCTTCCTTCTGCTGGCGGTACTTGGACAGATCCCAGTCGTCCTCGTCCTCGTCCTCGTCCTGGAACCACTCCGGGTTGTACTGGAATAAGTCGCGCCCGCTCATGCCACTGCTCTTGCCCGCCGCTGCCTGTGCGTTCTTCGCTTTGCGCAGCGCATCTACCTCAGCGTCCTTCTTGTCCATGCGTGTCTGTTTCCATCTGGCGAACGTCTCGCGCGTGACGGGCGTTAGGTTCGATCCGAGTTTGTGTCGCTGAAGTATGGATGGAGGAGGATGTGAGTGTGGGTGTGGCCGATGGCTATGGCATTATGCGGACGAACCTCTACTTCTAGGAACTCTTCCAGGCTGATCACGTTTGCCTTCTCTGCATCCTCCATCGCTTTCCTTTGAGACTTGAGCACGAACCCGGGTGGGAGAGCGTGTCGATATTGACACGATTCGCCGCTTGGACATTGCCAGAACCATCCGAACCTAGTATGATTGAATAAGAAATTGAACACGACGTGAACACCGTGTTGTTAGATGAGCGGCCCCTCACTTTTGGCTCTCAACAGCCTCGATGAAATACTTGCACACGATCTAAAACGAAAGAAGTCTGAAAGGGTGGGAGAGTCGAAGAAGCGGGACACGCACGTCTGTAGTAGTCCGTGGATTCCCATGCTTGGATAGGATGACACTCCGTAGCTTTTCCTCGTCCCATTTGTCCATGGTGTCTATGGCATAAGGATCTAGGTCAATTTCAGGGACCTTATCCGAGTCAAGACACACCTGCGAGCTTGTCCTCCCGATTATCCTCATACAAATTCCTCTTCTCGACTCTCCGCCCGACGTCCGGATCATGACTGAACTTGCACTTGCTGCCCTTTTCGCAGCGGCCCGCCTTGAAAAACTCGCACAAGACCGTCTTCGGGTCAACGCCAAAGGGCACCTTCTGCGTCTGCACGGGCTTGAAGAGCGCCGCCTCCTCCTTCCGGCGCTTCTCCTCATCAGCCTTCTCCTTTGCCCGCAGCTCCTTCTCCTTTTCCTTGGCGAGCGTCTCGGGCGACTTTCCGGCCGTCGCGGCCTGCGCCTGGATCTGGGCGACCTGCTTTTGGACCTTGGCCGATTTGTTTTTCTTTTTTTTTTTTTTTCAAGCGCGTGTCAGTCCGAGGTGTTGAGGTGTCCGTAGCGAAGAGGTGAAACGCACGTTCTTCAAGCCGAAGGTCTGCATCGCTGTCAGCATGGAAGATGGGCGATGGAGAGATCTCGCGCACCTTATCGACTTTGACCTTTGAAGAGGATGAGCTCTGATTCTGTTGCTTTTTTGGAGGCATCTTTGACGAATAATTTGTGAGTTTGCTCGTTGCACGAGTCCCAGTGACAAGAGCTGCTGCAATTGGGGTTAAGGTTGGAAGTGGGTCAGCTTGCTAGGGGCCAACGCTTAGGCTGTACTGTACTGTACATTATACGCTCTTGGCTTCTAAGACTATACCATTGCCCGTAGAACCAGGTTAGAGCATTCAGCTTGCTTGATAGTGTCCCGCTGAGTTTGTTCTTGCCCAATCAAATGTGGAAATTACCCCTCAGGCACCCATCGACAAAGGTACAGCATCATCTACTTTTCAAAAAAATAGAGGGTTTTTTTGTGCTTTACTCCTGAAAATGCATTTGGGAATCAACTTTTCGACTTTTTCGCTCGTACGAGTCCAAAAAAGTAAGTGGCAGGTTTCCTGATGAGTGACATCGTTGGACAAAATGTGTTTCCTAACTCCATGAATTTTTTAGTTGCTAATGGAGTTGGTTTAAAAAATTTTTATCAACTTAGCAAATACTCTCTCAGCTCCGCAGTTGTGTATATATGTGACTCAGGTGCAACCTCAACTCTCGTCTCGGGCAACACTAGGGTCGGGTGAAAGCTGAGTCATTACGCCGCACTCTGATTATACATTGCCATGTGGATTAGATTTCTTTTCCCTTTTCCCATTAATACTATTGACGCCTCCGAGTTGCAGTCAACTTGGCCGTAAACCGGGACTATTTCACGGGTTTAATATTAGCTCTGTTATACCTGGTAGAGACAAGATACGAAGAGTCGGGACGACGCCGTCACACCGCGAGTGAAGGAGGAGCTACAGCCTCCAAAAGTTCGGCGCAATTGCGGCTTTGGCTCTCGCTGTTTGGCGCTCATAGCGCTGATAATTTACGTCACTCAGCGTGTAACTTAACGCGTGCTACAGGATATTGTACGGCCACCGCTGTCTTCTATAAAATTTCTGAGACCTAGCCTTGGAGGATGTCTGCTTATTTCGTGCGGAGCCGTCTCGGGTGTGCCTGCCTTCGCCTCCCTGATTCCAATATGTTTGTCACCGATCACGATTCATTCATGATTGAAGACCTTTGGGGTCTCACTCTCCGATTCCCCCGCAGTTTCAAACATCCTTATGGCGGTGATGTTACTCGGTAAACTTCACATCACATATCGATCACGTTTGTCTGGCCCAGCCTCGACCCGTCGGCTGTCCTGACCTGCTGAGAAATTTAGGGTTTCACCCTGTCCTGATCTTGGCTTTTAAGGAGCAATGGAATCCCATCTCATGACCCATACCTTTTCCCCGTTCCTTTGACTCGCTCTGCTGTCTGCTGAATCTTAACTAGCGACTTTCTGACTGTTGCCTGCATCCCATCCTTATTCCTACCATGCTTGCTACGATTGACCAAGTCTCTGACAAGTCTTTCGACTATGTCGTCGTCGGTAGGAGATCCCGTCCTTGATTTTGCTTATTTGACGAGACCTCAAATGTTTCAGGTGGAGGGGTACGGACATAACTCACCTGTGGCTTAACTGGCTTTGTCCCTTATGTCTTCTTATAGACAACAGGCCTCGTGGTGGCTACTCGCCTGTCTGAGGACCCTTCCGTGTCCATTCTGGTGCTAGAAGCAGGCGCTTCCAACTTGAACGATCCTGCCATTCGTATTTAGTCTTACCTTTCGACCCAAAGAGACTCACTCACGCCACATGTGCAGTCATCCCCGGCAAGCATACAGACCTATTGGGTCAACCGCAATATGATTGGGGTTTTTCAACTGTAAGTCCATTAAACCTGATTCATGCCCATTGTAACTTTGGGCAGGTTCCTCAAGCGAATGCGAATGGGAGACCTATATACCTAGCCCGGTACGCCAAACTCACACGAACCATGTCACCTCGGACACTCATTGTTACATAGTGGGAAGGGTCTGGGTGGAAGCTCATCTATCAATTTCTTCCAGTTCCATCGACCTCCTGCTGCAGATATAGATGGTGCGCCATCGGTTAAATAACGACGAAAACAACCCGCATATACTCATTCACCCCGCTCTACAGCATTCGAGAAGCTAGGGAATAAAGGGTGGAACTGGGAGACATTGAAAAAGTATTACACCAAGATTGAGAAATTTCATCCTCCTCAGGTGAAGGAAGATTTGATGAGGTTTGATATACGGGAACATGGACTCGAAGGCACGTCACACTCCTCGTAAATGAGATTCGGATTCACCTTTACCGAATGTCTCTTAGGTCCTCTGGAAGTAGAATTCCCGTTGTTGCAGTCCGGCTTCGAGGAGCCGTTCGCTGCAGCCATTCAGACGCTCGGTGTCAATCCTCCTTCGGAGCCGGCACGTCCTTCTCCATTCGTGCATCTCCGTATGCTGACATCGCATTAGTTTGCTGGGGATGTAAGCGGAGTGTCATAAAGAGGGTTACGCTGCCTCATGTCGCTCAGAATACAGGAACATGGTTGACCCCCCTTACGATAAGCCCCAAGACGCGGACGCGAGCTTATGCCGCAAACGTCAGTCAGATCTGTTTTGTGGCTCATCGTAACGGGCTCATCTCATATCGGTTGAAGATGTATTATGAACCACACGCCTCTCGTAACAACCTTGTTGTTCTGACTTCCGCCCATGTCGCGAGAATTTCATTGTCGAAAGCTGCCAGCGGCGATGCGACAGCTGAGAGCGTCAGCTTCATTCACGAAGGCAAGGAGTACCGGGCGCTTGTTAACAAGGAGGTTATTGTGTCTGCCGGGTACGCACATAGCTTACGTCCTTCGGGTCACACGCATGGAGCTGACTTGCATCTTACCATCTTAGAGCAATCATGTCCCCACAGGTATTCGTGCCTGTTTGTTTTCTGTACATCATGCCTCATAAACGCAGATTCTAGAGCTTTCTGGCATTGGTGACCCGGACGTGCTGCAAAAAGCCGGCATCAAAGTGTCGGTTGACCTTCGAGGTGTCGGGGCTAATGTCCAAGACCACTGCAACGTGGGTTTGGTTCATCGTACGACCATTTCCTCTCACTTCATTATTGCGGTACTGAGGGCTGTGTGCAGAGGTGAAAGAAGAGATCCAATCAGACTTCTTGACATTCGACTGCTTGAATGATCCGGACGAGCTTCGGAAACAGACAGAGCTCTAGTGCGTGATATCTGTCCATCACAGTCAATCCTCTATTAAAAGCGGCTCCCAGCAACGCCGGAGAAAAAGGTGTTTTCGACACGAAAACTTCTCTGATGACATTCGTACCACTTTCTGCGATTTCACCGGACGCCCGAGCAGTGCAGGAGAAATATCTTGCTCCTATACGAGCCCGCATCGACTCGGGTGACTATACGCCTGGGCTGCCGAAACAGTACAAACTACAACTCGAAAATATCAAAGCGCAAATCCCGAGCCTCGAAATCCTCTTATTCCCGTCTATTGGCTTTTCTTTGCGTAAGCGGGACATTTAGGGTGATGAATCTATCTCTACTCACTTTCAACGAAAGCCCCCGACCCAAAGAGGAAATATGCAACTTTGATGTGTCTGTTGAATAATCCTTTCTCTCGTGGCACTATAGTGCGCACCTAGAATCTGCTATTCCTCGTTCGGAGTTAACGCTTAACCCTGTTCGCAGCACATCAACTCTAGTAATCCTCTCGAATACCCAGCAGTGGACGTTGGCTATTTTGAAGAGGAATATGGTGGGTCTCCTCTTGCGATCTAATCACACGATCTTTCATTTCGCTTTGGGTGTCAAGACGCGCGATCCATTGTTGAGACAGTGAAATTCATCCGACGCCTTGCCCAGCAGGAACCCCTCAAGAGCGTTTTCGTAGGAATGTCTTTGGCATGTTTAGTAATGTCCTTCTAGACTGACCCATTTTTTTCTACTGTAGACGAAGAGCGGTTCCCTGGCCCGGCGGTGCAGACTGACGAAGAGATCCTTAGTACGCTCTCTTAGTGCTCCTGCTGATCCTTTGGATTTATGGATAACGCCACTCAGAATTTGTAAGGGAGACTGTCCTTACCACTTTCCGTGCGTCCACGAAAACTTTAGTCGCGAAGAATTGAATAAAACCACCTTATCAGATACGGTCGGCTCTTGCTCGATGCTCCCTCGAGAGGATGGAGGCGTCGTGGATAATAAACTAAAGGTGAGTTTACGATGTCGTCCACAAGTCGCTATCGGTTGACACACCGAGCACAGGTATACGGGACGTCGAACATACGTGTCATGGACATTTCGATAGTCCCCCTTCACCTCGCAGCACACACACAAAGTAAGCGGTATCTTTCTTGTCCCTTCCGGGCTGGCGCTTATTGCTATGTGCGATCTCACAGCGACTGCCTATGCGATTGGAGAATTAGGTTAGTGCATGTTGTCTGCACACAGAGGGTGGCTAACAGTTTGATCGATATAAAGGTGCCGATATTATCCGAGGTCGCATTGATTTCTAAGCTGTCAGATCGGTCTTGACTGGCGGTCATAATGAAACTGTAATCCTTTCGGACATTTTAGGTGCCTTGCCTTGCTCGGTTGATCATAATTTCAGAAACGAGTATATGGGGGCCGATGAGGTTGTGTTATATATTCTTGTCATATCAACTCGGAGTTGCCGCGTAAATACACGAATAGATAGGACATAGAGATACGTCTCGGACCCAATAAAATGTAGTGCCAGCTTGACGAGGAATTCCGACTCCCGGCATGCAGATGTTGTTGCGGGGAGCTACTGGTTATTGAACCCTCGTAGGCTCTGCTAGTGATGTGCTTCCGGCGCGTGCCGATCTCCAATTCTTACCTCTTTGGCTACGCTGGATGATACGCGCCTGCATCATGCCACCTTGATATTAAGATATGATGGACCGAGACATCGGGTGGGGGTAAAAGGGGACAAAGCGGGGTAAAAGGGAATAGTATTCCTGGTGTGTACAATACCAACTTTATACCGGCAACATACATTCCAAGATAAGATTACTGAAGATACAGAGGCTGACAATGACGACACCTCCTAAGATCATGACGACACAGACACGAATGTTGCCGATATCTCAACACTTGACAAGATAGCTTTAATTGCGGTCGCCCGTTCAGGTGAGTGCATAGCGCATGAGTTGCATCAGGAAAATATCCATTTACTTTTTCACTTGTCGAAAATAAAGGAGGGTTTTTTTGCGCTCTGAAAATGAATTTGGAAATCAACTTTTTTTCGGGTTCTAGGTTCCTCATCGACCTTTCTACTTTTTAACTCGTGCAGGCTCGTACGAGTCCAAAAAAGTAAGTGGCAGGTTTCCTGATGTAGTAGATGTAGATTTAGGAATAGAATGCGAAGTATTGAGTAATTACTATTGGTACTATAGGTTTTTAAGTGCAGCCTGGGAAGTATATCAAAACCTCCTAATGCACAAAAACACTAGGCTGAACGAGCGAGGGAGCCATCATAGGTGTCAGACCTGGTCGCTCCACCCTCGGGAGCAAAGTCACCAGCCGGTGCTTCTTGATCTCTGGTCCTTTCAACCCAAAGTATCTCCCTGACTCGAGCGACCAGCAGTCATGCCCGCGAATCCAGTAAGCCAGTCTCTCCACGAAGGCGTTGACCACGACGTCCATGTCTGGACCCCACGAGGGCAGCACGTGACGCTGAGCTTGGAATCTGGATAGAACTTGTTCGTGGTAATCCCCAACCCATTTCAGCGCGCTGTCGATGTCGACTCCCTTTTCGTTCATGACGACCGTGATGATGTTATGGCCACCGTGTCCCGCAGCTTGCTCATTGTTAAACGAGTATAGATCCTGGTCAGGGTCAGTGGGACGACCGCATCACTGGCAGGTGGGTAGACCAGGGTACGCACGTTTGTAAGCACTGTGGAGTCCGCAGCCAAGCTGAGGAGCGACTCGAGCGCAGGATGCGCCATGACCTCGTCTGGGATGTCTAGACCCAGCTCCACAGAAAAGAAAGAGGCGTATGCCCCTGCAGTGAGCCTCCTGAGCTCAAGAAAATCCGCGATACCGCGAACGTGCCCTCTTTCTCGATCAGAAGCTTCGTCGATCACACCGTAGACGTAGGACTCGAATGACGCGAAGAAGCGTCTTTGAGCTGGTTCGCTCGCAACGGTGATGGCACGAAGCCAGAACCTATGAAAATTAAGCCATTTTTAATTTGATGAGGACAAACGAGCAGAAGTCAAGGCTTACTGTCGAGTGATCTCGCCAAGCTTTGACTCGCCTTCTGGGCGTTCCACGTGAGGGTTTTGGAGAACATCCATAACAAGCTTCGCATAGGCGCGGGCGCCGTCTCCATCGACATTGTCGGTGAACTCGTCGTAGATGAAAAAGAGTACCATAAGGTCACAGGAAACCCGGAGGCAGTCTAGAGGTGTATCAGGATACCGTATATCTGGGGTCATCTTCGGCGACGACAGACCTTTATCGAGTAGCGGATATCCAAGAGAACTGAGAAGTGCTACAGTAGTAGGGATACATTTAGCTACTTGGCGAAGGACAAAGGAAGCGTCTACTCACGGAAATTACAGAAATTGAAGGACCTCTGTGACTTGACATCGAGGGCCTCGAAGCCACGCAGCCAATTGTCGGACTCGGCCTTGGTCTCTCGATAGTGCTGATTCAGCATCCTGGGCCAGGGCCACTGAGCGACGGGGTCAGGAAGGCAAAATCGAGAAGTTGACATTGTGGTTCTATAGGAGGTGAGAGGCCGGATGAGGATTTCGTTCGACTGCAGTGAAGGTTTATATAGACAACAGGCAACACGGTCGGCTGTAACACAGGAGTACAGGTATCATTGCCCATAGTAGTCGGCTAGGGGTGGCTACATTTCTGAACAAAGATGAGTGATCGCTGATAGTATCGCCCCGACAGATGCACCTCAGGGCGGAGTTGAATTCGAAGGTTCTATTAAGGAAGAGTTGCCAATGCATGAACGCAGCACAGCATGTTCAAGTTGACATTTTACAACAGTACTCCCGAAGAGCTCTGCTGCCCAGTCGCAGAACGTCGCGCTAAAGATTAAATTTATATCCCTGTAACTGGTCTTACTTGGTATTAGTGCAGCCAAACCAGCAGAGAAAACTGGGACGAGATGGCACCCAGAGCCCTACGGGGTGCACAGCCAAGTCGAGAAATTTCCATTGATGACTTGCTATCTTGACATCGGAACCCTCGCGTAAATTCGTTTATTAATCCTCGCCTCAGCGCTAGAAGCCAAAAGCAGGGGGAGATTACTACTGTTGAAACACAACACCGAGAATGGTGTATTTTGTCGAGGAAGCCGGAGTCAGACAGTGCCAAGCGCGAGCGCTCGGTTATTGAAACGATTGGACCGAGCAACATATGTCAATCCAATTGGAGTGCAACAATTGTGATGCCGGTTCCGGGCATGTCAGAACCGGCATGTGCGTTTAGCATCCATCACCATCCATCTGCGTTCCGGTGCTCCTTCAGGGGTAATTCCGCGTCCTGCTCCCTCCAAAAGCCTAAGGGACGCATCAGGAAACCTGCCACTTCATTTTTTGGACTCGTACGAGCTCGTACGAGCGAAAAAGTCGAAAAGTCGACGAGGAACCTGGAATCCAAAAAAAGTTGATTCCCAAATGCATTTTCAGGAGGAGTGAAGCACAAAAAAACCCTCTATCTTTTTGAAAAGTAGACAAGTAAATAAGTAAATGGATATTTTCTTGATGCGTTTTAACCAAAGTAGGAAAATGTATAGCTAGGTTCGCTTGTTGAGTTCCCTTCAAACAGTCTCAGCTTTGCCCGATTTTGTGCGCCTTTGCTCCTCACTTTCTCGCACGGAGCCTGGCTTTGCTTTTGCTTTTGAATTGTTATTGCATAATTTGAGCTTGGAATGTCTCATTTGGGGTTTATGAGACGCTGTTTATAGAATTCTCTGCTCCGCGGCGCGGGCTGCTGGAGGTTCCGCCGCAATTCTTACAGTTCATTAATTTTCTATGCATATCGTCAATTGCTAGACGGGTAGTCTGGCGTTGCGTTGAACTCGGGTCCAAAAACGGATTGTAGTAAATAATATCCAGAGAGGCGATATCGAATTACTTGGGAGTCAGTGAGTTCATGACAGGAAGAACGCACATGCGACAGCAGGGATAGTCTAGTAGTCATCTTCCTGGAGCACGTTGAGAGCATAAGGCCTTCGGAACTGAGAGAACCCTGTGACTCGCCTAGCCTGTTGTAGATCGGAGGTAGGTAATCACGTGCTCGACGAGGGCGATCCTCGGCGGTAGCCTGGTATCATAGGAATTGTTGTAATGTAAAAGAGACTACCCTAACACAGGTTTGTGCCCTGTGACATCCGCATACTGTCGTTAGTCACGGTGCCTTAAGTTTGCGCGTTCCAACTGGTTGCCTCACTAGCCTTCATCATGATAGCTTTCCCTGTAATACGGCCGCGCGATCCCTCTTTTGTAAGAGTGATTAACACATTTACCCACGCTCATACATTGGCTCTGCAGACCTTGTATTGGTCCTGACAGACTCGGAGTGGCATCGAGAAGGAGATACACATTGGAGATAGAGAATCACATAATCTAGGTTCCACGTCAACGAAGCATCACTCGGGCCCCAGGGAGTCAGATGTACAGAAACAAGTCAAAATTGGGTTTACTCAAACTGTGGCCTTATAAGCCTTCATCACAATTTTGGCGAGCATGCCTTCGGAAGCAACGGCATCAACCTCTGCTTCTGGATCTCTAACCCCTTCGTCCCAAAGTACCTCTCCGACTCGAAAGACCAGCAGTCGTGCCCGCGAATCCAGTGACACAACCTTTCTACAAAGTCATTGACGGCAGGATCTATATCGGAGCCCCATGATGGCAGTGTGCGTATCTGCGCTTGGAACCTGGACAGCACGTGCTCATAGGTTGTTGCCACCCAATTGAGCGCACCGTCCAAGTCAAGTCCCTTTTCGTTCATGACGACTGCGATGATATTGTGGTTATCGCATCTCGCTTGCTCAACGTTGTACGAATACATATCCTAAAGTCTTCGTCAGATAGATGTGTTTATGAGCGGGGATGTTACCGACGTTGGTGAGCAGGATGGTATCGGCGACTAAACTGAGGAGTGACTTCATCGTAGGATGTTTCATGACATCATCCGGGAGGTCCAGACCGAGCTCGAGGCATAGATAAGATGGGTATCCGCCTATTGTGAGTCTTCTGAGTTCCAGATAATTCGAGATGTTGCGAATATGTCCTTCAGCGCGATCGGCAGCTTCGTCGATCACCGAATTGAGGTATTCCTCGAATGCGGCGATGAAACGGTTCCAAGATGACGTGCTTGCAACTTCAGTCGCTTGCAGCGAGAACCTGCCGAAATCGTCGTCAATGGCGCAAGAAAGAGGAACGCCAGAGATGTATGCGGACCGTCGTGCAACCTCGCCCAGGTTTGATTCTCCCTGTGGGCGTTCTTTTTGGGGGTTGCGAAGAGCATCCATTACGATCTTCGCATAGGCATGAGCGCCATCATTGTCGACCTTGTCTGTGTATTCGTCACAGACGAACATGAAAGCCATGAGGTCACAAGCAACTCGGAGACAATCTGACTACTCGTCAAGAAAGCTTGTCCAGGATCTAACTTTGACGGACAGACCTTTTCCAAGTAGCGGATATCCGAGGCTGCAGAGAAGCGCTAATTATCCTGTTAGTTACTTGATGCCAGTGGGCTACGAATAAGCTGAAGGGTCACCAAAATCGCACAAATCGAACGCTCTCTGGGCCTTGGGATCGAAGGCATTGAAACTACGTAGCCATGC
>Ga0209488_10000933_pt1 | contig 24713 bp, 32 predicted proteins | sample Rivendell_Oct201_8_FD_188349 | JGI IMG/M metagenome (GOLD analysis project Ga0209488, IMG submission 188349) | Vadose zone soil microbial communities from the Eel River Critical Zone Observatory, Northern California, USA -... | ecosystem: Environmental > Terrestrial > Soil > Vadose zone >...
CACATTAATTATTAACTCTCCTTATGATTTGCAATTGGTTTTTATTGTCCCGTGTCTTTTCACATTAACTTCCTATGGATCAATCTTTGGATCCGATTAATAATAAATCTGTGACTCCGAGTGTTGTGGAGCTGAGCCCACACTCGCTCTGGCCCAGCTGTTGCGTCAATCTTTTATTTGGTTTAGTGGTTGGCGCGCGAACGTTGGGGGGTGTCGTCACGGTGGTGCTGCCACCAAATCAGATGACTGCTCTCGGAGCTCACTGATCGGCCGCAGCAGTAGGCATCCATGGATCATCCATGGATCATACAGTCGGCCGCAGTCGGGAGGGGGGGCTGCCCCTAGCTGCGCACTTGAACCTGTGCACGCACCCTGCACGCGAGTTAAGTGAGGCATTGTGTATATCGCCACGCCACGCCACAGCCGCCTGTGATCTATGTACAGGCTAGGCCGCACGAAAAAATATTGATCCAGTCTGCCACGATAGTACCGGTGAACGAAATATTCAACGGACACGGACGAGTATATTTCATATTCCCCCGTCTTTTTGACAAACTATTCACGTACTCCTCGCAATGGCCCGGATCTTTGGCTTGTCTAGATCGACACGGCACACAAGTAAAGAACTAACCTCCGTGAAACTATCGTTTGGGTTGGTGAGCGGCTATCTGGAAGTGTAACGGTCCGGACTGGGAGAATCATCCTCAGGAGCAAAGCAGCCACAAGAAATTCTAGAAAGTGGAACCTAGAACACCTGCTAGATTTTTTATGATCGAGGTCAAGGCGGTCGAAATAAGAATGGATTGAGAGCATTTTTTTTTCCCATTCATTTCCAGTAGAGCCAGGGCCAGGGATCTGGAAGAATATAGTCTAAACGGCTGACGCCGTCTCATTTCCATAAATGAGTGCGGTGATGGCGATGGCGATAGGCTTGCTGACAGGTCACAGGACAGATAGCAGTTCGAGCGCGGGTGGATGAGAGTAAGCGCACACGTATTAATTGTGACCTGAGGCACGGGGGTGAGGTCTAGGGGAAGAGGGGAAATTAAGAAGTCCAAGGTTTCCAAGAGCATGTGGGGTGATCAGCATATCGAAATCGAAGCGCGAGCTGAATGGAGCTGTGTGGCAAGGGAAATACCGTGAATTGACCAATTTAGGGAGGCCCATACAGGGGCTATTCGTTCCGTGGAGAAGTTCCTAACTGAGTGGGGGACTCAATTTGACAGATCCGTAAGCAAAACTGATGGTAGGATGTATTGATGACCAAAACGGTTTTTAGGATTTGAGCTCAAAATTACCGCCCACTGAAGAGCTAGACACTACGTAGACAGGTCACTGATGCTGATCCGTGATGCAACGGGTGCATGATCAAAGGCGTGAGAAAAGTGTGAGCTAGGAATAGCAGTAATCACGAATCAAAGCCAACGTGCGCCTAGACGGAGACTCCTCGGGTCACGCCGCGGAGCCGCTCTGGGGCATTCCGATGATGACAAAAAGCGTGAGGAATATCTTGTTAAAAAACCACTGCTTACAGTCATCAGGCTACCGTATCGAGTCATTCACAATAGGTTTCCACGCCCCAAAATCGTGGCCAACAGAAAAAATAAATAAGATTGGTGGAAAAAAGAAAAATAAGGGGGATTTCTACGCCGCTCAAGCGTCTCAGGGAAGGGCAAGGGCGCCCAAAATCCTCTTCCCCCTCCCCAAAGAGGTTAGCCGCGCAGTGACGGTATGTCCCACTGTCCGAGTTGTCGGGCCAGGAGATCTAGGACTGGGCGCGTTGAGCGGGACAATGGTGTCTCCACAGCAACGAGGGAGGAATGGGCGGATACGGACGGGACATGGAGCGGTGTGGATGTGGAGTGGAGGAAAGCTGAGGGGTCGAGAAGAGGGAAAGATTGCGCCCAGTGGTGACCCAGAGAGGTGGTCGGGGCGCATAAGCCAAAGAGAGAAAATAAAAAAATAAATAGATATATGACCCTGAAAACGGGGGGGGGGGAAGGGTGTGGATGGGGACGTGTAGAATGGAGGCTGGCTTCTCTGTCTGGGGGTCTGGGCTTGGATGACTTATCTGGTGGGAAAAGGTAAACAAAACCACGTGTCTATTTGTAGGTAATTATTTACGTTTCACTGGCCGAGTATAACAGCCGGCGTTCACTCGTCTGTTTATTAGGCTACCACGCTCACCCGCTCCACCCAACTCCTTGGGATATACCACCTTTCCTCTCAGTCCGTCTCTGATATCACATGGCCGTTACCTTCCCCCCACATCCCTCCACTATTCCACCTCACAAACGTCGTCGTCGCACCGCTACTTCTGTACTGGCAGGTGAATTCGATCCAAGACCCCCCAGGGACGTTCTCACCAGCCTTCTCAACGGCGTCCCCCGCTACACCCTCGTCGAGTCGGCCGTCGACATGAAGCGGGAAAGACGGAGGGAGAAGAAGGCTCGTGAGAGCATCAAGAAAAGGGCCAAATCGGTCCACGATGAGCCCGTAAACGGTGCATCGGGCGCCCACCACGATATTGTTCCCTCCATCGCCGATACCACCTTACATTCCAATGATTTCCTTTTCGATACGTCCTCTTCCTCTACCTGGGGTTCTCGGCCGGTATTACGCCTCGCCACCACGCAGCGTTCTGTCTCCGTCACGCCACCACCAATGCCCTCTTCCCCCCCAACAACGCCAGGCCCCTCGATCTCGTCCAGCACATCGCGGACGTCGTCCAAGCGACCTCATACGCCAGGGGACGATTCTGATCTGGACGACGAGCATACGGTCATGGAGGGAAGTCCAGCGTTGTCTCGATCCCGCAAGAAGCGGCCCGCAGCACGTAAGGGTTGGAAGGGTTGGGTGGAGGGATCACCACCGCCATCGGAAAAGTTGATAAAGCTGGATGATGTGCAGGTATTAGAAGAGCGAAGGACTCGGAGCGGGAAGAGTTTTGATGCAATCGGACTCGGAAAGGACTCTTGGGTTTGAAATGGTGCGCCATGTCTTACCGATGCGATACCCGGTATCGACTGACTCGTTCGGTTCTCACAGCACACGCAAACACCGGATGGCACTGCGCCGCTGCGGGGCACCGTAGTGTGTGCCACTTTTTGCGGCAACATTTATTTATCCCACAACTGTTTTTTTTTTGCTTTGCTCTCATCAACTCTTGCCTCGCCTTTTTATCCCTGGATTCATGCGCCTGCTGCTATGGTTTGTTTTGAATGTATATCCCCTCATTTTTCATACTGTTATGCTGGGTCTGCGCTATCTTTCACACATTGTTACCATCCTCGTGTATTTCATACGCCGTCGGGTTTACTTTTGCAACCAATATCCTCTCTTCCCGTCGTAGTGAAGACGTATCATAATACTTTCTTTTTTTTTTGTATTTCGAAAGTAGATTATCGCGCGGCAGAAGATCAAGATATAGATGATTGTTTCCGAAGGTAGAAGCGGGAAAGACGAGTTTGGCAATGGCAAGGGGCTTGATCAGGCTAGAGGTGGTCATCTGGTCTTCTGATTTATGAATGCCGAGAGAGGTCGTTGACAGCTCGGCACACTTCCCACGATCGTCCACCAGCCCGGCTCAGTCCCAAGCACAACGTGGCCCAGGGCATCTTTCCTTTCCACTTCTCACCAACAAATGTACGTCAATCTATCCCTCGTCCCTTTTTTTCCTTTTGGCATCACCTCTCCGCTTTGCGGCCATACTCCCCCCCTCCTTACACGCCCAACGTGTCCACGATCGTAACGCCTAACTGACAGTGTGCTGACGCTATGCCCCCTTCTAGACCCTCCCGCTTCGCTTCACGGAATTGCCACGATGCTGTCGCGTTTTCTGGCCCCACTATTACCTCCGCCTCAGTCATGGTATCCGGGGCACATGACTCAGTTCTCTCGCATCCTTCCATCCTTGCTCACCCGAACCGACGTCGTCCTCGAGCTGCGGGATGCTCGATTGCCACTCACAAGCGTCAACAAAAATTTCGAGGGTAAGTCTTGTGATTGATTGCGTCACAAAGTCGTGGTGGAACATCACCTCCTCCCACGCCGACGATAACGGTGTGTTTACGGCGCGACCCTCCCTGCGGAGTTTCACGTGTTGTTCATATGCCATTTTCGTCCTCTGGGGTTGCTCTTACGAGCAATTATGCGAAACGATGGGCGTAGCTCGACATGTGGTTGATCAGAATGATCCTGAATATTCTCTGGTCGTTCCATGTCTGATGGGACCGCAGAAAATGCCAGAAATGGTTGATGTAACTGGAAATCGGAGATTCGATTGCTACCAGAGCACCCAGCGCATTTCCCTTTCTGGCGTTTGCTCCCGCAGGGGGGGGGGGACATGAGGCGCCCAGAATGACTTTCGTGCCTATCCCTCGCGCGTTACTTGCGTTTCTGGACCTGATTCTGATTCGTGTGGAGTCCCCATCGCTGATATGATCAAATGCACCACTACTTAGGAGCATTGAGCCGATGGCGTACAGAGCGTGTGCAGCTTTCCAAACACGCCGCTGCTTCTTCCGCACTCGCCGGTGTGCGTCTGTGTGAGCGTGTTGTCGTGTTCAGCAAGAGTGACCTCGTCCCAGAGTGGGGCATTGAGGTGTGGATGCCATTCGCTTTTCATTCCGACCGCTCACTTTGTCATGCTTGTTGACCGTAGCCCTTCCAAAGGGCCATGGCGGCGAAATTTCCTGAACAAAAGACAATTTTTGTGTCGTGGAAGAGGTCCAAAGATCTCAACGTACTTAGCGACCTGCTCGTGAGTATGTGTCCCCTCGTCCTTTTGCCTCGTTTATCAACCGCTTATTCAACCGATATGACCAGATATCGCTCGGGAACACCCGCATATACCAGAATTAAATGTGCTGGTCGTTGGCATGCCCAATGTCGGCAAGTCCACGCTGTTGAACTCATTAAGGGATATCGGTATCCCTGGCCGTGGGTCTCGTCTAACATTTCATGTATCGTTTATTTACGACTCGTGCATGCATGCTTAGCGACGCCCAAGGCCCTCCGAACTTCCGCACAGCCAGGGCTGACGAAAGCTCTCTCCACACGGCTAAAACTATCGGAAGATCCGCTTGTTTATTCATATGACACTCCAGGGGTGATGCTACCTTTTCTTGGACATGGAACCCGAGGCGCAGAGCGAGGCGTTAAACTGGCCTTGATTGGTATGCGACTACCTTTGTAATGAGTGTGTCGACTAATTTCTACTCATACAGCCGGGATCAAGGAAGGGCTATATGATAACGAGGCGCTCGCCGCCTACTTGTCATTTCGCCTCAATGCTCTCAATGGGACCAGTACGTTCTTTATATATCCCCGAAAATATCTCCCATTGAATTTTACACTCGTATTTGTCGTACCTAATCCCTGTTCGAAAGAGCCCGCTTACCTGACGTTGTTTCAGCTGGGAACAAAGCCGACTGATGACGTGCACGAATTGTTGGGTCTGTTAGCGCGCAGACTGGGCATGCTACAGCGTGGCGGGGTGCCAGATTTGCCGAAGGCTGCCGGCTGGTTCGTGCGGTGGTGGAGAGACAAGGGCAGCGCCGCGAGCAGCCGCCAGACCGGGTGGGGTCTCGACTTTGAATGGCCAGCCGACGAGGAAGCCGAAGCTTGCAGTTCAGATGCTGTCGTGCAGGCACACATGGAGGCGTGCATCGGACGCTTTCTGGCAGAAGAGGCAAGGGAAGACGAGGAAGGTGGGGCGATCAGCGCGACGCAGGAACGGAAGCGCATCCGCGAGGAGAAACGGGCCAAGTGGGCACTGCGCACCAAGTCACGGTTAGCCGCCAAGCGCGCGGCGCGGGACTCTGCGTGATTGCAGGGATGCGGCGGCTTGTGAACGCCGGGACTAGCGCGAGGTTGTGTCCGGCCTTTCACTTACCCGTGGAGTCTATCAACAGCACGCCGGGATCACCAACAGCTGCCTTTTTTTTTCTCCTTCTCTCTAGGAGGGCGGTGGTGCACAGACCGATCAGTCAGAGATGGGCATATCCGCCGCGTCTCGTCTCACATCATTTTTTTTTCTTTTCACATACGCACTATCCCCATTCGCCCAGTGTCAGCCCCAATATGGACCGTTCATGTGAAGATGCACGGCAGCGCCTACCCAGCAGGTCAGTCAGTAGGACCGCTGTTGGAGACGATACGGGTGTTTCTTTTATCAATGTCCACGTCTCCCAATCATGATGGGAAGGAAACGAAGTGGACGGCCCTAGTATTTGGAGGGGGGGGGGGCGATTCGTTCCCTGCGGCAGCAACTATATTATTGGAGTGACGACGAATATCTGAGAATCAGTGAGTAAGTGATATCATGATGGTGCCACTCAGTTTTGAGTCATGTACTGATTGCGCTCTACGTACGTCTAGTGGATGTTTTCTCAGGTTGCTAGCTATCCCGTCAAGATTTGTCCCAGCGTCTATTCGTAACCCCCCCTTGGGTCGTCACGTATATATCTGCATATCCGCGACAACTGTACATGTTGCACACATTGCATTGGACTCACGAGCTGACGAGCTCAGTTGCACTTGATGGGGCCACCTCGAGTTCTTAGGAGTGCGATACCCGAATACTTGCGGGAGCACCTTGCGTTTGATCGAGGAGGCCAGGCCAACCACGCCTTGATCGAGTCATAAATGTGTGAACGCGGTGCCGAAGAAATTTGACTGATTGAGGCGTGATGGAGGGCCGGCGGTCCCGGGCAGGGATTCGTTTATTGTTGACATGCTGTGCACCGCCTGTCGTATTCTATCGGCGTTGTATAGATCGGCATATCAGCACTGCTATAGTCGGGTTAAGGCTGTGTGTGCATTACAGGACTACTCTAATATGCTCCAACATGTGACTTCTCGGCTACCCTCGTCTCGGTCGCCTATAAGGCAGCTTCTTAGAAGTCTCGTCGCTTGGTTACTTTCGTGCATCTCACACTGCAACTGAGACAATGCCCAAATTTTTGGAAGCTCTGTCACAGAGTCCTTGCCAATTCTTATATTTTCGATGCGCATGATGACTCTGTCCCCAGAATTCTTTGGCGCTACTATACGACATGTTAGGGGGCAACGCAATTTCACGCCCGAGAGCTCACTAACACCAGCATGGAGGACGCCAAGGCGAAGTTCCGTGCAAGACGGAGAGTGGGTAGAACCCGATGCCGACGCATGAAAAAAAAATTGTGTCGAAACTACTATGAAACCAAAGACTATAGAGACCGCTCGCTGGGGTTTGCATCCCGTGCAAGTGTTGGAAAACAGTTTGCTATCTGAAAGATCAGGGAGGGTGTTTTTGGGAAGCGCGAGTTGGCGCTTCTCTCTCTTATTTTTTATTTTAAAAATCGCGATAGCGGTGGCTGTGCGGGGGGGCGTCAGAGTCGTTGTGGATTTTTTTTTAGAGGGAGAAATATATGGATCGATGAGACGAGATGCGAACAACATGAGAGAGGACGATTGGTAAGGGGGAACGAGCACAGCTCTCCCCACCCCCTCACTCAAAAAAGGACATTATCATGCCCGAGGGCGCACGCCTTGACACCCGGCCACGACCGTGAGTCTGAGTCAAGGGGGGGGGACTGTATTTATGCCACGCCGTTCCACGGACTCGGAGGTCTAAGATAGAAGATAGCGCACGAGTATCTGGGACAGGTTTTCTAATGCGGCGCGCGGCTTCGAGTTTGAAGCCTCTCCCCCCCCCCTCCCCCCCGCGGCGAAAGAAAAAAAGAGAGACCGCGGCCATTTTATTTTTCGGGTACTATTCTCATGCATTCTGGTGGAAGTTGGCCGCGCATCACAACGCACCGACGCATATACTACCAATCTCCAATGGCAGACAAACCTAGAGATCGTTGTCTCACCACTCGAAAAACTTGAAAAGACCCCGCATAAATTTCAAGAAAAAAAAGAATACAATTATTTTTTCTTCTTTGGATGTTCGCGGACATTACACTCAGTAGCAGGCTGACGCGGTCACTGCCACTGGCATCTACTATACGTGACCTCTCTTTTTTTTTTTGAGTTTGCGCGATGTGCGAAAGAAGTGGCCCACTCTCGTTAAAATGGAATGACGTCTTCTTGTTAGGCACATATGGAGAAAGAAGAAATACGACAATTACGATACTATCATCCCTGATCACGACACCGGTTCAGGTCGTGTTGGAAGGGAACTTGAAGGTTGCTCAACAACCGCCCCACTCCTGCCAAATTTTTTGTGCACAGCAGAGCTAAAAACTCCGACACCGTGACGGCATTCAGGCGGCAAGTGTGAGCTTATTTTCAATACGCTGGACTACTGTCTTTAAAAACATATGGTCAGTGTTAATAATAAGATACTAGACATCAAACATAGGATTTTGTAGCGAGAGATGAGAAAAATGAGAGCCTGATCCTGCATATCCACGTTGTGATCAGGGATACTACTGTAATGGGTGATAGCATCGTAATTTTTTTTTTCTGGGGTAGAGCGGAGGCCTGGGAAAGGTCCCTCAGAGGGTGCACGCACTGGGGAGGCGCTGCACACGTGGTAAATCCGATCATGGCACGTTTCGCCTCGGTCATCTCGGGTTAAAAATAACCTGCTGCTGGCTGCCATTACAATGATTGAATATTGAAGATAGTTGGAAAAATCATATGCCGAGTCGGCGTTCTAAGTATGATAACGACCGTCAGTTGGGGGGGAAAGAAGGATCAGAAATGAATAGGATTTATTTCAGGCCTGTGGTGCATACTAATCCAGGGAGACACCCGTTTTCTGCGGGCTCAAATTGCTACGCTTCCAGAAGCATTCGACATCTTTGATACTATCAGCTCATTATCAAAATCAAGCCCGAGAAGTACAGCTTATCGCTATGACGTACTACTTCTTTATCAGCGGATTTCAGAAATGATACCGCCGAAGCAACAAGCAGTAGCCTGGGCAAACTGGAAACTTGTCACAGAAAAAAAATAAAGCAGCGAATAGTTCACCAGGAAACGAGGCGCGCGCTGTTCTAACCTGAGCTATCGCGTTATTGATTAAAATGGAGAGGGTGTCACGTTTCCACGGCGCTGAATAGGTTGCCATTGAGTTAGTGTCAGGTAACTGAAAACTGGGTGATGCCAACATGCAACGATCACTCGCATCAGGTCTCTTGCATGGTAACCCAAACGAGAATGCAACCACTGGTAGGCTTCGAGCGCTCCTCACGATGTATACCTCTGATTGACCAGCCCGTGGTACTTGTGCTATGAGAGTTAAAACGACATGTCGCTTGCTCACTATTGTTTGGCAGCGCGACGACCGGGGCCAGGGACAGGTTCAAAGCCGGAGCTATGCAATGTGGGTACACCCGACACGTAAGCGTGCTGTGCCCGAAATCCGAAATGATGACAACACATTATGATTCTTCGTGCTGAGGGGGGTTAAGCATCGCCACACCATGCAGTACTAGTAGTGATGGGCGCCATTACAGTAATAATCCAGAGTACTGGGAGCGTCGGCGGTAAAGTGGGGTGGGTTCCATAATGGAAACAAAATAAGGTGATAGCGCCAGGGGATGATTCTTTGCGAATTTTTCCAGGGGAGAAAGAAGCTCTGGTTTACATATTTGGAGTGGTGGCTGGCTCGAGCGTTCGAGCGTCTCCGACTCGGGAACGGGACGAACCGTACTACTAGTGCGTGTCCCAACGCAACGGCGTGACCGATAAGAAAGGAAACGGTGTATGGACAGGCACTGCCCGGGCACCTATTTTCTGGGCTGGGCTGTAGATGGCCATGGGAAAAAGAAAAAAGAAAAAACGCTCATCGCTCCTTGCAATGCTCTCCAGAGAAGCAGACACGATCGTGCTCTGTCTCAGCAGCACGAGGGGCTTGTTCTTTTGGTTATTATAGGGATCATGACGGTGGGTCTGGTCTGAAACACTGAATCAAGACGGCTATAACTTACCACTTGCAAGGCCTGTGAACTTGAAACTCATTATAGAAAACAATTCGACCAAGCCGGAGTCTCAGAGAGTCCGGAGAGGAGTAGAAACGAAACGAAATGGACAAGGTCCAGCCATCCCTAAGTGAGAGTCAGCGCCCAGATGTGCCTAACCCAGTTTAGGAGTGGGGTGACAGGGCCGTCATGCCGCCGCCGCCACCGCAGATCAGGAGTGCGCAGCACCGTCGATGACAAATAAAACTGATAGATCAAGATCTAATCTGTACAATTACAAATCGTCAACGTGCGGATTACTGTGTAAAATTAAAAGCTGGACATGCGGAAGGGAGACGAGGGCAAGCGTCACGCCGAAGAAAAGAGCGAAGTCGGGTGCTGTCAAGGGAATGCGAATGAAGGGAACGCGAGGACACTTAAGTCAGGCATACATGAGATACGATCTAGAAACCGTGAGCTTGTGAGTGGCGACGGTGCCGAGAAAAGGGGGCTTACGGGCGTAGCTGCTAGGTCGCCCAAACGGCTTTTGGACAAAGGGATATGTGGCGTAGGGCTTGAAACACGAAGACGGTACAAAGCAAGCCATAAGGGTATTTGGACCAAGTTGGTGTCGCCAAGCCCCCCTTCTGCGGCCAGCGGGTGGACTCACCTAACAAGACTCAGAGCTCAAAAGTCCATGTGGTCACGCCAAGAAATCCAATCCACGCCGGACGCGCGTTCGAAGTGCCGTATGCATCTTCTGTCGTCATTTGACGTCCTTGAACGACGAGCGAGGACAGCGTACCAATCGACCTTGCGCATGCTTTCTCCAGAGCAGCAGTTGGTTTCATCCGTTTGAAATTGCACCCAAAAATAGGCCGAAGCTCATGAGGGACCTTATAGCCGGCAAACAGGACCTGTGGCATCGCGTGGAGCTAGGCGAAGGACGGCAATACGTGTGAGAGTAGGGAAAGAAGGGAGTCAAGCGGACATACCCGCAGATCATATTTGCAACTTGCTTGAGAACTTTTATGGTCCCTGGGTTCGGAATTTTCGTATCCACGGTGACCTCAACCCTTCAAAAAGGACGACCCAGGTTAGCATGGAGACATGACTGAGGCCGCTCAAGGCTCCTCACTCTCTTCAAAGACAAATAGCTCATATTTGTTAGGTGCGTGGAGCGGCTGTTCAAATATACTGTCAGAAAGAGGTGACATCACAAAGGGAGGTGGTAGATCATAAGCAGAACTGAAGTAAATACGTTTCTCGCCAACGTGCAGTGCACTCAGCGGATTGACAGATATGGTATAGGGTATAATCATGTCAGAAATGAAAGGGAACAGGGAACTCACGGGCATCTTATCGACCAGTAGCTGATGTGCCTGCTAGCGCCTATGAAAGTGGACATGTCAATTGGTGGACCATGGCCAAAAGATATAGAAAGCATAAGGTTCAGGACACGATGTGATATCACCAAGTCATAGACAATAAATTGAAGGCCCTGAGGCCACATCATACAGGGAGGGCGTGAAGGCGGTGGTACTCACATGCTCTGCTCGTTGGTTGGGACGCGCTTTGAGGAGGCCAGCGGAGACCTGCGTGTGTGGTTGAAACTCCGCTTGAACCCCGACGCCGCCATCGGATAGACAAAATCATGGGAGGCCGGCCCAACTGACAACGTCAAACCCTCCTCAAGGTGAGTTGCATGCCGTCTATTGCCCCCCGTCTCGCCAGAATGCTGCCCGCACGCTGTGTTCCTTCCATCATCTCCGTTGTTCGTGGTCCGCTTGTGATCCAAGGCAGTTCGCGTGGTGGATGGGCGTTCTGATATTTAGGTGACACTATGTGCTGACTTGAAGGTGGGATAGAAAATGCCGACTCGGCTCTCGAAAACTCGCAAACATCGTGGTCATGTATCGGCGGGCCATGGGCGTGTAGGGAAACATAGGAAACACCCCGGAGGTCGTGGTCTTGCTGGTGGTCAGCACCATCACCGGTATGATGTGAACTCATTCACTGCTCTTTCCTAGCCACTGACTAGATTACGTGCCAACTATTCAGAACCAACTTTGATAAATACCATCCGGGTTACTTCGGTAAAGTTGGTATGCGCCACTTCCACTTGACGCGCAATGCGCAATGGAACCCGGCCATCAACGTAGACAAGTTGTGGACGCTTGTGCCGGAGGAGCACAAGAAAGATCTTACGGCGGAGTCGCAAGTTGTCCCCGTAGTAAATGTGCTGGACCATGGTTATAGCAAGGTCTTAGGCAATGGCCAGTGAGTTCCTGCATCTGGGCATCGTTATTACGCGTGTGACTGAGGGCCTGCTAGACTCCCCGAATTGCCAATAATAGTAAAGGCTCGATATGTCTCTGAAAAAGCAGAGTAGGTGATCTCGGGTGCTTGCGTGAGATATGCTGATAGGCTGTGACAGGGCAAAAATCAAGGCTGCGGGTGGCGTTGTGAAGTTGGTCGCCTGATGTCTCGGTTGTGCACTGTTTTACTAGTTTCTCATACATCCAAGCCTTGCATGCATAATATGAATCGCACCGTGTATGACTATATGAGTGGTGTTGGTGTGGCTTGTTGGTCGGCCAACTCGGCAGTCGGGCCGTAAAATTGGCCGAATACGGCTGTCCGCGGGTGCATCGTCAGCTGGTCCTTGCTGCTCCCTCTCTCCGTCATTATCTTCTCTTCTTTCTCTCTCCTCCTTTCCTTAACAGTCACATCATGCCTCCCTTTACAGCCTGGTGTAAGTCCTCTCCAAAGAAACCCTAGCTCCATAATTGAGGAACCATCATCATGGCGCAGACTCCCAACAATTCGCTTCATGGAATCGTACTAGGAGACTTCGTGCATCCCCTTACCTGGCCACGACTGAATCCAATGTTTCGCGGAGGGCGACGGCTCTCGCCACTGGAACTGCAAATGCCCCTTCAACTACCAACGATATTGAAGCCAATCTGTCCGAGCCTCCAAAACCGAAGAAGCAAGAGACCCTCTTCGGTCCAAATATCGGTATCGTTAGCGATGGGCCTGCTTGGGCCCAGGCGCAGGATACAAAGAGGAGCACATCCTCAGATTATCTCACGCCAGAAATCGTTCAGCGATGGATGGAGATGAGCAACGAGGTCCTCGTCCGATCCCCCCCCTCTTCTCACACGTGCTAACCATCCACCAGTCTGTTCAGCCTACTACTACCCTGCAGGCCTTGGTCAACTTGAAACGTCCCACTCTCAAGCTATCTCCGCTTCAAGCACACCCTTCTGATGATTCGCCTGACGATCTAAACAATGTCGAGTCCCATAACAATCACGCACTTGAGTTTGAGTACGACTGCGATGCACCCAAGTGTTGCATCAAAGTCCAGGTCATCATCCCCTCTAAAGAGCCGAATTCTAATGGAAACTCCCATCCTATCAGCGAACGCATAATCGTTTATGAATCCGTTTTCGACGGTGGCTTCGGTCGCCTGCTCAAACTCGAAGATGGTGCGACGATTGATCTTGACCGGTTCCAGCACCCAGCTGCACACAGCGGTCGAGTAGTTGGTGTAGATCGATCCTCGCCTAACCTGGACAAAAATTTGATCGCCGCCGAGATGTCCGAGCACCTCGAGGTTCCTTCCCAGTCCAACACACCAGTGCCCGACCAACAAGACAACGGGCGCAAACGCCGCTTCACGGGGATATATTTCCGTCGACGTTCTCACAATGTCTCAGGACCTGCCCTCGCAGTGGTCGATGACGCTGCGGCCGCCACTGAAAGTGGGGAGAAAGAGAGGGGCGTTCTAGATGACGATGGTGTTCGCGTAGCAATCCAACTTGTTGCTCTCGATGATTTTGGGAAAGAACTATCGTCGGTTAACAGGCAATCAACATATCTGCACGTTGTCCGTCTTGGTCCTCCAGTCACTAGCGGAGAAGATAATAGATCATGGGTTGTCAAGGTTGTGAAACGCGAGGCCATGGCGAGTGCATTTCGTTTCATTGATGCTCGCTTACGGCTTACCTGGTCGTGTACAGATTGGCCCCCACACATTCTATCTGCACGAAATTTACGGGCTTTCATCCTCTGCTCAGCCCACTCTGTCCGTTATCGACCACACGTATCCACCTACAGCTAATCCTGTTGATGACGAGCCATCGTCGGAGTGTCTGGTTTGTCTCAGTTCGCCACGCGAGGTCGTTCTTCTGCCATGTCGCCACCTTGTCGCGTGCAAAGAGTGCGCTATCAATATGATCGAATTTGGCGCTGGCGGTGCAATCATGCATACTGAGGAGCCCGCTACGACCACCGAACCACAACCTGCCGAGACTGCCGAGACACCCGCTGCTGGTGACACTGCCTCCCCAGCTGTAGCGATAGGTCCTGCAGGAGAAGATGTCGCTACCCCAGTGGCTGTGACAGAGGGTGAGGTAGGCAATGCAGATTCGTCGGCTGTTGACCCGTCCCAGGTGGCCGTGGAACCCGCCAGGGACGAGGAGCCAGTAGCACCATCGGCCCCAGCACCTTCACAAGCAGGCCCTACCACAGGAGCTCAACCCACCCCAATTGGTCCCCAAAATGCCCCACCCCAACAGAATCCACGCCGCAAACGGCGCCCTAAGGGTTGGTCCTGCCCCGTTTGCCGTCAACGTAAGTGCTCCCGAATTCTCCCTTCCCCCGCGCGTTTTTTTGATCCGCGTGCTGACGTGCTACTCGAACCCCCGGTTTCTTCCTCCAGCTTACACATCCCTGCTGCGCATCACGACCGCCCCACCCACAATAGACGGCGGCAAGGAAGGCAAGCGTGTCTCGACGTCGACCATCGACCACCCACTAGCCGTCCCTCCCGTTTCTGTCACCATGCAAACGGTCACTCCCGCATTAGAAACGACGCTCGAGGAGCCCACCGCGCCCGCGCCCGCGCCCCCCTCGCGCTCGTTAAGGCCGGTGTTCCTCCGCGCACTCTCACGTCGCACTGCCGACCCCGTGTCGCCCGTCTAACCCACGACACACCGCCCTCTCGTGACTCGCTTCTCTGCCTTCTCTTTTGATAAACTCCGCGTAAACCGTGCTGCGGCTTGATGCACTCCGTATCAACCATTGGGATATATCTTACCCACGGATTGCTGTGGATGTGTGCGTATGTGCGTTGTGTTTGTAAGATAAGACTGCGTAGAGGTGGACGTCGTATGAAAACCGGATCGCTCCTTTCCATTCATTCTATTTACCTCCTTTCACCCCATTTACCTTCCTTTCCGTTTCCTTTTCTTGCCCGTCATCCACATACTCCCTTCTTAGTTTCCGCGGAATACGTCACGTTTCTCATTATGTGTATGGTTTTCTTTTCACAGGCCAATCCGGCATGAATAGATTGTGTGCAGGATTGCGACTTTGCTGTGGGATGAGTGCGAACGTTTATCAAGTATACGATGTGATGTGCATTAAAAATACAACGGTGTGAAATAGATACACTATGTGGGTATACAACCCTTCAGATACTACAGGACAAAGCTACAGATGTGCTCTAGCTCTATGGGTGGTCTATGTGTATGTGGTGATAGTGGCCGACGACGAGGCTTGAGAGTCCATGGTCCAAGGATAATAATAATAATAAGAATAAGAAATGGGTGTCATCATCCCCCGCCCCCGCCTTCTCTCAAACGCTCATCAACCGCGCATCAACGCCGTCGCTTCCAAAGCCATTCTGCTGCACACCCGGCGTCTGGGGCTCCAGCGATTCCAACGTCCACTCAGAGCGCAAGCGTGCACACACAGCACGGAACGCGCTCACCGAGCCCTTCTCCTGCACAAACGTCATCGTGCACCCACAATGACCACTGCTGCCACCGCAACTAGTACCCCTGCCCATGCCCATTCCAGTGCCGATGGTAAACTCCACGCGAAATCGCACGGCCTTCTGCACGACGTGTCCCGTAACGGGGTCATATGCGTCCTCGATGCGGGCGCGAAGCGCGCCGTCCGGCTGCGGCTCGGGGAGGAGCACGGGCGCGAGGAGGCGGCGTACCTCGGCGCGCGTGGGCGCGACGGCGTCGCGTGAGTGCAGGGCGAGGGCGTGCGTGCGCCAGTGGAAGAGGCTCGAGAACCAGCCTTTGACCTCACCGACGGCGGGGGAGACGAGGAACGACGATTTAGGCGAGCCGAGCACCGGCGAGTCGGGGAGGTCTAGTGTGGGCGGCGGCAGCGATGCTGCTCAGGCCATATTCAAAATAATAATAATATTTTTTTTTGGGGGGAAGGGATAGTAAATGAAATCGAAACGTCTGAAGGGGTGCAAGCAGCACTTACGCTTGCCGCTTTTGCGATCCTTCTTGGGTCGGCTCACAATCACTGCCTCTGCGGGAACAGCGATGTTCCCTATCTCCTTGCGCAGCACGCCGCCGCCGTTCGCCTTGCCAAAGCCGAGACCGCTCAAGGGTTGGCCGTCATCTGCCGTATAGCCAGTGCTGGGCCGTCTGCGCATACTTGGCCCCAGTTCCAAGCTCAGGTTTTCCTTGTCTCCCCCGGACACTGCGTGCGCATGTGTGGGCTCTTTATCTGGCTCTGCCTCAGAGGGGGCGGGGTATTGCCCGAGCATTGGCAAAGCGGGGTACCGCACTTGCGCCTGCGCCTGAGCGGCGTCTGCACGCGCTTGGATCTGAGCGCGCGCGAATGCTGCATTGAGCACGTTCATGCGGCCCGCGATGTCGTCGATCGTGCGCTGGAACGTCACATTTGAGATGCGCGGTGCACTGACAGGTGGGAGGGTTCCGGAGAGCATTGAGGGGCCAACCGGACTCAACGGGACCATAAAGCCTGTCGCATGTTCGTGTGGGTGAGCATGGACAGACGTGATGAACGGATTAAATTGATCGGCGTACGCCGTTGCAGGTGGCGATCGTGCCCCCCCATAAAAAGTGCGCGGGTGGGTGGGGGAAGAGGCATTGGTTGGGTGCGTCACATTCGCCGCCGCAAAGCCTGCGTGGATGTGAGTGTGAGCAGGCGAGGGCGATGAGATTGGACGCGGGCGATGACCACGTGGACCAGCAGGAGAGCCAGGGCGAGTTCTGCGTGCCTGAGCTGGGGCCCATGTTGGTTGATACGCGGGCGGAGCCGTAGCCAAGCGATCATCAGACATATGGGGCGGCAAGAATGGGAACCCAGATGTTTGCGCAGGTGTGCTATCTGCACTAAGCGGTCTGGATTTCTTGGACAGTGGTGCCATATATAGTCGATTGACGAATTTCTCGCCACGCCCGTTCAATAGGGATGATTCTTCGATGTCCATGAAGATGCCGCGTTCCTCAAGTGTTTTGGAGCGGTGCTGCAGGAGAAGGAAATAGAAGGCTTTGGTCAGGGTGCCAGATCCTGCGGGACTAAGCAACTCGGCGGTGATTGTGTGAGGGTCGGCATAGCGGCCCCAAATGACACAAAGATACTCAAACACATCTGGATCAATGTGCGCAGTTGACGGGAGCGGCCTCGCTAATTCAGCAACAGTAGGTGCGGGGACGTACAGAACTCCAAGGGTGTCCTGAGTAAACCAAGGATGAACGAGAATGTCGGGGATCTAGAAGCACCGGGCTGTAAGTCGACGTATATTGTGCGAGAAAACTGAACCGCTGACGGATATACGTTGTGACGCATCCACTGTGAGCATACGAGAGATGAGGTCCTGAGCTTGTAGATCAACCCAGGCAGGCATGTCGTACTTGCCGGTTTTGACTTTGGAAAGGAGGGTACGGACATTCTTATCGTCGAAAGGGAGCCGACCCGTCAGAAGAGCGAACAAAATAACGCCACAGGACCATATATCGGTGGCTGTTCCGCTGTATTTGTGACCATGGACGATTTCGGGGCTGGCGTAGTGAGGGCTACCGCAGCTAGTCTCAAGCTCGAGGGAGGGTGGGGCGAAGGCTGCCATTCCCCAATCGGCGATCTTGATTAGGGGAGGATTGTGTGAGTGGATTAGGATGTTTTCTGGCTTGAGGTCACGATGGATGATGGAAAAGGCGTGGGCATAGTTGAGACCATAGATGATTTGTTTGAAATAGGCGAGAGCATCAAGGGGAGCCAGTTTGCCACGATTGACGAGAAAATCGAAGAGTTCGCCACCTTCGACGTACTCGAGTATGAGGTAGAGCTCTCTGTCACCCTCATAGACATCGTATATGCGCATGATGTTCGGGTGATTCATGAGCTTCATCATAATAATTTCGCGGTCGATGCCAAGACGTTGCTTATCTACCTTTGCTTGCCTAGTGTTGAGAGAAGTACGAGAGGCAAAGACAAAATCTAGAGGGAGAATCTTTATGGCGGCAAGCTGACCAGTGCGACGGTGTCTAGCGATTTTGACGTGCCCGCTGGCACCCTTTCCGACGCATTCGCCAATGACCCATGGACCGACGTACTTTGCATCTTCTGGATAGTCAAAAGCGCCGTGACCGGCGGCTGCCTTTTCCTTTTGCCAACGAGTGCCGTGATGAGCGTTGTACTGCACGGGCGGTGCACGAGGCGGGGTATCTGAGAGAAGAGACATTATAGGAAGTTGTTGTATTGTAGCAATATATTAGGTTGTCTGATTGGGTGATGTCGCCGTCGTCGTCGCTCGTTGCTGTTGCTGTACTGCTTTGAGGATGATCAATTCAAGCACCGCATTAATCGAACATGAGGCACGTGATCGATAAAACTGAACCAGGTTCGGTCTAGCTCGGTCGTGACGTTCCGAGTCGAGTCCGAGACGAGATGAGAGCGTCTGCGAGAGGAGGAGGACAGTAAACTTCTTATCCACAACCATGAAGATGCAGCAGATACCCTTCTCCCTTTGCTGCCTACTTTCCTTATTTCCCCTTCTCTCAAATGCGTATACCTGGCAATTCACCTCTAAGCCCAGTCAATGTCAAAATCTCTCCATTGCCATCGAAGGTTCTGGCACTCCACCCTACAGCCTCCTTATGATACCTTATGGTCCCACCCCCCTTCAAAATAACACTGAAGTTCGCACGATTAAGACCCATGTCTTCCCCAACAATGGCAAGACCTTGGACTTCAGGCTTGATTACCCAACAAGCTCATCATTTGTCGCGGTGGTCAGTTGAGATCTCCCGCCACATTCAATCACTCGTTCGCTCACATCGCACTGCGCTATCCCCAGGTCAGCGACAGTACTGGATTTGGCTCTGGGGGTACCAGCATTCCAGTCAATGTTCAACAGTCATCCGACACGAGTTGTTACAACACCAGTAATGTCCTCCAGCTCCCTTGGACGTTCAGCATCGACCCCACCGGTGGGATCACTCAGTGCTCAGCGACACGGCTGTGGTGGCAATCTGAGTTTGTTAATGGGTGCGTTCCTCCATCAATCCAGAGACGTCTTTATCACAACCTGCACCGCCTTGCAGAACCGTCAATTTTTACGGCGCCATCCCCGGTGGCACCTCTTTCGCCATCCCTTCGGGCTCACTCTCCACTAACAACAACACTGGCACTGGCTTCAGTTGGACCGTCAATATCCCCGGTGGGACCAACATCCTCATTATCGGGTCTGATGATCGAGGGACGGGAACCGGTGGTAGTGCTGCGTTTACAGTTTCATACGCGTCGACCAGCTCCTGCCTCAACAGCAGTTCGCCCTCTTCCACTGCTGGTAGTCCCGCAGGAGGAAGCTATCCCACCAGTACGAGCAGCAGCGGCAGCGATAGCAGTAAAAACCGTTCCTCTTCGTAAGTCATTTGTGCTTACCATACACGCCGACTGCTGACCGGAATTGTTCCGAACCAAAGCAACACGGGTGGTATCATCGGTGCGCGTTTTTAAAACCTGTCTTTGGGCCTTCCGTCGTTTACCTTTACTGTATCTCTCACTTCCAGGTGGCGTCGTTGGTGCCGTTATTTTCCTATTTGCCGTTGCCTTGGTTGCATTTTATATGTTCCGGCGACGGCCCTACTCTGCGGTTTCAAAAGAGCGCCCGATTAATGTCCTTCAAGACGAAGAAGATGGCAACGAGTCGAACCATGACCTTCCTAACTATTTTGCCCCCGAACCTTACCTCGTTGCTGAACCGACCATCCGAGGATCATCGGACGGTGCCTCCACGCAAGAACGCCCACTCTCAATGACCACGATAGACAACGCACGCCCGCAGACACCAACGACCACTTTGACGACTACCACTCGCAAGAGCGCGATGCCCTCCCCACTGCGTCCCGTCAATATTATTCAGCATGACGACGCTGGCCCTAGCGAGGACTCGGTAAACAACGGTGAACCCGAGACGATCGAACTCCCACCTGCGTACACGAACCTCCGCCAAGTTCAACCGTCCCCCCTTGCGACTTCGACCACTGCCGCCCAATCCCAACCTTAGGGTGACTCGTAATGTCCACGTCCACCTGTTGCTCTATTACGGTTTGTTGCCAATCACGCTCCCTCCCATTCGCGTCTACCTTAGCCGTTAACCAAATAAACGAACCTTTGTTCCAATTATTTACTCATATCAACTTCACTGTTTTACGCGCTTGGCGACGGACATCTTCAATTTCGTATTCATATTCCCCTGCCTTGTAAAACCACTTCGGATCACCGTCTTTTTTATCTCGCCCTCTTTCTCAACCCCCCTCGCGTTGACTCGCTATTGGACTTTCCATACTCTTTCTGTGGCCCATGCTTTTCTAATTAAATTAATGATGTATGATAAGTCAACTTACATATACATGCCCATCCAGCCGTTGATCAGCCCCCGCCTCCTGTGAGGTGATATATGAGCGAAGCCCGAGGGCTCTCTCTGATGCTGTGACGTGGGCGAATCGACAGACTCAAGTAGTCTGCTCGAAAGGAGCCGCGTTCAGAGTCTTGACAACCTGCGCAGTGGGAAAAAAAACAACTCGCCTGTGAGTTTTCGACGTAGAAACGTAAAAGCGTATCACAGAACGGGTATGGGGCGCGAGCACCCATTGAAAAAGGGAGAGGGGGGAAGGCAGCCGAAAGGGGGGAACGAATGACAAAGCAAAATAAGACCCTGAGAGAGAAACCCACCTCGCGATCGCGCTTCTTGAGAAACGGGTATGAATATTGGCGCTGTCCCCACTCATCCTCCGCCTCTGCGAGCGGCTCCGGTTCAGCGCCGGGCCCCTCCGTCTCAAGACGGCGCAAGAAGCGCAGCGCGACGTCGGTGCGTACATTCCTGCCCACACCACCACTAGTACTGCTGGTGCTGCTGCTGTTACCGTCCTCGGTGTAACCGAACCGCTGACGGAGAAGCTCGGCTACCTGCTGCGCTTGCGCTATCGCGCGCCGGTCGAGAAGACCGCGGAGAACGCCTGTGTACGTGGCGAGGAGCTGCTGCTGCGAGATCTGGATTTGGATCTTTGCGCTCTCCCCGTCTCCCCGCTCACCCTGCTCCCCCCGCCCTTTCTCTTCCTCCTCGCGCTCGTTCTCGAGCAGGTCTTGCACGACCTCAAGCATGCGAAGCGCGACAGCAGGCTCGCCGTGTCGCGCCTGCAGCGCAGCAGCGGCGCTGAGGATCTGCGCGCTCGGCGCGACGCCGCGGTCTTGCATGTCGTCGAGGACGCGGAGGCCGTGTGGGGCGCCGCGGAGGTGGGTGAGTGCGATGAGGAAGGGGAGGAAGTGCGCGGCGTCGTATCGGTCGTTTGGCGCTGCGACGGGCGTGGAGTTGTCGCCTTTGGAGTCGCCGCCACCGCCGCGGGAATGGCGTTGATGGGGGTGGTGGAATTGCGCGCTGCATTGGAGGAGCAAGTCGTAGAGGGTGAAAAGGTCCTCCTCCGTCTCGCAGAGGTGGACGAGGGCTGACCAGACGAGAGATGTGTGGTGCGGGGTCGGCCATAATCTCGATGGGAGGTTGGAGGTGGTTTTTGTAATGCGGACCGGGCGGTTCCGATGATTGATGTGCATGTGCGGAGGGTAGTGGTGGCGCTTCCATAGCCGTAGTTTGATATCTTCCGAAGGGACACCGACGAGATGGAAAAACTTCTCAAAGACCCAGAGAACGCGAGTGAATTGACCGCGCCGATGGTGGTGCAACAATTCGGCAAGGAGGACGGTGGATGCCGAAGTGAGTGAGTGTCTGTAAGCGCGGGTGCGAAGCCAGAGAACCATTTCGCTGCCACGAAGGTCGGTCTTGTAGAGGTCAAAATAGGGTACAATGTCTGCCGCATTGACTGATAACGTTGATCCCGAACAGCGCTTGAGAATGGCCAAGATCCGGGCTCGATTCACTGCTCTGCTTTGGTCAGGAGAAACTGGAAGGATTGGCTCGTCGGTTGGAACCACCTCAACTTCAAGTCGGCTCTTGGCAACATCGAGAGACTCGCAGCCGGAGAGAGCGCGAGCGTCCGCTGCGTGCTGATATAGGCCATCGGCCTCAAGCTTTCCTAAGAGGTATTGGTAGGTGTATTGCGTAAGATGAAAACCATGCTGGTGTGCTCTCATGGCCACTTGGAGAGCGACCTCTGGTCGACCGGCGGTGCAATGTGTCCTAACAGCGATGCTCCACAGACGCTTCAAGGTGTGCTTGTGTTGTCGGGTGGACGAATCACTCGTGAGACCGAGCTTATTCCGTTTGTAGTCCTCGTCTGCGGCTATCATCTCGTTCAAAATTCGCGAGCTGACGTCCGGGTGGGCATAGCGCGTTAAACAAGCGAGCACGGTTGCACCAACCTTTCGGATGTATCCTTTGGAAGAAAGAATGATGCCAAACTGAGCGACGGTCTCGAGGTCTAGGCGATTCGAGTTGAACAGCAGGGCCGACTTGAGCTCGCCGCAATGACTCCATTGCTTGTTGTCGGCGAGGTTGGGAAGGAGAGAGAGCCAGTTTGTGAAGAGCTCCGTACGGTTTGGCGGCCAAGGGCGTTGGCGTAGGATGTCACAAGCGGCGCGGTAGTAAGTACCGCTTGGGCGTATGCGTACATTCATACCGATTAGCTCTTGTCGTACCTCTTCTGCCTCTGCAAACCTTCCGCTTCGTGACAGCCGCTCGAGCACGCCGCTCGGATTATGGCCTTGATACCTGACCTGGGAGGATGTTCTCCTCCGGATAAACTGCCGCACTGGCACAGCTTTGGGCAGGCGTACTGTATCATATTCATTCGACCAAGACTCGAAGATGGAAGGGTCGGGGGAAGCCAAGGGATAAGGAATGTCCCTGAGAGCCTTCATCGCGGGGGTTTCTTCGCCGTCAAGGGCTACGGATGAGCTGAATGCCTTGAGGGTTGAGATGGATAAGGGCCATGATAGTGGCTTGAGGCGAAAGATAGCAGTCGGGATGGCCAAGACGGCCGGGGTCATCAAGGGTGGAGGGGGAATGGCACGTGGCGAGCGTGGGAAGATTAGGGAATGGTTGAGAGGAGAGCAAAAGAGCCAAAAGTCGACTTGTCGCGAATCCGTGATGGACTCACCAAAGCGCACCGCGTCTCCCTCCCCATCCACTTCAGATACAAAACGTATCAAACTAAACGTCCCACCACAAAATCAAGGCGCAAATCCCGTTGATCCAGACAATGCCCCAGGAAAGCGCGCTGAGCTTGACCCCATCCAAGGTGGTGATCTCGGCAATATTCCAAACGACCCGCCACCCGGCCCTGAAACGGGCGTAAAAGTAAAACCATTGAAGAGAGAAGGCGAAGGCGAGGAGGAAACGGCAGACGTGGAGATGGCAGAGGGGGGCGAAGAGGAGGCAGAGTCGGGCGAAGAGAATGACGATGAAGACCCGGCCCAACTCGAAGCTAATCGACAGCGCGTTGAGGACCAGGCCCGCAAGTACCTCGCCGCGCAGACACACGAGGTCATCGTACCCTCTTACTCAGCGTGGTTTGACATGTCCAAGATCCACCCTGTCGAGCGGCGCGCGCTCCCAGAGTTCTTCAACTCGCGGAATAGATCAAAATCACCATCAATTTACAAGGATTACCGAGACTTTATGATCAACACTTATCGTCTCAGGCCCACTGAGTACCTCACGGTCACGGCATGTCGACGAAACCTTGCAGGCGACGTATGCGCTATCATGCGTGTGCACGCTTTTCTGGAGCAGTGGGGTCTGATCAACTACCAGGTGCATACGAACTGTTATTTACCCCCCGACTGTCTGCTTTAACGCCCCTTTTGCATAGATTGACCCTGAAGCGCGCCCCGCCGCTCTCGCTCCTCCATTTACCGGTCACTTTCGGGTCATCCTCGACACTCCCCGTGGCCTCCAATCCCTCCATCCTGGCACTCGTCCGTCCCAACATCCCAATGCAGCTGTCAACGGCGTGAAACGTCAACAATCTTCTACCCCCGCCTCCCTTGGGCTTCGCTCCAATATCTACCAGACCACGTCAAAAGCATCACGCCCCATCACCGAAGCAGAGGCCACAACATTAGCAAATGGCGCGTCTTCGGGTGCTGTAAATGGCTCTGCGGGACGGAGTATTGCGACAGTGACCTACAAATGCGACACCTGTGGCTCTGACTGCACAGCTGTGCGGTACCACTCGCTCAAAGTAAAAGATTTCGAACTCTGCCAACCGTGTTACCTCGATGGCCGTTTCCCATCGACAATGTTCAGTGGAGACTTTGTCAAATTGTCAAATACCGGCAATAGTGGAAATGCGCACGGTTCAGGTAATGGGGATGCGTGGACGGACCAAGAGATCCTGCATCTACTGGAGGCAGTGGAAATGTTTGACGACGACTGGTTTGCTATCGAAGCACACGTCGGGACACGCTCCGCGCAACAATGCATCCGGAAGTTCCTTGAGCTACCAATCGAGGACCCATACCTTTCAAGCGAGGGCGAAATGGGTGCGTTACGATACGCGCGGGTACCCTTCG
>Ga0209488_10000934_pt1 | contig 24695 bp, 24 predicted proteins | sample Rivendell_Oct201_8_FD_188349 | JGI IMG/M metagenome (GOLD analysis project Ga0209488, IMG submission 188349) | Vadose zone soil microbial communities from the Eel River Critical Zone Observatory, Northern California, USA -... | ecosystem: Environmental > Terrestrial > Soil > Vadose zone >...
GCGTTCGCGAAGAGTCTGATCATCAGATACTCAGGGTGACCATGTCGGGCCGCCGGTTCAGCCAAATGAGGAACAGCGTCTTCACGACGAAGATCGCCGAGATCATCGAGGCGGCGATACCGATGATCAGCGTGATGGCAAAGCCCTGCACCGGGCCGGTGCCGACCGCATAGAGGATCAGCGCGGTGAGGACGGTACTGACGTTGGAGTCGACGATCGCGTTCATCGCGTGCAGGAAGCCGTCATCGACGGCCAGCCGCAGCGACTTGCCGTGGACCAACTCTTCGCGAATGCGCTCGAAGATCAGCACGTTCGCGTCCACGGCGATGCCGATCGACAGCACGAACCCCGCGAGACCCGGCAGCGTCAGGGTGAAACCGAAGAGCGCCAACCCGGCCATGGTGAACAGGCAGTAGAGCGTGAGCGCCCCGACGGCCAGGGCGCCGGCCATCCGGTAGTACCCGATCATGATCAGCACGACGAGCACTACGCCGACGACGCCCGCGCGGACTCCGTCGTGGATCGAGTCGGCGCCGAGCGACGGCCCGATGGTACGCTCTTCGATGATGGTGAGCGGAGCGGGAAGCGCGCCGGCGCGGAGCACCAGCGCCAGGTCGCTCGCTTCCTGCAACGGCTTCGTGCCCAGCTCGATCTGACCGTTCGCGCCGATCTGGCTCTTGATGACGGGCGGCTGCCCCTGGACGCGACCGTCCAGGATGATCGCCATGAAGTCCCCGATGTGCCGCGCCGTTTCGTCCGAGAATTTCCGGGCCCCGCGGTGGCTGAGCTGGAACGTGACGACCGACTGATTCGTCACGGGATCGCGACGCGCCGCGGCCTTGACCAGCTCTTCACCCGTGATGATCGGCCGGGACTCCACCGCGTAGAGCGGACGGTAGAGGCGCGCGCCGCGCGACTCGGATTGGGCACCCCACTTGAGCTCGAGGCCGCGCGGAATCGCTGCCCGCACGTCGGGCCGGTTGACGAGGCTGTCCACCAGCGGCCATTGCTCTTCCGGCACGAGGAACTCGCCGGCGATCTGGCCCTGAAACAGCAGTGACGACAGCACGCCCGGTGTGTTCGCCTCGGCCGCCGAGTCACGCGCCGCCTTGCTCGTATCCCCGCCGAACAGCTGAGCGACCGCCGAAGGGGCGGCGGCTCCATGCGATTTGACGCCGGCTTTGCGCAACACCGCGTCGATCTGCGGCAGCGCGTCCTTGAACAGGCCCTTCATGTCGGTGATGCGGAACTCGAGGAAGGCGGTCCGCTGAATCACGCCCTTGGCGCGGGCGGGATCCTTCTCGCCCGCGAGCTCGACGATCAGGCGGCACCGGCCCTGGATTTGGACGACCGGCTCCGTGGTGCCGAACTCGTCGACGCGCGTGCGCACGACACGCTCGGCACGCTGAATGGCATCGGCGCAATCGGGGACCGGACCCTTGGTCTGATCGACTTCGAGCGCGAGGTGAATGCCGCCCTGGAGGTCCAACCCCAGATTGATCGGAAGGCGCCGGACCGTCGTGTCTTTCATGCGGCCGGTGCTCGGGTCGATGACCCGCTGCCGCGTGCTGCGTGGCAACAGCGAGACGATGCTGAGCACCACGAGGCCCGCGATGATATACAGCCGCTGACGAATCTTCCCCATCGTTTCTCTCTACCGGTTGAGGGTCGCCCGCGCCGCCTGGCGGTCGCGTTCGAGCTGCGCCACCAGTGCTTCGCGGGACGGAAACGTCTGCACTTCACGCAGGCGACGGACCCATTCCACATCGACGGTCTGCCCGTACAGCTCGCGGTCGAAATCGAACACGTGAACCTCGAGCGTGCGAACCTGCTCACCAAATGTCGGCCGGGGGCCCTGATTCATCATGCCGCCGTACCGTTGCTCGTCACCCGTTTCCCGTTTCCCGATGATCACCTGGACCGCGTAGACGCCATCGGGAGGCAGGAGTTTGCGGCCATCCGGCGGCGCCAGGTTCAGCGTCGGAATGCCGATCGTCCTGCCGCGTCCCGCACCCCGCACGACCGTCCCGCGAATGCTGTACGGCCGTCCCAGCCACCGCGCCACCGCGTCCAAGTCGCCGTGAGCCACGCCGGAGCGAATTAACGTCGACGAAATCGGCTGCTCGTCGTCGCGCACCGCGTCCACCACCGCCATGCGAAAGTCGCGCTGCCGCGCCAACCGTTCCACCAGCTCCACGTCGCCGGCCCGGCCGCGGCCGAAGCCATGATCGTATCCCATCACGAGCTCGTGCATTCCGTATTCGTCGCACAGCTGCCCGACGAATGCTTCCGCATCGAGCTGCGCCACCGCCGGCGTGAACGGCATCAACACGAACCGATCGATGCCGAGTCCCGTCACCAGATCGCGCTTTTCTTCCGGCAGCGTCAGCAGCTTTGGCGCCGCCGCCGGATTCACCACCGCGAGCGGGTGCGGGTCGAACGTGACCAACACGCTCGCCAATCCTCCGGCTCGCGCCCGCCGCGTCACCTCCGCGAGCACCGCTTGATGGCCGCGATGCACGCCATCGAAGGTACCCATTGTGACGACCGCCGGCTGCGACATCAGTCTTCCGCCACCACGACGCGGGGCTTGAGAAGGTCGCCCACCTGGTCCGCCACGGCTAGAAGCTCGGCACCTTCGAAGATTGCGACCGGCTGTGGGCTATCGGCTGTCTGGGCGCGCGGAATCGCTCTCCCATGCACTACCGCGTCCCGTTCCTTCTTATCGACCTGGCGGCGCGGCATGTGCGCGACCAGCACCGCCGCATCCTGCAACGCCGCCTGCGTGACGGCTTCCGGCGCCACCGCACCCGCGAGGAGCAAGGGCCCCACGGCGGTGCGGCGCAGCGCCGTGAGGTGCGCGCCGCATCCCAGCTTCGCGCCGATGTCGCGCGCCAACGAGCGGATGTACGTCCCCGCGCTCACCGTAACACGGAACTGCAGATCCGGCACCGCGGCCTCGAGAATCTCTAATTCCCGAATTTCGACCGGCCGTGTTGGAAGCTCTACCGCTTCACCGCGGCGCGCGCGCCGGTATGCCCGCTCTCCAGCGATCTTCACCGCCGAGTAGGCGGGCGGCCGCTGCTCGTACGCGCCGCGAAAGGTGCCGATCACCTCCGCCAGCTGCGCCGGCGTGATGCTCGTCCAGGGCGCCGTAGCCACGACCGCGCCCGTCAGGTCGTCTGTGTCGGTCGTGATGCCGAGACGGATGACCCCCTCGTACGTCTTCGGCCACTCCGCCGCGAACGGCGCGAGCCGCGTCGCCCGCCCGACGACCAGCACCAGCAACCCCTTGGCGAACGGGTCCAGCGTGCCGAGATGTCCCACGCGCTGCTCGCCGAGTGCGCGGCGGACGATATCCACGACATCATGCGACGTGGGGCCGGCCGGCTTCGCGACCAGGACCAGCCCCCCGCCGCCGTTGGTCAGTCGTCCGTCTCCTTCAGCTCTTTCAACACTTTATCGATGTGCTGCGCGTGCTCGATGCCGCGATCGAGATGAAAGTGCAGTTCCGGACTTACCCGCAGCGGCAGCTCGCTAGCGAGCTGCGCTCGCAGATAGCGGGCCGCACTCGCGAGACCTTCCAGCGACTTCGCCTTTTCCTCTTCGGTGCCCATCACGCTGACGCGGACGTTCGCGTGTGACAGATCCCCCGACACGTCCACGCCGATCACGGTGACGAACCCGATCCGGGGATCGCGGACGTCTCCGGTGAGAAATGCGCCAACGGCATGGCGGATCAGCTCACTGACGCGTTCGGGACGGTGGCTGCGACGCTTCATCTCAGAGATAGCTCGTGCTGGTGTCCACGATGCGTGCGCCGTCCGCGCCGGCCACCAGCTGGTCCGCTTCGCGGAGCACGCTCTCGGCGTGCCGCCGGTCGGTGCTCACGACCGCGGCGGTCAGCTCGGCACGCTGCCACAGATCGTGATGCCCCGTCTCGGCGACCGACACGTTGAAGCGGTTGTGCATCCGATCCTTCAGACTCTTCACGATCGTGCGCTTGTCCTTCAGCGACTGGCACGCCGGAAGATGCAGCTCCCACGTCATGACGCCCACGATCACGACTCAGCAGCGCTGAGGGAGCGCGCGACCTCCTCGATGCGGTAGGACTCGATCAGATCGCTCACTTTGACGTCGTTGAAATTCTCGACGCCGATACCGCACTCGAAGCCTTCGCGGACCTCGCGCACGTCGTCCTTGAACCGTTTCAATGACGCCAAGGTCCCATCGTAGACCTCGACGCCGTTGCGAATCACGCGCACCCGTCCGGTCCGGGGAATCACGCCACTCCGCACGAAGCACCCGGCGATCGTCCCGATCTTCGCGATCTTGAAGACCTGCCGCACTTCCGCCTCGCCCAGCACGACTTCCTTCTTCTCCGGAGCAAGCAGGCCTTCCATCGCCAGCTTCACCTCTTCCACCGCCTCGTAAATGATGCGGTAGGTGCGGATCTCCACCCGCTCGCGATCCGCCGCCGCGCGCGCATTGGAATCGGGGCGCACGTGGAAGCCGACGATGATCGCGCCCGAGGCGCGGGCGAGCAGGACGTCCGATTCGGTGATTGCGCCGACGCCGCGGTGCACGACTTCGACTTTCACCTCGGGCGTCGAGAGCTGCGCGAGCGCGTCAGCGAGGGCTTCGGCGGGACCGCCCTGATCGGCCTTGATGATGATCCGCAAGGTCGCCACGCCGCCCGCCGCCGCTTCAGCCATGAAGTCTTCCAGTGTCTTGACCCGGCCGGAGCGCCGATGCTGTGCTTCGCGCTCGAGCCGCTGCCGCTTCTGCGCGATGTCGCGCGCGGCGGCGGCGTCGTCCATGGCCAGGAAGCTGTCGCCCGCTTCGGGCACACCCTCGAACCCGAGGATCTGCACCGGCGTGGACGGCCCGGCGTCGGCTTCGGTGCCGCCCCGCTCGTCGTACATCGCGCGGACGCGCCCCGAGTACTGGCCGCAGATGAAGTCATCGCCCACGTGCAGCGTGCCGGCCTGCACGAGGATCGTGGCGAGGGCGCCCTTGCCCGGATCGAGCTGCGCTTCGAGCACGGTCCCCTGCGCCTTGCGGTCGGGATTCGCTTTGAGGTCGAGCAGCTCGGCCTGCAGCAGGATCTGATCCAGCAGGACGTCGACGTTGGTGCCCTTCTTGGCGGAGATCGCGGTCATCAACGTCGTGCCGCCGAACTCCTCGAGCACGACGCCGTGCGCCAACAGGTCCTGCTTGACCTTCTGCACGTTGGCGGAAGGCAGGTCGATCTTGTTGATCGCGACGACGAGCGGCACGCCGGCGTTTTTGGCGTGCGAAATGGCCTCGACCGTCTGCGGCATGATCGCGTCGTCCGCGGCAACGACGAGCACCACGATGTCCGTGACCTGCGCGCCGCGGGCGCGCATGGCCGTGAACGCTTCGTGGCCCGGCGTGTCGAGGAACGTGATCTTGCGGCCGTCCTTCAGCGTGACCTGATAGGCGCCGATGTGCTGCGTGATACCGCCCGCTTCGCCCGCGACGACGTTGGCTTTGCGGACGTAGTCGAGCAACGACGTCTTGCCGTGGTCGACGTGGCCCATGATCGTCACGACGGGCGGCCGCGGCTTCAGCGTCTCATCGGCGTCCTTCGTTTCTTCGGTCTGGGTGGTGGCGTACTCCTCCTCGCGCACCGCCTGAAAGCTGAACGCCGAGGCGATCAGCTCGATCATGTCGAAGTCGAGCCGCTGGTTGATCGTCACCATCTGACCCAGCTCTTTGAACGCGAACGTCACGATCTGCGTGGGCGGGACCTTGAGCGTGTTGGCCAGCTCGGACACCGTGATAAACTCGGTGACGCGCACCAGCGTCTTTTCGCGCTCGCGCTCTTCGCGACGCCGCTCTTCCTGTGTCTCGCGGAAGCTCGGCCCCTCTTCGCGGCGATGCACGCCCTTCTTGCCGACGGGCGCCTTGATCGTGGCGAGCGTGCGCGAGATGTTCTGCGCCACCGCTTCCTGATCGACCAGAGACTTCTTGCCCTTCTTGCGTTTCTTGCCCTTCTCCCGCCGGCGCTCGTCGAGGGGCGGCGCGCCGGGAGCGGCGGACGCGACGGGCCGCGGCGGTACCGGTGAGCTTCCCCCGGGGCCGGACGGCGTGCCCCGCGCCACCGGGCGCGGGCGAACGGGCGTCGGGATAAACGGCCGCGGGGGCGGCGTGAACAGCGGCGGCGAAAACGTCGGCGACGAAGGGGCGGCCGAGGGCGGCGCCGGCGCGAAAGTCAGGCTCGCTGAAGATGCCGGCTCCGCAGACTCCGCGGGCGCGAGATCCTTGAACAGGGCGGCCGCACGCTCCTCGAGCGATGCTGCGGGACGCTCCTCTTCCTGCTGCTCGCGAGCGGCGGTTTCGAGCGCCAGGCGCGCGATCTCGGCCTGCGCGGCTTCGGCAGCGGCGACTTCGGCGGCGACGGCATCGGCAGCCGCGACTTCCGCAGCGGTGCGGCGGCGTCGCATCGGACGCGCCTCGGCAACCGCGGGAGCCGGCGGCGGCTCGACCGTCTTGGCCGTGCGGCGCCGCTTTGGCGGCGCGCTCGGCTGTTTCTGTTTGCGCTTGTCGCGCTCCCAGCGCGCGCGCATCAGCGACACCTGCTCGTCCTTCAGCGGGGTCAGATGACTGCGCACGAAGATGTCCATCTCCTTGAGCATGCCCATCAGCTGCTCGCTGGAGATACCGAATTCCGCTGCTAAATCATGGATCCGCGTCGTTGCCACTCACTCCTCCGAAACTGTCAGTCCGCGCGCCAAGGCCGGATCACTGACCCCCACCGCTTGCACTGGGGGTCTTCCGAGCCCCGCCCCTAATTCCGCTGCTTCCGGTCCGCGGAGCACCGGGATGCCCTTCGCTTCCGCGAGTCGCACCACTTTGTCCATGGTGCGCTGACCGGCATCCTGCGCCAGCACCACACACTTTAAATTTCCCCGCTGCAGCCCTGCCCTCACCCCGGCCACTCCGACCACCACATTCCCCCCGCGCAGCCCGAGACCGAGCAAGCGGGTTATGCGCGTGCTCACGCCGCCGTGGGGGCCCCGGCGCCGGGACTGGCCGGCGATCCGGGCTCTTCTTCTTCCCCACCCTCCTCCGTCATCTCATTGAGGAAGGCCATCATCTTCTCGGCGAGATCGGGCGTCATGCCCGGGATCTGATCAACGTCCTCGCGCTCCAGATCGAGAATGTCCTGGAGCGTCTTCTTGCCGGCCTGCTCGAGCACCGCAACCAGCTCGGGCGACAGACCCTTCATTTCGGTGAGCGCCACCTGCGTGACGGAGGATTGGTCAGCCGGGGGCAGCGGCGCGAACAGCGGGCCTTCCCCGCCGCGCTCCAGCCACTCGCGGCTCGAATAGAGATCGACCTTCCATCCCGTCAGCTCGGACGCCAGTCGCACGTTCTGACCGTTGCGGCCGATCGCGAGCGACAGCTGATCCTCGTCGACGATAGCCTGAATCGTCTTCGACTCGGGATCGGAGAAAACGCGGGCGACACGCGCCGGCGCGAGCGACAGCTTGGCGAACCGCTCGGGATCCGACGACCACGGCACGATGTCGATCCGCTCACCGTTGAGCTCGTTCACCACCGCCTGCACGCGCGAGCCCTTCAAGCCCACGCACGCGCCGACTGGATCGATGCCATCGTCGCGCGACCAGACCGCGATCTTCGTGCGGCTGCCCGCTTCCCGCGCGGTGGCGCGGATTTCGACGATCTGCTGCTGGATTTCGGGGACTTCCAGCTTGAACAGCGCCTTCACGAACAACGGGTCGGCACGCGACAAAATGAGCCGCGGGCCTTTAGGTGTTTCCTCGATACGCTTCAAGACCGCGCGAATCGTGTCGCCCTGATGGAAGTGCTCGCGATGATTCTGGTCGCGGTAGGGGATGATCGCCTCGGCCTCCCGGAACTTGTTGAGCATGACGACGATCTTGCCGCGCTCGATCTGTTGGACCTCGCCCGAGAGCAGCTCTCCAACCTTGCCGGAGAACTCTTCGCGGATGCGGCTGCGCTCGCCTTCCCGGACGCGCTGGATGATGCGCTGCTTGGCGGCCTGCACGGCGGTGCGCCCGAACTGCTCGAACGGCACCTCTTCTTCCAAAACGTCGCCGGGTTGGAAGTCGGGGTCTTCGAACCGGGCTTCCTCGAGGGTGACCTGGGTGCCGGGATCCTCGATGGCCTCGACGACCGTCTTCAGGACGACGATGCGGATCGAGCCCTTCATCTCGTCGATGCCGATCTCCGAGCGGACGTTCGGACCGTAGCGTTTGACGAGGGCGGCGTGGAGGCCGTCCTTGAGCAGGTCGATCAGCTCCCCGCGCTCGAGCTGTTTCGTGCTGGTCAGCTCTTTAATTGCCGAAACTACGTCGGTCGCGTTTGCCATTCCTTAGTCCTCAGTCATCGGTCTTCGGTCTCGGCGACCAGCCGGGCGTCGCGGGCCTCATCGAGACGGTACGCGCGCTCGGCGCCACCTTGCGGTGCCAAGACCACGGTATGCTCATCCGGGACAGCGACGATTCGTGCTCGGACCCGTCCCATCCCCGCCAGCTTCACATTCACGTCGCGGCCCACGAACTGCACCCAATGGCGATGCCAGCGGACCGGCCGCTCGATCCCCGGGCTCGACACTTCCAAGACATAGCGATTGCCCAGGGGCCCCCCGACCCCGTCCACGCCGTCCGCGTCGAGCCATTGCTCGAGCGCGCGGCTGACCCGGCTGCAGTCTTCGACCGTGACGTTCCCTGGCGGACAGTCAATGCGGACTTGGACGAGCGGGCGGTTCGGCGTTCCGCCGATGCGCAGATCGGCCAGATCGAACCCCAATGCTTCAAGCCGGGTCCGAAAGGCCTCGACAAGACTCTCAGTGAGCATGAAAAAAAAGCGCGGGCCGAACTTCGCCCGCTGCAGGATGGGAATGTAGCCCGGGTCCCCCCTATGTCAACCGAGCGCTCGACCGAGATAGGCAACCATCCGCCCGTCGCGTCCGCGAGACGCGCGATGCGAGAAGAATCGCTCGCGCTCTTCCGCGCTGCACCACGGGGACACCGTGATCTCCCGGATACCCAGGCTCCGCGCTTGCTGCGTCAAAATTGCGCGAAGATCCAGCATCACCGTGCCGCTTAACCCAAACCGGACCGCCACTTCAGAACCCACTTCATAGCAATTCCCGCAAATGCCTACGCCGCAATGCATTACAATGTCGCTCGCCTTGGCGAATCCGCGCCACTTGAGTAGCTCGACGCATTGCTCGAGGATGCCGTCGGCTGTCCCGCGCCACCCCGCATGGATGAGCGCGATCGCCCCCTTCTGCGGGACGGTGAGGTACACCGGAATACAGTCGGCCACGGTGACCGTGAGCAAGACGCCGCGTTCGGTCGTCGCATGTCCATCGCTGCCGTCGAGGATGAGCCAGCCGTCAGGGAGCGACTCGTGCCAATGCACGTCGGTGCCGTGCACCTGATGGGCCAGCACCATCGCGGGAAAGCGCTCCCCGAACGCGGCGCGGAAGGCGCGCCACCGGCCGATGACTTGTCCCACCGGCTCGTCACTCCATAGGCCGAGACTCAGCGGCCGCGTCGTGATCCCCGCGACCAGGTCATACCGCTGGGCCCACTCGATCAACTCGAGACGCGGGACGGCTGCGTCGCCGGCTGGGATCTCGGCGAGCGACGGAATGTTGGAATGATGGAATGAGGGAATGGGCTGTGATGACTTGCTCATGGTCTCCCTTTCCCACGTTCCATCGTTCCATCGTTCCTCTCGATCTGTGCTCCCAGCGCTCGCAGCCGCTCGTCGATGTGCTCGTAGCCGCGATCGATCTGCCCGATGTTGTGGATCACCGAATCGCCCTGCGCGGCCAGCGCCGCCAGCAGCATCGCCATCCCCGCGCGGATGTCGGGACTTTCGACCGACTGCCCGCGCAGCGGCGACGGGCCTGCGATCACGGCCCGATGCGGATCGCACAAGACGATGCGCGCGCCCATGCCGATCAGCTTGTCCACGAAAAACAGCCGCGACTCGAACAACTTCTCGAAGACCAGCAGCAACCCTTCGCATTGCGTGGCCACGACGATGGCGATGGACATCAGGTCCGCCGGAAAGGCGGGCCACGGTCCGTCCTCGAGCTTCGGGACGTGTCCACCCAGATCGGGACGGATGCGGCGCTCCTGGCCGGCGTCGACGATCAGTTTGGCGCCGTCGAGCCGCGGCCGGACGCCGAGACGCTCGAATGCAAGCAGAGTCGAGCGCAGGTCGTCACCGCGGACGCCGTCGATCGTGATCGCACCGCCGGTGACGGCCGCGAGCCCGATGAACGAGCCTATCTCGATGTGATCGGGGCCGACCGTGTGCGGGGCGGCCTTGAGCGCCGGGCGGCCTTCGATCGTGAGGGTGTTGCTGCCGATGCCGTCGATGGCCGCGCCGAGGGAAGTAAGAAAGCGTGCGAGGTCCTGGACATGGGGCTCCGACGCCGCGTTGCGCAGCACGGTGGTCCCTGTCGCGCACACCGCGGCCATCAGCGCGTTTTCGGTCCCTGTGACGCTGGGCTCGTCGAGGAAAATGTCGGCGCCTCTGAGCTTGCCTTCGAGCTTATAGGCGTCGCCCACGCTGACGTCGGCACCGAGCCGTTCGAGCGCCAGAAAGTGCGTGTCGACGCGCCGCCGGCCGATTACGTCGCCACCGGGAGGCGGCAGCGTGACGCGTCCGAAGCGCGCCAGCATCGGACCCGCGAGCAGAATCGACGCGCGGATCTCCTTGCTGAGCGCCGGATCCAGCGCCTTCGGCTCCGCGCGGCTCGTGTCCACTTCGACGGTGTTCGTCCCGTGCCACTGCACCGTCGCGCCGACGTACTGCAGCAACGAGAGCAGCGTCTCGACGTCGCGAATGCGCGGGACGTTGTCGATGCGGCAGGGGCCGTCGGCGAGAAGAGTAGCCGCGAGGATGGGAAGAGCCGCGTTTTTGTTGCCCGCGGGCCGGATCGTGCCCGAGAGGGCACGCCCCCCCGTGACACGGAACGACGGTGGCATAGGTCCGCCCAAGGTACGAGACCGCTTGCGCCTGCGTCAAGCGTTCGCGAACGTTGGCCCCCGTGCATCCCGTGCTTGCGCTGGCGCTCCTCATTCTCGCCGGCATCGGCGTTACGCGCCTGTCGCGGCCTGCCTTCCGCCACCCCGCACTTCTGAACGATCTCCTCGCGACCGGCGTCCCGTTCCTGGTGCTCGGCCTGCTGCTGGGACCTGGTCTCGGGGTCGTCGACAAGGCGGGGCTGCGTATGCTGCACCCCGTCATGGCGCTCGCGATCGGCTGGATCGGTGCGCTGTTCGGTGCGCGCCTCGAATGGCGGATGGTGCGGCGCATCTCGGCACGCACCTGGCTCGTCGGCGCGACGCTCGCGTTTCCGGTGCTCGTGGTGACGGCCGTGATGGCCTGGACGCTCGGGCATGCGCTGCCTCCGCTCGCGGAAACGTGGGGCCGGCCGCTTCTGCCCGCGGCGCTCGCGCTCGGTGGAGCCCTGACGACTGCCGCCAGCCACCGCGGCCCAAGACTGGGCCGGCGCAATGCCCTCCTCGATACGGCGTTCGGCGCGGCGGCCGTAACCGTCGCCATCGCGGTCTATCATCCCCATGCCGCGTTGCGGAGCATTCTGCTGACGGTGGTCGCGGCCCTGGCACTCGGCGGTCTGTTTGTTGCGTTGGCACGCGGCGGATTGTTAGCCGAGTCTCGCGACGCAGGCATCGCCGCGTTTGCGGTGATCCTGTGCGGCGCCGGCTTCAGCTACACGGCCGGCCTTTCGCCATTCGTCGTGTGCGGTCTGGAGGCAGCCGTGTTCATGAGTTTCGCGCCAGCGGACGCGCGCCGCGCGGTCGCCGGGGTGCTGAGTCGCTGGGAGGTGCCGCTGTACGCCGCCTTCCTTATAGTCGCCGGTGCCCTGCTCCGCCCCCTCACGGGCTGGGTGCTGATGGCCGCGCTGGTTCTCGCGCTGATCCGGGTGCTGGTACGCTGGGTGACAGTGCGATTTGGTCTCGACCAAGTGGATCCCGTCTGGCGCTCCCTGCCGTTCGCGCCGCCGCGGGAGTTCGCCCATTCGGTCATCCGCCAGGGTGCCACGGCGGTCGCGCTCGCGGCCAGTTTCGACCTGGTGCGTGGAACGCCCGGCGCACTGCTGGTCACGGTTCTGCTGAGCGTCATGGCGGCCGAGGCGCTCGCCTTGGTGACCCCGTTGACAGCACGCCCGAGCCCCGCAGAGGTTTCGTGATGCTGCCAACCTGGGTCGGCGTGGTGTCGGCGATCAGTCTCGCGATCATCGCCGTCGCGGCCCTGGTGACTGCCGCCGCGCTCACCGCCGCGGCGCTCGGCGTGCGGGCGGCAGTGAGAGCGCTGAAGGGCTTTGCGGGACCCGCGATCGCCGATGTGCGCCAGCTGATTGCCTCGATCAAGGTCGAGGCCGATGCGCTCGTCGGAACCTCGCGCGACGTCCGGCACCGCATTGTCCGCGCGGTCGATAAGGCCGAGGAGCGACTGACCGATCTCGACGCACTGGCCGAAGTCATGCAGGAGGAGATCGAGGAAACCGCCCTCGACGCAGCGACTACCATGCGCGATGTGCGCCGCGGATTGTCGGTGTGGAAATGGAGCCGAAAGCTGCTGAAGGGCAAAAAGCGACGGTGAAACGTCTCGGCGCGGCCATCGCGCTTGCCGTGATCGCGTTGGTGCTGTTCCCCGGGGTCGCCCACGCCTGGACGCCCGGCACCCACATCTTCCTCGGTGAGTCGGTGCTCGCGAATCTGCACCAGCTGCCGACCATCGTCGGCGATCTGCTCCGCGCGTTCCCCTACGATTTCCTCTACGGCAACATCGCCGCCGACACCTCGATGGCGAAGAAATACGCTCCCGTGGGCCGGCATTGCCACGCCTGGCACGTCGGCCAGGAGATTTTCGACCTGGCGCCCAGCGATCCGCTCCGGGCCTTTGGACTGGGATATCTGTCGCACCTCGCCGCCGACACCATCGCCCACAACTTCTTCGTCCCGCGCCAGCTGGTGCTCACGTCGAGTACGGTGGCCCTGGGCCATTCATACTGGGAGAGCCGCTTCGAGACGCATCTGGGCGACGCCTACGCGCGCGAGGCCCGCGACGTGATTCTGAAGGACCACGCCGCGAGTGATACGCATCTCGACGAGATTCTGTCGCCCACACTCTTCAGCGTCCGCACCAACCGCCGGCTGTTCCGCGGCATGGTGCACCTGACTGAGAGCCAGAGCTGGCAGTGGGTGTTTCAGGTGATCGCGGGGACGAGCCGTTGGGACCTCGCCGACTCGGACATCGAAAAACACATGGCGGTGGCGTTCGAATACGTGATGGAAACGCTCGGCGCCGACGCGAGCGACGCCGCTGCCCGCCGGTTGGATCCCGCGGGCGAGAAGGCGCTGGGATTGGCGAAACGGATGCGGCGCCAGGCGCTGCGTGAGGGCGGCCGGCACGAGCCCGAGCGCGTCGAGGAAACCGCAGAACAACACTTTGGACTGCCGACGCCGGCGCTCGATTACTGGAAGCAGTCGCGCGCGCAGCGTCCCTGGCGGGAGAGTTAAGGGGCGAGCTTTTCCTCGAGCACGCGCTGCGCGAGCTTGGGATCGGCCTTGCCTTTGGACGCGCGCATCACCTGCCCCACGAAAAACGCCATCAACTTCGTTTCGCCGTTCTTGTAGCGCCCCACCTCGGACGCATGCTGGCCGAGGACATCCGTGACCCATCCGGCCACCACGTTCGTATCGGCGACCTGGACGAGACCCAGCGACTCGGCGATCGAGCGTGGATCACCGCCCTTGGCGGCGACCTCCGCAAAGACCCGCTTTGCCGCCTGATGGCTCAACGTGCCGCCTTTCACGAGTCCGATGATTTGCGACAGCGCGGCCGGCGACACGCGCAGCTGATCGCTGTGGTCCTTCGCGTCCGCGAGCGCTTCCGTCATGACCCAGTTCGCGGCGGCCTGCGGCTCCGTGCTGGTTTTCGCGACGGTCTCGAAATAATCCGCGACCGCACGCGTGGCCGCGACGACGCTCGCGTGTTCGCGGCTCAGGCCGTAGCTCGCCACGAATCGGTCCCGCTTCGCTCCGGGGAGCTCCGGCAGCTCGCTCTGCTGCTCGGCGACGAACTCCGGTGTCAGGACGAGCGGCGGCAGATCCGGCTCCGGGAAGTAGCGGTAGTCGTGGCTCTCCTCCTTCGCGCGCTGCGGCCGCACGCTGTTCTCTTTGGAGTCATACAGCATCGTCTGCTGCGTCACGCTGCCGCCCGATTCGATCAGCGCGATCTGCCGGTCCCGCTCGACGGTCAGGGCTTTCTCGACGAACGCGAACGAGTTGATGTTCTTGACCTCGGTGCGCGTATTGAGCGCCGTCTCACCGGTCCGCCGCACGGAGACGTTCGCGTCGACCCGCAGACTTCCCTTCTCCATGTCGCAGTCGGAGATGCCGATGTACTCGAGCAGCTGCTTCAGGGTCAGGAGGTACGCGCGCGCTTCCGCCGGCGAACGGAGATCGGGGCCGCCGACGATCTCGACCAGCGGCACACCCGAGCGATTGAGATCGACCGCGGTCGCTTTCGCAAAGCGGTCGTGAATCGACTTGCCCGCGTCTTCCTCGAGGTGCAGCCGCACGATCGTGGCGTTCACCACGCCCCGCTCGGGCGAGAGGAATGACAGCGCGCCGCCCGTCGCGAGCGGTTGATCGAACTGCGAGATCTGATATCCCTTGGGCAGATCGGGATAGAAATAGTTCTTGCGCGCGAAGACGCTCTTGGGATGCACCGTACACCCGAGGGCGAGCGCGCCGCGGACGGCGAGACCGATGGCGGCGCCGTTGGGGGCCGGCAGTGCTCCCGGCAGCCCCAGGCAGACCGGGCATACCTGCGTGTTCGGCGGCGCGCCGAACGCCGTCGAACAGCCGCAGAACATCTTCGAGCGCGTGCGCAGCTGCACATGCGTTTCGAGCCCGATGATCGTTTCCCACGCTGGACTCATCACGCCTCGTCCGTCGCCGGGACCACGCGCTCGAGCGCATACGCGGCCTCGATCATCTCGTCCTCGAGGAACGCCTGGCCGATCAGCTGGCCGCCGATCGGGAGGCCCTTCACCCGTCCGATCGGCAGGGAAATCGCCGGCAGACCGGCGAGATTCGCCGTCACGGTGAAGATGTCGGACATGTACATCGCGATCGGATCGGCGAGCTTCTCCCCGGCCTTGAACGCCGGACTCGGGACGGTCGGCGTGAACAACAGGTCGACGCCGCGGTCGAACACGTTTCGAAAATCCTGGGCGATCAGCGCGCGCATCTGCTGGGCACGGCGGTAATACGCGTCGTAGTAGCCCGACGACAGGACGTAGGTACCGACCAGGATGCGGCGGCGGACCTCAGCGCCGAACCCCTGGCCCCGCGTCGAACGATAGAGGCTGCGGAGATCCGTCGCGCCGTCGAAGCGTGGCCCATACCGCACGCCGTCGTAGCGGGCGAGGTTCGATGACGCCTCCGCCGGCGCGATGACGTAGTAGGTCGGCACGGCGTACGCGGTGTGCGGCAGAGAGACTTCGCGCACCGCGGCGCCCAGCTCCTTCATCATTCTGATGGCTCGGTCGCACGCGCGCCGCACTGCGGGATCGAGCTCGGCCGGGAAATACTCTTTCGGCAGTCCGATGACGAAGCCCTGCAACGACTCGGGCACGGTGGGCAGTCGCAATGGGTCGCGGTCCTCGCAGGTTGCGTCCCTGGGATCACGCCCGCTGATCACCGACAACACGCGCGCGGCATCATGCACGCTACGGCCGAACACCCCGATCTGATCGAGCGACGAGCCGAAAGCCACGAGACCGTAGCGGCTGACGCGGCCGTACGTCGGCTTGATCCCGACGACCCCGCAGAACGACGCCGGCTGCCGGACCGAGCCGCCTGTTTCCGAGCCGAGGGCCGCGGGCACCGCGCCCGCCGCGACGAGTGCGGCGGATCCGCCGGAAGACCCCCCCGGCACCCGCGCCTTGTCGAGCGGATGCAGCACCCGGCCGTACGCCGAGTGCTCGGTCGAAGAGCCCATCGCGAACTCGTCGCAGTTCGTCTTGCCCGCGATCAGCGCGCCGGCCGCCTTGAGTTTCGTGACGGCGGTGGCTTCATAGGGCGAGCGATATCCCTCGAGAATGCGCGACCCGCAGGTCGTCGTGAATTCCAGCGTGCAGATGTTGTCTTTGACGGGCACCGGCATGCCGTAGAGCACGCCGGTGGGACGCGCCGCGGCGATCTGCGTGTTGAGCGACTTGCGGAGCTCTTTGGGAGGGGTGAGCAGCGCGTTGAGGCGCTTCGCTTTCACCAGGCGGTCGGCGACCGCTTTTGCGTCACTCACTCGAAGTGGCCAAGCTTCGGTACGACGAAGAAGCCTTCCTTGAAGTTCGGTGCGAACTCGTCGGGACCAAACGCGAGCTGCGACGGCGTGACCTCGTCCGCGCGGAAGCGGATCGCGTCGGGACCGGGGACGAACACCTTCACCGTTCCGTTCGCCGGCACCGCGCTCAGCTGCGCCGCGTAATCGAGGATGCGCGACATCTGCTCGGCGAGCGTCGGCAACGTCTCCTCGTCCACGTCGAGCTCCGCCAGCTGGGCGATGCGGAGTACTTCCTCCCGCGACACACTCATGCCCCTTCTCCTTCCCACTCGCGCTCGAGGCCGGCATAGGCGACGAGCAGTTGCTTGGTACCGATGTCCGCATCGTCGAACTCGATGCTCACGCGCAGGTCGCGGCCTTCGCCCGACACCGCGCGCACGATGCCACCACCGAATTTGCGGTGGCGCACCCGTTCACCTTTTACGTATCGCGGCGCATCCTGCGACACTTCTTCGGGAAACCCGATGTCCGGCGGCAGCCGCCGCGCGGCGGCGCCACGAGGCCGTGACGGCCGTGGCGACATCGCACCCGAGGAGCGCAGCGGCCGCCACGAGGGCGTCGTACTCCGCTCCTCCACCACCTGTGGCGGCAGCGCGTCGAGAAAACGTGACGGCTCCGCCAGCTCCAAGCGGCCGTTGCGGTACCGCGTGCGCGCCCATGAGAGATACAACCTTTCGCGCGCACGCGTGAGACCCACGTAACACAATCGTCGCTCTTCTTCGACGCCGCCCGGCTGCTCCGTCGAGCGACCGAGCGGAAATAATCCATCCTCGAGACCCGCGAGCGCGACGATCGGCCACTCGAGTCCCTTCGCCATATGCGCAGTGAGCAGTGTGACGCCCGGCTCGTCCTTGTCCTCGTCCACCGGGCTGATGAGCGCCGCCTGGGTGAGGTACCGCTCGACCGGCGTACCGGTGCCCTCGGCGAGATCGGGGTCCTGGACCTCCGCCCACGCCGCCGCCCCGGCGACCAGCTCGCGCACGTTGTCGATCCGCTCCATTCCCTCGGCGCCCTCTTCGGCGAGGTACTGCTCGTAGCCGGTGGTGGCCAGGATCGTTTCGAGCGCCGTGGCCGGGTCAGCCTGTCCGACGGCCTCGCGCAGCCGGTCGAGCAGCGCCGCGACGCCGGTGAGGGCTTCTCGGACGTTGGGGCGCAGGTCATTGACGCTGCCCGCACGGCGCGACGCGTCGAGCAACGGCTTCTGCCACCCCGCCGCCGCCCGGCCGAGCAGGGTTAGGGAGGCGTCACCGATTCCGCGGCGCGGGGTGTTCACGATCCTGAGGAACGCCTCGTCGTCCGCCGGATTGGCGATGAGCCGCAGATAGGCGAGCAGGTCTTTGACCTCGCGCCGCTCGTAGAAGCTGATCGCCCCGATCAACCGGTAGGGAATGCCGCGGAATCGGAACGCCTCTTCGAGTGGACGGGACTGCGCGTTGGTCCGATAGAGGATCGCCATCCCCTCGTACTCCGCGTCCCCTTCAGCGGCACGCCGGGCGAACTCATTCGCCAGCCATTCCGCCTCATCACGCTCATCGGCCGAGCTCAGCAGCGTCACCGGCGCGCCGCCTTTCTTCTCGGTGAAGAGCGTCTTGCCCAGGCGCGCCGTGTTTTCGGCGATGATGCCGTTGGCGGCGTCGAGGATGATTTGGGTGGACCGGTAGTTCTGCTCCAGGCGCACGAGCTTCGCGCCGGCAAAGTCGTTCTGGAACGAGAGCATGTGGCGGACGTCCGCGCCGCGCCAACCGTAGATGGCCTGATCGTCATCCCCAACCACGCAGAGGTTGCCGTGGCGCTGGGCGAGCTGCTTCACGAGCAGATACTGCGCGGCATTGGTGTCCTGGAACTCGTCCACGAGCACGTGCTGGAACCGGTCCTGCCAGTACGCGAGCCGCTCCGGATGCTCGCGAAACAGCGTCAGCGGATGGAGCAGGAGATCGTCGAAGTCCATGGCGTTGGCCTGTTTCAAGGCCGGTCCCAACGCCGCAAAAATGTCGGCCGCGACCTTGATCAACGGCGTGTCCGCCTGCGCGCCGAGCTCCTCGGGCTTCAGCAAGCGGTTCTTGGCGCCCGAGATGACGCCGTGGACGGAGCGCGGCGGGTAGACCTTGGTCGAGAGCTGCCGCGCCTCGAGGAGGCGCTTCACCAGCGCCTCCGAGTCGTCCGAGTCGTAGATCGTGAAATTCGGCCCGAATCCCAGGAGCGGCGCTTCACGGCGCAGCAGCCGCGCCGAGAGGGAGTGGAACGTGCCGATCCACAGGCCGCGCGGATCGGCTCCCAGCAGCTGGCCGATGCGGGTGCGCATTTCCCCCGCGGCCTTGTTCGTGAACGTGACCGCGAAAATCCGTTGCGGCGCGACATGCAGCGTCGTAATCAAGTGCGCGATCCGCGCCGTGAGGACACGGGTTTTCCCGGAGCCGGCGCCCGCGAGGACGAGCAGCGCTCCACCGGGATACTCGACCGCCTCCCGCTGAGCGGGATTGAGTGGAAGTGGGTGCGTCACGTTGGCGTGCGAAGTCACTTGGTCAGCGGAAATTCGAGCACGAATACCGAGCCCCTGCCCTGCGTGCCCGGCCGAAACGACACACGGCCGTTATGCTGTTGCTCGACGATCCGACGAGCGAGCGCCAGCCCGATCCCCCAGCCGCCGGTCTTGCTGGAGACCCCGGGCTCGAACAGCTGATGCTGCATCTCGGGCGAGACCCCCGGGCCGTCATCCCGCACGCTGATGCGCGCCATGGAATCGCCGCTGCCTCCCTCGACTTCGATTTCGATCCTGCCGCCGCGGCCGCTCAGCGCGTCGACGGCATTCTTCACGATCACCTCGAGCGCCCACTCGATGAGTACGGGATCTCCCGTGACCGTCGGCCCCGCGCCCGGCGACGTCAGCGTAATCGTCACGGAATGCGCGAGCGTCGGCAGTCGCGGCCGGAAGTATGCCGCTACACGTTCGGCGACCGTGCCCAGTCCCACAGGCTCGCGGCGCGAGGGCCGGCCGATCCGCTCGAACCGCTTGGCGACGCGCTGCAAACGCTCCGTATCCGCTTCAAGATGCGCGACGAGCTCACTGCCCGGTGTACCCGGATTCTCCCGCAAGTAATCAATCCACCCCGTGAGACTCATGAGCGGTGTGCCGAGCTGATGCGCGGACTCGCGCGCCATCGCCACCCACAGCCGGTCGCGCGCGGCCGTGACACGCCCCCGCATCGCCCAGACGGCCAGGAACACGAGGCAGAGAAACATCGCGCCCTGGAGCGTCGCGAGACCGGTGAACGCACGGGCGGCGGGCAGCGCGCCATAGTGAATCGTGCCGACGCCCGGCTGGATCAACGGCGCATGGATGCGATCGAGCTCGGCGATCCAGGCACGGCGGGTTGCGTCGGTCGCGGTGACGTCGAACGGCTGATTATCGAGTGCCGTGATGTGGCCGGCCGTATCGGTGACGGCCAGCGGGATGCCGAGCCGGCGCACTTCATCGGCCAAGGCGAGCAGCGCATCGGCGGCGGCGCCTTCGCGCGGATCGTTCAATCCGGCGAACACGTGGCCCAGCAGGCGGCTGGTCTCGCGCGCGTCGTTGCGGAGGTGGCGCGCCACGATCCATGCGTACCCCACCGAAAGCACGCCGAACAACAGCGCGGCAGCGATGAGCGCGGGTGGGCCGGCGCGGCGGAGCGCGCCTCTAGGCAATGCGGTCAGCGCCGACATACGGCACCAACGCCGGCGGGACGGTCACGGAGCCGTCGGACTGCTGGTGGGTTTCGAGCAGCGCCGCGATCGTGCGTGGCAGCGCAACACCCGAGGCATTCAACGTGTGCACGAATTCGGGCTTCTCGCCGGGACGCGGGCGGGCGCGTATGCTCGCGCGCCTGGCCTGAAAGTCGGTATAGGTGCTGGAGCTCGAGACCTCGAGCCACTGTCCCACGCCCGGCGCCCACGCCTCGAGGTCGTAGGTCTTGGCGGCCGCGAAGCCGAAATCGTTGGCGGGCAGCACGGCGACGCGATATGGCAGCTCCAGGCGCTGCAACACGGTTTCCGCATGACCGGTCAGCTTTTCGTGCTCCGCCGGCGAGTCGGCGGCGAGACAGAACCGCACGAGCTCGACCTTATCGAACTGGTGCACACGCAACAGCCCGCGGGTGTCCTTGCCCGCGGCCCCCGCTTCACGACGGAAACACGGCGTGTACGCGACGTAGCCTTTGGGCAGCCCGGTGCCGTCGAGAATCTCCTCGCGGTGAAGGTTCGTAACCGGAACCTCCGCGGTGGGAATGAGAAACAGGTCGTCCGGCATGGTGCGATAGAGATCGTCCTCGAACTTCGGCAATTGGCCGGTGCCGGTGATGACTTCACGCCGCACCAGGAACGGCGGCTCCACTTCGATGTAGCCGTGTTCGCGCGTATGCAGGTCGAGCATGAAGTTGATCAGCGCGCGTGCCAGTCGCGCCCCCATGCCCATCAGCACGGGAAATCCCGAGCCCGCGAGCTTCGCGCCGCGCGGCAGGTCGAGCATGCCGAGCGCTTCCGCGATTTCCCAGTGCGGCTTTCCGCCTTTGGGCGCCGGTGTCCCCCAGCTGCGCAGAATCGTCTGCTCTTCGGGCACATCGGGCAGCGGCGGATTCGGGACGAACAGCGCTTTCGCTTCGAGCGTCGTCTCGATCTGGCGCAGCTCCGACTCCAAACTAGTGATCCGTTCGCCGAGCTTGCGCCGCGCCGCGACGGTTGCCTCGGGGAGCTTGCCCGTGGCCTTGGCCGTTTGCGCGTCGCCCTTCGCGGCGTCGTTGCGCTCCGCCTTCAGCGTGTCGAGTTGTGCGGTCAACGTGCGGCGCTTCATATCGAGCGCTTCGATCTCGTCGAGCAGTCGGATCAACGACGGATCGCCACGACGTGCGAGTGCCGCTCGCACCTGGGCGGGCGAGGCACGTAACAACTTCAGGTCTATCACGATTTAGTGGCGCGGCACGCCTGGTTCGAGGCCGCGATACCCGCAGTTGAGATCGGTGAGAATCATGAAATCGATCCGGCGCGTGGTGGCGCCGGGCATCGTGTCGATCGCGATCACCTTCAGCTTCGCGTAATAGGGGTACGCGACACCGAGACTCGACGAACAGGCTGACTGGTTCGTATACACGAGGACGACGCTGCTGTCATGTACCACCAGCGCGCTGTCCAGGTTGTAGCCGCCGGTGGGCGCGAACTTGATGGAGTCGAAGTCTTGCGTACTGATCTGGAAACCGGATCGCTTTCCCAACTTCAACGCGCCCGTGGGGAGGAGCAATGCCCGGCCAAGCGTATCGATGTCGAATGCGAAATCGAACACCGCTCCCTGGTCGGTGCGGATCGCGCGTTGGCCGAGGATCGAATACGCCGAGGGCGATGACACGGGAGTACCACTCAGCGCGTACAGGGACACCAGCGAGTCGACCTGGTTCGTAAAGGGAGCGGACAATCCGAGGGGATTCCCGCACGCAACGATCGCGGCACAAGCCAAAAAGGCCAGCATGAAGTAGCGCATGGAGTGTGGAGAACTTACAGGGCCGTGTTGGAGTGGGTCAACCCATAGTCGCTGCTTGACTTCGACTTGGCGGAAACCTACGTTGCCCGCGCGTATGGCGACCATCCGCGACGTGGTGGAGGCGCTCAGCCGTTCCAACGGCGTGGACGCCGTGGTAGTGGTGGGCCGCGATGGGCTGCCCATCGACTCGCGCGTGGCCAACGGCGTCGATTCCGAGAGCGTGGCAGCACTCCTGCCCTCGGCGATCAAGCAGATGGCGCAGCTGGGCGAAGCCGGTGCGCGAGGCGAGTTCAACACCGCCGTCCTCGAATTCGGCCGCGGGCTCGCGATCGTGGCGGTTCTCAACGCCGAAGCGCTCCTCATCGTGCTGGTCCAGCCCGCGACCAACGTCGGCGCCCTACTGTTCGATCTGCGCCGGCATCGCACCGCCATCGCCGGTCTGCTGTAGCGGACGGTCCGCCGGTGACCACCGCCAGCCCCTCGCGGCATCTCCTCGTGGTCGATGACGAACCCCATATCGGGCTCGTCTTGCGGCCCTATCTCGAGCAGCTCGGCTACCGCGTGAGCTTCGCGCGCACGCTCGACGAAGCCCGCAGCGCGCTGCGCGCGAATCCGGCGACCGATGGCTTGTTGCTCGATCTCCATCTGCCCGACGGTTCCGGTCTCGATTTCCTGCGCGATCTGCGCAAACAGGGCGGCACGGCCCGGCTGCCCGTCCTCGTCCTCACCGCCGAGGGCGAGGATCGGGTTCTGCGCGAAGCGCGGCGGCTCGGCGCCGCCCTCGTGACCAAACCGTTCAGTCCTACCAAGCTGAGCCAGCGCATTGCGATGATGTTCGGCGATGCGGAACCGGAGGGGGGAGCCTCGTGAGTACCTGGGCCGCGATCCTCGCCGGAGGATCGGGGACGCGGTTCTGGCCGCTCTCGACGCCGGAACGGCCGAAGCAGCTGCTGCCGCTCACCGGAGACCGGCCGCTCCTGGCGCTGACGGTCGCACGCCTCAAAGGCCTCGTGCCACCCGAGCGCATCCTCATCCTCACCGGTCCGTCGCTGGTCGCGCCCGTCGCTGCGGCGGTACCCGAGATCCCCAAAGCCAACATCTTCGCGGAGCCGCGTGCCGCATCGACTGCGCCAGCGCTTGCCTGGGCGGCGCATTGGATCGCCAAACACGATCCTGGCGGCCAGATGCTGTCGCTGCACGCAGACTGGGCCGTCGGCGACGATCGCGCGTTCCGCGCCGCCGCGACGCATGCGCTTGGCGTCGCCGCCGAGCATGATGTGCTCGTCACCGTCGGTGTGAAGCCGACGCGGAACGAGACAGGATACGGCTATATCGTGCCGGGCAAGCCGCTCGGCAGCGCGCGCACGGTGAAGCGCTTCATCGAAAAGCCGAGTCCTGCGCGTGCGGCGCTGCTGCGGCGGCGCGGCGCGCTCTGGAACAGCGGGATGTTTGCCTGGAGCGCGGCGCGCTTTCTCGGCGAGGCTGGAGCGTATGCGGAGGAGCTGGCTCCCGGCTGGCCGGCGCTCACGAAGGGCGACGCGGCGCGTTTCTTTGCCGCCGTGAGTCCCATCGCGGTCGATGTCGCGGTACTCGAGCGGACCACGCGCCTGGCCGTCGTGACCGGCGCGTTCTCGTGGGACGACATCGGCTCCTGGGACGCGCTGCTGCGCATTCGCCGGTGCGACGCGCGCGGCAACGTGACGGTGGGCAACGTCACGCTGGGCGACGACGTGAAGAACTCCGTCATCTGGACCGAGAACGAAGACATCGCCGTCGTCGGGATCGAGGACATGGTAGTGGTGCGCGCCAACGGGCATACGCTGGTGATGCCGACCGGACATCCGGAAAAACTCAAAGCGTTGGTGCAGCGTCTATGACGCACGCACTCTACCTCCTCGATCCGGATCCCTCGCCCGCGTGGGCCCCCTTCGCCGGTATCCGGCCGCTCTCCGAGCTGCGCGCCGGTGCGCACCTGGTGCGTCAGCGATGGGAAACGTTTGTCGGCACCGAGGCGACCGCGATCTTCGCGCTCCCGCACCTCGCCGGCTTCCCCGAGCCCGACGTGCCGCCCGTCGAAACGCGGCGACCGGTCGCGGGCCCGGCCGTCATCGGTTCCTCCACGTTTGCGCCACGGGGACTCGCCGGCCCGTTACCGAATCTGCCGGCGCGACTCACTCATGAGGGGATCACCGTCGGGTGGGCGGTGCCGGCGGGAAGCACGTGGACCGGTCCGGTCTCCAACGCCCAGGCGATGAACGTGGAGGGTGTGCTGCTCCGCGGCGTCCATGATCTCGTCAACGCCCTGGAGCAGCTGCTGCGCGAGGACGTCATCAGGCTGCTCGGCGATTCCGACGCGGTGCCCAAAGGCTCGATCGTACTCGGCGATCCGGCGTGGGTGTCGCTGCGCGAGGCGGCCATCGAGCCCGGCGTGATCTTCGATACGCGCAACGGCCCGGTGGTTCTGGAAAGCGGAGTGGAAGTTCGATCTGGTACGCGGCTCGAGGGACCGTTGTGGGTGGGGGCCAACACGCGGGTCGTGGATGGCGCCATTCGGAACTCGGCGATCGGGCCCTGGTGCGTCGTCCACGGCGAGGTGTCCACGACCGCGATGCTCGGGTATGCCAACAAGGGTCACTACGGCTTCCTGGGACATTCCATCCTGGGACGGTGGGTGAATTTCGGCGCCGGGACCACGACATCCAATCTCAAGAGCACGTACGGCCCCATCCGGCTGGACGTGGCGGGCACGAGATTGGAAACCGGACACCAG
>Ga0209488_10000936_pt1 | contig 24646 bp, 21 predicted proteins | sample Rivendell_Oct201_8_FD_188349 | JGI IMG/M metagenome (GOLD analysis project Ga0209488, IMG submission 188349) | Vadose zone soil microbial communities from the Eel River Critical Zone Observatory, Northern California, USA -... | ecosystem: Environmental > Terrestrial > Soil > Vadose zone >...
CGGCGAGGGCGAGGAAGCGCTCGGCGATCGCGTCCGGCACGTGACCGCCGCCGACGATCACCAGGGCGCCGTGCTCGACCCGTGGCGGCGCGAAGTGCTCGGGCGGGAACGGCGCGCCGGCGCGATCCCGCGCCGCGCGTTGCCAGGTCACCAGGTCGGCGCGGTCGCCGGCCCGCAGTTCGACGATGCGCTCGGGCCGGCCGGCAGCGGCGGCGAGCAGCAGGCGGGCGACCGAGCTGCCGAGCACGCGCAGGTCGCGGCCATGCAGTTCGACGGCGGTGCGTTCGTCGATGCCGAGCCCGAAGTGGCCCGGGTTCGCCGCCAGTACACCGAGCAGCCGCGCCTGCCGATCGCGGCGCACGAAGTGCTGGTCGACGACGCCCAAGGGCACCAGGTCGAAGCCGACCGCAGTCTGCGCCGGCTCCTTGCCGCCGGTGATCATCAGCCGGCTCTGGATCGCCGCCCCGGCCGAGGTGCCGCCGACGACGCCGCCGCGGTGCAGCAGCGCCAGCAGTTCGGTTTCGACCCTGGTGCCGAGGTAGCTGTCGGCGATGCGCGACTGCACGCCGCCGCCGAGCCACACGCCGGCCGCAGTGCGCAGCGGGGCGACGAAGTCGTCACGGTCGGCGACCGCGCGGTCACGGGTGTGCAGCACCGTGACTTCGCGGTGGTACTGCTCCTGCCAGTGGGCACGGGTCTTCGCCTCCTGCCCCGGTTCGTCGGCAGTCTGGCTCGCGGTCGGGATCACCACGATCTTCGCCGCGTCGCCGCCGGCCAGCTCGACGAAGCGGGCCATCACTTCGGCTGGCAGCTCGCCGCCACCGCAGATCAGGCGCGTACCGGCGACACCGGCCGGATCGAGCGGCTGCTGCGCTGCCAGCGCCGAAGCGAACGCCACGACTGCGACCGGCAACGGCAGAATGGCCATGGCCGGGATGCTAGCGCAGCGGGTCGCCGTGAGGGCGCGCGATCAGAACGCGCCCATCAACACCTGCACGAAGTTGCCGATCGGCGCCGCCTCGCGCGCGTCCTCGACTGCGCGCGACACCTGGTTGACCAGCCGCCGCAGCCGCATGCCGAGGTCGGTGTCGTTGATCAGGATGCCGAGCACGCCGTTGCCTTCGTTGAGCTTGGCCACCACCTGGCGCAGGCCGGCGATCAGCTGCTTGGCGTCGGTGCCGATCTCCGGGTCGGCGAGCAGCCGGCCGAGCAGACCGGCCTCGGGGTCGTTGAGCCGGCGCAGCGCGGCGTTTAGGTTGGCCACGGCGTCGCGCAGGTCGCCGGCGAACCTGGGATCGCGCAGCAGCATGCCGAGCGTGCCGTCGCCGTTCTTGGTGTCGGCGATCATCGTCGCCAGGTCGGCCAGCGCCTGGCTGACGTTGGCGGCCATCGCCCGGTCGTTGAGCAGCCGCGGGATCGTGCCTTCGGTGCCGGTCAGCGCCTCGCTGATCGTGCGCAGGTTGGCGACGAAACGCATCGCGTCGTCGCGCAGCACGGTGTCCTTGATCACCCGGCCGAGGATGCCGTCGCCGTTGTCGATCGAGTTGACGACGCGGTGGATGCCCTGCACCACGCCGAGCAGTTCGTTGTACATCTCGCGGCTGCGCACCAGCGCGCCGATGCTGGTCTGCGGGTCGTTGAGGTTCTTCATGAAGTCGCGCCAGCCTTCGAGCGCTTCGCGCAGCGGTATGCCGGTGTTGCCCTCGCCGTCGAAGGTGCGGCCGACGCGCTCGAGCGGGTTGGGCAGCGACTGGCCGATCAGCTGCGTACCGGGAGCGAGCGGCCGGCCGTTGCCCGGGTCGATGTAGACCTGCTTGCCGCCGAGCACGCTGCTGTCCTGGATCTCGATGCGCATGCCGGCATCGGTCAGCGGCACTTCCTCGTCGAGCCGCAGCACCACCTGCATCTTGTTGGCCTCGCGCTCCTTGTGGTACTCGATGTCGGCGACCTTGCCGACGCGCTTGCCGAGCAAGGTGACGGCGTCGCCGAGGCGCAGGTTGCCGGCGTTGGGGAAGAACACCGTCAACGGCTGCAGCCGGCCGAACGACACGTCCCGGAGGTTGAGCGTCGCCCACAGCAGCAGCGCCAGCGTGCCGAAGAACATCAGGCCGAGGAACGTGTCACGTCGGTTGCGATCCATGGAGGTCTCCGTCAGTCGCTGCCAGCGCCGAGGAATGCGCGCGCCAGCGGATGGTCGCTGTGCGTCATCTCGGCGACCTTGCCCTCGATGGCGATGCGGCCGCCATCGAGGATACCGATCTGATCGCCGCAGATCGTCGCGCAGGCGCGCGAATGCGTCACCACCAGGCCGGTGACGCCGAGCGTGCCCCGCACCTCGCAGATCAGTTCGTGGATCTGGTGGCTCATCACCGGATCGAGGCCGGCATTGGGTTCGTCGTAGAGCACGTACTCGGGCTGCGTCACCAGCGCCCGCGCCAGGCCGGTGCGCAGCTTCATGCCGCCGGAGATGCGGCTCGGGTGCAGGTCGGCGGCGTGGTCCATGCGCACGACCCTGAGCACCTCCATGACGCGCTCCTGGACTTCGCGGCGGCCGAGGCGGCTGTGTTCGCGCAGCGGCAGGGCGACGTTCTCGGCCACGGTCAGCCAGTTGATCAGGGCGCCGTTCTGGAACAGGTAGCCCATGCGCTTGCGCAGCGTCATCAGTTGTTCGCGGTTCATCGCCGGCACGTCGAGGCTGTCGACCTTGACGCTGCCGGAGTCGGGCTTGAGGATGCCGATGATGTGCCGCAGCGTGACGCTCTTGCCGCTGCCGGACGGGCCCATCAGCACGTAGGTCGTCCCCTTCGGCACCAGCAAGGTCAGCCCGTCGAGGACCTGCCGCGTCCCCAGCCGCTTCTTGACAAGGCGCAGTTCGATCATCCGGCGAGGAAGTAGAAGAACCAGGTGATGATGAAGCCGAACACGATGATCAGGATCACCGAGTCGCGGACTGCGGCCTGCACCGCCAGACCGACGCCGAGCGCGCCGCCTTCGGCGCGCAGGCCGGCGCTGCAGCTGACGGTCGCGATCGTGGTGCCGTACACCAGCGCCTTGAACAGGCCGACGTAGAGTTCCTTCGGCAGCAGCATGCCCGACGAGATCAGCGCCTCGTGCGCCGAGTCCCAGAACAGTGTCTGCGACACGCCGAGGTTGTGTTCGGCGACGATGCCGCCGCCATAGATGCCGATCAGGTTCGACAGCGCGGTCACCAGCGGACACATGACCGCGAGCGCTACCAGCCGCGGCAGCACCAGGTAGTTGACCGGATCGACCGACATCACTTCCAGCGCGGTGATCTCGTCGGACACCTTCATCGTGCCGATCTCGGCGGCCATCGCCGAGCCGACCGTGGCCGCCAGGATCACGCCGGTGATGAACGGACCCATCTCGCGGCACATCGTCAGCGCGGTGATCGTGCCGAGCACGCTGGTGTCGCCGAAGCGGCGCAGCTCGATGCCAGTCTGCAGCGCCAGGATCGCGCCGGCGAACGCGGCGACGATCAGCGTCACCGGCAGCGAGCGCACGCCGGCGTTGTAGGCGGTGTCGAGCAGGAACCGCAGCCGCCGCGGCAGGTAGTGCAGCGAGCCTGTGGCGCGCAGGAACAGGCCGACGACGAAACCCGCACCTTCGATCCGTTCGCGCAGCATCTGCCCGATCGCGGCGAACAGATTCATTGCCTGCCCTCGCTGCGGCTGCCGCCGAAGAACGGCAGCGGCAGGAACTGGAACAGCCGCAGCGTGCCGCCACCGTCATCGCCTTCGTAGCTGAACAGGAACGGCACGCTGGCGGTGGTGTGGCCCTTGCGCTCGCGCAGGGTGAACAGCCGGGCGGCGACATCGATGCTGTCGTCGTCGGGCGCGCGGCGGCGGCCGGCGATCAGTTCCCACAGCCAGCCGTAGGCCTCTTCGACGCCATAGGCGTTGCCGTCGCGCCACGGGAACGGCGACAGCAGGCTCCAGTCGCCGGTCAGGTGCTTGCCGTCGACATCGCGCTCCAGCGTGCGGTGGAACAGTGGCCACAGCTTGACGAAGTCGCGGTCGCAGCCGTCCTTCTTGTTGTGCTGGTTGACGTGCCAGAAGAACGGCAGCACCCATTGCTGGCGCACCAGTTCGTCGGGGTCGTTGTACTCGCGCCAGTAGATCAGCGGCCACAGCAACGACCAGGTGTCCTGGTCGTCGCTGCGCGCGTGCCCGACCAGCGGCCACAGCCACCATTGCTCGACGTGGTCCTCGGCATCGAGCTCGCTCTTGTAGTAGTGGAAGAATGGCCAGAACAGGTTGAGCTTGTCGAACCGGCCCTCGAGCGTGGTCTTCTCGAAGAATGGCCACAGGAAGGTCCAGCCGGTGACGTTGCGACCGGTGCGCACGCCGAACAGCGGCCACAACCAGAAGGTCGTCGCCGAGGCGTCGTAGTCGCCGTCCTTGGTGTCCTCGTTCTCGGTGCTCCAGCTCAGGAACGGCCAGAACAGGTAATGCCGCGCGTAGCGACCGGCCTCGATGTCGTGGGCGTAGAACGGCAGGAAGCGCAGCCACTGGTGGTTGCCCTCGGCGCAGGAGCTGAAGCCGATCAGCGGCCACAGCAGCAGCGTGTGCCGGTGCCCACCCTTGTCGAGGCGCACGAACAGCGGAAACAGGAAGGTGCGGAAGCGGTCGTAGGTCAGGAACTGCGGGATGTCGGCGTAGAACGGCAGGATCGCGAAGTAGTCCTCGTCGCCGCGGTCGTTGCTGCCGCCCCAGATGAACGGGAACAGCAGGTACCAGTCGGTGTCGCGCTCGCCCTCGACCGTCTCCTTCTGATGCCAGCTCCACAGCGGGAACAGCCGCTGGAACGACTCCTCCGGGTCGGTGCGCACGCGGCCGAACGGCCACAGGAACTGGTGCTCGACCGCCTGTTTCGCCGGCTCGGTCACGCGGCGGTAGAGCGGACGGATGCGGAAGTCGTCGCCGCCCTCGGGCGTCTGCTCGTAGTGGAAGATCGGCCACAGGCAGTCCCACTCGAGCGGGTCGCCGTGTTCGTCGAGGCGGTGGAACCAGAGCGGCGACAGGTTCAGTTCGCGCGGCATCAGCGCACAGCCGCCGAGCACCGCCGAGCACGCCATGGCGGTGGCCAGACGTGCGCGCCGAAAGCGCGTTGCCCGCACCGAACCACCCGCCGGCAGCATGTATGCGCGAGGATACGCGTTGACGTCCGTTGGCCGCATGCCGAATCCGCCAGCTGATGCACGGCGTTCGCCGCGGCGGGGCGCCGTCAGCGTGCAGTGAGCGCGCGCGTGGCCGGCGAAAAACATCGCCTTGGCGCGGCTGCGGGGTATACCGTTCCCGGCTCGCGCGAGCCTGCGGCCGCGGTCGCCGCGGGGCGTGCAAGCATCGGGTCAGCCAGCAATCGGGTCAGCCAGCATGGCGCGCATCTTTTCGGGTATCCAGCCCACCGGCAACCTGCACATCGGCAACTACCTCGGGGCGCTCGTCAACTGGGTGAAGCTGCAGCACCAGTACGAGGCGTTCTACTGCGTCGTCGATCTGCACGCGCTGACCCGGCGGCCGGAGCCGGCGGCGCTGCAGCAGGCGGTCCGCGAGGTGGCGATCGGGGTGCTCGCGGCCGGGGTCGCGCCGGATCGGGCGGTGCTGTTCGTGCAGTCGCATGTGCGCCAGCACAGCGAGCTGGCCTGGATCCTGGCCTGCATGACGCCGATGGGCGATCTGCAGCGCATGACCCAGTTCAAGGACAAGAGCACCGCCCAGCCCGACAACGTCAACGCCGGGCTGTTCACCTATCCGGTGCTGCAGACCGCGGACATCGTGCTCTACCGTGCCGACAAGGTACCGGTCGGCGAGGACCAGGAGCAGCACCTCGAGCTGGCGCGCGAGACCGTGCGCCGCTTCAACGGCGTCTACGGCGACACCTTTCCCGAGCCGCAGGTGGTGCGCAGCGAGGCGCCGCGCGTGCTGGGCCTCGACGGCGAGTCGAAGATGTCCAAGTCGCGCAACAACGAGATCGGCCTGTTCGAGAGCGCCGAGGAGACGCAGCAGAAGCTGCGCTCGGCCAAGACCGATCCGGCGCGGCTGCGCCGCACCGACAAGGGCAACCCCGAGGTCTGCAACGTGTTCAGCTACCACCGGTTCTTCACACCGGCGGCGCAACTGGCCGAGATCGACGCCGGCTGCCGGTCGGCGGCGCTCGGCTGCGTCGACTGCAAGAAGATGCTGGCCGCCAATCTGGAACTGGTGAAGGGGCCGATCCGCGAGCGCGCGGCGCAACTGCGCAGCCAACCGCAGCAGCTCGACGAGTTGTTGGCCGCTGGCGCCGAGCGCGCCCGCCAGGAGGCGGAGCGGACGATGGTGGTGGTGCGCGAACGGATCGGTCTGGGCCCGAGCAGGAGGTGAATGGCATGCGTACGACCGTGATACTGGCAACCGTGATGCTGGCAACAGTGGTGCTGGTCCTGTCGATGTTGGCGGCGTGCAGCAGCGCGCCGGTGCCGAAAGAGCGCGTCGAGCAGGAGGAACGGCGCCTGCTCGCGCCGTTCCTCGGCGGCGCCGAGGTCGGCTGCCAGGAATTGCTGGTGGAGCTGACCGGCAACTTCGTGCCGGATGTCAGTCGGCCGGCCGAGGACAAGAAACTGCACCGGGCGAGCAAGGAGCAGGGTGTCGGCTACACCGACTCGATCTGGACCAACACGCTCGGCGGTCCCGACAGCGCGTTCGTGGTCACGGTCGGCGAACCGGACCAGTTCACCGAGCATGGCATCGTCCACGGCCGCATGACCAGGTTCACCGTGCTCAACCAGGTGCGGTTGCGCGTGTTCGAGGGCAAGCACGCGATGGCGCTCAGCGTCCGGGCCAGCGGCACGCCGCTGATCTGGAAGGCCGCCGCCGAGGTGCGTGATCTCACCGAGTTCCGGGTCGAGGATGGCGTCCTGCACAAACAGTAGCGCGCTGCTGGCGGTGGTACTGCTGCTCGGCAGCTGCAGCACGCTGCGGCACCTGGTCGGCGGGCCGCAGGATCCGGAGCACTACGAGACGCTGCAGGATGCCACCGCGCAGCAGTTGTTCGACACGGCGATGGTGCACGTCGATGCCGGCCGCGACGCGGCGGCCGTGCCGCTGCTGCAGCAGCTGGTGCAGCGCAGTCCCGAGTTCGTGCGCGGCCATCTGGAGTACCAGGACGCAGCCAAGCGCGTCGGTGGTGCCGAACTGGAGCAGATGCGCGACTACTACCGGGCGTTGCCCGACGCCGCTGCCTCGGTGGTGCCGGCCTATGCCAAGGCCCGACAATTGGAGTCGACCAGCTCGCGGCTGCGGGCGTTGAAGGAGATCCAGCAGCGCGACGGCTCGTTCTACTACGCCAACTTCTCGCTCGGGCGCCTGCTGCGGAGCATCGGTCGGCTCAGCGATGCCGTCGACAGCTTCCGCCGCGCGTTGGCGTACAACGGCGAATTGCTGCCGGCGCACCTGGAACTGGCGGAGACGCTGGTCGAGTGGGGCAAGTATTCGGAGGCCCAGTCGCACTACGAGAACTATCTGCGCGGTGCGCCAACCGACCTCGCGGCGACCCGCGCCTTCGTGCACCTGCTGGTCTATCGGCTCGGCAAACCACACGAGGCGCTGCCGTGGATCCAGCAGTTGCTCGAACGGGATGCCGGCGACGACGCTGCCTGGATGGACCGCGCCGCCGCCCTGTGGCGCGATGGCAGACCGGAGCAGGCGCTGGCGATCTACCTGCAGGTGCTCGACCGCCGGCCGGACCACGCGCGCGTGCTGCTGGACGTCGCCTTCCTCTACTTCGGCCCGCTGGCGCCCGACGACGCCAGCAAGCAGCTGCTGTGGGTCAAGGCGGCGAAAGCGTTCCTGCTCTACCAGCACTTCGTCCGCCCGGAGGAGGGCATGGACTACTTCGAGCACTATGTCGCGGTGCCGTTCCGGGTGAAGTCGATCAACGACTTCCTGCGCGCGCACCAACTGCAGACCGTGGACGAGAACGCGACGCCGTCCCTGCTCGACATCAAGTAGGCCGCAGCCCGCCGCGGTCGTCGACCGTGAAACCGAACGGCTGCAACTGCGGGCCGAGTCGCTGCCAGTCGGCGCGCGCCAGGCGATCGTGGCGCTGCGCCGGCCGCAGGCAGAAGCGCGGCGAGTCGATCTTGGCGATCTCCCAGCCGCCTGGTCGTCGCTGCGCCAGCAGGTTGCGCAGATCGAGGTTGCGATCGCGGAACCCGGCGGCGTGGATCCGCTGCACGAACTCGATCAGGGAGCGCAGCAAGGCGCCCCGGTCCTCTGCCGCGATCCGCGCCAGCAGATGGTCGCAGCGTTCCGCAGGCCAGGTCGCCGTCACCAGCACCGCGCGACGCAGCAGACAGATGCCGCGCCGTTCGACCACCGCGAGCGGGGCGGGCCCAGGCAGACCGCGACTCCGGAACCACGCCAGCGCGTCCCATTCCCGCGCCGCTCGCGAGCGACACAGTATAGATGTGTTCCGCAGCGCGCCCCGCCAACGGCTCGCGGCCGTGCGATAGTCGTAAACCTTTACATACAGGTCGATTGTGTCGGAAACAACCCTGCGGACCCAGGAACTGCGGCTGGCGGTGACCGTGTGGCCGAGCTCCCTGCTGCACAGGGCCTCGAAATCGCCGATCCCACAGCCGGTCAGCAGGTTCCAGAATTCCGGCCCACCGCGAACCAGGCGGGTGGTAATGGGGAAGATTCTCGACAATGTGTGCACAACAGTATATTCCGCAGTTACTTCCTGCCTGTCCGTACCGGTGGCTGGTGGACTCCAACAGCCAGGAAGCAAATCGAACTGGACGGACCGAGAACCATGGAGGCGCGGGTGAAGACCGTCACCAAGAAAGAACTCGTCAACCTGATCGCTGACCGGACCAAGAGCACGAAGGTCGTGGCGAAGGAGATCATCCAGGCATTTCTGGAGGCGATCATCGACGAGCTGGCCGAAGGCAACCGGTTGGAGTTCCGCGAGTTCGGAGTCTTCGAGGTCCGTGAGCGGGCAGCGCGCCGCGCGCAGAACCCCAGGACCCTGGAGAAGGTGGATGTTCCCGCGAAGCGCATCGTCAAGTTCAAGGTCGGTCGGCTGATGCGCAAGAGAGTGTCGGGCGAGGATGTGGGCGACCTCGACCTGGATGACGAGGATGACGAGGATGCGCCGGTCTCGGCGCGCCGTTCGCCGGCCGGCAAGGAAGCCGGTGGTCTCGCCTAGGCGACCTGCAGTCCAGCAACGCTAGGCCAACAGGCGCAGCGCCTGCTCCAGGTCGGCGATCAGATCGGCCTCGTCTTCGATCCCGACCGACAGGCGGATCAGTCCATCCTGCAGACCGGCACGCCGGCGGTCCTCGGCCGGAATCGAAGCGTGGGTCATCGATGCCGGATGATCGACGAGACTCTCGACGCCGCCGAGACTCTCCGCCAGCGCGAACAACCGGAACGCGGCCGCGACTTTCTTGGCCTGCTCGACCGTGGCGCGCAACTCGAACGACACCATGCCGCCGCCGCCGCGCATCTGCTTCCTGGCCAGGGCGAATTGCGGATGGCTCTCGAGCCACGGGTAGTGCACGCGTTCGACACGCCGGTGCGCCGCGAGCCAGTGCGCAACGGCGGTCGCGTTCAGGCAGTGGCGCTCCATCCGCAGGTGCAGGGTCTTGATGCCGCGCAGCACCAGGAAGCAATCCAGCGGACCCGGCGTGCCGCCACAGCTGTTCTGGAAGTGCGCCAGCCGTTTGATCAGCGCGTCGTCGTTGCACACCAAAGCACCGCCGACCACGTCGCTGTGACCACCGAGGTACTTGGTCAGCGAGTGCACGACCAGATCGCAGCCGAGCGCCAGCGGGTTCTGCAGGTAGGGGCTCGCGAACGTGTTGTCGGCCAGCGTCAGGATGCCCGAGCGGCGACAGCGCTGCGCGATCGCCGCCAGGTCGTAACAGCGCAGCAGCGGGTTGGTCGGGCTCTCCAGCAGCAACAGGCGGGTGTTCGGCCGCAGCGCCGTCTCCAGCGCCGCCGGATCGGTGAGGTCGGTGAACGTCACCTGCAAGCCGAACTTCTCGTACAGCGTGCGCAGGATGCGGTAGGTGCCGCCGTACAGGTCGTTGCCGGCAACCACGTGGTCGCCCGCCTGCAGCAGGTTGAGCACGCAGTGGATCGCGGCCATGCCGCTGGCGAAGCACAGCCCGTGGCGACCGTCCTCGATCGCGGCCAGGTTGCGCTCCAGCGCCGTGCGGGTCGGGTTGCAGCTGCGCGAGTAGTCGTAGCCCTTGGTCTGGTTCGGCGCCGCCTGCACGTAGGTGCTGGTCAGATAGACCGGCGTCATGATGGCGCCGGTGGTGGGGTCGGGTTCCTGGCCGGCGTGGATCGCCAGCGTGCCGAAGCCTTTGGTGCTTGGTCGGGTCATGGGCAGGCGCGCAGTCTAGCGCCGCAGCCGTGGCATCGACACCGGCGCGAGCCCGATGCGCGGGCGTCGCCGCCACCACCTCGGCGCCGCCATCGTTCCCAGAACGCCCGCGGCACGCCAAGATCACCGCTGCATGGCGACCGCGGCCGACCGACCGTTCGACCTGGAGACGCTGGAGTTCTCCTGCGTGCGCACGCTGCTGCGCGCGCGCCTGGTCACACCGCTCGGCCGCTCGGCCGTCGAAGCCCTCGAACCGGTCGGCGATCTGGAGACCGCAGTCGCGCTGCTCGCCGCCGTCACGGCGCTGGCCGAACGGCTGCTGGCCGGACACTCGCTGCCGCTGAGCGGCGCCATCGAGGTGCAGTCGTGGCTGCGACCGTGGTTCGACGGTGAACACCAGCTGCAGGCCAAGGACGTGGCCGAGCTGAAGCGCCTGCTGCGGGCCGGAGAACGCTGCCGCGTCTGGTTGCTCGCCGCCGCGGCTGCAGCATTGCGCAGCGTCGGCGCTCCGGTGCCCGACCTCGAGGATCTGGTGGCCGAACTCGAGCTGGCGGTCGACGACCGCGGCGAAGTGCTGAGTTCGGCTGCCAGCAAGCTGGCGGCCGTGCGGCGGGACATCGAGACGGCCAGGGCGGCGGTCGAAGCGACGGTCCAACGCGTGCTCAACGAGGGTGATCTGCGCAAGTACCTGCAGGCGCCGGAGCCCGGCTGGCGGCACGGCCGGCCGGTGCTGCAGGTCAAGCAGGAGTTCCGTGCCCGCGTCTCCGGCGTGCTGCACGACCGCAGTGCCTCGGGCGCCACCCTGTTCATCGAGCCGGACCAGGTGGTGCTTGCCGGCAACCGGCTGTCCGACGCGCAGGCTGCCGAGCAGCACGAGATCGCGGTCGTGCTGACGCAGATCGGTCGCGGTCTGCGGCGCCTGCGCCCGGAGATCGAAAGCGCAGTGGCGTTCGTCGCCAGCGCCGACCTGCTGCAGGCCAGGGCGCGGCTGTGCACCGAGGACGGCTACACGGTGCCGCAGCTGGTCGCCAGCGGGCCGCTGCGGCTGCGCGCGGCCCGACACCCGATCCTGCTGGCGCAGCACTCCACTGCTGCCGTGGTGCCGCTCGACGTGACGCTCGGCGAAGGCGGCCGGGTGCTGGTGATCACCGGCCCCAACACCGGGGGCAAGACCGTGGTGCTGAAGACCATCGGCCTGCTGGCGCTGATGGCGCTGGCGGCGGTGCCGATCCCGGCGGCCGCCGGCGCGCAGGTGCCGTTCTTCGGCGCGGTGCTCGCCGACATCGGCGACGAGCAGGGCATCTCGCAGAACCTGTCGACCTTCAGCTCGCACGTGCGGCGGATCGCCCGCTGCCTGCAGCACGCCTCGGCGCAGGCGTTGGTGCTGCTCGACGAACTCGGCGCCGGTACCGACCCGGAGGAGGGCGGCGTGCTCGGCTACGCCGTGCTCGAGACCCTGCTGCAGCTCGGGGCGTTCTCGGTGGTGACCACACACCTCGGACGGCTCAAGGACTTTGCCTACCAACATGCCGGCGCCGAGAACGGTTCGATGGCGTTCGACGGCGCGACGCTGGCGCCGCTGTACCGGCTCGATGTCGGCATTCCGGGCAACAGCCACGCGCTCGACATCGCCGGCCGGGTCGGCATGCCCGCGGCCATCGTCGCCCGGGCCCGCGCCCTGCTCGGCAAGCGCGACACTTCGCTGCAGGACGTGATCCAGCGCGTGCAGTCGGCGCGGATCGACGCCGAGGCCGAACGGCGGCGCACGGTAGAAGTCGCCAACGAAGTACAGCAGCAGAAGGAGCGGCTGCAGGAGCAGCAGGCCGGCGCCGAGCGCAAGGCGAACTGGCTGCAGGAGGAGGCCGACGCGGTGGTGGCGGCCGAGTTGCAGGCCGCCCAGGCGGCGATGGCGCAGCCACTGCAGGCGCTGCTCAGCGCGCCGGGCATCCATGGCGAACGGGCCAAGGCGCTGAAGCAGATCGTCGACACGCTGCTGCAGCGCGCTGCCCTGCACCGGCGGCGGATGCGCTTCTGCGGCGATCTGAAGAAGGGCGACGCGGTGTTCCTGCCGCGCTGGAACCGCCGCTGCCGGGTGCACAAGGTCGATTCGGTGCGCGAAGTGGTGGTGGTCGACTACGGCAAGGTGAAGATGGAGGTGGCGTTCGAAGACGTGTCATGGCTGGAGCCGCTGCAGGGCCAGTAGCGGCTACCGCTGCGGGTCACTAGCATCCGCCGCAGTCATGGCATCGCGCACCGTTCTGCTGGCCGACAACGATCGTGCGGTCAGTGCCCTGCTCGGCGAAGCGCTGGCGCGCAGCGGCCACCGCGTGCTGGCGGCGTTCGACGGCGAGCAGGCCCGATCGATCCTGATGGCGGAGCCGGTGGATGTGCTGGTGTGTGACCTCGACATGCCGAAGCTGTCGGGCGTCGAAGTGGTGCAGTGGCTCGCGAGTCAGGCGCGGCCACCGGCCTGCGTGGTGATCTCGGGGTTCCTCGACGCCGCCACCGCGCAGCGGCTCGCCGCCCGCCCGTTCGTGCGCGCGGTGTTGCAGAAACCGTTCGACCTGTTCGCGTTCGTCGGCCTGGTCGGCCAGCTGGCGGCTGGCGCGGGCGGCAACGCCGGTGCCGCACAGCAAGGTGGCGCACCATGTTGAGCCGGCTGCGGTGGTCGACCGCCGGCGAGTCGCACGGGCCGGCGGTGGCGGCGCTGGTCGAGGGCCTGCCGCGCGGGCTGGCGCTCGACCTCGCGGCGATCGACCTGGAGTTGCGGCGCCGGCAGGGCGGGGCCGGGCGCGGTGGCCGGCAGCGCATCGAACACGACCAGGTGGAGGTGCTGTCCGGCGTGCGCCAGGGCCGGACCACGGGTGCGCCGCTGCTGCTGCTGGTGCGCAACCGCGACCACACGATCGACAAGCTGCCCGAGCCGACGCGTCCGCGCCCTGGCCACGCCGATCTCGCCGGCTGCTACCATTGGCTCGACGGCGACATCCGCAGCACGCTGGAGCGCGCATCGGCGCGCGAGACCTGTGCGCGCGTCGCCGCCGGTGCGGTGTGTGCCCAGCTGCTGCTGCACGCCGGTACCGTCGTGTTCGGATTCGTGCGCAGTGTCGGCAGCGCCCGACTCTCTGCCGATCGTCCCGGTCTGCTCGACGGTGAACTGCTCGCGGCGCTGCGCTTGCAGCGCGATCAGAGCCGGCTCTACACTCTCGACGCCGCTGCCGATGCGGCGATGCTCGAACAGGTGCAGCTGGCGGCCGAGCAGCAGGACACGGTCGGCGGCGAGGTCGAAGTGCATGCGCTGCCGATGCTGCCCGGTCTCGGCAGTTGCCTGCAGTGGGACGAACGTCTGGACGCGCGCCTGGCGGCGGCCTTGATGTCGATTCCGGCGGTCAAGGGCGTCGAGATCGGCGCCGGCTTCGCCGCGGCCGCGGCGTTCGGTTCGGCGGTGCACGACCCGATCCTGCCGAAGATCGACGGCGCGGTCGCCCTGCCGCGCGGCAGCAACCGCGCCGGTGGCCTCGAAGGCGGCATGACCAACGGCCAGCCGGTGGTCGTGCGGGCGGCGATGAAGCCGATCTCGACCCTGCGCCAGCCGCTGCCGAGCGTCGATCTGGCCACCGGGGCGCCGGCGGCCGCGGGCTACGAGCGGTCGGACGTGTGCGCGGTCGCCGCCGCCTCGGTGGTGGCCGAGGCGATGGTCGCCATCGTGCTCGCCGACGCGGTGCTGGCCCGCATCGGCGGCGAGACGCTCGCCGAGTTCCTGGCCCGGCTCGGTCAGTTCCGCGCCGCTGCAGCCCGCATCGGCGGCGACGCTGGCGCGAAAAAAGGCCCGCCGTCGCCTTGATCTCGCAGGGGCCGTCGGTATCCTCCCCCGGCCTTTCCCCGACAGCACGCTCGCTAGCGTAGCTCAACGGTAGAGCACCTGATTTGTAATCTGGAGGTTGTGGGTTCAAGTCCCATCGCTAGCTCCAGGGCAGCAAGGGTCGGCCCCTTGCCTCCCCAGGAGCGGTGTTTCCTCCGGGTGCCCACGTTGGCGCGCTAGGAGTTGCCGGAGGGGGAGGGGATCGCACGGATCTCACCCGCCGGGCGGATACCGAAGCGGCCAAACGGGCCAGACTGTAAATCTGGTGGCTCAGCCTTCGCAGGTTCGAATCCTGCTCCGCCCACCAGTCGTCCGGAGGCCGCCGAGGGCTTCTCGGCGCAAGTGGGGTTTCACGCGATTGCCCTCGGTCTTCCGCACGGTCCGCCGCGCGGCAGAGCGCGGGTGTAGCTCAATGGTAGAGCTCCAGCCTTCCAAGCTGGTGGTGAGGGTTCGATTCCCTTCACCCGCTCCAGGATGTTCTTTTTCGTCACCTGTGTGCTGCCATAGCTCAGCTGGTAGAGCACCTCCTTGGTAAGGAGGAGGTCGTGGGTTCAAGTCCCGCTGGCAGCTCCAGACTCCGATCCCCATCAGCAGCAACCCGGGGTTCCTGAGGGACCCTACCGAGTTCGAGACCATGGCCAAGGAAGTATTCACCAGAACAAAGCCCCACATCAACGTGGGGACCATCGGGCACGTTGCCCACGGCAAGACCACGACGACGTCTGCCATCACGTACACGCTCGCCGCGGTTGGCCTGGCCAAATACAAGGAGTACGCGGCGGTGGCCAAGGGCGGCACGATCCGCGACGCCACCCGCGTGGTGACGATTTCGGCCGCGCACGTCGAGTACGAGACCAAGACCCGCCACTACGCGCACGTCGACTGCCCCGGTCACGCCGACTACATCAAGAACATGATCACCGGCGCGGCGCAGATGGACGGCGCCATCCTGGTGGTCGCGGCCGACGACGGGCCGATGCCGCAGACCAAGGAGCACGTGCTGCTGGCGCGCCAGGTCGGCGTGCCGGCGATCGTGTGCTACCTGAACAAGATCGACCTGGTCGACGACCCGGAGCTGCTCGATCTGGTGGAGATGGAAGTCCGCGAGCTGCTGAAGAAGTACGACTTCCCCGGCGACACCACGCCGGTGGTGCGCGGTGCGTCGTTCAAGGCGATGTCGACGCCGAACCCGGGCCCCAACAACCCGGACAGCAAGTGCATCTTCGATCTGATGGACGCGATCGACAAGGCGATCCCCGAGCCGAAGCGCGACATCGACAAGCCGTTCCTGATGCCGGTCGAAGACGTGTTCTCGATCGAGGGTCGCGGCACCGTGGCCACCGGCCGCATCGAGCGTGGCAAGATCAAGGTCGGTGAGGCCGTCGAGCTCGTCGGCATCCGCGAAACGCGTCCGACCGTGGTCACCGGCGTCGAGATGTTCCAGAAGACGCTCGACAACGGTCAGGCCGGCGACAACGTCGGTCTGCTGTTGCGCGGCATGAAGAAAGAGGACATCGATCGCGGCATGGTGCTGGCGCAGCCGAAGACGGTCACGCCGCACACCAAGTTCAAGGCGCAGGTCTACGCGCTGACCAAGGAAGAGGGTGGCCGGCACACGCCGTTCATGACCGGCTACCGGCCGCAGTTCTACTTCCGCACCACCGACGTGACCGGCACTGCGGCGCTGGTCGGCGCCGAGATGTGCATGCCCGGCGACAACGTCGAGCTCGAGGTCGAACTGGGCACGCCGATCGCGATGGACGAGACCCAACGCTTCGCCGTCCGCGAGGGTGGCAAGACCGTGGGGGCCGGCCGTGTGACCAAGATCCTCAAGTGACCACCTGGTACCTGGCCGCCGCACGGTGCTGCACCGTGCACGGCCGGGTGCGCACAGGGCAGTAGCTCAATTGGTAGAGCTATCGATTCCAAATCGATGGGTTGAGGGTTCAAGTCCTTCCTGCCCTGCCACCCTCTCCGCAGTCCGCAACGCTGTTGCCTGATCGATCGACGAACGAGAACAACCGTGAGCTACCGCAAGGACCAAGGGCGCTACGCCCGCATGCTGGCCTTCTGGGGCCTGACCCTGGTGGTCGCCTATGGCTGCTTCCACGCCAGCGGCCTGGTCAACGTCCTCGACGGCCTGCTCGGCACCAGCAATCCGACGCTGGTCGAGCAGTTCCCGCTGCTCGGGACGCTGAAGGTGTCGACCGTGATCACGCTCGCTCTGCTGGGCGTCGTCGCCGCGACCCTGCACCGCTTGCTCAACCGGCCGAAGGTCGCCGATGCCTTGATCGAGACCGAGGCCGAACTGCACAAGGTGACCTGGCCGCAGTGGTCGGAGACCTGGACCGGCACGATCGCGGTCGCCGGGCTGGTGCTCGTGTTGTTCGTGTTCCTCACCGGCGCCGACCTGTTCCTCACCTGGGTGGTCCAGAGGCTGTTCTAGGAGTAGCGAAACATGACGCTCGATTGGTACTTCCTCAGGGTCCAGGTCGGGCGCGAGGACCGGATTCGCGAGAGCATGATCAAGCGGCTCAAGCAAGAGGGGATCGAGGCCCAGGTGCCGCAGATCCTCGTGCCGACCGAGACGATCGCCGACCATCGGCAGGGCAAGAAGACCATCAAGAAGCGCAAGCTCTATCCCGGCTACCTGATGGTGCAGATGGAGCTCAACGAACCGGTGTGGTTCGTGCTGCGCGAGACGCCGGGGTTCGGCGACTTCGTCGGCGCGCACAGCACGCCGAGTCCCGCCAGCCCCGACGAGGTCGAGAAGGTGCTCAACCGGATGGATGCCAGCAAGGACCAGCCGAAGGTGGCGGTGAACTTCAAGAAGGGCGATCGGGTCAAGATCAAGACCGGCGCGTTCGAGAACATGGACGCGACGGTCGAAGAGGTGCATTCGGAGAAGGGCACGATGGAGGTGTCGGTCAACATCTTCGGCCGGGCCACGCCGATGTCGCTCGGATATTGGGAAGTGGAGTTGATCTAGCAGGACCGATCTGCTCTGATCCTCCGCCCCTTTCACCGCCCGGATGTTCCGGGTGGTTCTTCTCGTGAGTGGGAGGGCGTCACCGGCGCGCCGGCTGGCGTCCGCAGGAACCGCTGAGAGGCACGCATGGCCAAGGAAATCACCGCGCTCGTCAAGCTGCAGTGTCCGGCGGGACAGGCGACCCCGGCACCGCCGGTCGGTCCGGCGCTCGGTCAGCACGGCATCAACATCGGCGCGTTCGTCAAGCAGTTCAACGACGAGACCAAGAAGGATGCGGGGATGATCATTCCGGTGATCATCACGGTCTACAAGGACCGCACCTTCACGCTGCAGTACAAGACGCCGCCGGCGGCGGTCTTGCTCAAGAAGGCCGCCAAGCTGGCCACCGCCGCCAAGACCCCCGGCAGCGAGATCGCCGGGCAGGTCACCAAGACGCAGGTGCGTGAGATCGCGCAGACCAAGATGCGCGATCTCAACACCACCAGCGTCGAGGCGGCGATGCGCATGGTCGAGGGCACCGCGCGTTCGTGTGGCATCAAGGTTGTCGACTGACCCGCGAGGAGACCAGGAGAGCCATGGCACGCACCCACAGTCGCCGCTTCCAGAAAGCCGCCGAGAAGGTCGACCGCAGCAAGCGCTACGCGGTCGGCGAGGGCATCGCCCTGATCAAATCGCTGCCCGGGCCCAAGTTCGACGAGACCGTCGACGTCGCGGTCAGCATCGGCATCGACGCCAAGAAGACCGACCAGTTGGTGCGCGGTTCGGTCAGCCTGCCGCGCGGCACCGGCAAGAAGATCCGGATCGCCGTGTTCGCCGAAGGTGATCGCGCCAAGGAAGCCCTGGACGCCGGTGCCGACATCGTCGGCGCCGCCGATCTCGCCGAGAAGATCGAGAAGGGCTTCACCGACTTCGACATGACGATCGCCTCGCCCGACATGATGCGGTTCGTCGGCAAGCTCGGCAAAGTGCTCGGCCCGCAGGGCAAGATGCCGTCGCCGAAGGCCGGCACCGTCACGCCGAACGTCGGCGCCGCGGTCCGCGAGTTCAAGGCCGGCAAGATCGAGTTCCGCACCGATGCGGGCGCCAACGTGCACGCCGCAATCGGCAAGAAGTCGTTCTCGGCCGACGACCTCAACACCAACCTGAACGCGTTCCTCGACCACCTGCGCGCGCTGCGGCCACCGCAGGCCAAGGGCTCGTTCCTGCGCAAGGTCGTGGTCTCCACCACGATGGGGCCCGGCATCGTCCTGGCCGTCGAGTGAGCAAGGAAGAACGTCATGCCCAATCTGGTCAACGAAGTCCTGCTCGCCGATCTGCGGCGCGAGTTCAAGAACATGGGCTCGTGCCTGGTGATCACCTTCGACAAGCTCCAGCCCGAGCAGGACAAGGAGCTGCGCGGCAAATTCCGCGACGCCGGCGTCAAGTACCGCGTGGTCAAGAACCGGCTCGCGGTCAAGGCGTTCGCCGAGTTGAAGATCGATCTGGCGCCGGCGTTCGTCGGCCGCTGCGGCGTGGCGATCGCCAAGAAAGAGGGCGCGATCGCCGCGGCGCGGCTGGTGCGCGACTACAGCAAGAAACAGAAACTGTCGCCGGTGAAGCTGGTCGGCGGGGTGGTGGAAGGCCAACCGTTCGTCGGCACGGCCGCCGAGGGCATCGCCAACCTGCCGGACCGCCACACCGTCAACACCATGTTGGCGACCGCGGTCTCCGGACCGGCGCGATCGCTGGCCACGGTGGTCTCGGCGTTGGCTGCCGGCATGGCGCGCTGCATCCAGGCCAGGGTGGACCAGGCCGGACCCGAGGCCGCACCCGCACCCGCACCCGAAGCCGGCGCCGCCGGTTGATCCCCGCACTCATCCCCATTCCCATTCCGTACCTTCCCCGCATTCGCACTGGAGGTCGTTTCCATCATGTCGGATAGCCAGACTGTCACTCTCGAAGCCGATCTCGAGGACATCTTCAAGAAGATCGATGGCCTGAGCCTGGGCAAGGCCGCGCAACTCGTGAAGGCCATGGAGCAGCGCTGGGGCGTCTCCGCCGCGGCACCAGCCGCTGCCGCGGCGCCTGCCGCCGCTGCCGCCGCGCCGGTGGTCGAAGAGAAGACCGAGTTCACGGTCGTGCTCAAAGAGGGCGGCCCCAACAAGATCAACGTCATCAAGGTGGTCCGCGAGATCACCGGCCTCGGTCTCAAGGAAGCCAAGGCAGTCGTCGACGAGGCGCCCAAGCCGGTCAAGGAGAACGTCTCCAAGCAGGAAGCCGAGGACCTCAAGAAGAAGCTCACCGATGCGGGTGCAACGGTCGAGCTGAAGTAGTGCCGATCCGGCAAGCTGCGAGTCGCCTGGTCAGCACGGCTTTTTGGTTGCCTGAGGGCGCGTAGTGCCACTACGCTGTCCGGTCTTGTCTGGAGCGGTTTTTGCACGACGCCGCGGAGTGCCAGTCTCCGCAGCGGTTATCCGCACGCCGCGTGTGCCGGTAGCAAGCTGGTTGTCGTCGTTCCCCAACGCGAAAGATCCTGCTCTCGGGATCCCAAGTGGAGCTGCATGGAGACCGTAGTCTACGGGCGGTACAAGTCCGTCGCGGAGATCCCTGACCTCGTCGAGATGCAGACCAAGTCCTACCGGGACTTCCTGCAGCCCGAAGTGGCGCCCAACCGCCGCAAGCCCGAAGGGCTCGAAGCCCTGCTGAAGGAGGTCTTCCCGATCTACTCGTACGACAAGACCCTCTGTCTCGAGTACATCAGCTACGAACTCGGGCGGCCGCGCTACACCGTCGAAGAGTGCCGCAAGCTGCGCCTCACCTTCGGCTACCCGTTCAAGATCCGCGTGCGCCTGGTCAAGCCGGAGCCGGTCGAAGAGGAGATCTACCTCGGCGAGATCCCGATCATGATCGGCGGCGGCGAGTTCATCATCAACGGCAGCGAACGCGTCACCGTCAGCCAGCTGCACCGCTCGCCCGGCATCGACTTCTCGGTCGAGACCCACACCGGCGAGAAGAAGCTGCATTCGTGCTGGATGATCCCCGAACGCGGCAGCTGGATCGAGCTCAACGTCACCAAGAAGGACGCGATCGCGGTCCGCATCGACCAGTCGGGCAAGTTCGCGGCGACCACGTTGCTGCGGGCGATGGACGTCAAGTACTCGACCGACGCGGCGATCCTGCGCGAGTTCTACGAAGTCGAGAAGGTGGCGCGCCGGAAGTCCGACCCGGAGGCCAAGTTCGCCAAGGCGCTGGTCGGCACCTATGCCGTCGGCGACATCGTCGACGCGGCCAGCGGCGAACCGTTCGTGCGCAGCGGCGAGGAGATCACCGAAGAAGCGGCGCGGGCGATCGCCCAGAGCGAGATCAAGGAGATCGAGGTGCTGCGCAGCCCCGACGACTTCCTGATCCTGACCACCCTGCGCGACGACGCCACCGGCAGCCACGAAGAGGCGCTGCTGAAGATCTACGGCCGCCTGCGGCCCGGCAATCCGCCGCAGATCGAGAAGGCGCGCGAGCTGTTCAAGGAGAAGTTCGCCGACGAGACGCGCTACCGCCTCGGTCGCGTCGGCCGGTTCCGGCTGAACCGCAAGTTCGGCACCAAGACGCCGGAGACCCAGCAGACGTTGATGGCCGACGACTTCGTGCAGGCGATCCGCTACATCCTGGGCCTGCGCGGCGGCGGCGGCGAGATCGACGACATCGACCACCTCGGCAACCGCCGCGTGCGCACGATCCACGAGCTCGCCGGCGACGAGTTCCGCAAGGGTTTCCTCAAGCTCCGGCGCACCGCGCAGGAGCGCATGAACCTCGAGAATGTCGACACCGTCACGCCGCGCAACCTGATCAACAGCAAGACATTCTCCTCGGCGATCGAGTACTTCTTCGGCCGTGGCGAGCTGAGCCAGGTGGTCGATCAGACCAACCCGTTGAGCCAGCTGACGCACGAACGCCGCCTGTCGGCGCTCGGTCCCGGCGGCCTCAACCGCAAGCGCGCCGGCTTCGAGGTGCGCGACGTGCACATCTCGCACTACGGCCGCCTGTGCCCGATCGAGACGCCGGAAGGCACCAACATCGGCCTGATCTCGAGCCTGGCGATCTACAGCGCGCTCGACGACTACGGCTTCCTGACCACGCCCTACATCGTCGTCAAGAACGGCAAGTTGACCGACGAAGTCGTGCGGCTGCGCGCCGACGAGGAGTACAACGCCACGTTGGCACCGGCCGACACCGAGGTCGACAAATCGAGCCGGATCATCGGCGACGAACAGGGGCGCATCATCGCCCGCATCAAGGGCGACCCGGCGCTGGTCGAGATCAAGGACGTCCACTACATGGACGTCAGTGCCAAGCAGATCGTCGGCGTGTCCGCTTCGCTGATCCCGTTCCTCGAGCACGACGACGCCAACCGCGCGCTGATGGGCTCGAACATGCAGCGGCAGGCGGTGCCGCTGCTGACCAGCGAGATCCCGCTGGTGATGACCGGCATGGAAGAGGTCGTCGCCCGGAACAGCAGCATGGTGGTGAAGGCGAAGAAGGCCGGCACCGTCAGCTACGTCGACGCCGGTCGCATCGAGATCAGCGACGACATCTACAAGCTGCGCAAGTTCGAGGGTCTCAACGAGCGCACCTGCCTCAACCAGACGCCGCTGGTCAAGCCCGGGCAGAAGGTCAGGACCGGCGAAGTGCTGGCCGATGGCGCCGCCACCAAGGACGGCGTGATGTCGCTCGGCAAGAACCTGGTCGTCGCGTTCATGCCGTGGGACGGCTACAACTACGAAGACGCGATCCTGCTGAGCCAGAACCTGGTCAAGGACGACGTCTACACCTCGATCCACATCGACGAGTTCGAGATCGAGATCCGCGAGACCAAGCTCGGCCGCGAGGAATTCACGCGCGACATCCCGAACGTCAGCGAGCGCGCGCTGCGCCACCTCGACGAGACCGGCATCGTGCGCGTCGGCACGCGGGTCAAGGCCGGCGACATCCTGGTCGGCAAGGTCGCGCCCAAGAGCAAGAGCGAACTGACGCCCGAGGAGAAGCTGCTGCACGCGATCTTCGGCCGCGCCGGCGAGGACGTGAAGAACGCCTCGCTCGAGGTGCCGACCGGGGTCGAGGGCATCGTCATCGCCGCGGAGAAGTTCTCGCGCAAGGTCAACCTGACCGAGAACGAGCGCACGCGCAACCTCGAGGAGATCAAGAACGCGGAGATCGAGTTCCTGAAGCAGTACCGCGCCAACACGCGGCGGTTGCTCGAAGGCGCCAAGGAACTGCTCGGCAAGCCGTTGAACTCTGCCGAGGGCAAGAAACTGCAGGTCAGCGACGAGATGCTGATCCTCGATCTGCGGGCGATGCGCGACCGGGTGCGCACCGTGGCCGAGGAGCAGAAGGAAGCCAAGGTGCGCCAGGACCTGCTGCTGCTGGTGCAGGAGCACGGCGAACGCATCGAAGAGGCCGAGACCGAGAAGAACAAGCTGGTCAACCGGCTGTCGCGCGGCGACGAGCTGCCGACCGGCGTGCTGGAGATGGTCAAGGTCTACGTGTCGACCAAGCGGCGCATCTCGGTCGGCGACAAGATGGCCGGCCGCCACGGCAACAAGGGCGTGATCAGCAAGATCCTGCCCGCCGAGGACATGCCGTTCCTCGACGACGGCACGCCGGTCGACATCGTGCTCAATCCGCTCGGCGTGCCGAGCCGCATGAACGTCGGCCAGATCCTGGAGACCCACCTCGGCTGGGCGGCGCGCAAGCTCGGCTGGCGCGTGGTCTCGCCGGTGTTCGACGGCGCCTCCGAGGGCGACATCGAGGCCGCGCTGCAGAAGGCCGGTTTCGCCAAGGACGGCAAGTCGATCCTCTACGACGGCCGCACCGGCGAGGCGTTCACGCAGCGCGTGACCGTCGGCTGCCTCTACATGATGAAGCTGCACCACCTGGTCGACGACAAGGTGCACGCGCGCGCCACCGGCCCGTACTCGCTGATCACGCAGCAGCCGCTCGGCGGCAAGGCCCGGTTCGGCGGCCAGCGCTTCGGCGAGATGGAAGTGTGGGCGCTCGAGGCCTATGGCGCCGCCAACATCCTGCAGGAGCTGTTGACGGTAAAGTCGGACGACGTCGACGGCCGCACCAAGATCTACGAGGCGATGGTCAAGAACGAGAACATCCTCGAGCCCGGCACGCCGGTGTCCTTCGGCGTGCTGTGCAACGAGATCAAGGGCCTCGGGCTCAACATCGAGCTCCACAAACGGGGCGCGGCCGAAGCCGTGATCCCCGGCTGATCGAACCTTCCCAGGCGGACCACCGCCGCACCCGCGCGGATCCCTCCGCGCGGCCCGGCAGCGGTGGCCCAGACAACCAGAGCAGGCGGAGAACGATGGTCGAAACCATCTACGACAAGATCAACGACTACGCATCGGTCACGATCCGGCTGGCCTCGCCCGAGGACATCCGCTCGTGGTCGTTCGGCGAGGTCAAGAAGCCGGAGACGATCAACTACCGGACCTACCGCAGCGAGCGCGACGGTCTGTTCTGCGAGCGCATCTTCGGGCCCGAGAAGGACTGGGAGTGCGCCTGCGGCAAGTACAAGGGCATCAAGCACAAGGGCATCATCTGCGACAAGTGCGGCGTGATGATCACCCACAGCCGCGTGCGCCGGAAGCGCATGGGCCACATCAACCTGGCCGCGCCGGTGGCGCACATCTGGTTCTTCAAGGCGATGCCGTCGCGGCTCGGCACGCTGCTCGGCATGAAGACCGCGAGCCTGGAGAAGGTCATCTACTTCCAGGACTACGTGGTCGTCGACCCGGGCGACACGCCGCTGAAGCCGCAGCAGCTGCTGTCCGAGGACGAGTACCGGCAGTCGCGGCAGAAGTACGGCAACGCTTTCACCGCCGGCATGGGTGCCGAGTCGATCCGCGAACTGCTGCGCCGGCTCAACCTCGACGAACTCAGCGAACAACTGCGCGAAGACCTCAAGCGCACCGAGAGCAAGCAGAAGATCAAGGACATCATCAAGCGGCTGAAGACCATCGAGATGCTGCGCGACTCCGGCAACAAGTCGGAGTGGATGATCCTCGACGTGATCCCGGTGATCCCGCCGGACCTGCGACCGCTGGTGCTGCTCGACAGCGGCAACTTCGCCACCAGTGACCTCAACGACCTCTACCGCCGGCTGATCAACCGCAACAACCGGCTGAAGAAGCTGCTCGACCTCAACGCGCCCGAGGTCATCATCCGCAACGAGAAGCGCATGCTGCAGCAGTCGGTCGACGCGCTGTTCGACAACGGCCGCTGCCGGCGGCCGGTGCTCGGCTCGAGCAACCGCCCGCTGAAGTCGCTGACCGACATGATCAAGGGCAAGCAGGGCCGGTTCCGCGAGAACCTGCTCGGCAAGCGCGTCGACTACTCGGCGCGCTCGGTGATCGTCG
>Ga0209488_10000937_pt1 | contig 24645 bp, 18 predicted proteins | sample Rivendell_Oct201_8_FD_188349 | JGI IMG/M metagenome (GOLD analysis project Ga0209488, IMG submission 188349) | Vadose zone soil microbial communities from the Eel River Critical Zone Observatory, Northern California, USA -... | ecosystem: Environmental > Terrestrial > Soil > Vadose zone >...
CGGACGTTCGCTGTGCCCGCCCGCCACGATCTCGGTCGGCTTGCCGAGCCCGATGACCAGGAGCCGCGCGTAGATGGTGATCGGCGCCACCGCTCCGAGGATGACCAACCATCCGATCGGCCCTGGCAGCGTCAACCCGACCAGCGCCGCTCGCGCGTCCCAGGCGAGGAGCCCGGGCCAGCCGATCCCGGCCACCGCGATGACGACGAGAGCCAGCCCGAGCAGCGGTGTCCGCAGCGCCCAGCCCCGCAGCTCATCGATCCGTCGCGTCCCGTAGGCGCCGTGGATCGCGACGACCCAGGCGGCGAAGGCGCTCCGGACCATCGCGAATACGAGGATCCAGCTGCGGGCCGGCTCCCAGGCGGCCTGGTCGAGCGCGGCAAGACCGAGGATCGCAACGCCCGCGTCGGCGACGATCGTGTAGCCGACCACATGCTCCAGATCGTCCTGGATCCACGCCGCGAGCCCGCCGAGAAGGATGCTGGCCACCCCGACGATGACGACCAGGCCACGCTCGAGGGTGAGTGGTGGCAGCAGCAGCGGCGCGACCGACTGGTCGGTCCAGGCGAGGGCGACGACGGCGAAGGCCGCCGGTCCCCAGGCCATGAGCATCGGCAGGGTCACCTCGGGCGCGGCATCGGCCAGCCTGGCTGCCCAGAAGTGGAACGGAATCGCCCCGAACCGGATCGCCACCGCCGCGGCGAACCCGAGGTAGGCGAGCCCGAAGACCTCGGGCTCGGCGGCCAGCTCGCCGAGCGGGCGAGCCAGCCAGGCGGCCGCTAGGATGCTGAGGAACCCGGCGACGGCGACCGCCCGCAGCTCGCGAACGGCGACGATGACCGTCGGGGCCGTCGAGGGCGAGACGATCGTGACGAGGATCCCGGTCAGCCCGCCAGCTGTCGCCGCCATCACCGCGATCCGGGCGTCGGGCAGGGCGAGTGCGAGCCCCGCGGCGCCGATCCCGGCGAGGAGCACGCCGGGCGCGTGGCGGTGAGGCGTCGTCGCCAGGCCGAGCGTCGCCAGGACCAGGGCGGCGAACGAGCCAAGGAGCGCGAACACCCGGAGGTAGTCCGAGCCCGCGAGCTGGCTCCCGCCGATTGCGAGCGTGTCGCCCGCCCGGATGCCGGCCGCCGCGATCACCGCTCCGGTCAGTCCGAGGATCCCGATGAGGGTCGACAGCGCGACGTTCCGGCGACTGAGCAGCGACGCGGCGGCCGCCCCGAAGGTGATCGCGAGGAAGGGCAGGATCGTCACGCGGTATCGGAGTCGTCGGTGGGCTGGTCGCCGCTGGGCTCCGGGGCCGGGCGGGACCGGGCGGCCCGCCCGACCCGGCCCACACGGCCGAGGTGGATCGACGAACCACCCATCGGCCCAGGCAGGTCCCGGGTCGCCGCGCCGTCGAAGCCCAGGTCGCGGATCGCGTCGCCGCTGATCACCAGGTCACCGCTCGCGGCTCGCGCTCCAACGACGATGATCGCCATTGCCCCTCCCAGCCCGATGACGAGGCCGCTCTCGACCAGCTGCTCGAGATCCGACGGCGTGCCCGCCAGCCCGACCCGGACCAGCGACGCGGCGACGAGCAGGAGCATCGCCCCGACCCCGAGGCGCAGCACGTCCCGGCCAGAGACGATGGGGGCCACGGCCAACACGCCGACCGCGAACCCGGCCGCCTGGGCCGTCACCGGGCCGGCCGGCGTGGCGCCGAGACCGTACGTCCCGACACCCACCAGCAGGGCCGCGATCGAGGCGAGAAGCTCAACCGGCCAGCCGAGCCGGCTGCCGGTCGTGAGGACGTCGTCACCGCGGATTGCCACCGCGATGAGGCGGCAGGCGAGGAATGCGGCCGCCATCCGGGCGGCGATCGGCAACGGACCCGGGAGCGGATCGGCGATGACCGCGGATCCGAGCAGGACGACGAGCAGGCCGAGGAGCGTCGCCCGGGCATCGCGGGCCGTTACCGCGACGACCGCCCCGCCGACAACCACCGCGGTGATCGCTGCCAGGGCGAGGTTCACGGCGCCGCTGTCTGAAGCTCCGGGTGCGTCGGTGTCGGCAGGATCTCGAGCGTGTTGATCGGCCAGTAGCGAAGCCATGCCCGGCCGATCACCTTGTCGACGGCGACCGTCCCGAACTCGCGCGAATCGGCGGAGCTCTGGCGATGGTCGCCCATCAGGAACAGCTCGCCCTGGGGGACGACCCACTCACCGGTCTGGAGGACATCCTCGGTCTCCTGTGGCTTGCCGTTCTCCTGGAAGACGTACGGCTCCACGAGCTGGATGTTGTTCACGAAGACCTTGCCGTCGTGGATCGTGATCGTGTCGCCGCCGATCCCGATGACGCGCTTGATGTACGGGGTGTCGGTGGTCCCCGACGCCCAGCCCTTGGGCGGGGTGAACACGACGATGTCGCCGCGCTTGTACGCGTCCCAATGGGGGGTCAGCTTGTCGACGAGGACGTACTGGTCGGGTTCGAGCGTCGTCTCCATCGATTGCTGCTCGACTCGATAGGGCTGAGCGACGAAGGACTGGATGACCCAGAAGATCAGGAGGGTCAGTACGAGCGTCTCGACGATTTCGAGAAGGCACCCGAGGGCGGGCCGCCGGGTCACGGAGCGGTTCGTCTGGTCACAAGTCCGGCAGTATAGGTGGTGGGGCATTCGCCCGCGCCGACCCCGCCGGAGATGGTTCGGTCAAGGGCGGTCAGGGGTGCATAGACTCGCTGTTTCGTGCGGTTTGACCCGAACGATTCGGCCTTGTTACACTCGCCGCCGGCCTGAATAGTTTCAGTTGCCGCGACCAGATCTCGCTGTCCATCGACATCCCCCGGATCCGCGGCAATCTGCGCGCGCGGACTGTGTCGGGCAGCCGGTCGCACCGTCGCACGTGGAGGAGCCGCAAGTCCCGATGAGCGCCCAAACGCTTCAGCTGATCATCCTGCCCGCGGGCATCATCGCCGTGCTGTTCGCGGTGTACCTGGCCCGCGACGTGCTGTCGCGCGACACCGGGACGAAGGAGATGGAAGACGTCGCCGGGACGATCTTCGAGGGTGCGGTCGCCTTCATCCGGCGGCAATACACGACGATCGGCATCCTGGCCGTCGTCGGGGCGTTCGTCATCGCCGGCGTCATCACGATCTTCGAGACCGAAAAGGTGGCCGACACGAAGACGTTTGGCCTCGCCCTTGGCTGGCGGACCGGTCTGGCCTTCCTCGTCGGGGCCGCGTGCTCGATGGCCTCGGGGATCATCGGGATGTTCATCAGCGTGAAGTCGAACGTGCGGACCGCTGCGGCCGCCAGGCGCAGCCTGGTCGAGGCCGTCCAGGTGGCGATGCGCGGCGGCGCGGTGTCGGGCTTCCTCGTCGTTGCCCTGTCGCTGCTCGGCGTGTACGGCATCTTCAGCCTGTTCGGCGGGCTCGGCGGTGGCCAGGCCACCCACGACGCGCCGTTCCTCATCGTCGGGTTCGGGTTCGGCGCCTCCTTCGTCGCCCTCTTCGCCCAGCTCGGCGGCGGGATCTACACGAAGGCCGCCGACGTCGGCTCCGACCTCGTCGGCAAGGTCGAGAAGGGGATCCCCGAGGACGACCCGCGCAATGCCGGTGTCATCGCCGACCTCGTCGGTGACAACGTCGGTGACTGCGCCGGTCGTGGAGCCGACCTGTTCGAGTCGACCGCCGCCGAGAACATCGGGGCGATGATCCTCGGGGTCGGGGTTTACGCCATCGCCCTGGCCGCCGGCTGGCCGAACCCCGAGGCCTGGATCTTCTTCCCGCTCGTCGTCCGCGCCTTCGGGCTGCTGTCGACGATCGTCGCGATCTTCTTCGTCCGCGGTCGCGAGGACGAGAACCCGATGAACATGCTGAACCGCGGCTACTGGGTCACGACGATCCTGTCTGCCGTCGCTCTCCTGCTCGTCACGAACGTGATGCTCCAGACGAACGGCAACGCCCCGTCCGGGCTGCCGGTCTGGGTCTACTACTTCGCCGCCGGTGTCGTCGGCCTCGCGACGAGCGTCGCCTTCGTCTACATCACCCAGTACTACACGGCCGGCACGTTCCGTCCTGTGCGCGAGATCGCCGAGGCCTCCCGGACCGGTCCCGCGACGAACATCATCTCCGGCATGGCCGTCGGGTTCGAGACGACGTTCGTGACCGCGATCACGATCGGCATCGCCCTCTTCGCCAGCCACTGGCTCGGCTCCGAGGCGCACATCCTCAACTCCGACGGCAAGGACGTCGGTGGCATCTTCGGGACGGCAGTTGCGACGATGGGAATGCTCATGACCACCGCCTACATCCTGGCGATGGATACGTTCGGCCCGATCACCGACAACGCCGGCGGCATCGCCGAGTTCAGCCGGGCAGAAGCCGGCGCCCGTGAGATCACCGACCGGCTCGACGCCGTCGGCAACACCACAAAGGCGCTCACCAAGGGCTACGCGATCGCGTCGGCTTCGCTCGCGGCCTTCCTCCTCTTCAGCGCCTACATCGACAAGGTCAACCTGATCCACACGAACCGGGGCGAGGCGCTCCTCACGTCGGTCAACCTCGCCAACGTGAACGTCTTCATCGCCGGGCTGATGGGCGCGATGCTCGTCTACTTCTTCTCGTCGCTCGCCATCCGGGCGGTCGGCACGACGGCCCAGGCGATCATCGTCGAGGTCCGTCGCCAGTTCCGGGAGATGCCCGGGATCATGGACTACACCCAGCGACCCGACTACGCCCGAGTCGTCGACATCACAACCCGCGCAGCGCTCCGCGAGATGATCCTGCCGGGTGTCGTCGCGGTGGCCACCCCGATCATCGTCGGCTTGCTCCTCGGGGCGGAGGCGGTTGCCGGGATGCTGATGGTCGGGACGATCGCCGGAGTCCTGCTCGCGACCGTTCTCAACAACGGCGGCGGCGCGTGGGACAACGCCAAGAAGTACATCGAGTCCGGCAACCTCAAGGATGACGCCGGCAACGTCCTCGGCAAGAAGACCGAGGCCCACGCCGCGGCGGTCGTCGGCGACACGGTCGGCGACCCGTTCAAGGACACCGCGGGGCCATCGCTGCACGTGCTCGTGAAGCTCCTCGCGACGATCACCCTCGTCTTGGCCCCTCTGTTTATCCGATAGCTCGCCGCGCCCACGGCCTACCTGAAAGCGGCAAACCCAATTGGATATCTACATCCAGTCCCTCGTCATGGGCGTTGTCCAGGGGCTGACCGAATTCCTGCCCGTCTCGTCGTCCGGTCACCTCATCATCGTGCCGGCCCTGCTCGGCTGGCACGATCCGTTCATCACGTCGCTCGCGTTCAGCGTCATGCTCCATGTTGGGACGCTGGTCGCGTTGCTCATCTACTTTCGGGCGGACTGGGCCCGCCTCGTCCCGGCTGGGCTGGCAACGATCCGCGACCGCTCGTTCGACGGTGACGGCGATCGGCGACTGGCGTGGTTGCTCGTCGTCGCGACGATCCCCGCCCTGGTGATCGGCGTGTTCCTCAACGACCCGATCGAGTCGCGGTTCCGGGAGGTCGGCCTCGTCGCCATCATGCTCGTCGTCGGCGCAGCCATCCTGTGGCTCGCCGAACGGACCGGGTCGCGTCGACTCCTTGCCGTCGACCTGACGTTCCCGCGGGCGCTCGGGATCGGTCTGGCCCAATCCCTTGCGCTCATCCCCGGCATCAGCCGCTCGGGAATATCGATCGCGGCGGGCCTGTTCACGGGGCTCGACCGGGAATCGGCGGCCCGCTTCTCGTTCCTCATGGCCACCCCGGTCACGGCAGCCGCTGCGGCATACGAGGGGCTCAAGGTGATCAAGGGCGATCTGGGTGTCGCCGTTCCGGTCGGGCCGCTCCTGGTCGGGTTGGCCGCGTCGTTCATCTTCGGGATCCTCGCGATCGCCGTGCTCCTTCGCTACCTGCAGACGCGCTCGACCAACATCTTCGTCGTCTACCGCGTCCTGATCGCCGCGGTCGTCCTCGTCTGGTGGCTGCGCTGACGGGCGGCTGACGATGGAGGTCATGAAGCAGATCCGGCAGCGTGCGATCCGGGACCTCGTGGAGCAGCGCCCGATCCGGACCCAGCAGGAGCTCGCCGGCGCGCTTCGTGAACGCGGGTTCCGAACGACCCAGGCGACGATCAGTCGCGACGTCGCGGAGCTCGGCTTGATCAAGACGAGCCGCGATCGGATTCAGGCGTACGCCCTGCCGCCGCGACTCGTCGAGGCGGAGACATCCGGGGAGGATCGGCTTCGCAAGCTCCTCGCCGACCTGCCGGTCGAGCTCCACGAGGCGGGCCTCCTGCTCGTCATGCGCACGTTGCCCGGCTCCGCCCACGCGATCGCGGCCGCCCTCGACCGTGCCCGCTGGCCGGAGGTGGCCGGCTCGATCGCAGGCGACGACACGCTGTTCATCGCCTTCCCCGATCGTGGCTCGCTCCAGCGGATCAAGCGCCGCCTCCTTCGGCTGTCGGAGAGCTGACCGGCGTGGCGGCCGGCGGCGGACAGCAACGTGCGCGGGCGGGGGCGATCTGTGTCGCGGTCGTCAGCCTGCTGGGCATGGCCACGGCCGGCTGCGGCCCGGTCGATCGGACGAGCGTCGCACCCAGCATCATCGGAACCAGCGTGGCCTCGCCGACCGGTTCGGGCGTCTCGCTTGCGACCGACGCGACGAGTGCCTCCGCATCTACCGCGATCGCGGTCGACATGGTGGTCCGAACGGTCGCTCCTGACCTCCAGGCGCGGAGCGCGCCAAGCGTGGGTGCGTCGTCCCGAAAGATCGAGCCGCTGCTGCCGCAGGACTCACGACTGTTCGTAATTGCGGGCCCGATCTCCGCCGACGGCTACGCCTGGTACCAGGTCCTCTCGTTCGACGGCGTGTTTCCGGGTGTCTGGATTGCGGGGGCCGGATTGGATGGCGCGCCGTGGCTCGCACCCGATCCTCAGCCGTGCCCGACGCCGCCGCTCGATGCCGCCGCCCTGGGCGACCTCGTGCCGTACGGCGGACTCGCCTGCTTCGGCGGCAATGAGATTCAGCTGACGGGCGACGTCCATTGCGAGCTGGGCGATGTCGATCGGTCGTACAGCGGGCCCGACTGGCTCCGGGACGACCGGTCTTGCACGATCGACCTCGGTGGCGGCGAGACCATGGAGATCTTCGACGGCGGGATCGGCGGGCTCACCTATCCGCTGACCCAACGGGCCCTGGTCAGCGGCCACTTCGATGATCCGAAGGCGGCTTCCTGTGTCTACGCCCTCGACCCACCGGCGCCGGATCCGGCCACGGTCGTTGTCAACTGCCGGGCGATGTTCGTCGGGACGGCTCTCGCGGCCGCGCCCTGAGGACGTCCACGGCCGTGCCCTGAGCGAGGCCGCGCCCGGCAGATCCGACGCCGGCGCGCTACCTGGCCAGATGCACGCGGGGTGATCGTAAGCGGAGGTCGGATGCCGTTCGGAGGGGTGAAAGCGGGCCCTCGGTCCTGCCGCTGAGCGTGGATGCACAAGGGCTCACGGGTCAGGAGGCCGTCCGCGACCGATCCACGCCGATGAACCTCCGCTAGCGTTCTCAGGGCGTGCGTTTGGCTAGATAGACGGCCCCGGATCCGCGGCCGCGAGGGTGGGCAGGGCCGAGACTGAAACAGTCGCATTTGACTCCGCGGGTTACAGTCAAACGCTAGACAGGTACCGCGGGATTGGATCCCGTGTGCTGGGGCCGGGAAAAAATCACCCGATCACCTGATCCAGGTCAATCCTCAGTCGGGAAGGGCTTGGTGCCGTCGCCACGGGTGTCAGGACCGGCCTCACGTTTGTCCCCGGCCCCCGCATCCCAGGTCGACCCGTGACCGTCACCCGTAACTGCACGATCGTCGTCCCGCTGTCGGGCTCGTTGTCCCGATGAGGCGCAAGCAGTCACGCCAGCCCGAGGTCCATCGTGAACCGGAGGCCGGCGATGGCGGTCATCGCGAGGGTCAGCCGCCCACGCCTCGCCAGCTCGAAATCTTCCGGACCGTCGCCCGATCACGTTCGAGGGCCGACGCGGCGGCCGCCCTGGGGATCACCGAGCAGAGCATCAAGAACCAGTTCAGTCACCTGTTCCGCCGACTCGGTGTCGGCGGCGAGCTCCAGGCCGCCTGGGTCCTGTGGGGCCGGAGGCGGAAGGTGAAGCGATGACCGATCCCTTTGTTTTCGCGCCGGCTCCGATTGCGAGTGAACGGGCCCGTCGTTGTGCCAGCCAGGGCCCCTTTTGACACTCCCAGCCTCGCGCGCTAGGCTATCGGCCGGTCGAACTTCAGGTGCGCGGGACACCGTGCCGAGCCTGAAGTTCTTTCCTTATATCTGACACCCCGACCGTCGACTTCCGACCGGTCCCCACCGCATCGGGGGCGCAATCCCGTGAACAACCGACCCACCTACCTCTCGAAGGACGGCCTCGAGAAGCTGCGCGCCGAGCTGGACGCGATGACCTCCGTCAAGCGACCCGAGGTCGCCCAGCGAATCCACGACGCCAAGGAGCACGGAGACCTCTCGGAGAACGCGGAGTACGAGGACGCAAAGAACGAGCAGGCGTTCGTCGAGGGTCGGATCCAGACGCTCCAGGCGCTGATCAAGAACGCCACGATCATCGACGAGAACCACTCCACGGATCACGTCCAGATCGGCTCGACGGTCGCCGTCATGAGCGACGACGGCAAGGAGTCCTTCACGATCGTCGGATCGACCGAGGCCAAGCCGACCGAGGGTCGGATCAGCAACGAGAGCCCGGTCGGCCGCGCCCTCCTCGGCAAGAAGAAGGGCGAGAAGATCGTCGTCAAGGTCCCGGCCGGCGACTTCACCTACACGATCGTCAGCATCAGCTAAGGCCGTGGACTGGGCTGACGAGCTCGCTGCGAGTGTCAGCGGGCCGCAGGTCATCAACGACTCGAAGACCCCGTCGGGGACGGTCCATGTCGGCAGCCTCCGCGGTCCCGTCCTCCTCGACGTCATCGTCCGGGCCATGCGCGCCCGCGGCCTCGAGATCACCTACCTCTACGGGGTCGACGACATGGACCCCATGGACGCCCAGGCCCTCCTGACGCCCGACGCCGTCGCCGCGTCGATGGGCAAGCCGCTCGCCCACATCCCGGACCAGGAGCCGGACGGGCACGCCTCGTACGCCCGCCATCACGCCGAGATCTTCATCGGCATCTTCGAAGAACTGGGCATCCGCCCGGACCACTACTACTGGATGAGCGACATCTATCCGACCGGACAGATGGACCCCTTCATCCGGACCGCGCTCGACAAGGCCGCCCTCGTGCGCGAGATCTATCGGCGGATCGCCAACGTCCAGCATCCCGATACGTGGCACCCGCTCCAGATCGTCTGCGAGAACTGCGGCAAGGTCGGGACGACGATCGTGACCGGCTGGGACGGCGAGCGCGTCGCCTACCAGTGCCGGCCGAACCTGGTCGAGTGGGCGACGGGCTGCGGGTACACCGCCTGGACGTCGCCGTTTGGCGGGCGCGGCAAGCTGCCGTGGAACCTCGAGTGGGCCGCCCAGTGGTCGCTGTTCGGGGTGACGATCGAGCCGTGCGGCAAGGATCTGGCGACTGCAGGCGGGTCACGTGACCGCTCGGACGCGATCGCTCGCGAGGTCTTCGAGCGGGAGCCGCCGCTCAACGTGCCGTACGAATTCGTCAACATCGGCGGCAAGAAGATGTCGACCTCGAAGGGTCATGGCGCCGCGGCCCACGACGTCGCCGAGGTGATCCCGCCCGAGCAGCTCCGCTTCTTCTTCCTTCGCCCGAAGCCGAACCAGGCGGTCGAGTTCGACCCGGACGGAACGGACGCCATTCCCCGCCTGTTCGACGAGTTCGATCGGTTTGCCGCTGCAACCGCCGGTCGCGAGGTGCGTGGCGAGATCGCACCCGGCTTCGAGGGCACGTTCAGGTACTCGCTGCTCGATCCCGCGGCCGACGTCGCCGCCGAAGCGGCCGCCTTCCGCCCGGCCTTTGCCCACCTCGCGCTGCTCCTCCAGGTGCCGAACGTCGACGTTCAGGCCCGGGTCGAGGCGGAGAAAGGGAGTCCGCTGACCGAACGCGAGCAGCAGATCCTCAACGAGCGCGTAGCCGCGGCGCGAGCCTGGCTCCAGACGTACGCGCCGGAGCGGGCCCGGCTGACCGTCCGGCGCGACGCCCTGCCCGAAGAAGCCGCCGCCCTCGACGACGCCCAGCGGAGCTATCTCGCGGAGCTGGCCAACGTCGCGGAGGCGAGCTCACCCACCGGTGGCGACCGCTGGCAGGATGCGATCTTCGCGACTGCAACCGCCGCCGAACTGGAGCCGAAGGCTGCCTTCGGGGCGTTGTACCTCGCGTTCCTCGGCCGGACGAACGGCCCGCGAGCGGGCTGGCTGCTGGCGAGTCTCGAGCCGGAGTTCGTCGTTTCGCGCCTTCGCGAGGCGGCCGCGGATCGAGCGGGAGACCGAGCGGGGGCGGTGTCGTGAGCGTCGGGCTGTTGCGGCTCCGCGAGGACGCGGACGCGATCCGCAAGGGCGCGACCGACAAGGGTGAGGACCCTCGACTCGTCGACCAGGCCCTCGCGCTCGACGCCGAGCGGCGCCGTGTCCAGTCGGACGCCGACGGACTTCGGGCAGAGCTCAAGGCCCAGAGCGGCGCCGTCGCGAAGGCGCTCAAGCAGGGCGCCGACACGCAGGTGCTGCGGAAGACGGCGCGCGACCTCGGTGCCCGAATCGCCGACCGCCAGGCCCGCCTCGAGACGATCGAATCGCAGCTCGACGATCTCCTCCTTCGCATCCCCAACCCGCCCGACCCCGACGTCCCGATCGGCGGCGAGGAATCGAACGTCACGATCCGGACGTGGGGCGAGCTGCTACCCGTCGAGCAGCCGCGCGACGGCGAGGTCGGCGCCGACGCGCCGGCGGGCGGCGCGACCTGGACCCGAAAGCCCCATTGGGAGCTGGCGGAGGCGCTCGACATCATCGACAACGTCCGCGGCGCCAAGATCGCGGGCTCGGGCTTCCCGGTGTACAAGGGTGCCGGGTCGGCGCTCCAACGAGCGCTCATCAACTGGTTCCTCGACGTCCATACCCGCGAGAACGGGATGACCGAGATCTGGCCGCCGGCCGTGGTCAACACCGCGTCGGCGACCGGCACCGGCCAGATCCCGGACAAGGAAGACCAGATGTACGTCGTCACCCGCGACGAGCTGTACCTGGTCCCGACGGCCGAGGTCCCGGTCACCAACCTCCACCGCGACGAGATCCTCGACGCGTCGGAGCTGCCGATCCGCTACGCCGCCTATTCGCCATGCTTCCGGCGCGAGGCCGGTGCCGCCGGCAAGGACACCCGCGGCATCCTCCGCGTCCACCAGTTCGACAAGGTCGAGATGGTCATGTTCGAGCGGCCGGGCGAGTCCGAGGCCGCCCTCGAGTGGATGACGGAGCGGGCGGAGATCCTTCTGCAGCGGCTCGGGCTGGCCTACCGCGTCCTCTTCATGGCGACCCGCGACATGGGCTTCACCCAGGCCAAGAAGTACGACCTCGAGGTGTGGGCACCGGGCGTCGAACGCTGGCTCGAGGTCAGCTCGTGCTCCAACTTCCGGGATTTCCAGGCCCGCCGCATGGCGATCCGCTACCGGCCCGAGCCCGGTGCCAAGGCGGAGCTCGTCCACACGCTGAATGGATCCGGTCTCGCGCTCGCCCGCGTCGTCGCGGCGATCCTCGAGACGTATCAGCAGCCGGACGGCAGCGTCACGATCCCGGATGTGCTTCGGCCGTATCTGGGGCGCGAGGCGATCAGCTCGCCGGCCTGAGACTCGCCTGTACCCCGCCCCGACGCCGGTCGGTGCCGGCGCGTCGTATCCTCGGGCCAGGAACCGTCACCCTCCCGTCACAGCCCGAGGTTCGCCCACATGATCAACGTCCTCATCCTGCTCGCCGGTCTCGTCATCCTCGTCGTGAGCGTCGTGCTCGGGATCATGCTGCCGCTCGGGCGCACGGCGCCGGGTCAGCGGGGCGCCCCGCCCGTTCCCAGGGCACACATCCTCAGGGGGGTCATCGGGGCGGCGATCGGCATCTTCATTCTCGTTGCCGGCGCCTCCGCTCCGTTCGTCGAGGTGCCCGCCGGCAACGTCGGGGTCGTGACGAATTTCGGCTCGGTCCAGTCAGGGACGCTGGAGCCGGGTCTCCACATCGTCATCCCGATCGTGCAGCACGTCGCGATCATCGATACCCGGGTCCAGCCGCACCAGTTCCAGGAGATCGACGCCGCATCGGCCGAGTACCAGACGGTCAAGCTGACCGGCGTCATGAACTACCACGTGGACGGCCAGTTCGCGTCCGACCTCTATCAGCGCGTCGGCACGGACTTCGCGTCGAAGGTCATCGATCCCGCCTTCAACGACTTCATCAAGACCGTCGTCCCGGCCTACAAGGTCGACCAGATCCTCGGCGCCCGTGACGAGATCCGGTCGAAGGCGAAGGACGCGTTGGCGGCCAACCTCGCTCAATACCACATCATCGTCGACGACATCTACATCGCGAATATCAGCTTCAGCGACGCGTTCCAGCAGGCGATCGAGGCCAAACAGGTCGCCCAGCAGCAGGTCCAGACCGAGACTCAGATCCTGGCCCAGAAGAAGATCCAGGCCGACCAGGCGGTAGCCCAGGCACAGGGCCAGGCGGACTCGAACGTCAAGCTGGCCGAGGGCCAGGCCGCCGCGACGATCGCCCTGGCGAACGGTCAGGCGACCGCCAACAAGTCACTCGCGGCCTCGCTGTCGGACCAGATCCTCCAGTACCAGTACATCCAGAAGCTGACCGACAAGATCACGGTCATGCTCGTTCCATCAGGGAACGCCTCGATCTTCGATCTCAAGGGCCTGCTCAACCAGGCGACGGCGTCGCCGGCACCATGACGACCGACGATCGACACGAACACGACCACGCGGACCACGCCGACCACGGCTCGCACGACGAGCACGGCGATCACGATCATCACGAGCACGAGCACCACGAGCACTCGTACCAGGCAGCGATCGACGGCTATCGGAGCGAGAAGGACGCCTTCTTCAAGTCGTCTCGCCAAAGCCCGATCCCGGCCGACCAGCGCGAGGCGTTCGATGGGCTGCCGTACTACCCGGTCGACCCCGACCTCGTCTTCGAGGACCTCGTCCTCGAGCCGTATTCGGGCGACGAGCCGACGAGCTTCCAGATCCCGACATCGGACGGACAACTCCGACCCGCCCGGCGAGCAGGCACGTTCACGTTCGACCTCGACGGGGCGCCGCGACGTCTGACGGCCTACACGTTCGAGAGCAGCCCGTCCAAGTCGCTTTTCGTTCCCTTCCTCGATCAGACGAGCGGGCACGAAACGTACGGCGCCGGCCGCTATCTCGATCTCGAACCGGAAGACGACGGCACCTACGTGATCGACTTCAACCTCGCCTATCACCCATCGTGTGTCTACGCGCCGCAGTATTCGTGCCCGTTGACCCCGGCCGAGAACCGGCTCGACGCGCGGATCGAAGCCGGTGAGCGCCTCGGGGAGGGCGACGCCGACCACTGATCGGGCTCGCCTGGTATCGGGGATCGTCGCCGCGATCCCGATCAGGGCCGTTATCCTGCGTTCCGGAGAGGTGGCAGAGCGGTCGATTGCGACGGTCTTGAAAACCGTTGACCGAAAGGTCCGTGGGTTCGAATCCCACCCTCTCCGCCACCCGCTGTGGACGATTGCAATATCCTTGGCGGCAAACGCGAGAAGTGCCGCGACGGCCTCCTGATAGGGTGCAGCGCGTGGATGCCGTAATCGAACCGCCGGTCGAGATGAAGCCGCGCTCGGACAAGCTCCGAATCGCGCTCGTCTCGCCGCCCATGCTGCCCGTCCCGCCGCCGACGTATGCCGGAACCGAGCGTGTCGTCGCCGCGCTCGGTGAGACACTCGTCGCGCGTGGCCATGAGGTGACCCTGTTCGCGCCCGGCGATTCCGAGTTCAGCGGAACCCTCGTCCCGTCACCTGACCAGAGCCTCTGGTCGCGCGACTACCGCGGTGACGTGTCGTCCTTCATCAACGTCACGCTTGCCAAGGTCTGGGCCCGCCACGCCGACTTCGACGTCATCCATTCGCATGTCGAGACGCTCGGTTTCCTCTTCGCTCGTCACTCGCCGACGCCCGTCGTGACGACGCTCCACGGGCGCCTCGACGTGTCCGGGATCCCGGAACTGCTCGAGGAGTTCAGCGACATCCCGCTCGTCGCCATCAGTGACAGCCAGCGACGCTGGGGAGAGGACGCGAACTGGGTCGCGACCATCCACCACGGCCTCCCTCTCGAGCAGATGCCCTTCAGGTCGGAGCCCGGCGACTATCTCGCCTTCGTTGGCAGGATCACCCCGGAGAAGGGGATCGCCGACGTAATCGAGCTCGCCCGACGGACGAGGCTGCCCCTCAAGATGGCGGCCAAGGTCTACGACAAGCACGAGCAGGCTCACTTCGACGAGGTCGTAAAGCCCGCGATCGACAAGGGGATCGTCGAGTTCCTCGGCGAGGTGGGACCCCTCGAGCGCGATCCGCTCTACGCGGGCGCGCTCGCGACGATGATGCTCGGCGCCTGGCCGGAGCCGTTCGGTCTCGTGGCCATCGAGTCGCTCGCGACCGGGACCCCGGTCATCGCCCGACGCGCCGGCGCGCTGACCGAGACGATCGAGCATGGCATCGACGGCTTCCTGGTCGACGACCTGACGGAGGCCGAGCTCGCGGTGTCGATGATCAAGGACCTCGACCGAACCCGAATCCGGGAGCGAGCGCTCGAGCGCTTCTCACCGGAGCGAATGACGATCGAGTACGAAGCGGTCTACGCGGCGCTCGTCGAGAGGGCGCGAACCGGACGGGCCGTTCTTCGAGCCTGACCCGACTCCCTCGTCGCCCCGAACCCCGGAGCCCGCAGGCTTTTGCGACCGACATGCGGGTGGCGCATCAGATTCGCGCTGATCAGGCTCGACCCTCCACGCCCCCGACGAGGATCCACGCAGCGAACAGACGAAACGAGCCAAGGGTTGAGCGTCGTCGACCCGATCCTCATGCGTCCCGCGCGTATGGCCTGCCCTCGGCGGGCCGGAGGTTGGACTGGAGAACTCGCTCATCGGCTGGCGATGCCGTTCTTGGCATAACGGTTCGCAAGAGGGGCAGGTCGGCGGACGCGAACGATCAGGTAGCGGCGACTATCACCTTCGCCGGCGTCAATGATGCAAAGAACGGCATCGCTGGCGGACAGTTGATCACGGCCGGCACGGTCGGGCGGCGCATTAACCGGTGGCTCAGCGGGGTGCGGCCCGCCGCCGCCCCGGGGGACACTCAGGCCTTGGCGAGTGCCTCCGCCATCGCCGCGAGGTGAGCCGGCGTGCTGCCACAGCACGCACCGATGATCCGGGCGCCGGCAGCCTGGAAGCCCAGCGCGGCCTCGGCCATGGATGCCGGATCGGCCCGGTAGACCGCCCGCATGTCGACCAGCTCCGGCATCCCCGCGTTTGACTTGGCGACGAGCGTGACCTCGGGGGCTACCGCGCGCATCCGCTCGATGACCGGCAGGAGCTCGTCCGGGCCGTTGCCGCAGTTGCCGCCGATCGCGTCGACGCCCAGCGCCGCCAGGGCGGTCACCGCGGCCTCGGGCGAGACACCCATCATCGTGTACCCGCGGGTGTCGAACGTCATCGTGGCGATGATCGGGATGCCGCGGGAGACCTGCCGCACACCCTGGACGGCGGCCCTGATCTCGGACAGGTGGGACATCGTCTCGATCCAGATCAGGTCGACGCCGCCGGCAACGAGGGCTGCGGCCTGTTCGGCGAAGACCTCGACCGCTTCCTCGTCCGAGAGCGTCCCGAGGGGCGCCATGATCTCGCCTGTCGGCCCGATGTCGCCGGCGACGAGCGCCCGACCCCCGGCGGCCTCGACCTCGGCCCGAAGGAGGATCGCTGCCGTCTGGTTCAGCTCGGCGACCTGGTCATCGAGACCGTGGAGTCGCAGCCGCAGCCGGTTGCCGCCGAACGTGTTCGTCATGACGATCCGCGAGCCGGCCTCGAGATAGCCGCGCTGGATTCGCCGGATGACCTCCGGATGGCTGACGTTCCAGACCTCGGGCGGATCGCCGAACTGGAGTCCGTTGGCAAAGAGCATCGTGCCCATCGCTCCGTCGGCGAGGATCGGCCCGCCTTCCGCGAGGAGCGCCCGCCAGCGCTGGTTCGACGGCTCGTCCCCGGCCCGGTCGAACTCGGGACCGGCGACCGGCGTCGGCGCCGTCGCGTCGCGGTCGGCAGTCGGCCGCGCCCGTCCTCGGTGCGGTCGCGCGGTTGATGGTCGGTCGGTCATCGGCACTTGTCGGTCGGTCATGGGGACTTGTCGGTCGGTCATCGGCACATTCTGCCGTACTGCGTTCGAAGGACGAGGATCCGGCGGATGCCGCATCGGACGGCTCTACGTTGTCCATGGTCATCGGCCGCCGGACAACCGAGGCTTACGGTATGGGAAAACATGGCCTGAATGCGCCTCTGCCGGCTCAGCATGCGTCGATGCGGCCGGGGCTGGTTTGGTTGCGCCGCAGGGGGTGGCTGATATTCCTCGGCCTGGGACTCGGTGCGGCTCTCGGCGCGGGGCTCGTCGGCGACGGAGTCGCCGTTCGGCCACTCCTGATCGTCATGGGCCTCGCCGCCACATCGGCCGTCCTCATCGGCGTCCGCAAGCATCGTCCTGCGAAGGTCCTCCCATGGCGGCTCCTGGCCGGTTGCACGCTCGCGACGACCGTTGGCGGCCTCTTCGTTCCGATGAGTGGCGTCCTCGCCGTGCTCGGTCAGCTGATGACCGTCGCTGGATCCGTGGCGGGAATGGTGGGTTTCGTCATGCTGATCCGGGGTCGGATCCCCGGTGGCGATCGAGCCGCCCTCCTCGACGCGGCAATCCTCGCCTCGGGGACAGGGGTGCTGATCTGGGCGTTCGGATTTGCCCCATTCGCGATTGCCGCGCACCAGAGCTCGATCGTCGCGGTCGCCTTCTTTTACCCGACACTGATTCTCCTGGCGATGGTGGCTCGAATGTGGTTCCTCGCCGGGGCGCACCGCCCGGCGACCAGGCTCATCGTCATGCTCGTCGTCGCCTCGAACGCCATCATCCTGTTCGACATGCTGAAGGGGATGGGCGGTGGCGGTGCCTTCAACGCTCTCGGGTTGCTGGCAACATCCGCTGAGCTCGCGTTCCTCGGAGCCGCGGCACTTCATCCGTCGATGGCGATCCTGCCGGAGCATCCGCTAGTCGACGTTCGGCACGTCAGCCGTCGCCGGATCGTCGCCCTGACCGCAGCGCTGCTGGTCAACCCGGCGACCCTCGCGATCGAGGCCTCGAGCGGCCAGCAGGTCGATCCGGCGCCATACATCATCGGCGGCGCCCTGATCGGGTTCCTGGTCATCGCTCGCCTTGGCGACGCCATGCGCGAGCTTGGCGAGAGCCTCCGCGAACGCGAATCGCTGGCCGACCGGCTCCGCCACCAGGCGCTCTACGACGGCTTGACCTCGCTGCCGAACCGGCGCTACTTCACGGATCGGTTGGCGGCCGACTTCGCGAACCGATCGATCGATCGGCCGCTCGCTGTCCTGCTCATCGACCTCGACGAATTCAAGGCGGTCAACGACACCTACGGCCACATCGCCGGCGACAACCTCCTGATCGCTGTCGGGAAGCGCCTGCGCGGAGCCCTCCGCGATACGGACATCGCCGCCCGCCTCGGCGGCGACGAATTCGTGATCTCCCTGCCGGCCTGCGCGACGCCGCTCATCCCCATCCAGGTCGCCGAGCGGGTGCTCGCGGCCTTCGCCGAGCCATTCGACATCGGCCGTCACCGCGTCGCAGTCGGGGTCAGCATCGGCATCGCCATTGCCGCCCCCGAGGACGAGTCCGCCGACGACCTGGTGCGCAATGCCGACATCGCGATGTATCTCGCCAAGAGTCGCGGCAAGGGCCGCCTGGAGGTCTTCGACGAATCGATGCAGACGGATGCGATCACCCAGCTCCAGCGCGTGACGGACCTGGCCGCGGGCATCGCGGGCGGCGAGCTCCGTCTTCACTATCAGCCCGTGGTGGACATGCGAACCGGCCACGCGATCGGCTACGAGGCGCTCGTTCGCTGGCTTCGCGACGGCCAGCTCGTCCCGCCGATGGAATTCATTCCACTGGCGGAGTCGAGCGGGCTGATCGGCCCCCTGACGGACTGGGTCGTCGCTGAGGCCTGTCGGACGACGGCGCCCTGGGGCAAGCCGGACGATCGCCCGTGGGTCAGCGTGAACCTGCCGTCGAGCCAGCTCGTCCGGGAGGACATCGTGGCCTATCTCGCGGGGGCGCTCGAGAAGAGCGGGCTCTCGCCGAACCGCCTGGTCATCGAGCTCACCGAGTCGTCCCTCGTCGACATCGACGTCGCCCGGCCGGCGATCGAACGGTTGAGCCAGATCGGCGTTCGGCTGGCCATCGACGATTTCGGCACCGGCTACTCGGCGTTGAGCTACCTCGCCCGGTTGCCGATCGACATCCTCAAGATCGACCGCTCGTTCGTCACCGCGCTCGAGGAGGAGGGGCCCGAGGAAGCAATCGCCGCGGCGATCATCGCCCTCGCCAAACGGCTCGGCCTGACGACGATCGGGGAAGGGATCGAAACGGCGTCTCAGCTGGATCGGCTCGCCGCCCTCGGGTGCGATCTGGGCCAGGGCTACTACCTCGGCCGGCCGGCGCCGGACGAGGATCGCCGGGCAACGCCCGTGGCGCAGATCTCGCGGCCGCACCTGACCAGCGTCCCCAGCCGCGACACGCTCATCGCTTGACGCTGCCTGTCGACCCGGGCCATACTCCCGGCCACATCACGAAGAACGGGCTGTGAACGGGACGAGTACCCGTCGAGCGTCGGCAGAGAGATCCGGTGGCTGGTGGAAACCGGAGCGACGACGGCGGGGAATGGACCCGGGAGCCTCCGGACCGAACGTCGGTGGTCGAAGCGACCGCCCCAAGTAGGCTCCGGCGCAGAGCGCCAGCGATAGAGGGCAGCGCCGATCGGCTCGGCGGCGGAGGTTCCAGTGGGACCCGTCACGGAGCCCGCCGGTCACGAGAGTGCGGCATCGCCGAATGAGGGTGGCACCGCGGAAGGCACGACCTTTCGTCCCCGGGACGTTAAGGTCGTTTCTGATTCCCGGGTGCGGGGCGCGCCGCACGGAGGCCACCGACACATGACGACAACCGATCCGCTCAGCCTGACCGAGGCGAAACGCCTCGCCCCGAATGCCGACACGATCCTCCTGCGGGCGACCCGCCCGGCCGACCTGGAGACGCCGATCGGGGCGTTCCTGCGGCTCGACGACGGCGTGACGCCGGCCTACCTCCTCGAGTCGGTCGAGGGTGGCGAGCGACTCGGGCGGTATTCGTTCCTGGGCGTCGGCCCGCGGCGACTGCTCGAGGTCCGTGAGGGACAGGCGTCGATCCAGACGCGTCCGCTGTCGGTCCCGACCTACACGCCGGACCTGCCGGTGGCCAGCGCGGCGGCGCCCGACCCGCTCGACGCGATCCGGGCGTTCGTCCCGAGGCGTCGCGTTCAGCCGACCGACGGCATGCCACGCTTCACGGGTGGCGCGGTGGGCGCCCTCGCCTACGACGCGGTCTCGTCGTTCGAACCGAGCGTGCCGTTGCCGGATCGCGACCCGGTCGGTGTCCCGACCGCGGCCTTCATCGAGACCGATCTCGTCCTCGTCTTCGACCACCTGACCCACACCCTCTCGGCGCTCGCCTCGCTTCACACCGAGACGCCCGACTTCGAGGGCCGCTACCGGATCGCCGAGGAGGCGATCTTCGAGGTCCTCGAGCGGACGGGGCGGCCAAGTGCCTCCGAGAATGCCGCCGGCGCGGCTCGCCGTGGAGGCTCCGCGGAGGCGGCGTCGTCATCCGCCACCACGGGCGCGGCCACGACGGGCGCCGCCGGGCTCCGAGACGACAAGATCGACACGAGCCTCGGACGCGACGCGTACATTCGGGCGGTCGAGGTCGCCAAGGATGCGATCGCGTCCGGAGAGGCGATCCAGGTCGTCCTCGCCCGACGCCAGTCGTTCGGGCTGCCGCTCGATCCAGCGACCGGTCGGACACTGGAGGGCGTTGCCCTCTACCGGGCGCTTCGGCGGGTCAATCCCAGTCCGTACCTGTTCTTCGTCCGGACGCCGTCGTTCGAGGTCGTCGGGGCGAGCCCGGAGCTCCTCCTCCAGGTCGAGGGCGACAAGCTGACGACCCACCCCATCGCGGGCACGCGACCGCGTGGTGCAAGCGACGCGGACGACCGGATCCTCGCCGAGCAGCTCCAGCGCGACCCGAAGGAACGGGCCGAGCACATCATGCTGGTCGACCTGGGCCGGAACGATCTCGGGCGCGTCTCGCGGCCGGGCACCGTGACGGTCAGCAAGTACATGGAGGTCGAGCGCTATAGCCACGTGCTCCACCTCGTGTCGCACGTCGAGGGTCGCCTGAAGCCGGAGCTCGACGCCCTCGATGCGCTTCGGTCGGTCTTCCCGGCGGGCACCCTCTCCGGCGCCCCGAAGGTCCGGGCGATGCAACTCATCGCGGCCGCCGAAGGCGAGCGGCGCGGGCTGTACGGCGGCGCCGTCGGCTACCTCGGCTACGACGGCAACCTCGACACGGCAATCACGATCCGGTCCGCGGTGCTCCGGGAGGGCCAGGCGCACGTCCACACCGGCGCCGGAATCGTCGCCGGCAGTGTTCCCGAGCGCGAGTTCGAGGAGACCGAGCACAAGGCCGCGGCCCTCCGACGAGCTATCGAGATGGCGGCGGGCATCCCGGAGCCGAGCCGGACGGCGGGCGAAGACGCTGGCGCGACCGATAGGGCCGGCGCAGCCGAGGGGGCCGAACCGGACCGGCCGACGATCGGGGCCCGCCCATGATCCTCGTCATCGACAACTACGACTCGTTCACCTTCAACCTCGTCCAGGCCCTGCAGGCGGCCGGCGCCGACGTCCGCGTCGTCCGGAACGACGCCATCGATCGCGCCGGGATCGAGTCGCTCGCCGCGGACCCGTCGGCGGACCTCCGCGGGATCGTCATCTCGCCCGGCCCGGGCGATCCGGATTCGGCGGGCGTGTCGGTGGCGACCGTCGATGTCGCCCGCGAGCGGTCGATCCCGCTGCTCGGGGTCTGTCTCGGGATGCAGTCCATGGCGCAGGCCTTCGGGGCGTCGATCGTCCGGGCCCCGACGCTCGTCCACGGTGAGGCCTCCGAGGTGACCCACGACGGCGCGGGGCTGCTGGCCGGTATGCCGCCGTCGTTCATGGCCGCCCGATACCACTCACTTGCAGTGGACGTTGCCACGCTCCCGCCGGAGCTGCGCGTCACCGCGATGAGCGAGGTCGATCGGGTCGTCATGGGGATCCGTCACGTGTCGCTGCCGCTCGAGGGCGTTCAGTTCCACCCGGAATCCGTGCTCACACCGGACGGTCCGCACCTGCTCGCGAACTTCCTCCGGCTCGCAGGGGAGGGGGAGGCGGGCCGGCTCGACGCCGTGTCGGGCGCCGGTTCGTTCGCAACCCAGGGGATGGCCGACGAGCCCGGTCCTGAACCCGTTGACGGCGGTGACGGCGTCGCCGGGTCGATCGCCGGATCCGTCGCCGGATCGGTCCGATGAGCGATCTCGTCCGGGCCGCCCTCGCCGCTGTCATCGATGGGCGGACCCTGTCCCTCGACGAGGCCCGCGGCGCGATGGGCAGCGTCATGGACGGCGAGGCGACTCCCTCTCAGCTGGCGGCCCTTCTCGTCGCCCTGCGGATGCGCGGCGAGACCGTCGAGGAGCTGGCGGGCTTCGCCACCGCGATGCGCGAGCGGGTCGTCCACGTCGACGCGCCCGACGGCGTCGTCGACACGTGTGGAACCGGTGGCGACGGCAGCGGCACGTTCAACATCTCGACGACCGCCGCTCTCGTCGTCGCGGCCTGCGGGGTGCCGGTCGCCAAGCATGGCAATCGGGCGGTCACCTCGGCGTCCGGTTCGGCCGACGTCCTCGATGCGCTCGGCGTCCGAATCGACCACGACGCCGCATCGGCGGGGGCGGCGCTCCGCGACATCGGCTTCGCCTTCATGTTCGCCCCGGGATTCAGTCCGGCCATGAAGCACGCCGGCCCGACTCGTCGAGAGATCGGCGTCCGGACCGCGTTCAACCTCCTCGGGCCGCTGACGAATCCGGCCGGCGCGCGGCGCCAGGTCATCGGTGTCGCCGACCCGGCGGCGGCGCCGCGGATCGCGGCCGTGCTCCAGGTCCTCGGTGCAGAGCGGGCGCTGGTCGTCGGCGGCGAGGGCCTCGATGAGCTGCCGCTCGACGGAACCGGCATCATCCACGACGTCACGCCGGGCGGGATCGAGCGCCGGACGGTCGATACGGTCGCTCTCGGCCTCACCAGGGCGTCGGCCGCCAGGCTCGCCGGTGGCTCGCCGGCGGACAACGCGAAAATCACCGAGTCGGTTCTCCGTGGCGAGCCGGGCGCCCGCCGCGACGTCGTCCTGCTCAATGCCGCGGCCGGTCTCGTCGCCGCGGGGCGTGTCCCGGACCTGGCCGAAGGCATCGACCTGGCGGCACTGACGATCGACGCCGGTCTCGCGACGGAGCTGCTCGAAGGACTCCGGGCGGAGCGTCGCACTGCCGAGGCCGGCCGGGAAGCGACCGAGGGAGCACCGGCATGACGGTCATCGACCGGCCGGAGACGACCGACCCGGCCCGCGGCAGCCGCAATGGCCGCGACGGCGAAGCCGGCGATGACGGCGCCAGCGCGAGCGGCCCGCGCCGGGCGCCGAAGCAAGACGTCGTCGCCGAGATTGCCGCCCGTCGCCGTGCCGACATCCGCGACGAGATGGCCCGGCTGACCATCGACGAGCACCTCGCGATCGCCTCGTCGACCCCGCCGCCGCGCCAGATCCTCGACCGCCTCGCCGCGCCCGGCCTGCACGTAATCGCCGAGATCAAGCGCAGCTCGCCGTCGGCCGGCGCCATCGCCGCCCGCGACGAGGACATCGTTGCCCGCGCGCGAGCGTATGAGGCCGGTGGCGCCGCGGCGATCTCCGTGCTCTGCGAGCCCCACTGGTTCGGTGGCTCCGTCGACGACCTGCGCGCCGTTCGGGCGGCGGTGAGCATCCCGGTCCTCGCCAAGGAATTCGTGGTCGAGCCGATCCAGCTGCCGCATCTCCGCGCGGCCGGCGCCGATCTCGTCCTGCTCCTCGCGGTCCTTCATCCCGCGAAGCGTCTGGCCAGGCTCGTCGATGCAGCCCTCGAGATCGGTCTCGAGCCGCTCGTGGAGGCGCACGACGAGCGCGAGCTGGAGCGAGCGCTCGCGACGAAGGCGCGCCTCATCGGACTGAACAACCGCGACCTGAAGACGCTCGACGTCGACATGGACCGCGCCGTACGGCTCCGGGAGCTCGTCCCGGACGACCGACTCGTCATCGCCGAGTCCGGCGCCCGCGACCCGGCGACCGTCGCCGGCTGGCGGGCCGTCGGGTTCGACGCCGCGCTCGTCGGGGAGGCCCTTGTCCGGGCCCCCGATCCCGCCGCCGCGGTCCGCAGGTTCGTCGCCGCGGGGCGGCCACCGGGCGATCTCGCCAACGTCGCGGCCACTCCCTTCGTGAAGATCTGCGGGATCACCGACGCGGAGGGTGTCCTCGCGGCGGTGCGCGCCGGGGCGGACGCGATCGGGCTCAACCTCGTGCCCGGGACACCGCGCGTCCTCTCCCTGCCCGAGGCGATCGAGCTGGCCCGCGTCGCCCGGGCGCTCGCCCCGTCAGGCGGCCGCGGGCCCCGGGTCGTGGCGATCACCGCCGACGTCGGCACGGACCGCATCGCCGAGATCGTCGCCGCCCTCGACCCGGACGCCGTCCAGCTCTCCGGCACCGAAACGCCGTCGGATGTCGCCGTCGTCAGCCGCGGCCGTGAGACGTGGAAGGTCATCCACCTGCCGGCGGCCGAGCCGCCGGACGGCCTGGCCGCCACGACCGCCGCTGCCCCGCTCGTCGCCCTCGGTCGCGAGCACCTGGCCGCAGGGGCAAGCCGGCTCCTCCTCGACACCGCCGGTGGTCCCCATCCAGGCGGGACGGGAACCCGTGCCGCGCCATCGCTCGCGGCCGCAGTCGCTCGCGAGTTGCCGGTCGTCCTCGCCGGTGGCCTGTCGCCGGCAAACGTCGCGTCGGCCATTCGTTCGACCCCGGCCGTCGGCGTCGATGTCGCCTCGGGTGTCGAACGGCCGCGAACCGCCGGAGCTCGACCGACGAAGGAGCCACTCGCCGTCGCCATCTTCGTCAAGCGCGCCCGAGGCGCGCGCATCGACCGCCCGAACCTCGCCGTCCGGCCGACACCGGTCGATCCCGGCCTGCTGATCGCGGACGACGCCGGCCGCTGGGGGGTCGACCGCGAGTTCGGTGGTCGCTACGTCCCGGAAACACTGATGGCGGCGCTCCGCCAGCTCGAGGACGCCTACTTCGCACTGCGCCATGATCCGCGGTTCTGGGCGGACCTCCGCGAGTTGCTCGCTCGCTACGCCGGCCGGCCGACCGCAAGCTACCGCGCTGACCGCCTCGCCTACGAGACCCTGGAGCGGGCGATCGCCCTGGAGGG
>Ga0209488_10000938_pt1 | contig 24642 bp, 31 predicted proteins | sample Rivendell_Oct201_8_FD_188349 | JGI IMG/M metagenome (GOLD analysis project Ga0209488, IMG submission 188349) | Vadose zone soil microbial communities from the Eel River Critical Zone Observatory, Northern California, USA -... | ecosystem: Environmental > Terrestrial > Soil > Vadose zone >...
GGCATATGCAAAGTTTTGTGGCAATTGATCAAGAATTGAGTGAGGAAATCGAGGGTGTCCGAACGGGGGGCCCGTCCGATGGGAGGGTTAGTGATAGTATATTACGGTACTATATCGCCATACGTTTCCGCTGCGGGGTTTGCCGCCCTGGGGACTCGCGACTCCAACGCAGGCCACATGTCGAGGTGCCGGCGGGCGTGAACAGCTTCTGAGATTGATCAAAAGCTAGTCCAACGACGTCTTGCAACGTAGCGTACAGCACTGGCAACTGCCCGGTATCAGGAACACCACTTCCCGACTCGATTCACACGTCATCGCGACAGTCCCTCACTCACGCGCCAGGAATCACTTTGTTATTTCATGCGGCTACACGGCAGCCGGAGACGGGACGCATGGGATACATCAGGAATGGCGAGGGTATCATGAAAAATTGCCGTAAAAGATGAGAGAAAAGAAAGAGAGGGTAGACAAGGGTAAAAAACAGAGAGGAAAAAAAGAGTTCTTTTTTGTCCGTCTTCGTTTCGTAAGTGTGCGTATGTGTGGTGGTGAACGAGTGGTGGGTGGTGACCGCAGATGTTGTTAGGAGGACAATGGGACAAGAGAAGCGGAGGGACGTGGTTTACAGATAATACGGTGACGCAGAGAGAAGAGAGAGAGAGAAGGGGAGGAGGGGTTGGGGGAGGAATAAAATAGGAAGAAAAAAAAAGAAAAAGATAGACGCAATATGATGACGTGACAGCGACAGCGACGAGACAGAGGTAGCCTCCCCCTCTCCTCTGCTCGCTCCTGCGCCGCGCACAGAAATAAAAGCCCGAAAAGTGATGTCCGCGGCACGCAACACACGCACGCATGCAAGTAGATAGCCAGCCAGCTCACGTGCGTTGCCGTAGCTGTACCGGTGTCAGCGGCCCATGCCCGTTTGGCGGGTAGTTTGGTGGTGTCGACGACGGCGTCAGATCGCCGTTCGGTCGGGCAAAGGCGCCCGAGTTTGGCCGAGAGGACGGCTGCAGCTGCGACGTTATGCGTTGTGTACTGGCCCATTCCGGCGCGTCGGGAGGCTGGTCGATGTTGCTGTTGTTGCTGAGGAGCAGCCTCGGTTGTGGCGTCTGGATCATCATGCTGGTGTGGGAGAATGGGGACGAGGTGGACCCAAGTGGTGGGTACGAGGCGGGTAAATGGGGTAGGCCGGGTTGCGGGGACTGTTGTCGCGATTGCGCTTGTGATTGGAACCCATTCCGGATAAAAGTTTCAGACTGGGTAGTGGGTAACGTGGGTCTGTCGCCTCGTGTTGATAGTGGTGGGTTTCTACCAGCGCGACGGTTATGAGTGATGCAATTACGTAGTCAATCAGGCAAGAGGGGCCCACCGTGAGTCCAATAGGTCTCCTGACCTGTTCAGATGCGCTAGGTTTGCGTTGTTAGAGTTGAAGGGTGAGGATCCGGAGACAGGAGACATCAAGGGTCCAGTGGCACGGCCGCCAGACTTCTGGCGCATGTATGCCTCACACTTCTTCATGAAGTCCTTACTGGGGAGGTCCATGATATGGACAAAATGCTCCTGATCATGCACGAGTGGTAAAAAATCCTCGGGAACGGTGAAGAACTCGTCCTGGTTCTCCAATAACTCCGTCACCACCCTGATAACGCCGAAGCTCGATTCGAACGCAGGATCCCGGCCGGCCGAGAAGAGAATGCTCGGACCTATGACGGTTGCGAGGTTTGAGAGGTCCATCTTGCTCCCAGTATCGTCGAGACTGTGTGCAAAAGACGCAACCCACTTGAGGAAGACAAGAAGGACCTCCAGTGTGTCTCGATGGCTCTTGGGCAATATGAGCGTCAGGGTATGGAGCAGCCGCTTGCGATCCTCGTCATTTTGCAGGCCTAAGGTCAGGAACAGGTCATTGATAGGCAGCCTGGAAAAGGGTATTCTTAATACGCACCAGATGATGCAATAAAGAGGCGATGTAGTTTAGTTGTCAAGAGGGGATCAGGAAGGTCACGGAAGAATTGCTTCAGTAAGGCCGCAATCTGCACTGGGTGTTCGGTACTCCAATCCACAGAAGAGGAATCCCGGTCGAGAGCGACGATAAGCTCCTTCCGTCGCCGGATGTTGCCTGTCTTCCTGAATATACCTTCAACCGACATGTCTTCGGCGCACGTGAGTGGGAAAATTTCGTGCATTCGTGCAACACAAACACATACCCATTTGTCGCATCGCGGAGATCACATCGTCGATAAAGCTCGGCACTCTCAATGGGGCCCTTGATGCGCCATGCATCGAGTCTGCACCCTCGCGCTCGACAAGCAGCTCCAACGGTACCCCAAAAAGACCTTCCGACCATTCACATCCCATCATCAGTCCGACGAGTCTCATTGAGCGATAGGATAACGCACCTTTCTTCTTGATGTTCTTCTTATCATTTCCCTTGAATAGCTTGCCCCAAAATCCCTGCTTTTTCACCTCGACCATTTCCAGGATTTCATCTAAATCCACCTGATCACGCAACGGCGAGCGGTACAATCCCACTACGGCCGCATGTCGCACGATCGCAAGCTCCAACGGCGTCAATTCAGCGATGTAGGGCGCCATGCTCTGGCGAGGTAGAGACCGACGCTGCTCCATCGCTTGTGCGGCCTCGGCGAGTTGCGGAATGTCGGCGAGTGTAATCCCTTCCAACGTTGGTACACTATCCATGGGATTACCTTCGGGAAGCGCGGTTCCAGGCGGTGTGGACGGTGCGGGTTCGTCGATTTCGGTGTTCTTGCGCAGGTAGTTGGGTCGTGATTCGGGGGGTGGAGTGGAGAGGGCTGGGTTTAGGGTCGGTCGCGGGGGCCGTACCTGCGGAGCTGGCTGCTGCGATTGTGGAGGCTGTTGTTGCTGCCCGAGTCCTTGAGGGGGCCTCGGCGGGCGCACAGGAGCGGTACTAGCACCTGGCACGTTCTGCTGGGTAATAGGACGCTGCCCTAGGGATGCAAGGCCGGGATCGACTTGCTGCATTTGCGCCTGTGGCTGCGTGCGCCCACTGCCCTGAGATGACGTAATGACATCACCCGGATGGGCGACCTTGCCACTGAAGCTTTCAATGATGGTTGACCGCTTTGGTAGGTGCGCCGTCGCGGAAAGCTTCCTATCGAGGTGACTCTTCATACGCATGATGTCTTGAGAATTTCGATATGGGTCATGCTCAACGTCACCGGGCAGTGGAGGTGCAGCTGCTGCAGAAGTGGGACAGAGCGGATTAGTGGCACCCATCGTGATGGTGTGAAACAAGCACATACTGGGCGTCAGTGGGATGACCTTCCGTTTCTTGAGGAGAAGGTACAGCCTCCGCAGGGCGACGTTCAGCAAAAACGCATACTGCTCGAGGCGTGACACCGCCTGAAAACCGGGTCGAGATCCGTGATGTGCATGATCCGTGCAATACATAGCTGTTGGTACAGCACCAAACGACTGCGTGTCCACAATGCTGTCAAGGTCATAAGCGAAGAAGTCCACGTTAGCGGGAGGTCGCCGCGCGGTCGTGATTCTTGGCGCTGAGCTTCCATCTTCAACTTTCTCTCTCTCTTTTGCTTTGTCTTCCACAGTGGAAGCAGCAGGCGGAGCTGCAACCTTTCCACATGACTTGCACTGTACGCAATGTGAATGCCAACGTTGGTATGTACCTAGCCGAACGCAATCTTCCTCGACAGTCAGGTTGCACTTGACGCACAAGTCGCTCGGAGGGTTTACGACTGGCACGGTGCTGAGCCCAGGGTCACGGGGAGTACCCAGGAACGGTGATTCGCCAGCATTTTCCGGAGCAAGACTCCTGAAGCCGTACATAACCCCATAGGTTCCGGCATTGCCTGAATTGGAACGCTGGGTTGAGATGACTTCGCCCTTTGCCCCTTTGATCATCCGGCGTGCTGACGGGCTACCGCCTTGGACTGCAAGTAAATGGAGTTTGTCGAGGAATGACTGCATTGCTTCGCGCACGCCGTGCTCGCGCTCAAGCTTGAGCGCGCCTGTGAGTGCTATGCGGATAAGGATCTTCAGGTAGTGAGCGAGACCGGTGACGAGTGCAAGCAGCTCTTGAGTCATTCCCATCCGCCGCGTGCCTGTCTCTTGAGTGTGGGACAGAAGGGTAAACAGATCGACAGTCTTGCGGCAGAGCATGCGGGCCTCCCTAACATGTGACATGCCTTTCGGTGACCGTGAGAAATGCGGCAGTGATGAAGGAAGGAAGGCTTGGGAACGTACCTTTGATGGTCAGCTGAGAAAAATGCCACTCGAGGTCATCAATTGTCGCGAAAAGGACTTCCACGTGAAGGATGAACTTCTCGGCCATCCGAATCGCTTCCAAGTATTGTCCGCTGCTCACGTGTCGCAGCATGTCCGATATGCACGCTGCACTTGACTCCTCGAAGGCAGAAAGCACCCTAGCACGAGTGTTTAAATTTCTCGAACAGGTCAAGTGATCAAAACTCCGCTGAGAAACTCACGTCCAAATGCGATAAACCTGCTGTTCCATCCGGATCTGCCTTTCCTTCAACGACGCATGTGTCTCACGCCCCTCTTCCTCCGCATAAGTAGGTTCACTCGTGTCAGGTGGTAAGTCGGTGGGAGTCGTCGATCGGCGGGAAACGACTTTGACGTTCCAGAACTTTAGATGAAAAGAAACAGATCATCAGAAAATGATATTGTGCGCCCGCGCCGCGGTTGCCACAGACCTTGTTGATCATGTAGCATTCTGGGTGCCAGCATTCGTCGCGCATGTTCCTATTGATCTCCACGAACTGCTTTAGAATCGCGGTACTGCAACCCGCACACTTTGTCGCAAAGCGCGTCGAATAATGGTAATGACAATATACGTCACTGTCATGCTCATAATATGAGTCTTGCGGTCCGAAAAGCGTTGGACAAATAGAGCACGTGAAGTGCTCGACGTGGAACTTTCTGTCTGCATGGGCGTGAGGCGGGTCTAGGTCAGCATCAAGCATGCATATAACGCACTACACGCCGTAATGTAACTCCCTCGTAATGCCATCCCACACTTGGCACAAATAAGGTTGAGTCGCCGGAAGTAATCCCTTTCGCACAGGGGTTGTTGCTTGCCATCAGAACCATCGACAGGGAAGAATTTGGAAGCTACAACATCCCCACAGTCCTGCGAAAAGTTAATGTAATGTTCACACCAATAACAAGGTAGCACTTACGATACACTTGAAGCACTGAAGGTGATAAACTGTACCGAGAGCCCGAACGAAAGCACCCTGCATAGGGAGTGCGCAAGCGGAACACGACCTAGAAAGGCGATGGCTACTTTGTTAGACAAACAACGGTGGGGATGGAGGGCGAGACCAAGGGGACAGAGCGTGTCATTGTGTACAAGAGGGAGAGGACTCACGAAACCAAGGTAGCACTACTAGCAGAGGTAACAGACTGGGGTGGACGGCTCTCCGTGGGACTCGAGGAAGTTGAACGCGAGGATGCAGATGCCCCGCTCAGACGCCTGGTAGATGTAAGTGTGTTCTCAGACGAGGAGGGTTGATTGTGGTCGCGGAAGCCGTTGCCCGGTGTATTCGAGCGACTGGCAGACAGGAAGGCCGGAGACGGGGACGTGAACACAGAAGAGTGGTTTAGGTCTTCACTACGGGAGGCTTTGGATGATGATGCATCGGGATAGGAGTTGTAATCACGTTCATTGGCAGATCCCAGGGTGGATGCGCGGGCTGGTAGGGAAGGCCGTTCTGGACCGCTCAAAATGGAGGGAGAAGGGAGAGAAGATGGTTCGTCGGCAGCAGGATAGAGTCGGTGAGGGGATTGACGGGGGGAGCCGAGTGATTTGGAGTGGGGGATGAACAAACCATTGGTGGACGAGGGGTAGTCCAGGGAGGGGATGGCGGGATGATCTTGGGAATAGCCCACCATGAATGATATGCGCTATGAGTGAGCCAGAGCGAATAGGGAATATTTAAAGGGCAATGATTGTTGCAGGAGGAGAGGAGAAGGGTGACGGACTCGTTGCTCTCTTTTGTCGTTCTGTTGTCGAGTCGAGGCGAGGCGGAATCCCGGTCGTTCGGTCTCGTTCGGTCGTTCGGACGGAGACGGACGGGCGCTCGCTCGGTCACTCGTTTTTTGTTTTAATAAAAAAACAACCGAGAAAAAAGCGTTACGTGTCACCCTGTCACCTCCCGTCACTACTCCGCATCCCACTCACAACCTCGATCAAAAGCTCCTCGATCCTCTTCTGTCGCTTCTCAATTGATTCGAGCCGTCTCGCCCACTCCAAATTTCCCAACGTCGATTCCTTTTCTTCTGTTTCCCCTGCAGTCTCCAGTTCCCATAACCCCTCCGATAGCTGACCCGGACTCCGCGCCAACCCGAGGTCGCCCTCTCGGCTCGATGGAAGCATCCTTTGCAGAGTTGTTCCAGAAGACAACCGCCGCCTACTCAGAGACCCGTAGCTCACTCCATCCCGTGTCCCAGCGATAGGCCGCGCATCCTCTGGTATCGCCTCGTCCACAATGACCGGATGGAATAGCTGTGCTAGCGGGCTTGGCTGAACTGTCGCATCCGGTGGCCGACTCAACGAAGTTGTGATGCGATGCCGCGCTTGTGGGCCCGGTGAGCCGTCTGGCCTGAACGATTGTGATGGCATTCGCGAGATTGTGCTACTCCCGACCGATTGAGCCCGCCTGACGGGATCGCCCCGTGTTTGCCCCAGAGAGACACCATGATCATGCGTATCCAATGCACTGTCGAGTTGCTCCTCGAGTTCGAATATCTAAGGACAGAGGCTTTTCTGATTTGGGTTCTGGCTATTGGGAAAGCGCACGCACTGCATCAATATCAGATACACCCCCGGGAAGGAAATTGTCCAGGAGAGCTGCGGTATATCCTTGTTGGTATACTCAACGCAATGGAAGAAGAGTAACACACTCCATCGCCTTATTTGTCTCGGTAGGTTTTCCAAAAGTTGTTCTGTCGTTGCTAAGAGCGTCTCCCCGACGCCTACAGTCCCTATCTTCTGGGCTTGACGTTCATACAATGCGATCGTAATTAATATCGGGAAGTTTGTTAATCTGTGGTGGCATATCAGTTCAGAAGTCCGGTCCTATCACTTTCAATGACAAGAACCTGATCATGAACACATTGACCTGACAATAAGCATGCGTATTAGACTCGCAGTCCATATGAATAGAAAATCAAACCTTATGGAACCAGCGCGGGGTTAGTACGTAACTCGCAGGCAGGAGGACCCATAGAGCGAAGAGATTGACAGGGGGTTGATATGAGAACAAAGAGTCTGCCTTGACACTATCACATGTGCAGTTTAAGACCACGTAATAGGGCGTGAATATTGTGAATGCCAAACTAACCCTTCAATTGTCGACACCGCAAGTCGAAACATCGCCTGCAAATAGATTGGAGACGGCGACACGGTACAAGACATGAAGACCCAACCTCAGCGGGAGCATCTTCAGATATTGTGGAGAATGTGTGCGAAAGGATCTGTAAAATGACGTCATCAGATAGGTTTCCTGAAGGCCATAGGTGGGTGTACCGAGACCAAGACTGCGACGACAAATAGTCGTTAGCTAGAGAAGACAGTACATTGCGTGACGGTGACATACCCGTGAGGAGTAACGTATTGCTCAGGCAGGCGTATGTAACCATCAGAACCGGGCCGAGCGTCTTGTCAAATGTGGCTGCAAACCAATAAGAAGGTGCATCACTTGTCTTGACGGTCTACTCACTGGATTTCTCAAAGCCTCCAGCGTCCAGACCGAACCATATATTGATCATCCACCACGAGATCTGACTATGACTGGGAGTAAATAGATGGACGGTAACCGTTGGGACGATGACCGGAATGACCTTAGTGAATACCTGTTATTGAGGATGTCTTTAGTGGGTGGTAGGGCTACAAAAAAACATATCCGAACCCAGCTCTCCCTTTGCTTAATCTGGAACGTGATCAGATTTGGTATGCCGCCACACAGTAACAGACAGCGCCAACTTACGTCCAGAGTGCATACAGGAAGCCCGCAAAGCAGAAAACGGCAATGAACATCAAGAACGCAAATTGAGAGATCATGGCTCGCAATGATAGCACCATCAAATTATTCTTCAGTGTCACAAAGGCCAACCTGAAGGACACCCCATCTGATCAACAAACCTCTGAACGCGCGCTTGCGCACGGAGCTTACCGAGGGAAGAGTAGGCACGCGATTAGCGCGAGGCTGTCGACACCCACAGCTTTGGCCCAAGCGCCATCTAATGATACTTAGCGGATGCAATGCCTCAATAGGGACCAGAACGAACTCGGGTGGTATACCCCGTAGACACGGAGAACCGCGTATGTACAAAATATTGGTACTAATAGTACGCCGTGAGAATGACACTTTGAATTGGGGATCGTACGCGACGTACTGAATGCCAAGTCAAAGCCATTCTAGACAGTCATCAGCGTTTCGTGACGCTGGAGTGTATTCCTCACGTACCCAGGTGCCTGTGAAGAAGACTAATGACACTTTCAATAAGTGATGCAAGGCCAGCGCATGGAAAACGTTACCTCTGATTCCGTGTTCCTGCATTGCTGCCACCTTATCTAGAGAGAAACCAAGCGAGTATATCATAAACGCAATTTCCCAAACGTTAAGGTGGTCCATAGTGTTCAGTTCGACGGCAACGACAAAGAGTACAAATAGTATTAAGAAGCTAGAGATCTCGACGTCATGAACCAATAAGAAAGCAAATGCTGAACTACATACTTGAGATACTCCAGAACGGAGCGTATTGCAGGCACTTTAAGACTATGGTGTTATCAGTGGCTCCGAGTGCGTACTCAGGAATGCAAAGTCAAACCGGTAATGATCGAGTAATGGTGCGGTATGTGGATTATAGAAGTGGATTGGTGTTCGTTTATACGTCTATGAAAGGTGGAAAGCACGAGAAGAGTCGTCGATGACGATGAACGACGTACATCAGAAATAATCGAGTGGCTACTATCGGCTTGATAGACACATTTACCACTGAGGGGACCACATTCATCGAGAGCCCGTGTTAGGGACAGCCAATTTACCTCCAAATAGCATTGATAACTTTCTGACAAGCTGTACTTTTGATGAATCGCTTGGCCTTACTTATGATCGCCATTTCAATCGCATTGCCAACTCTATCCTCTAGGTCTTCATTCTCTTCCCGAACAAGATTCAATGTCACCGGATCGGCTCCAGAGTAAACCGGCCAGCTGGTAACTGCGGCTGCGGCCAAGTCAAGGAGGTTGTCACCGTACTCACGTAGACACCGTATAGCTAAGATCTCGCAGAGATGCGCCCGGGTGTGGGAGAGGGAAGATGTCGTGAGGTTATCATCGCGGATAAAATGCACGCGGTTCAAAAGAAGGCAAAATACAATAGACTTGTTGCCCTGCTCCTGCAAATTGCGGTATTTCTCAGCCAAAGGGCGAACCAGCGTGTAGGTTAGGTCGGGCGCCGTTAGCTAAATCTAGCATTAGGTGCGTACGATCGGACTAGACGCCAAGAGGACGGACCGCTTCGTAAGTTAATGGGGTATCTAACGGCGTACTCACATTTCTTAAGATGGTCACATATATGCGTAACTGTACGCACCTATGAAGTGCTAAATGGCGTCATTGATTAGAATCAGGAAATGGGACGATGCGACTGCCTCACCGTGACATCCTTGGAAGTGATTATGCCTCAATGGAGCTGAGTTCGTGAGAAATGTGACAGACGTACCGTCCGGACCATATGGATGATTGGAAAGACGGGTGTAGATTCTATGTCCTCATTTAACAAGAGTGGTTGTATCTGTTGTGATATTTCGTGCATCGCTGGTGAGAGTTGATAAAAGAGTGTTTGTCAAATCGCAGTGAGTGGATGAGGCCCCATTGTGACGGGCCATGTGCGCGCGCTTAAAACTCCGCCAGCACGCGTCGCGTCTCACGCCCACCGCTCTAAGCATCCTTCTCACCTACGGTCCTACAGGCAGATGCAGGTACAGCCCGTCGTGCAACAGCCCCAACCAGTCAAGATCTACAATGCTGTCTACTCCTCGGTACAGGTGCGGCCACATTTTGCCTTTCTCGTGATATCGCGTCACGCGTATGTCCAGGTCTATGAATGTATGGTTCGAGGTATCGCGGTAATGCGCCGTCGCGCCGACTCCTACGTCAATGCCACTCAAATATTGAAGGTGGCTGGAGTTGATAAGGGTAGGAGGACTAAAATTCTCGAGAAGGAGATACTTCCTGGTAAGCACGAAATCGTGCAGGGCGGTTACGGAAAGTATCAAGGAACATGGTCCGTCAAACTTTTGGCGTAATATCGTTTACACGGGCGTGCGCCTGACGTGGGGTCCCGTCTACGTAAAGGATACCACTCGACAGAGGACGGGATATTGCTCTTCAATATGGTGTTGCCAGTCTCCTCGCCCCACTGTTTGATTTCATCCCAAACTCGGGCTCACTCGGTGCGCTTCCGACTACTATTCAGACAGGCGGTGGTAAGTCACCTGCTCCTTCTCTCAAGCCCCGATGGTTTAGGTTTATCAGGGAACTATTTGCCCTCTTCTCTTCCCTCTGCGCCGATTATGCCAGGATCTGCCCTACGTCTTCTCAATCAAGGGCGCGCGCAAGGTCTGTTTACGCCTTCAACGTCGCAGCACCAAGGGCTCGTCTATCCCCCACCTCCGGGTGTCATTTACGCCGGCTCTCCAACTCCCATCGTCCCGGGCGTGTCTCCTACACCACCGCCAATACAGCCGCTCAAACGGACGAGATCCGAGATGGAGGCGGGTTCTTCCGGGATCCCCGACACAATTCAATCCCTTATAACTGCCCAAGGTTCCGTATACGAATTGACATGGTCTACGATTTCCCTGCCTGACATTTTCACAGCAGATCTCGCCCGGCCATCGTCAGCGGCAGCAGCCCCACAGACCGGCGCGGATGACAACCCGTCCCCTTCCAAACGCGCTCGTACTGAGCCACTTCTCGCTGGAGAGACGCGCTCTACCTCCAATCATACACAGTCCCAACCACCAATTTCCCATCAGCCCGCCTCCCACCCCGGATCTCGTGGCGAGACGGCTACTCCTCAGCTAATCAACGGGGCCGTTCACTCTGATGATGGGCTTATCACCGCGACAAATGGCGCGTACCCAAACGGCACGACTGACGCGGACGACCACAAGACACGTTTCGCGTCGAAGCCTGTCATACCTCGGAATATGGACCCTACGGCGCCATTAAAAGACCATCGACGCGTTGCTATCATCACTGCCATTCTCCAACGCGATGACCCAAGTCCAGTCCTTGACCTGATCCGTGACATTCCACTTGAAAATGGAGCTGCTGGCCCTAACGCGGATTACATTCTTGACGAGCTTGGCCATACAGCGTTGCACATATCAGCATCACTGGGTCGACTTAGGGTTGTGGAGGCGCTGATCGCAGGAGGTTCCGATGTCCACCGGGGAAATTATAACGGCGAGACCCCGCTAATCCGTGCCTGTCTGCTACCAAACAACTTTGACCAGCAGTCATTCGGACCACTAGTTTCCTTACTTCACCCATCAATTCGGACTCTCGACACAGCATGCAAGTCCGTGTTGCACCACGTCGTTGCGCTCGCAGGCGTGCGCAACCGTGCCATCATCGCATCTTATTACCTGGAGCAGATCTTTCTGTGGATCGCACAACATCAGGACGGTGACTTCCGCTCAGTGGTGGATTTACAAGACGAACACGGAGATACGGCCTTGAATATTGCAGCCCGCGTAGGAAATCGTGGTCTCGTAAGGTCTTTCCTGGATGTAGGCGCCAATCGCATACTCCCTAACAAACTCGGGTTACGCCCAGGCGACTTTGGAGTTGAGAACGAGGTAAATCTACAGTAGCTGGTGTCGGAGCTCAACTAATACATTGCTCATGAGCAGGAGCTCGGCGGCGGCCCCCGTGTCGAGGATCTCATCGCGTCTTTACGGACCGGCCCTTCAGCGCCAGTACAAAAAAGCCAAGATGTAATAGCAGGTGATATCTTCTACCCCCAACCACGACCGCACCGCTCACTCTGTTCGCCCTAGACATGACCGCTATGATCCAAAGCCTTAGCGCGGACTTTGCCGCGGAGATCAAAACAAAACAGGATAACCTAGACGTGACACAGGCGCACCTGCGCGCGGCGACGCGCGAGCTCTCCGAGCAGCGCAAGCAGATCCAGGTGTGGCAGACGCGGTGCAGCGAGCTCGACCAGGTGATGCAGCGCATCCGGAACGTCGAGCACGCGCTCGTAGACGAAGAAAAGTTCGACTGGACGGGCCGCATGGACCCCGACGGGCGGGATGGGGTGGAGAGCGCGGGCCCCGCCTTCCGCCGGCGCGGGCAGAACTCGACCATGGCGGGGCTCGGTGGCCTCGTCGACGTCTCGTTCAACTTTGACGCGGAGCCGACGCTACCCGCGGTCGACTCGGTCAACAGCTTGGTTCGGCTCAGGCGGATGAAGATCTGGCACGTGCGCATGGAGGCGCTCGTTCGTCAGAGGTTGGAGAGCCTGCGCGGTGCCAGCGCCGAGCGCGAATTCCAGTGTAAGAAGATCGTCGCCCTGTGTACGGGCGTACCCATAGACAGAGTCGAAGAGGTACCTGAACTTTATGTAGTGCGTTGCGTAGCTGACGATTTTGGTTTAGATGCTTGATGATTTGGTCGTCGCTGTAGAGAGTGAAACACAAGTCGTTGATATTGGGCGCGTATCAGGTTTTATGCAAAAGGTAATGTCACTTAAGCTTGGCTTAAGCTCGTTCTTGGCAGATTCCCCTGATTGACAATTGTGTAATCTGCAGGTTCGTGATGGTGTAATCTAGTTGGGGGCTGTTTGGGGATTGCTTTTACCTTGGAATGGAACATGACATGGTGATATTCCCCGTCAGGACACTGTATTTCATAGCCCGGTGCATCTGTTGTCGTTCATTTTTTTAAGTCTTAACATGCTATGTGTCATCGCAACGGGCCGTCGTCAGAGTCAGAGTCAATCACATTCCACTCTCACAAGCGAACAGCTGGAAGTTCCTATTGTACGTGCCCGAAACTAGGAGCTTCGAGTCTGTGGAAAGATCAACCGACATGACCTTGCTTCCATCGGTTTGCAAGGTCGCCAGCAGCTGCCAATCGTCTGCACTCCAGATCTTGACAAAACCATCATAACCCGCGCTAGCAAAGTACAACCCTGGGCGATAACGCCACTCCTGCGCGAGCGCCTCCTGCTTTTGCTCGGCCGTCATTGGGAGAGAGGGAGCCGAGCCATCCTTGTTGCCCTCGTCACCGTTCGACTCATCGGGCTCTTCGACGGGGCCATTTGCTTGTGTGGGACCACTGGTTTGGCGCTGCAGGATGTGCGCTGGAATGGTCCCGTCGGAACGGAAGAAGCGCACGTCTGATACATTGTTGAGATGCGCAGGGATGGTATACAGCGCCTTTAGTGAGCGCATGTCCCATATCCGGATGGTGTCGTCTGACGCGCCGGTTGCGATTTGGTACCTGTAAGTCGGGCCTCAACACAAAGTTTGAGGACAGGACAGCAAGAAGCACCTACCCGTTAGGAGAGAACGCCATGGTCAGTATGCTTTCGACGTGACCGTCAAGAACCATCGCCGTTCGACCAGTTCGCAAGTCCCAAACACGACCAATGGCGTCGAGACCACTGCAAACGATCCATCAATAAAGATTCACGAAGGGGAAGACGAGCGTACGCAGATGCCGCGAGAGCGCCGTCGTCTTGGAACTCAACCGCGTATACTTCTCGAGAATGGCCTTCTTGAAGCAAAAGTTCCTTGGACGTAGTTACGTCCCAGAGCCTCCATGTCGTATCGAAGCTAGCACTAGCAATGTAGTTGCCGGAGGGGTGGAAAGCTACCCTGCAAATACGGTCCTGGTGACCCTTCAAGACAGATATTGGGGTTTCACTATGCGATGTGAAGGTGGTGAACAAGCAAAGCGATGAGAAACCTGGAAATGAGCATACCTGTTGAGCGACCACAAATTAATACACGCATCTCCAGCTCCACTGACTAGGTTAACTGAATCGGCACTCTGGGTCAGAGTGGCTTGCGGGTGCCAGGCAACACCGCCGACTCGATCGCTATGTCCTAGCATGTAGGATGAGGGATGAAGTGGGAAAATATGGTGAGGCTCACCTCTAAGAGTACGGATGGGTGTACAGGCGGGAACGTTCCATAACTTGACGGAGCTAGACCAGCTACCTGTGGCCAGGATTTCGCCATTTGGCGCGAACCGCACCATAGAGATTGGACGCTCATCCCCGATTTGTGAGCCAAGGTTTGAAAATGTCTGAACGAGGATCCGGTGAACAAGCGTAAAGAAGGTGACAGACTTGACGGACCTTCACGTCAGCAAAGACGCGTTTTCGAATGTCAATAATCCTGCCTAGAGGGAGCCTGCTGTCTAATTTCTGTTGGGCGACGCGTTTTTGGGCTCTATAAGTCAAACAAGAAGAGAATGTGGTAAGCACCTTGGTAGCGGCCTAAGCAGTAGGAGGGAAGCCCAACCTGGGGAGAGAGAACTCTGCGATGCGCCTGCGCGCTTCGAGGAGTTCCAATGAACCTGGAGAGTAGAATTCCTCCGCCTGTGAGAGAATATGAATATCGCGATCAGGTTGTCAAAGACATGCCCTGCCACAAGCTCGCACCTCATCTTCACTTTCAGACTCGGACTTGGCGTCCACGTCCATGACATCCTCTCCTCGTGCAGCGTTAATTTGGGAAAGCACATAGATCAAACGATCGCGCCTGTCTGCAGCCTATGGTAGTATCATACATACAGCGTCTAGTCATGGGAGATTATCGAACGTACCCGCTCTCCAAAGAGCGTGATCGGTTCACCAATCTCCCTCAAACGTGTCTTTACGCGGTTATCATCTGTTGGGACGGCCATAGTCCTGGCCTTCTTTTTCCTTTCTAGTTCATCGAGAATGACTTTGTTCTCGATACGGGCACGTTCCGAACCGAGGTAATTTCCATCGTCTACGAGGTTGTCAAAAGTGACCTCAGGCATCGTTGGGAGTGAAGAAGGGGGGATGATATGATATTACATAATCTGAACTGAGACTCGTGCGAAGCTGCGACGAGACCTGCTCTGACCGTTTCTCCTTCCCTCCCTCGTATTTGTCTTGTAACACCACCATCATTCTCTTCCTTCCCTCTCACCACTACTAAATATGGCAGTTTTGTCATTGCCGCTCTCTTTTAACAACTCCTTCTGGACTCAGGACTACAGGAAAGGTCTTGAAGTCCTATATGCAAAGCTCGAGCAGGTGCGTGCACTTGTACACGTGTAACGTTGCTGTGAATATTCAACTAGCCAAACCCCTCAGAGCGCATCAGAGAACGACGAAATTATTGCTTTCATTCGGGTAAGAACCAAGATCATCCTCAAAACCCAGTTAATTAACTACTCCTTCTGCAGGCCCGAGCGCAGGCAGAAGAAAGCATTGGCAATGCTCTTGCAACCACTGTGACTGCCACAGTCTCAGGTGAGTTATCTGACACTGTCGTGCGTGGTTGTAGGTCGTGTCTTAACCCTTGCCTTAGACACTGGCTTCAAGGCAGACGATGGTGCAACATTACTGATGGCCTTCCGCGGGATACAGGCCGAGACTACCAAACAAGGTGGCGTTCACAAATCCATCGCACGCGAGCTCCATCACCTCGTTGCGGACCCCTTCGAGTCATGGTCCAAAGGTTATCATGTGCGTCTCAGCTTATCGTCCTTCACCCTGTTCTTCAATTCACGGCCTTCCATAGGAGAGGCTTCAGGCCAGTAAGGCTACCGTCGTTGATGGTCATATCAAGAACTACGAACTAGCTCAAGGCGAGGTACGCGCGTTTACTCATTCATCCTACCGACATTCCGTTCAAGTTCCCTCGTGCAGGTCGTCAAGCTCAAGAACACGTATCTTTCGAACGTTCGTAAGGCAGACGAGGCTGAAGATGAGTAAGTACAGGTACTTCCTGCGTATACTTTGTCAATATATTCATTACATTATAGTGCAAAGTTTGCACCAAGCGAGCTGAGTGATAAGTACACCACTTCGCCTCGCCTGTCCCCTCGCGACAAGCCAGTTAGATCTGCTACCCTCTCGGAACGTCTTTCTCAGAGATTCAAGGACATCCAGAAGAAGGCAGTCAATCTAACCGATGGTGCGCCCAGTGACGAGAAACCGCAGCTTCTCTTTAGCGATGAGAAAGACAGCCCCAAGGTTGACAAAGGGAAGGGAAAAGCGGAGCCCCAAGATCCCGTTGTTAGTGACTCACCTCCTCCCTTGTCTCCCCAGAATCCTCCAGAGCCCCTAGCCATTGAGACCTCGGCTTCACCGTCGCCCCCAGAGCCACCCCAGCCCATCCTCCTAGGAGGTCTCTCACTTCCACCATCTGCCGTCTCAGACCTCCTCACTCGTGCATCCTCCGAGTTGAAGCTACAAGCCGTACGTGTCCCCCTGGTTGGAGAATATCAATGTTTTACTGGTGAAGAGTTTGTCTACTGGCTCGTTGAGAACGTTCAAGGGTTCAGCGGGAACTATGACCGTGCTGAGCAAGCCGCACGGGAGCTCACCGAGCGTGAAGGCCTCCTACGGCGCATCGGGGACCTCGGGAATGCCTTTGAAACTACAAACGATGTCTACTACCAGTACAGGCCGAAGGCGTTTGGGCTCGGCAAACCCAAAGAAGCCCTGCAGTCCCCTGCGAGGCTCGCTCCAGTTGCGGAGAATATCCTCAAACGCTCTAATACCTTCTTCAATGTTGTCTCGAAGGCGCTCACCACCAACGCAAGCACCGAACCCCTTCACGTGCGTGCGCGACTTGAAGCCGAAGCAGCCGATCGCGAGTACCGTATTGCTGTGCGTAAGCTTGACAGGCAACGCCTTGGCCTCGAGGAACGAATCGAAGATACGCTGAGGGTACTTCAGCGATGGGAGGTTGAGCGTCTGCAAGCCGTCAAAACGGTCTTGCTGCAATTCCACGGGACGCTCTCGAATCTCCCCCGCGCTCTCGAGGCACCCCTTGAGCGTTCAGCGTCCCACATTGCCGCGTATCTGCCAGATTCCGACTTGTCTGCGGTCATTGAACGTTACCGAACCGGGCCATTCCGTCCTCAACCACAGGTGTATGAAAGCGTCGCGCATGACGAATCGGACGTTCTGTTTGGCATTGACCTGAGAAAATGGTCTGAGGGCGGATGGAACCCTCTGCACAGTGAAACTCAGGACAAGCCACTGGTTCCTCCGGTTTTGACTGTACTTTTGGATGGTTTAACCCGAGGGTACCCTCAACTGTCGAATGATACTGGTGAGTCCGTCTACCCACTATCATAGCTTGTTTTCACCGTGTACCTAGAGAGACGCAAGGCTTGGATTTACGAAGTTCCTCTCACCGCCGTCCACCATCTCCGCGAAAGCCTCAATGCCGTTCCTCCCGAGCAACCCATACCTGATGACATCATTGCCAAGTATGACCCTCCTGTACTGGCGAGTGCAGTGAAACTATGGTTGCTTGAACTGGACCCTCCGATTGCTTGCTGGGAAGGTTGGGAAGATCTGCGTCGCTTATATCCCAACGGTTCGTGGAGTTGCTTGTTATGTTGTAGTCCATTCCGTTGACAACAATTCTAGTCGGTTCTACTGCCAAGGGAGAGAAGGAACCCGTAGATGAGCAAGAACATTTGGAGGCCCTCAAGACGGCGTTACTTCGCCTTCCAAAAGTTCATCTATATGTCCTTGACGCAATTTTGAGCCATCTCAGGACGTTAGTCGTTTATCTCTATCTCTTATCTTTTGTGTCATCTTGACTGTCTATGCAGGCTCATTGATGGCACCGAGGTAGAGGAGACTGATGAAGTTTATGTGACGAAGCTTGCTCTGTCCATTGGCCGAAGTGAGTTCCCGTTGTTTCTCATTTATGTCAGGCTGAGGGTTGTTCTAGCTATTCTCCGCCCGAAGTTCGAGACTGGGGTCTCAGTCCAAGACCGCCACCCATCAATGTTCTTCGTAGACCTCGTCAAGCATTACACAGACGTCCTCCCTCCTACGATCGCGAAAAAGAAAACTGACACGGAACGCAAACAGCCCCTCCGCAAACGGACTGCTCCCATTGATATGCGCATGAGCAGGTCGAGGCTCTCCGCTGGAACCGATGCCAGAGACTGGCTTGCCAGCCAAAGAGCGCAGGGAAATGTTCCTCCACCCGTTCCACCCGTTTCAGCCCACGTGACCTCGCCTGTTGCACCACCTCCCCCACCGCCTGTCCCGCAACCTGCTCCACCTGTGCTTCCAACTCTAGTCGCACAGCTCCCCCAAGTTCCACCTCCGCCTCCGCTTCCGGTGGTGAAGCCCCCACCTGTGCCCGAGCCGCCGCAGTTGGTTGCCCCCGTACCGGTCCACGCCACCCCGGCTGCAGACCCGGATATTCCAGCCCGGCCTACTTTTAAATCTCCTCCTCCTGAAGAAGACGAGCTGCCCCCTAGGCCAGCCTTCAGCTCCCCGCCACCAGAGTCCGATCCTGAATCGCCGGTGCCTGTCCCTGCTTTGGCATCTGTCAAGGTCTCACCGCCAACACCCACACCTAAACGTCGTAACAGCGGCTCGCCTCGCTCGGGCCCTGGGCGCACCGCCAGCCCTCGTGTGCGCTCACCGTCAAACTCTTCCTCGCCACTTGCTGCCTCCGCTCGCAGCGCTTCGCCCGCCATACCTCAGAACGAAGAGGTATCCCCGAATCCAAACCGAGCATCGCTCTCGCGCACCACCTCGTCCGAGACGTCCCGCATACGCCCACCGCGCGGTGGGCGCCCACCCCGAGGCGGGGGTGGAGGTAACGTGGGCTCGATCGTGTCCAACCTGAACCGCAATTCGATCTCGTCCGATCCTCGGACGTCGCCGCCTCCCTCGGCAGGACTGCAGCGCGGGGGTCGTACGCGTCCGACTTCCGGTGTGGTCGATGAAAGACGGCGGAGTCTGACGGGGCTGGCGAGGAGGACGATGGATAGCGACGCGGAGGAAGGCGTGGTCGGTTGAAGAAATTCTCTTTCGTAAGACATCTCATCTAAGAATAATTGATATTGATTTGTTTCGGTGGTTTCTTAAATATGTGCTATAGGACAGGAACATTTCATTCATCTATGCACCGTCCTCTTGATATAAGTATAAATGTTAACCTTCTATCCTGTTCCACCTTGCAGTTCGCTAGCCGGTTAGCTACTGTGCTTAAGTGTCTATGTCTTCCTGTTAATCGATTTCCCACGACGCGAGCACAGACATTAGGCATGGCGTGACATGGGGACGTGAAGTATGATTTGATTTGAGGACCAAGCCGGTATGGCTGATGGTGAGCACGGCTCAGTGAAGCACCAGCACCGCTGCCATGGCATGGGCTGAGCCCTTACCATGTGTATCGTCCCTCCTCGCACAAACCCCGTTCCTAGTGTTCGACGCAATCATGTCACTTGTTTCCGCGCGAGGCAATCAGTCAGTGTCCAGTCCTTTCCTTCCAGACGGAGCCTCTCGACCATCTTTGCAACTGATATTTCTCTTTCAGTTATCGCCGTCTGGCATGCCCTCGCTCGCGTGTTGCTGCTTGCTCCTCCCCTTCGTGTCTCTTTACCTGAAAATCATCACTGCTGTCTTCGCTCAGTATTTGCTAGTGGTTCGTTCGTTGTCGGCGCCAGCGGTGGCGGTGGCGGTAGTGGCGACCCCTCGTCGGCACCACGATGGTGCGCTCCTGATTACCTGTCATGTCGCCTCCGGCATGGCAATACCGAAATGGTGCCAGCTTGTCCAAGTTCTTGTACGGGGCAGTTGCAGCTGCGCTGTGCTTGAGGACTAACCACTGTTGCATCGTGAGGTGGGCACCGTCCTTGGCCGTGGAACTTGAAATCACGGAGAAAGGGGTATTTAGCCAACGCCAACAGTGATTCTCTCAAATCAATCACGTCTTTAACTTGCCCACTGGCTCGGGGACATTCCGAGCACATTTCGTCCTCACATCACCGTGCGTGGGCCTGCTCCCTTACAAATTTTTGGATCGTCTCTCGTAGTTTACAGCGTCTCAGAATTGTATTTAAAGCTTTATCTCTCCTCTGAGAAATGGTAGATCCCACACCGTTCGCGTCTCTGTTCTCGTGTGACTTGGCTATGTCGGGTGGGGTACGGTCTCCCGCTCATCAGCTCCGCGCCGTGGGTCCGCCTGCTCAGAGGGTGACCGGGTTCGCCGCGACTCGAGGACCAGTGGTCGAGGTCAACCTCGTCATTCGATTGTCTGTTTCGAAATTCGATCCCTGATCTTATATAGAATGATTGGCGCAGCACTAGTAAATAGGAATCAATCCGACATGCCCAGCCAACGATTCAAAAGGGGGGATGCGTGACCTACAAGTCCCTGACCTTGACTTTGACTATGTCAAGGGTCTGGTACAGTACAGGGAGATCTGATGGTTCCTGGTTTTGTTCAGCTCGGTGAAGGCGTCCTATACTGGTCAAAGGACGCGGCGCGTATAAACCAGTTGCGTCTTCAAAATTGTCCACCTCCAGGTGTCACTGGCGCCATCACAGCAGCAATCAGGCTGCATACCTATTTCAGCTAAATTGGAGGTAGAGGTCGGAAATGGAAACGCGGCGTGGTACAAAACTTCCTAATTTGTGCCACAGAGTTACATTCCCGTCCTTGACTCTAACTTGACCCCGGACGTGATGCTCACTGTCACTGCCACCACCGTACTGAGGCACACAGTTACCTGTGTCCCTCGCAGTGTGGCACTGAATCTCAAGCACTGCCATTATTCCACAAGTGTGTTGCCATTGTAAGTCCTAATAACCACCCCACACGAGGCGACCTGACGTTACTAGAGATCGAGTTGCAACCAATGCCACGACCGCTACAGCAGCAAAGCCACTGCGTCGAGTACGCAAAGACCCAGATGAACGTCAGTGGCATGCCACCGTAATCCACGGCCGCGGCGTCCTGGAAGCCTACCGACACCCACGAACGCACGGGATCCCCGTGGCGTGCATACAATTCCGCGCGCACCAACCAGAACCTATCCAGCTCGCGGCACACTTTGCCTCTCACGCGGCGGCCTCACTCGGGATTCCCCTCTCAGGCGTCATTTCATTACCGACGCGACGCACGCTGTGGACCGTGCCGCGTGGACCATTCGCGCATAAAAAGTCGCAGGAGAATTTTGAGCGGCGCGTGCACGCGCGCGGGATCAAGGCGTTTGACGCGGATGCGGAAGTGGTGGATCGGTGGGTGCGCTATCTTGAGGCGCACGCGCTGCCCGGCGTTGGCATGCGCGTCGTGCGATGGCACAGGCTGCCCATCGGCATCGGCCGCTCACATTTGCAATCCGTCGTGGGTCGGATGCGCCTTGGAAGGCTAACGAACAAACAGAAAGTGAAGGAACTAGGTGAAAAAATTGTGGAGGTGGAGAGTACAGCTGCAGCGGCAGCAACAAAACAGGCTACGACCTCTCCCTAGCTAGAACGACCGTATGTCTTAACATTTCGGCATTCTGGTGTGCTGTAGCTTTGGAAATCCTCTTTATTAATACCCTCCCACTCCCCCTCGCTTGCACTCCCGTTGTCCACCCTCACCTTATAGATTACTTGAACGGACAGACAGACGCGTGCTACAGTATCCGTTGCCACTCTGTCTAGCACACGAATTACCGATGACCTCCTACGATCGTGGCGTTTTCACGACGTCGTCTCGCGTGTGCCGAAACGTTATGAGACGGTACGATACTGATTTACAGGTAGCCCTCTGGTAAATGTGAAAAAAGGCTGTGATTGCAGCTTCATAATATCGTATGATCATGAACTGCTCCTCACTCAGGCTGGCAGCAGCCACATCAACTCGGAGTTGGGTATTAACACTAACACAAATGATATCTTGCTCATCCGTTCCACTCCGTGGGCTGCATGGCTCAAAGTCAAGGGTCAAAATCTCCGGCGTCCAAGTCGTGAGAACGAGACTGGCGCGGGGAAGGGATCGCTCAACAAGCCCCGCGAGCTTACTAATATAATCGGTCTGGCGCCCAGAGAGATTGGACCCCCAGATGACGGTGTGGTGTTCTTCAAAGGCAGCCTTGCCACTTGTGCGTTTCGTGTTTGGTGCACCTGCACGCGCAGAAGGATCTTGGTCCCTGGCACAGCTCAAACAAGGATCAACCTAACTTGCCCCGGCGAAGAAAATTGTTGCGCAACTCACTCGGAGCTTGAGGGCGTCACGCAGGCCCTTCACCTCAAGACGCTCATTGCGCGCGTCAACTTTTAAGGCGTTCAACGGTGCTCCGCGATGTCAACCAAGGCTGTTTTGTCACGTACGCCTTCTGAGACTTGAGATTTGCAACAGAGTCTCTAGAGTATGGAATTCTCATGGTTGAGTGGGTCAATCGCCTCCTGGGAATGGTCGTTTCCGTCTCTCAGAACAATGGAACGAATCAAATCGTGGGTATGCCGTCGTCCAAGTCGGCCATGACTGGTGTTATAGAGGCCAGCGAAGGAAAATGCGAGGGCACGCTACTGGTAGCGAAGACGTCACGGCATGTGGGGTACTCGTCAGGGAAGGGTGCGGAAAGGCGAGAATGTGTGGCCTGATGCAGGAATGGTAACTGATGGTTCCTGTCAAGGTGGATAGTTATACCTTTGAGTGACACGACATACCACAAGGAGGAGCGCAGTGGCTAGTTGTATGAGGGGGTGATACGTAGTTGGGCGGAAGACGCGTTGTGGAAGATTCGATCGAACGTGGCCTTGACCCGTTGGGGCGTGTTGTGGCATTTTACCACAAAAAGGCCCAATTGACGAGTCAAGGGAGGGTAAGAAAGACCAAAGAACGGAAGGGAGTATTGATACCCTTGCTGTTCAGCGTCTCCCACGAGTTAGCGATTGGATGCATTCAACCTCACTCTCTCTTTCTATACCATCGATACACCACCGCCTCCCCTCAAGGCCCTCATCCTCGGCCTCGATTCGCTCCAACCTTTCCTTTCGCGCCCACAGTCCCTCTTTATCACTCGATGACCCAGGTTCATAAATCCTTTTTTATTTCGACAGCTCACACATTCCTTGTACTGACGCCCCACATCCTAAAATAGTCTCCATTCGCCATCATATGTCCGCATTGAAGCACACTATTCGCCACCAACAAGCTCAGTTGCAACACCTAGAGAATTTCCTCCAACGCGCACCTCGTCTCTCCATCTCCATGTCTATCAACAGTTCCAACTCACCGCCTCCGTCACCTCTCCCCGACCCTCCTCCGTCCGATGAGCGCCCGACGACTCCAAACGGCAAGATTAAACGACGCTCCAGCTTTGATGTCCTCCACAGCCTTGCTGGTCCAGACTCGAATATTCCCTTACCGCGGCGTGATCCTGGCTCGCTCAACCAAGATGGCATCCGCGAGGGTGTCCCGATGGATTTTGGTGCTGGTCCATCCACACCATCCTACAAGCGTCAATCCAGTCCAACTCGGACCCTCAGTCGTGCGTGCCGATCCTTTTGCGTGTTTTTTCTCGCCTTGGTCACTGATATTTCCGTGATCCCGCCCTTCTAGGCATACCCGTATCCTCCGTAGGTACGTGAATCCCGTACTCGAGCGCCTGTTGTGACGGCATGACATCTGTTCAACAGGAAATGCCCGTGCCCTCGCTGACGACGGTGTTCACACGACCACTCAACGCTACCCCCAAGCGCTCACAGTATCCAGTGCCACCGAGACATCGCATTCCAACGCACTCCAACCGCCATCCCCAAACGTCGAGGGTAATCGTCGACTGTCACTGACACCTGGTGGCACAACCAAGGTCCTTGCAGATCTGCAGACGGGCGTGATCAACGCCCGAAATGCTCTCGAGAACACCAAGGCACAGCTACGTGTGTCACAACGGAGTGTCGCGCAGCTCACACGCCAGACTGAAGATCTGAAGGAGGTCAGGGAACGACTACGCCTCGAGAATGAGGGGTTGAACAACGTGGTCGCCCGAAAGGAGAGATTGCTTCAAGAGGTGCGTTCCCTACTTTCGCATACGAAGACTTTTTTTTACACGTTTCTCCTTGACGCCATCCTCTGGCATTTTCAGGTATTGGACCGCGCACGGAAAGCGGAGGCTGAGGCAGTTGCGCTCAAAGCTCAATTGAAGGCCGAGACCACTAGCTCAAAGAAATCGCTTCGTGAGATGGAGACCGCACTGACCGAATCGACCGCGTTGTCTTCCAAGAGTGAGCGCGAATACATCGCGTTGCGGGACTCGCTCAAGGGGATGAAGAGCACGTGGCGTGCGGATGTCGAAAGCCTGCGCGAAGACATGCGCAAGCGCGAGGAGAAATGGCGGAGCGAGGCAGATACCGCCGGGAAGAAGTACACAAAGCTGGTGGAGGAGAGCAAGGCGCGCAGGACCGACGTGCAGAACGTGGAGAAGTTGCGGGAGGAGGATGCACGGATACGGTGCGAAGTGGAAGAGGAATTCCGCGAGCAGATCCGCGCGCTGAAAGAACAGGTTCAGAGTTCGTCCGCGGCGAGCCAGAAGGCTGAGAAGACCGCAGAGTACGTGGTTGCCTCGTGTCTTTT
>Ga0209488_10000940_pt1 | contig 24616 bp, 18 predicted proteins | sample Rivendell_Oct201_8_FD_188349 | JGI IMG/M metagenome (GOLD analysis project Ga0209488, IMG submission 188349) | Vadose zone soil microbial communities from the Eel River Critical Zone Observatory, Northern California, USA -... | ecosystem: Environmental > Terrestrial > Soil > Vadose zone >...
GTGTAAGAAATCATGCTCTGCATGGTCTCCTACCCTCGCCGCACGAAAAGCGGACATCTCACGTGCTATCTCAACCGGACATATCATGTGCTAACGACAGTGCAGATTTCTTCACATTGACAGTCGGGCCGGCGAAGTTTACAGTGCGCGTCTGCGGCAATTCGCGCATATTTGTGAAGCTGCCGAGCTTCGTCTTCCGGACAGCGAACTTTCCCCCAAAGTTTGATCTCCGTATTTTCCAGGGCCCCGACACGATCTAACTTTGGAGGTTTCTCGTGAATTCCAACCGTACGATTGCGGGTATTGGCCGGTCTTTTCGCAGTGATTCCACGGCAGCACACGGCTTTGCGGAGCTTCTGGGCAGAAGTACCTTTCTGTTGATGAGCGCGGCCCTCCTGGTAATGCTGGTTGTGGTCATGCCGAGCAGGACACAGGCGCAGGCGCAAAACATAATCAGCACGATTGCGGGCGGTGGGCCGACGCCGACGGATCCGCTGCAGGCGGATATCCCAGGGCCAACTGGAATCATTAAGAACGGCGCAGGAGACCTCCTTATTGCTCCGCCATTTTCGTCCTACATCTACAAGTTGAGCGCGGGTGGCACGTTCAGCGTCTACTCCGGAAAGGGCTACGGAGGATACACTGGGGATGGTCCGGTCGGCGACGCACAGTTAGGATATCCGGCGGCATTCGCGTACGACAGCAAAGGAAATCTTTACATTGCTGACTTCGGCACTTCGCGGATTCGAAAAGTGGACGCCACGACCGGCATCATTTCCACGGTGGCCGGGCAGGCAGAGAAATGTGCGCATTCCTACAACACGTGCGGCGACGGCGGCCTTGCCACCAGTGCGCAACTGAACCTGCCTCAAGGCGTGGCGGTGGACAGTACAGGGAATATCTATATTGCGGACAGCAGTGACAATAGAATTCGCAAGGTCGATGCCGCGAGCGGGAATATTTCGACGGTCGCAGGTTCGGTCGCGGGCACTAGCAACGTCTGTACCAACCCTACCTCGTCCTGCGGGGATGGTGGCCCTGCCACATCCGCAAATTTGAATTTCCCCCAGGGTGTGGCGATCGACAGCGCGGGAAATCTTTACATTGCCGATACCGGGGACAATCGCGTCCGCGTCGTCACCGGAGGGACGATTAACCGATATGCTGGAAACGGTGGTGCGTGCCTTGACTCAACTCAAAAGTGCGGCGACGGTCATGATGCTAAAAATGCCAATCTCTTTGGACCTCAAAGCATAGCTTTTGACAGCGCGGGGAATGGATACATTGCCGACACGAAGGATCACCGCATCCGCAAGGTTGACGCGTCAGGGGTGATCAATCCGTTTGCCGGAAGTGGCATCCAAAATTACGCGGGCGACGGTGGTCCGGCGCTCGCTGCTGGACTGGACCTTCCCGGAGGCGTCTACGTGGATGCTTCGGGAAATGTGGTCATCGCCGATACAGGGAATCAACGGATTCGTCAGGTGGACACCGCCGGAAATATCAAGCTACTGGCCGGTGGGGCCAGTGGAGGCGACCTCGGCCCGGCGCTGCAAGCCACACTGGCCGGCCCCTACGCGCTGACCGAAGATTCCTCCGGCGACGTCTATTTCGCGGACCTGTATAACAATCGCATCCGCCGCATCGCGAATGATGCCGGCCGGACCATTACAACCGTGGCCGGGACCGGCAGCGCGGGCTACTCGGGCGAGGGTATCTCGGCTACATCTGCGACTCTCAATGCTCCGAGTTCCGTAGTATTTGATGCCAGCGGTAACCTCTATATCGCGGACGAGAACAATCGCGTAGTGCGCAAGGTGGATAAAAACGGAATCATCAGTACCTTCGCCGGGACCGGAGCTTCCTGTTCTCCTCCGCCGGACCTGTGCGGCGACAAAGAGTCCGCGCTAAACGCTAGGTTTGCCTCGCCCCAGACTCTGGCCATAGACGCGGCCGGCAACATTTATATCGCTGATTATTACGCCCACCGCATCCGCATTGTGAATGCAGGCACGGGCAACATCGACACCTTCGCGGGTACTGGAAAGCCTGGCAACGCCGGCGACGGCGGCCCTGCCACTAAAGCCGGTCTCAACCATCCCTCCGGCATCGTCATGGATTCTGCTGGCACGCTCTATATCTCGGATCAATTCAACTTCCGGATCCGAAAGGTGAGCGGCGGCATAATTAACAAATTTGCACTGAACGGCAACGCCCGCCTCGGAGGCGATGGCGGTCCCGCCATCAATGCCAGTATGTGGAATCCGCTCGAGATTACGATGGATCCCGTTGGCAACTGGTATGTTTCGGGCGGAAACGATCGTACGGTGCAGATTATCGACGGCGCGACTCAATATTGGGGAACGGTTGCGGGCAGCAGCAAGAAGGCTGTGACCGGCGGATTTAGCGGCGATGGCGGTCCGGCTCAGTCGGCAAGACTGGCGAACGCGGGTAGCAGCGTCGACGGACAAGGCAATCTGTACATTGCAGATGAAGGCAACAACCGGATCCGCTATGTACTGCTGGCGCCGGCGATTAGCAATACGCCGCCGTCGCTGGCATTCGGCAACGTCCCGTTGAATCAAACCAGCGCGCCTCAGATCGTAACCACTCTGAGTTCTGGCGGGCTGGACCTGAACCTCAGCCCTGTGACCATCACCGGCGCCAACGCAAGCAACTTTGCCATTAGCAGCAATACCTGCCCATCAGTACCACTGGCGCCAAATCGCAAATGCACGGAGAGCGTCACGTTTACACCTACCAACTATGGAAAGCAAACGGCGACGTTGGTATTCGCGGACAACGCGACCGGAAGCCCGCAGTCGGTAGCGCTGTCGGGATCAGGTCCGGATTTCACCATCTCGGCATCGCCGGCTTCCCTGACAATCTCTAAAGGGTCGTCGGGCAGTTCAACAATCACGCTTGCACCTCTGGGGCAGTTCAACCAACTGATCGCATTGACGGAAAGCGGCTGCCCAGCAGCGACCACATGTTCGGTCCCATCGTCGGTTCAGATGGATGGAACGAACCCGAAAACAGCGACGCTCAGCATCCAGACAACATCTTCGACTGTCTCGGGGACTTATACGATCACCGTGAAAGGCGCGTATGTGCCGCTGCAGCATCCGGTGAGCATTACGCTTACGGTGCCGTAGAGTCGCTTCTTGGACGGAAGAGTCAAGGGACAGCGACATTAGCAAGGGCCGCGCGCGGTGGGTATCTTCTCTTCATGGGAGAATGTTTGTAGCTGAGGGTTGGCCTCGAGATCGCCTAACGCGATGGTCCTAATCACCCGTCCTTTTCGCAAAGAACGAGAATAAGGCTAGGCACCGCATCCTAACTCACCGTTCCCGTTAGCGCTCCATCCACAACATCTTCAACTCGCGCCTGCAGCCAACGGTTGGCGTCGTGTTGGCCGGTCAGGTGAAGTTTCAGGTAATTGTCGGTTAGGGCCTCAGTGAAGATCGTCTCTGCCAAAACAGGAGGTCCCTCGACTGCTCCTGATTGATTCGCGAGCAAATCAACGGACCCTGCTCGCGATGATAAGGAGCACGCGGATCTCAATGTGATGGCTTCTACCGTTTGACCGATGAAACCTCGCATGAACGCTTGTTTCTTTTCGGCGCCCAGGTCGCGCAGGATTCGGTTGCGCTCGCGGGCTATGTGAACGGGGACTTGATCGCGCATGTTCGCGGCCGGAGTGCCCGGACGTGCCGAGTAGGTAAAGACATGCAGATAGGTGAAGGGCAGTTCTTCGATCAGGCGGCGCGTGGCTTCGAATTCGGCGGCGGTCTCACCCGGGAAACCGGCCATGACGTCGGCTCCGATAGCGGCAGTGGGCATGGCGGCGCGAATCTTCTCGATTTTTTCGCGATAATTCCAGGGACGATATTTGCGGTGCATGCGGCGCAGAACCGCGTCACTCCCCGATTGTAGGGGGACGTGTGCATGCTTGGCGATTCGCGGAGATTCAGCGACGAGGGCAATGAGTTCGTCGGACCAATCCATAGGCTCGACCGAGGAGATGCGAAGTTTTTCGAGAGCAGTCTCGCCGAGGATGACGCGGATTAGATCTTCGAACTGCGGGAATGCGGCGTCGGACCTCGGCCATCGGACTTCAGCCGCCCTCCCGTTGCCGAGATCCGAGGTCTGAAGTCGGAGGTCCGAGGTCTGATGTCGGCTATCCGCCAGATCTCTTCCCCAGCGCCCGAGATTGATGCCGCTGATGACGACTTCGCGATAACCCGCCTCGACCAGCGTGTTCACCTCGCGAATAATCTCATCTAACCGCAACGACCGGCTCTGCCCGCGCACGTACGGGATCACGCAGAACGAACAGCGGTTGTCACAGCCGTCCTGCACCTTGAGGTTGGGACGAGTGCGCTCGTTTTCGTGAGAGCCTGCGGCATCGAAGACCGGCGCAGCCAGGAGTTCGGTGTGAGCGAAGATGTCGGAGACGAAGATCGGGCTTGGGGCTCTGGCGGTCAGAGTAGTGAGTGGGACGAAAGCGGATCCTACGGGGGCTAAAGCCGTTTTTAACAAAGCGGCGTTTTTCACTGTGCTGGAAGCGCCGCGATACTCCAAATCACCGCCGACCACGGCGCCAGAGGTTAGCTCGCTGCCGAAGAAGTCACACCCTTCCCGATCCCGCGCGTCCGGACGGCCGCGCAGGGCGATCTCGGCGAGTTGATGTTTGTGCGAGTTCCCAACAACGCAAGCCACGCCGGGCAAGGCAGCAACTTCTTCGGGAGCCCGCTGAGCGTAGCATCCAGTAACGATGATTTTGGAGTTTGGATTCTGGCGCCGCACGCGCCGAACCGCTGCGCGCGCATCCTGGTCGGCAGCGGCGGTGACTGTACAAGAGTTCAAAATAACCATGTCGGCTTGCGCTGCGGTAGAGGCGCGGGCCAGACCACGTTCCTCGAACTGGCGTTCGAGGGCAGCGCCATCTGCCTGGGTCGCACGGCAACCGAAATTCTCCACGTAATAGGTGGCCACGGAACTATGGTAGCGTATGCGGCGGTTGTTACGGATCCCGACAGCCTCAGGGGCTTAAAAGCCCATAGTTTCAACATGTGGGTTCGGCGCGGCGGAAGCCGCGCTCGCCCTTCCAAAGCTGTAGGAACACACGCTTGCCTGTGCCGGAGGCTTGCCGCTGCGTTCAGCCACCAGCAACAGCTGCGATTACGCGGAGGCTGCCGGCCTCCGCTGCTGGAAGCATTCGCGACAGAACACAGGGCGTCCCTGCGTGGGACGGAAAGGAACCGTAGTTTCCTTGCCGCAACCGGAGCAGATAGCCCGAGTCTCCACCTTGCTGTAGCGGTAATTCTGTCCCGGCGGCGGCGCATTGGAGCTGAGTACCGCCACGCGCTTTGACTTGCAGGTTTTACAACGCTTGGGTTCATTCCTGAATTGCTTGTCATGAAAAAACAGTTGTTCCCCGGCGGTGAAGACGAAATCCGTCCCGCAGTCGATACACTTCAGCATCTTGTCCTGAAATTCCATTTTGAGGATGGCTCCCTTCAGCCTGTTTTCTCGCGCCACTCGCGGGGAAGGCGGTGGTGCAGAGAAAATACAGGTTGTGTACATCCCCCTCGAATTGCCCCTTGGACTCGGCCCGCCACGCACCTAGGACGGCGCGCGGATACAACTTTTCGTGCTTGGATGCCGGATGAACGATGAGTATGAATGATCCCGTCTTGCAACTCGGTTTGGTGGGGGCCAAACTGAGCAGGGCCACCCCGGGAAGGGGCGGCCCTTCAATGCTCTAGTCCTGTTCCTTGCGCGTTTTTTTGCGGGCGCGCTTGCGGGCCAATGCGGCCTTCACGCGCTTCTTTTCGCCGGGCTTCAGGTAAAAGGAGTGACGCTTGACCTCCTTAATAATGTCTTCCTGTTGCACCTTACGCTTAAACCGGCGCAATGCATTTTCGAGGGATTCGCCCTCTTGAAGTCGTACTTCCGCCAAACTGACACACCCCCAAACTCGTCCGGTGGGACCCGTTAGTTATTACAAGGATTGGGCTCTAAGTCAAGGGGGGATGGCTGAAATATCTTGCCCTAACAGGGGCATAGTGCAATTGGGTACCTAAATGTAGATTCATTTTGAGACGGTCGTGTGCCGACACGCGAGGCACATTCAAACCGACCTTCTGTGGCACGGGCACTCCTGCCCGCAAAATGCCAATAGCGTGTGAGATGCCGGGTCTCCACCACAGTCTCAATTCCGTTGATCCGTTATTCCTAAGCGGCTCCAACTCGGGTTGCCGTCTTGCTTGTGGTTAGATTTCGCGGGCAAGAGTGCCCGCGCCACACAATCACGCACCACACCATTAAAAGATCAGCTTCAGGGCGAGTTGGATTTGCCTGGGGGCATAGGCGGCGTTGGGCTTCATAAAGTTTTGTGGCTGCTGATAGTAGCCCGGATACGGAACATTGCGGACATTGGTCGAGCTTTGGACAAACGTCGTCGCGTTGGCGATGAGGCCGTTTGAGGTAATGATGAGACGCTGGTTGTCGCGGTTGAAAAGGTTGAATGACTCGGCGATGAGATCTAGTTTGTAGCGCTCGGTGAGGCGGAGTTTGCGAGTGAGGCGGAGGTCGGTGGTGGCATAGTCGGGTCCGGTGAAGGCGTTACGGCCATAACCGGGGAGTCGGTCGTTGAGGCTGTTGCCGTCCTGGTTGGGATCACCGGAGACGGTGGCGTTGACCGGGCGTCCGCTGCCGATGTTGACGACCGAGGAGACTTTCCATTCATTGAACAGGTGCCCGAGAAGTTCGTGGCCGCGATGGAAGAGGCGAGGCTCGGCGGAGAATCCCGCGACCCAGCGATGCCGCTGGTCGGTGACACTTGGGCCTCGCTCAGTGCTGGGGAAATAGGAATTCTGCACCGTAGCGGGTTGACCGGCAACCAGGGCATCCTGTCCATCGTCGATGGCATGGGCATAGGTGTAAGCCAGGCGCAAGTAAACTCCGCGAGCCATGCGGCGATTCACGGAGAGCGTGGCCCCGTTGTAGAGACTGGAGGCGGCGCTTTGGAACTCGTTAATGGCTCCGAGTTGGGCGATGGGCCGTCCCAAGGGATTGATGCAGGGCGGAAAAGGACAGTCGAGTGTGCGACCAAACTGCCAGGTCGCGAAAGAAGAGAGGGTGTAGTAGCCACCGGTGAAGATGGAGCCCGTCGAGTCGAAGATAGGATAGGTGGTGTTCACTGGCTGCGGCAGGTTGACGTCGAGGGCGCGGATGAGATGTTCGCCATGAACGTACAAATAAGAGACCGCCACAGTCGTGTGTTCCACAACTTCCTTCTCGAGCGTGATGCTGGCCTGTTGCACGCGCGGGGTCACAAAATTGGGTGCAAAGGCGGACACACTGTTGGTGACGCCCGTTGTGAATCCGGGCGGCAGGGAGCAGGAAGTAGCGACCAGCGCACAGCTCACGAGCGGATTGGGATAGGCGGGAAAGACTTGGCGGTCGAAGTAATGTGTGTTGTTGAGAAAGACGCTGGCATTGGTGATACCGTTTTCGGTGGCGACGATTGAGTTATAGATCTGGGGAATGCGCACGAAGAACAACCCCCATCCGGCGCGGACGACAAGCGGATGCGAGTTTCCGATGGAGTAAGCAAGTCCTGCGCGGGGAGCGAAGTTGCTGGGCTGGAAAGGCACCTTGCCCGAGGGTGGGAACAGCGGGTTCGAAATGAGCCCGGCGGTCGAGAAGGTTTGTAAGTCCCAGCGCAGGCCGAGATTCAGTGCGAGTCGATTGGTGACGCGGATAGAGTCCTGAGCGAAGGCAGCGTACTCCTTGGTGTCTGGAGAGGAGATCGCGCTGCCAAAGTTCTGCAGGTAGTAGTGTGGGACTTCGTGGGCGTAAGAGCGAAGGGGCGTGAGGAGAAGCCCGGCTTCCATGGGCTCGAAGGTGAAGGGGTTCACCTTGATGGGATAGAAAAGGTACTCGCCGCTTTGCCGGCTGGGGAAAAAATCGTAGATCCAGGTCGTAAGCAAATCACCCCCGAACTTCCAGGAATGACGGCGGCCTTCAAGATTCAGGGTTTCGGCGAGATGCAGGCGATGCTCGCGAGTTTGGCGTGGCAACAGAGTGGAACGCCCTACGCCATCGAGGATAGTAGGGATTTTTACCAGCACGTCGCTGCTGTTGGTGAACGATTGTTGACGGTCGCGGGAAAACTGCGCGCGCAGATGGCTGATCAGGTGCGACGAAAAGGCGCTGGTGAACGCTACGGAGGCAGTCTCAGTGGTGACGGTTTCCTGGCCGTTGTTGCTGATGGAATCGTTGCTGACGGGGCTGGCGGGGTCGAGAAAGACATTATTTGCGCCCCAATAGCGGGACGTGGCGACGCGCAGGTTAAGTTGATGACGTGCGCTGAGGTGGATGTCGAGTTTGGCGAATGAAGAGTTGCCGATCTGGGCAGAGGGATAAGTGCCGGCCAGCGAAGTAAGTTGCGCCGCCGAGGCGAAGACCAGTGCCTGGTCGCTGGCTTCGTAGTCGCCCGGCGTTGCTGGCCCGGCTCCGGCTTGGGGCACAAGCTGCGCGGTGCCGTTCAGAAATTGGACGACATTGGGAACGTGGAAGATGTGCTGATCGAATCCAGTAAACAAGAAAATCTTGTCGCGCTTGAGCGGTCCACCGATGGTGACCCCCATCTGCTGCTGGCGGTTGTGCGGTTTGAAGGCCATGAAGGGATTGGTAGCGCCAAAGGAGCTATCGCGCAGAAAGTAGAAGGCGGTACCGTGCATGTGGTTGGATCCCGATTTGGTGATGACATTAACCACGGCCCCCCCGGATCGCCCAAGTTCGGCCCCGTAGGAGTTAGAGGAGACGCGGAATTCCTGCACCACTTCGGTAGAGAACTGATAAGGCGCGCGGTAACGGCCGCGAGCCTGGGCGAAGAAGGCGTTATTGTAGTCGCCGCCATCGACCAGGAAACTGTTATGGAAGCCGCGTAGTCCACCGAACGAGAGATCGCCGTTAGTGGCGGAGGTCAGGCTGCGCGGGTCCTGCGTGACGCCGGGCGAAAACAGCATCAGATCGGAGAAACGGCGGCCGTTGAGGGGGAGATCTCCGATAGCACGCTCATCGAGAAGCGTGGAAACGCCGCTGGGAGTGGTTTCGACCAACCCGGGTGCGGCGGAGACGGTGATGTTTTCTTGAGCTCCGGCAATGGTGAGATGGAATGTAAGCTCCGCTGATCCGCCGACGTCGACATGCAGTTGTGGCGTAACTTGCGGTGACATGCCTTGCGCTTCGGCGCGGGCGGAGTAGTCCCCGGGCGGCAGAATGTCGAAGGCGAAACGCCCCTCGGCGTTACTGATCGCAGAGTGACGCGCGCCGGTGGCGGTGTTGACGAGCACGATCGTAGCCTGGAGAACGCGGCCACCCAGAGGATCGAGGACGGTGCCGCGGATGGCGCCGGTGGCAGCGTCCTGGGCGCGGGCGGTGGTGATGACGATCAACAATAACAGTAAGGACGAGAAGAGAGTTCGAAGGGCACAATTCGAGCCGCGCGACATAGGAATTCCACCTGTGGTCGAAAATAAGCTCGGAGGGCAGACCCAGGGGCGTTACCGGACGCCGGTTGGGTCAAAAATGCGGAGGAGAGCCGGATTGCGCATGAAGCAACGCATGGCCGGAAGACTCCTCCGCGAAAAAGGAGAACCCAGATTTTTGTATAGCATGGGCGGAGCCGGGAGGTCTGTGAGGGCGCGAAGGTTTTTTAGGTTTGTTCCCGGAGTGGGAATGTGGTGTGGGTGCGTGCTATGGTTTCTCTTCTGGTTCAGTTCTCCGGGAAGTGCCTCCGGGCTAAAAGTCGGTACAAAAGAGTCCGTACAGATAGAGAAGGGCTTAGTCGCACCCTTGAAACGCTGCGCCACCAAAAGCACGATGATTCGCTCTTATACAAAATGATCCGGTCTTATAAAGGTGTCAGGCCCACGATTCCATTCACGTGTTACGTGGACGATTCGGCACAGGTTATTGGCGACGTGGTGCTCGGCGAGCACGCATCAGTGTGGATGAACACGGTGTTGCGTGGGGACGTGCACTCGATCCGGATCGGTGCGCATTCCAATGTGCAGGATTGCAGCGTTCTGCACGGGATGAAAGAGCAGTTCGGCGTCTTTCTCGGTGAGTATGTAACCGTGGGTCATTCGGTTACTTTGCATGGATGTGTCGTCGAAGATCGGTGCTTGATTGGGATGGGGTCCATTATTTTGAATGGCGCGAGAATCGGAGCCGGATCGATCATCGCGGCGGGAACTTTGATACCGGAGCAGACTGTGGTCGAGCCGGGATCGTTATGGATGGGGTCTCCTGGGAAGTTTCGGCGCAAGCTGGAGGAGCGAGATCAGGATAGCATCATGCGCTATGCGCGGAATTATCTGGAGTACAAGGAAGAGTATTTGACGGAGCATGGTTGGCGATGAATATGGATTCTCCGACACCCCGCTTGAACCGTAGAGGCGCCATCCGGTAGATGCCGTGTTCGACCTGGCAGCACGTTGCGCGATTCGAAGAACTAATGATTGACTACCGCGATTCCATTTTGAGGATTTCACCTTGAGGGTACGTCCCGACTCAAGAGCTTGTTGGAACGACCCCAAAAACCACAAAGCCGGGCTGGTTTGCCCGGCTTTCTTTTCCGTGGAACTGGTTCGGTCAATCTTGTTTCGATCGCCGACCCAGAATGTCAAATTCTAGATAGCTCGTTCAACCGCAACCGCTTCGCAGACGACCCTGGCTCTGTAAGATGTTCAGCCTTAAGCTTTAAGCCCTTCGAGTACATCAAGCGGCGTGGGGTTCACCAGGCCCCACGTCGCAGAGTAACTCTTACATTACCAGCGCAAGGTTCTCCAATTCGTGTTGCAGCACAGGCAGAGCGCAGCCCGCCATCTCGACCCGGCTGGCTGCGTCAAGAGCCGCTTTTGGAGAAACTCCGTATCCGCGGCCCATCAAGAACACCTGCAGCAACTCGGCGGCCTCGTAGGAATCGATCATCCCACCCTGAATGAGATCGTTCCGCAATGCCGTTAGTTCGGTCACCGTAAATCTGTCTTTATCATTCATGGCCGTCATCACCTCCGACTTCGACCCGCTTCTGCTTACTTGGACTATTAGACTCATCGGCAGCTCTTCAAGTTGCATGCAATTTAGTTGCCGCACTCAGCTTTATTTTTGAACATGTTTCACCACGGCAACCCTAATTGATAAACCCCTTTGAATATCATAAGTTGCGAAGAACTCAACGTTGCAGCCCAGACTTTCGGGTCTCTCTTTAGTACTCATTAGTACTCATCGCTGTCTCAAGACCGACACTTTGTGTCGTTCTGGGCGGGTCCCTCTCCCAATGAAAGGAAGCGCAATTCAGTCTAGGGCGGGCAATCGGCCGCTTCTGTCAAAAGATTGTGAAAAGAAGCCAGCTCGCGTTTCTTTTTTGTCGAGAGAATGGGTCCTTAGCAGGAGGCATCAGCCCCAGCGGCTTGAAAATGCACGGTTCCCTGGGTCAAAAGAAACGGGCCAACAGAAACAGGCAGAAGAGATCTGGGGAAACACAACAGGAACCGCCCGCGGCGGGCACGAACGCCCCGGGGCAAGCGAGACTCCTTGGCTGATTCTTTATCCCTCGCGGGCTAGGGCAGAGGTCGCAACTCAACCGCGACAACTACGAAGTCTCGATCGTCGCCTCATCGATCAGCATGATGGGAATGTCGTCCTTCACTGCGTATACACGGTGGCACTGCTTGCACTTCAGGCTCTCCGGTTTTTCGCGGTACTCGAGCGGCTGCTTATCGGCGGGACAAACCAGAATTTCCAGCAGATCTTTAGCAATCATAACCACAGCATTGTACGACAAGCGTAAGCTAAAAAAATGCCATCTGCCGCCGAGATCACCGCGCACGCCGAGAAAAATCATAAATGTCTCTCTCCGTGCCTCCGTGGTGATTTAGTCCAGAATTCCCCCGCGCGCTCGGCGTGCTCGGCGGTGTAAGATTTTCTAGCCGACGCTCGAAAGCCGAGGCCAGGGAGACCGAATGCCGGCCAAAATCCTCGACGGGACAAAGATTGCGAACGACATCCGCTGCGAAGTCGCGGCCGGGGTGGCGTCCATGGCCGCATCAGGAGTGCGCCCGGGACTGGCCGTCGTGCTTGTCGGCCATAACCCGGCGTCGGAAATCTACGTGCGCGGCAAAGTCAAAGCCTGTCAAGAGGTTGGCCTTTACAGCGAGCAGCACACGCCGCCCGAAACGGCCACGACCGCCGATCTCCTCGCACTCATCGAACGCCTGAACCGGCGGGACGACATCGACGGCATCCTGGTGCAGTTACCCCTACCCGCGCAAGTGGATGCAAAGAAGATCCTGATGGCGGTCGATCCGGCCAAAGACGTCGACGGATTCCATCCCGTAAACGTCGGATTTCTTTCCACGCAGCGTCCCGGCCTGGTTCCCTGCACGCCAGCGGGCGTCATCGAAATCCTGAATCGCAGCAACATCCCCATCGCCGGGCAGGGAGCGGTGGTAGTCGGTCGCAGCGACATCGTCGGAAAGCCCGCCGCCATGTTGCTGCTCAACCTAAACGCCACGGTCACGGTCTGCCATTCGAAGACCCGGGATCTGCCGGCCGTGTGCCGACGGGCGGACATTCTGGTGGCCGCCATCGGACGCGCCGGCATGATTACCCGCGATTTTGTGAAACCCGGCGCGACTGTTATTGACGTCGGCATGAACAAAGTGACGGATCAATCGGAGTTCGCACGTCTATTTGCGGACAACGCCAAACGCGTAGAGACTTTCCGGGTAAAAGGTTCCACGCTGGTGGGCGACGTTCATCCGGAAGTGACTGAAACTGCAGGAGCGATCACCCCAGTCCCGGGCGGAGTCGGGCCCCTCACCATCGCGATGCTGATGTTCAACACGGTGAAGGCAGCAAGGATGCGCCGAGACCGTCTCGTCCCTGAGTTGGCTCACCCGTAACTGCGTAATGAGAATCCACCACAGAGACACAGAGCCACAGAGAAAACCTTTCTCTTTCATCCTTCGTTTTTCTCTGTGTCTCAGTGTCTCTGTGGTGAACGATCTTTTCCTCGTGAATGGATGCCCGGTGGTGCCATGCTGAAAGTCGGCCTCACCGGAGGCATCGCTTCCGGCAAATCGGTAGTAGGAGAGATGTTCGTCGCGCTGGGTGCGCATCTGATCCAGGCCGACCGTATCGCGCATCAGCTCATGCAGCCCGGCCAGTTGGTATACAACGAAGTGGTTCGCCATTTCGGCCGCGAGATTCTTGATCCAGACGGCAGCGTGAACCGAGCGAAGCTGGCCGAGGCGGCTTTCGGCGCAGGCTCCAAGCCTGCAGAAGGCCGGCTATCCCGCATCGAAGAGCTGAACCGAATCGTGCATCCCGCCGTCATTCGCAGCCAGGAAGGCTGGATGGAGGAAATGGGCCGTCAGGATCCGCATGCCGTAACCATGGTGGAGGCCGCGTTGATCCTCGAAGCGCACACCGCAGACCGATTCGATCGTCTGATCGTAGTCACCTGCAGCGAAGAGCAGCGGGTGGCGCGTTTCGCCGCACGCCAGAAAATCGATGTGGAAGCAGCCCGCAAAGAAGTTACCCGCCGCATGTCGGCACAGCTCCCGGACGAAGAAAAAATCAAAGCCGCCGATTATGTGATCGACAACAGCGGCTCAATCGAGCAGACGCGCGAGACGGTACGTCAGGCCTGGCAACAACTCCGCGGCGAGGCCGGTTCGCTTACGGCGTGACCTCGAAGACGGTGCCGACTCCGTTGGCGCCGCCGATGGGAGTCGTGCCATAGAGATTGCCGGCCGCATCAAACACCAGACCGGCAGCTGGCTGCAAACCGTCGCTGGCAAACGCGCCAAAGGCATGCAGAACTGTCTCGGTCCAGGTCCCCGAAGTGGGTGACAACTTAAAAACCACGCCGCAACCGTTTCCTCCGCAGAGGCTCGTATTGCCGCCTTGTTCCGTGGTGCCGTAGAGATTGCCGGCGCTGTCGAAGATCACTCCGGCCCCAGGGAATCGCTCCGTCCGCGCCCTGGGCGAAGGAATGCAAAACCGTCTCCTTCCAGCCGGTGGATGTCAGCGACAGCCTAAAGACCACACCGCAACCGCTCGCGCTGCAGTGTCTGCGGTCACCTCCATACGGCGTAGACGTTGCCCGCCGCGTCGAGAACCAGGCTCGATTCAAACTGACCCACTACAGGATACTGATCTCACGGGTTGGATCAGTACCCTGGAGTTAGTGTAAGGAGGGCCATCCGAAACTTCCCTCTGATTCGTAACTCTAATACTGGGCACGTGGTAATCGAGTTTGGAGGAATTATGTCCAAAGTCTCAGTTCGGATGTTCGCCATGATTCTGACCGTACTGGCGGGGACGATTGCTTGCCAGGCCGGCAGTAAAGAGCCTGTGCCCGCTCCGGCGGTGGACCAGACGAAGGCCGCCACTGCGGCGAAGCAAACGGCAGTAGTGGCCGGAGGCTGCTTTTGGGGTGTTCAGGCGGTCTTCCAGCATGTGAAGGGTGTGCTCAGCGCAACGTCGGGTTATTCGGGAGGCTCGGCCAAAAACGCCGAATACGAAGTCGTCAGTACGGGCGAAACCGGGCACGCAGAATCCGTGCAGATCGTCTACGATCCCTCGCGGGTCACCTATGGCGAGTTGCTGCGGGTTTTTTTCTCGGTGGCCCACGACCCCACGCAGCTGAACCGCCAGGGACCGGACCAAGGCACGCAGTATCGCTCCGTAATTTTTTACAGTAACCCGGAACAAAAGAAAATTGCCGAGGCTTACATCGCGCAACTCGACAGTGCTAAAGTCTTCCCCCGCTCGATCGTAACCCAGGTCGTTCCAATGAAAGCCTTCTACCCGGCTGAGGCTTATCACCAGAACTATGCCGCAGCGCATCCCAACAATCCATATATCCTATTCAATGACGCTCCGAAGGTCGTGCATCTGCGCCAGGAGTTTCCCGATCTGTACGCGGGAAAATAGGAGAGCACATGTTCGATTGTGACCTCGAGCGCAAAGACGCGCTCACTCACAAATTTTGGCACCTGATCCGGGTGTTGCTCCCTCGTGGCGGTTGCCGGCAAGTCGCTACCTGATCCTCGGGATGTTCTTCAACTGCGCTCGGGAGTGTGTTCGCGCGATTATTGTTTGACACTATTTTGCGGCGCCTCATAGAATCATAGGTTGGACGTAACGCACCGAGTCCCGGTTCGGTTGTTGCTTCCATGCAACGAGAGGCCGGTTCACATTCCTTTCGTCCGCATTCTCCCCGAATTGCTCGCATGTGGCGGCGTAGCTCAGGTGGTTAGAGCGACGGTCTCATAATCCGTAGGTCGTAGGTTCGAGTCCTACCGCCGCCACCAAATTAAAGCGGCAACCCCGCGCTTTTTGGAGTTCGTGACCGGTTGCACGACCGACGCAATCAGGGGTTCCTCGGCTACTAATCTCTTCAATAACTTGCGCGGATTTCTAACCGCTAGCCCCTGCCCGGTGCAAATTCTTGCATGGTGCCCGGACGTTACCGAAGTTTCCAATAATTCATCCAAGTCTTTGTTTCTAAACAATTTAGCCTGTATCGTTTCTTATTACACAGCATAATTGCGCCTAACAGCGATCCCCCGCAGCACCTGGATATGACAGCGACTGCAACCATCGCCGCGAGCCTGCCCAACCGCTCTCGATCATGGAGAGGCATGTCGGTCCCCGCTAAAGCCTTTGTTGCGCTGATCGTCGTCGCCGGTACGGCAACGCTTCTGCAGGGGGCGATTCACCAGACCAGTAAGAACATTGCAGAGTTCATCTGCTATCTCGGCATCGCCATTCTGGCGTCAAGACTCAAAGTAAATCTGCCCGGCATCACCGGGACTCTTTCGGTGAACTTCTTGTTCATCCTAATCGGCGTGCTGGAATTGAGTTTCGCGGAAACACTTATTCTGGGCGCGGTCTCGATGCTGGCGCAATGTCTCTACCGGGACCGTCCCAACGCCATTCAGGTGACGTTCAACATCTGCGCGGGATCCCTTTCGACGGCAGCCGCCTACGTGGTTTACCACCATCCGATTTCAAACTACTTTGTTCCCAGCCATCCGCTACTTCTGGGAATTGCGGCTTCGGTCTACTTCATCGCCAATGCCGGATCGATTGCGACCGTAATTTCGCTGACCGAACGCCGGCCACTTACCAGGATTCTGGTCGACTGCTACTTCTGGTCATTTCCTTACTATTTAGTGGGGGCCGGCATCGCCGGCACCATCGCATGGCTCAACCAGACGTTCAACTGGGAAACGTCGCTGCTCATCGTTCCCACCGTGTACCTTATCTATCGCTCCTACCGCTTGTATCTCGGTAAACTTGAGGACGAGAAGCGCCATGTCGAGGAGATGGCGAATCTTCATTTGCGTACTATTGAGGCTCTGGCGCTTGCCATCGAAGCCAAAGACCAGACTACCCATGAGCACCTTCAGCGGGTTCGCGTCTACGCCATCGAAGTCGCAAAGGAATTGGGCATAAAGGGACCGGAGCTGGAAGCTCTTCATGCGGCCGCCCTTTTACACGACATTGGCAAACTGGCTGTGCCCGAACACATCATCTCGAAGCCCGGGCGGCTCACACCGGAAGAGTTCGAGAAGATGAAGATTCATACGCTCGTCGGCGCAGAGATTCTTGAGCGCGTCCGTTTTCCCTATCCCGTCGTTCCGATCGTGCGCGCCCACCACGAGAAGTGGGACGGTTCCGGCTATCCGATGGGCCTGAAAGGCGCGGAAATACCTGTCGGCGCTCGCATCCTTTCGGCGGTGGACTATCTGGATGCGCTCGCTTCCGATCGCCAATATCGCCGGGCTCTGCCGCTGCAGGAAGTCATGCAGAAACTCGCCGCGGAATCAGGCAAGTCCTTTGATCCGAAAGTGGTCGACGTTCTGCAAAAGCGCTATCAGCACCTGGAGAGGCTGGCCATAGCGAAGACCGCCGAAGATCAGAACACACCGCTCTCTACCAGCATCAAAATTGAGCGAGGAGAAGCTCCAGCCGCCGGCTTTGAAAATGCCAGCGCACAGGATTCTCCTGGACGGGAAGGAAGTTTCCTTTTCTCCATCGCCGCTGCCCGCCAGGAGGCTCAATCGCTATTTGAATTGAGCCAGGACCTCGGCGCTTCGCTCAGCCTGGGCGAAACGCTCTCCGTGTTTTCGGTCAAGCTCAAGCCGATGGTGCCCTACGATGCTATCGCGATCTACATCCAGCGGGACCAGGAATTGATCCCTGAATATGTCAACGGGGACAACTATCGCCTCTTTTCTTCTTTACGCATCCCGATGGGTCAGGGACTTTCCGGTTGGGTAGCGCACAACAAGAAGCCGATCATCAACGGAAATCCCTCGGTCGAACCCGGATACTTGAACGATCCCACTAAGTTCAGCACACTGCGGTCCGCCCTCGCGATACCCCTCGAAGGAGTGGGAGGCGTGATTGGTGTACTGGCTCTCTACCGCGCCGAACGCGATGCCTTCACCTCCGACCATTTGCGCATTCTTATGGCGGTCAGCAGCAAGATGGCATTGTCCATCGAAAATGCTCTCAAGTATCAGCAAGCAGAAAGTTCGGCGACCACTGACTATCTCACCGGTCTGCCCAACGCGCGCTCTCTCTTTCTGCAACTCGATCGCGAACTCGCCCGCTGCAAGCGCGACAACTCGTCTTTGACCGTCATGGTTTCCGACATGGACGGATTCAAACAAATCAACGACCGATTCGGCCACCTCGAGGGAAATCGCGTGCTGCGCCTCTTCGCGCAGGCCTTAAAGGAAACTTGCCGCGAATACGACTACGTGGCTCGCATGGGCGGAGACGAATTCGTAGTCGTCGCCCCCGGACTCCCCCAGGATGCGGCCAGTAAAAAGGCAGAGCAGTTGCGGAGTTTGGCCAAGCAAGCCGGCCTAGAAGTGTGCAATGAGGAAATTCTTTCTCTCAGTGTGGGACAGGCCGTCTACCCTGCCGATGGTGAAGATGCCGAGGAACTCCTCGCCGAGGCCGACCGCCGCATGTATGTGGAAAAACAGAAGCAGCTCTCCTACAAGGACCGCCGCTCGCAGCCGCGGCTCAAATGCCGCGTCACGATTGAACTGCAGCCCGAAGCCGGCGGGACTCCTGTGTTTGGCAGCCTTACGGACATCAGTATGGGTGGTTGCTACATCGAAACCAGCACCATTCTTTCCCCCGGCACAAAAATCAAACTTGGGTTTTCCATGGAAGATGGTAGCTTGACCGCCGAAGGGGCGGTTGCAAGAATTGATCCGGGCTCCGGTGTCGCCGTCCAGTTCAAAGAACCGAACCGCGAAGGCCGGGAGAAAATGGTCAAGATCCTCGAACACGTGCAGAAGTCCACCGCCTTTTATAACAACCGCTACTTCGAGAATCTTCTGAAACGCTAGCCCCAGATAGCGATCCAAGTCTCGCGAGAACAATTTCACCCGCTGCTCTCCCCGCTTGAAGCCCGCCTTCGCCGCTCGTACACTTTAGGTATGCACGTCCACGCTCATGTCGATGGCGACCCCACGCGAGTACTCAAAATTTCGCTTGGCGTTACCCTCGTCTACATCGTGCTGCTGGTCATGGCCGGCGTCCGTGCCCATTCCCTGGCCTTGCTTTCGGAGGCCGGGCATAATCTATCGGACCTTCTCGCGCTCTTGCTGTCGCTGGTGGCGGTCTATCTGCAGGCGCGCCCTCCAAGTTCCACCAAGACTTATGGCTATCATCGCGCCGGAGTACTGGCCGCTCTGGTGAATGCGGTCTCGCTGGTAGCGGTTTCGTTCTTCATCTTTTACGAGGCCTTCCGCCGACTGCAGCACCCCGAACCAGTGCAGGCCTCAGTGATGATGTGGGTCGCGGCGGCCGGCGTGGTGATGAACGGAGTGATCGCTCTACTGCTCTATCGTTCTGCTGGGCGCTCTGGTGGCGACGTCAACATCCGCAGCGCCCTGCTGCATGAAGTGGGCGACACGCTCTCTACTGCGGCAGTGCTCGCCGGAGGCTGGGCCATCCTGATGACGGGGAACTACTGGATTGATCCCGCCCTCTCGTTTGGCATCGGCGTGCTGATCCTGTGGTCGGGCTTCGGCATTGTGCGCGAGACGCTGAACATTTTGCTTGAGGGTACGCCGCGCGGCGTAAGACTCGAACTGGTCGACACCGCCATCCGCTCCATCGACGGCGTCAACGATGTGCACGACCTCCACTGCTGGAGTATCGGATCGGAGACTCGCGCGCTCTCCTGCCACATCGCGATCGCCGACATCCCGCCCTCAGTCAGCGAGCGCATTCTTCGCGACGTAAAAGAGCGCTTGCATCGAGACTTCCGTATTAGCCACACGACAATCCAGTTCGAACACGCGGTGTGCGAAGTGGCTCACGGCTGCGTGATCCCGGTAGCTCTGAGCGAAGAGCAACACCATCACAGCCAGTAACCCGCAGAATCCATCAATCTGAGTCAGTTCCCCAGCTTTCCCATTACCTGTCTTCCTGAAGAAAGCGAAACATGTGTAGATCCCCTCGGAATGCATAGGTCCTTCGGCCCGCCGAGGACGCGGACATCAGGATGACAGACTTTAGTTATATCGGTTGTCAGCGCAAGCCGGAACGCTCACTGCGAATTCGATAGAGAAGGTATCCCACGACGGCAATATTGATCATAAGCACCAGGATTTTGATCGGAGTTGGATGGCGATGTATTTCGTAAACTTCGACTGGAACAAGCGAACTGGTGACGATTACCGTGAACCACTCCGCCCAGCGCTTCACCAGCCAGAGGCCGATCCCCTCCGTTAGAAACAGTCCCGCATAGATAAAGCTGACAACTCCAAGACCCTTGATCTTATTCGGACTAAGCTTAGCCGCCTTCTCAAGCGCACGATCGACGTACTGGTTGCCTGGATCAAGGCCAAGCATCGTGACCCAATGCTGGAGCACGGTTGCAATGTCCTTATGAATTAGCTTGAGAGCGCCCACTCCGACTGCGATCAGAAGACTGGCTTTGAATAGCTTGAACAGTGCGATCAGCCGAATCAGTCTGCTATCGGAAGATTTCATATGCCGGCATCGTCTCCGCTACGAGTTGCCACTTTGTTTGGAGTAGATCTCTTTCACGCGTTCAAGCGTATCCGCATCCGCGGGGGACTTATCCGGCCGCAGCCGCACAATCCTGGGAAAGCGCAGCGCATAGCCGCTGTCATGCCGGTCAGAAAGCATCATGTTGTTAAATGCCACCTCCAATACGATTTTCGGCTCAACCACGCGGCGGAACCCTTGATCCTCAATCGTGTGATCGAGAAACCACTGCGTCATCTCGGCAATTTCAGCATCGGTCAGACCTGAATAAGCCTTGCCGATATTCACCAGCCGGTCTCCACCCCAAACGCCGAACGTGTAATCGCTGAGCACGCCGATGCGCTTGCCATGTCCGTACTCTACCGCGGTCACCACGACGTCGAGCGTGGCCAGTTCGCGCTTCATCTTCAACCAGGTCTTCCCGCGCCTTCCCGGAGTGTAGGCTGAGTTCAAATCCTTGATCATCAGCCCTTCATTCCCCCGCGCCTGGGCCGCTGTGAAGAGTTCATCCAGTTGTTCAGCCGAAGCCACGCGGAATACAGGGGCACGAATAACATGAGCCAAAAGTGTTTCTTCTTCATCCCCAAACGTAATCGTCTCCTGCGCCCCGCTCTTCCTCTGTGTTCCCCTGTGTCCTCTGTGGTTAAGGTTTTTCTTCGCCAGTAACTCATCAAGAATCCGCGCCCGCTCCCGCAACGGACGGTCCATCACCAACTCCCCTCCTGCATATAAAACATCGAACACGAGATAAGCGACGGGAATCTGCCGCAACATCCGCTCACTCACTTTTTTCCTTCCCAGCCGCTGCTGCAAAATATTGAACGGTCGCGCCCGTCCCAGATGAGCGGCCTTGGCTTCACTAGCGTCAGTAACGGGACCGTCCACCACTTCCCGTGTGCGCGCAAGCTCCGCGGGATATTCCCAGGCCACGATCTCGCCATCGAGAATCGCGTCTTGCGGCAATCCCCACAGCGCGTCCGGCAATTCGGGAAACGACTCTGTAATCTCATCCCGGGTGCGCGAAAAGAATTTTACGTCGCCGCCCGAAACATGCGCCTGCGCACGGATGCCGTCGTATTTGTCCTCCACCGCGGCCTCGGCAAAATAGCTCAGCCCTTCCTCCGGAGATTCAATCGGACTCGCCAGCATGAATCCGATGGGATGAAACATCCGCATCTTCGCCTCTGCCAGCTTGCCTTCCACCGCCAGCCGCAGTGTCTCGCCAATATCCCCCAGCAGCATATTTGCGCGCTGGGCTTCGGCAAGCGTGCCGCAATACGCTCTGGCAATCGCATCCTCCACCAGGCTCTCCTTCACCCCGATCCGCAGGTCCCCCGTCATGATTTTTACGATGTACTTGGCCTCAAGCGCAGTCGCGCGCGCAAGCAGATCACGCACCAACACACTCTTCGCCGCCGGCCCCCGCGCGGCCGCTATCCGCCGAAAAAAATCCTGCACTTCTAGAACATCCAGCCCTTGTCCCGGACGAGCTGCGAGTACTTCCCCCGCCACTGCGCCCAAGTCGCCATGCTTCCGATATGCCGCCGTCAATTCGCTCTCATCCTTGCCGGCCAGTTCCGCCGCCACCCTCCACAACAACCGCCCGCCTACTTGCAGCGTCGTCTCCTCCCAAGCCGGAAACGGCCGGCCCGAAAGAAACACTGCGGACACGGCCGCCTCCTCCACCGTGCGCGACTTCAGATAGTCAGCGACGATGCCCGTCTTCAACAGTTTCTTAGGTGTCCCCGCGATCGCCTCGCAGGTCTCAGCCAACCGCCTCATGGATCTCCTCAGTCCGCGTGGAATGCATGTGTGGAACTGCCAGTGTGAACTGCCCGTGTGGGGACGGGCACTCCTGCCCGTCCAGGCCGGGCAAAGCCCGGCTACTTTTCTCAATCAGCGCGTCGCCAGCCGGCACTACTGCATCCCCTGGCCCTGCCATACGCCTTAGCCCGGCTTAACTCCCCGCTGCCCCACGACTTACGAGCTTTCACGCCTATCCTAACCGACTATTTTCCCTGTGATACCCTAGCTGTGGCGCTTTTCGCCGTCCGGAGCATCTAATACCCGTGCGTTACTTTCGAAATTTCCTGCGTTTCCTGGTGGCTGTGCAGCTTCTTCCCGCGCTCGAGAGTGGCGAAGAAACGCTGGTCGGTGGACAGGCCGTGCTTGAAGGCGTAATGATGCGCTCGCCTCACGCCTGGGCAATCGCCTGCCGAAAACCTTCCGGTGAAGTCGTCACCATGAGCGAACCGCTGGAGCGCCCCTCGGAAAAGCATAAATGGATGGCGTGGCCGATCATCCGCGGTGTCATGACGCTAGGTTATGCGATGAACTTGGGATATCGCGCCCTCCGCTTCTCCGCAAACGTCGCCATAGAAGATTTAATGCAGAGCGATGGTGCCTCAACGAATCACGTAGCGACAGCCGCCTCGGCTGTCCCGCCAAAGCGAAGCGAGGCGGAATCTTCCAAATCCCAGTCCCGCGAGAAAGCGGCCACCCTAAGCGGATGGCTGGCCACCGTCAACATCGTCATCTCGCTCGCATTCTTCATCTTCATGTACAAGTACATTCCGCTGCTGGCCGCGACGGAGTTGAAGAAGATCGATCCGGCTCTCGGCGGCCGAATTATGTTCAACCTGGTCGATGGCGCTGTCCGCCTGATCCTGTTCCTGCTCTTCATCTGGGGAGTCTCTCTCTGGAAAGACATTCGCCGCGTCTACGAATATCACGGTGCTGAGCACAAGACAGTATTCGCCTTCGAAAACGGAGACACGCTCGAAACCGCCGAAGTCCAGAAGTATTCGACCTTCCATCCGCGTTGCGGCACCAGCTTCCTGATGACGGTCATGCTGATCTCCATCGGCTTCTACATGCTGGTCCCCTTCACCACGTTCTGGGCGCGTTTCGCCTCGCGCATCGTACTGCTGCCCGTGATCGCCGGAGTCTCCTACGAAATTATCCGCTTCGCCGCCAAACACCGCGGCTCACTCTTCGCCCTCATGACAGCTCCCGGCCTGTGGCTGCAGCGCATTACGACGAAGCCCCCCTCTGACGAACAGGCCCAGTGCGCCATCGTCGCTCTCGACCATGCCATGGCGTTAGAAAAAGAACGCGGCGGCGAATTGGTAATTGCCTAGGGGTTCCCCCCGCGAATACTTACCTCTTAGCATTCCTATACAACTAAAATCGTAGAGACGTAACTTGTTACGTCTCTGCCGTACGTGCCACGGTCGCCGAGGCGCAAACCGAGACGTAGCTAGCTACGTCTCTACGAAAGCCGATTGACATGTTTGAACGCTTAGACCAAATCGAAGCCCGCTATGAAGAGCTGACCAGCGCCCTGGCCTCGCCGGACATCGTCAACGACTCGGCGAGATACCAGAAGACCGCCAAGGCGCACGCCGAAATCGCGCCCATGGTTGAAAAGTATCGTGAGTACAAAGATCTGACCAAAGGCATCGCCGACAGCAAGGCCATGCTAGCCGATGAAAAAGATGCTGACATGCGCGCCTATGCCCAGGACGAACTCACGCAGCTTGAATCTCGTGTGGGCGCCGTCGAAGAGGATCTGAAGGTTCTGCTGCTACCTAAAGATCCGAACGACGAAAAAAATGTCATTCTTGAGATTCGCGCCGGAACCGGCGGAGACGAAGCCACGCTCTTCGCTGCGGAAATCTTCCGCATGTACACCCGTTACGCGGAAACTCAGCGCTGGAAGGTCGAAGTTCTTTCCGCCTCGGAATCGTCCGCCGGCGGTCTGAAAGAAGTCATCGCCATCATCGAAGGCAATCGCGTCTTCTCCCAGCTCAAATACGAAAGCGGCGTACACCGCGTGCAGCGCGTTCCCGCAACCGAGCAGCAGGGACGCGTCCACACCTCTGCCGTCACCGTCGCCGTGCTGCCGGAGGCTGAAGATGTCGACATCAAAATTGAAGCCAAGGATTTGCGCATCGACACTTTCTGCTCCTCTGGTCCGGGCGGACAGTCTGTGAATACGACTTATTCCGCCGTTCGCATCACCCACATTCCGACCAACACCGTCGTCAGCTGCCAGGATGAGAAGTCACAAATCAAAAACCGCGAAAAAGGTATGCGCGTCCTTCGCTCGCGTCTCTACGAAATTGAAATGGAAAAGCAGCAGTCCGCCCTGGCGAAGGAACGCAAGGCCATGGTGGGATCCGGAGATCGCAGCGAGAAAATTCGCACCTACAACTTCCCGCAGAATCGCCTCACCGACCACCGCATAGGCTTCACCATCCACCAGCTCGAAGCCGTGATGGACGGAAAACTTCAGCCCCTGGTGGACGCCCTGATCACTCACTATCAAGCAGAAAAGTTAAAGCAGGAAACGACCAGCGTAGTGTGAGCACGTGTAGGGACAGCCGCCTCGGCTGTCCAGCCGGGCGAAGCCCGGCGCTCGTATCCGTATCCCTCTTAAGAGAAAGAATCATGACCGACCTGCACGCAACGCTCT
>Ga0209488_10000941_pt1 | contig 24612 bp, 19 predicted proteins | sample Rivendell_Oct201_8_FD_188349 | JGI IMG/M metagenome (GOLD analysis project Ga0209488, IMG submission 188349) | Vadose zone soil microbial communities from the Eel River Critical Zone Observatory, Northern California, USA -... | ecosystem: Environmental > Terrestrial > Soil > Vadose zone >...
TGGAGCCACGGCACGTGGTCGCTCGGGCCGACGTGGACGTTGTCGGGATCGATCTCGTAGTCGAGCATCGACGTGACGGCGTTCGTCTTGCTGATCTTCTTGGACTCCAGGCGCTCCCGCTCGAGCATGTTCAGGAAGTCCGTGTTGCCGCCGAAGTTCAGCTGGTAGGTCCGATCGAGCCGGACGCCGCGATCCATGAACAGGCGGGTCAGGACGCGGTGGCTGATCGTCGCGCCGACCTGGCTCTTGATGTCGTCACCGATGACCGGCAGGCCCTCCTCGGCGAAGCGGCGCTGCCAGTAGGGCTCGCGCCCGATGAAGACCGGGATCGCGTTGACGAAGCCGACACCGGCCCGCAGCGCCTGCTCGACGTACCACTTCGTCGCCTCCTCGGAGCCGACCGGCAGGTACGACACGACGACGTCGACCTTGCGCTCCTTGAGGATGCCGACGACATCGGCGGTCGGGCCGGGCGCCTTCTCGATGATCTGGCTGAGGTACTTGCCGAGGCCGTCGTGGGTCATCCCGCGTTCGACCTTGACGTCCATCTTCGGCACCTGCTGGAAGACGAACGTGTTGTTCGGCTTCTGGTAGATCGCCTCCGAGAGGTCCTTGCCGACCTTGTTCTTGTCGATGTCGAAGGCGGCGACGAACTCGATATCGCGGACGTGGTAGCCGCCGAGCTCGACGTGCATGAGGCCCGGGACGGTGTCGTCCGGCTTGGCGTTCTCGTAGTAGTAGCGACCCTGGACGAGGCTGCTCGCGCAGTTCCCGACACCGACGATCGCGACGCGGATCTTGCGGCCCGGCTTGTGGCCGTTCTTGCCGTTGGCTGTGTTCACCTGGGGCTCCATCTGGTCGTTACTCCTGGGGGGTCTGGCGAATGACGTGGACGATGCGCTGGATCGCGGTGATGGTGGCGAGAATGGTGATGAGGCCGAGGGCAGCAAGTAGGATCATGCCGCTCGATTGGATGCACGACTCGATGCACGTCGAGCCGGCTGGCGGGACGAGGTTGATCGGGCCCTGGCCGGCCAAGACCAGACCGAGTGCGAGGATGACGATCCTGATCTCGCGGGGCGCCAGTCCGACCGCCGCCATGCCCGTGCCCGGGGTGAACCCGAGGCTCTCCGACTTCGCCCTGACGTAGCTCACGAGGAACGCCGCCGCCATTGCCGCGGCGCCGAGGACGACACCCTCGCGCAGCCCGCTCCAAAGGCAACCGGCGATGATGCCGACATAGACGACGGCCTCGCCGGCCCTGTCGGCCACCGAATCCATGAATGCGCCGAGCCTGGATGTCCGACCAGTGGCCCGGGCCAACGCGCCGTCGAATAGATCGAAAACGGCCCCGACGAGGACGAGGACACCCGCGGCGAGCCACGATTCCCGCCAGGCGGCCGCCGCGGCGACGATCGCGATCCCGAAACCGATCAGCGTCAGGTGATTTGGGGTGAGACCGAGGCGCCCGAAGCCGACGGCGATCGGCGTAGCGAAGCCACGGACGCGAGCGCGCAGCTCGGGGCTGACGATCGAGCCGCTCACGAGGCGGCCACGCGGCGCGCCCGGCCTGTGGGGATTCCAGCGTCCGGTTTGCTGTCGGTCGTTGCCGCGCCATCGCCGGCCAGGCCGAGGATGGCCCGCTCCCTGGCCACGAACGCCTCGAATGCGTCGGCGCGCAGGCTGCAGACCGTCTCGCGGCCGTTCCGGCGGGTTGCCACGAGGCCGGCCACCCGGAGCCGCCCGATATGCCAGCTGACCAGCGGCTGCGACAGCCCGACTTCCTCGATCAGGTCGGTGACGGAAGCGTCGCTGCCAGCCAGTCGCCGGACGATCCGCAGTCGATTGATGTCGGCGAGCGCCTTGTGGACGATCCGCAGCTCACGAAGGTCCTCGGGCTTGTCGACGATCGTCGCAAGGGTCGAGCGAATGCGGGCGCGAGAGGGGGACAGAGCGTTTCTCCGGTGGGAGTCGGGCTGTTGCGCCGGGTCACATCAACCGCGGTTTATATCAACAGAAGTTGATGCTATTCCGACGCCGCCGGGCTTGTCAAGCCGCGTGTACGCTTCCGCGAATGAACCGCGGTTCCGCGTACGCGCTGCTCGCGGTCCTCGGGGCCGGGGTGTTCCTCGCCGGTCTCGAGCTGATGATCACGGCGGTTGCCCTGCCGACGATCATCGCGAACCTCGTCGCGGCGAACCCGGACCGACCCGGCGAGACGGCGTTCTCTGAGCTGCGCCGGGCCTCGTGGATCATCAACGGCTACCTGCTCGCGTACGTCGTGGCGATGCCGCTCGCGGGCCGCCTGGCCGACGTCTGGGGCGCCCGCCGGCTGTTCCTCGGGGCTCTTGGCATCTTCGTCGTCGGGTCGCTGCTGGCGGGGCGCGGCCAGTCGATCGATGAGCTGATCCTGGGGCGGATCATCCAGGGGATCGGTGGCGGCGTTCTCGTGCCTGTCGGGACGGCCGCGGCATCGCACCTCTTCGAGGGTCACGATCGGCCGCGGGCGCTCGGGGTGGTCGGGGCGCTGACGTTCCTCGGGATGGCGGCCGGACCGTTCCTCGGGGCGGCGATCCTCGGCGGCCTCAACGTGGAGGGTGGCCTCGCGGCCCTCAACATCGACCCCGACAGCACGCTCCATCACGCGTTGAGCCCCGCCTGGCGATGGGTCTTCTACTTCAACGTCCCGATCGGCATCGCGGCGCTGCTCGTCGCCTGGGCCGCGTCGGCCGGGTGGGAGACGCCGCGCCGGCACGGCGGCGTCGACGTCGTCGGGGCGATCGTCTGGAGCTTGGCCCTTGCGGCCGGCCTCGGGGCGGTCACGCTGCTCGGCAGCCGATCGGAGCCTGGCGGTCCTGATCCGGTTTTCGTCAGCGGCGTCCTCGGGCTCGTCGCGGTCGGCGCGACGCTGGTCACGATCGTTCGCGGTGCGCGACGGCCGGACCCGTTCCTCGACCCGAGGCTGTTTCGAAGCCCGGTCTTCTCATCGGCCGCGATGGTCTCGCTGCTGACCGGCTATGCCTTCGCCACGGCGATCATCGGGGGGGCGGTCTTCGTCGATCGCGTCCTCTACGGCGGGCCCGACTCGCAGCGGTTCGCCCTCGGGTCGCTGGCGGCGGCGACCGCGCTGGGGGCGCTCGTGTCGGGGTTCGCCGTCCGCTTCCTGTCACTGCGGATCGTCACCGTCGTCGGTCTGGTCGCGTCGGCCGGCGCGCTCGTCTGGGCGGCTCGCTGGGCGCCGGGCGTCGGTCTCGGCGAGGTCGCCCTGTCGCTGGCGGTCTTCGGGTTCGGCTTCGGGCTGACGGTGACGCCGCGTTCGACGGCGGCCGTCGAGGTCGCCGGTCGGGCCGCGTTCGGGATGGCGTCGGCGACGGTCACGGTCGCCCGGATGCTCGGGATGGCCATCGGCGTCGCCGTCCTCACCGCCTACGGCTCGACGACGATCGACCATCTCTACGACCAGCTCTTCGCCGTGCCGGACGGCTGGAAGCAGGTCATCCCCGTGGAGCTGCGCAATCGGCCGCTCAAGGACGGCCTCGTCGTCGATGCGCTCGAGCGCTGGGCCGCGGGACAGGCGTCGGAGATCCTCGTCGGATTGTTCGTCGTTGCCGGTATCGTGGTCGTCGTCGCCATCCCGCCCGGGCTCGTCCTTGGTTCGAGGCCGCGTATGCTGGCGGGCGAATCGGCCGCTCGCGGGGTGGCCGGCGACGGAGGCCCGCCAGAGCCAGATGGATCCGACGACCTCGTCAGCGGCACCCTCTGAGGCTGCCGTGCTGTCGAAGCCTGGCTCGTCGCCATCGGGCGCGGCCCTGCCACCGGCTCGAGCCGCGACCGCCCCGCCGCCTTCGCACGTGGACGGACCACCGATCCGGATCGTCGTCCACGGATCGAGCGGCATCACCGAGTCGACCGACATCGCCGCCCTGTCGACCCTCCACGCCGACGCCAAATCCTGTCTCTGGATCGACCTGATCGATCCCGACCCGGATCTCGTCCGGAAGGTCGGGAAGCAGCTCGGTCTCCATCCGCTCATCGCCGAGAACATCGCCGAGGCCAATCAACGAGCAAAGATCGAGACCTTCGGCGAGGTCGTCCACATCGTCCTGTTCTCCCTCCGCTTTGCCGGCAAGGCCGAGGCATACGAGATCGATTTCGTCCTCGGCGACCGGTTCCTGCTGTCCGTCCACGGACAGGAAAGCGACCTCGCGAGCGCAGCCAAGCTGCGCGTCGACGCCGTGAAGGTCCTCGACCGCGGCGCGGATTACCTCCTGTACGCCCTCGCCGATCACATCGTCGACACCTATTTCCCGGTCCTCGATGAGCTGGCCGAGGAGATCGACGAGCTCCAGGACAAGGTGGTCGCGACGGCCGACGAGACGACCCTTCAGCGACTGTTCGAGCTGAAGCGTGAGCTGATCGCCATCCGCCGGGCGACCTCACCGGCCCGCGAGATCTTCAACCAGCTGACGAACCGGGAGGGCGTCTCGATCGACGAGGCCCACGTCGTGTACTTCCGCGACGTGTACGACCACCTCATCCGGGTGACCGACGAGCTCGACAACTACCGCGAGCTGGTCGCCGGCACGCTCGACATCTACCTCACGATCGTCAACAACAACCTGTCGATCATCATGAAGCGACTGACCGGGGTGACGGTGATCCTAGCCGGGATCGGGGCGATCGCCGGGATCTTCGGGATGAGCGAGGCCGGAACCGCCTTCGCCGGCGCCGAGGCGACCGGCTTCTGGATCGTCACGGCGTTCACGGTGACGATCGCACTGGTCGCGGCGGTCGTCCTGCGCAAGATCGACTGGATCTGACGGGTCGTCGGTCGAGCGGCGGGTCGGCTAGCCGCAGTTGACCGGGTGCGGGGTCGGGTGGGCGTCGGCGTGGTTGGCCGGGCCGACGGTCAGCAGCTCGGCGCGGACCTGGGTCTTCCCGACGGTCCCCTTCGGTCCCTCCGACGTCTGGAGCCAGAGCTCCTCCGTCGTCGCGTCGAGCGCGGCGTTCAGGCTGGTCTGGTGGAGGAGAACCTGCGTGACGTAGTACTCGAAGACCTGGTCATCGCTCGTGTAGACCTGGACGATCATGTTGAGCATCTTTTGCGGCTTTCTCACCTCCGTCGCGAGGTGGTAGATCGGGCCGAACATGCCGTCGCGGGCGTGGGCGTACAGGTACGTTGCCCCGCCCTGGCCGGGCTGGTGGAGCTCCTTGATGTACATCGCGACGTTGCACTGCGGGTAGGTGTTCGAGCCGCCGACCGGCTTTACGATCGGCAGGTCGATCTTGAGGGCGGGGACTACGACGCGCGTCGCGACCCGGTCGACGGGCGCCGACGGTGAGGGCGACGTCGATCCCGACGGAGGAAAGCTCGGCAGGGTGATGGTAGGAGTCGGCGAGACCGCGACGGTCGGCGGCGAGTCGCTCGGGGCGGGCGCGGCCTCGACCGGGGCGCTGTAGGTCAGCAGGCCGGCGGCGATCAGCGACACACCTGTCGCGGTCAGGACGGCCGGCAGGAGGCGATTGCGGAGCGCGTTGAGCAGGGTTGCCACGGGCCCGGAATCCTAGCAGCGGCCGGCAGGACCCGCCCCAGGGCCACTGGTACTGGGTATTCCGGCGGCGTTTCATTGCTCATCACCCAGCCTCCGGCGCGCTGGATGCCGCAGCGTCTGACGCCCTCTTCGCGGCTGCCGGACTGGTACAGTCCGGCAGATGGGTCCCCGGCTGTCGGTCCTCGCCGGTCTCGTGGCCGGAATCCTCGTCGCGCTCGCCGTGCTGGCCGGCGTTATCCTGGCCGTTCCGGCGACCCCTCCGCCCTCGCCGTCGCCGTCGCCGTCGCCAGAGCCCAGCCCGTCGGTCGTGATCGCGTCGCCGTCACCGTCGCCGTCGCCGTCGCCGTCGGCCTCGCCATCCACCGTGCCCTCGGGGTCCGCGTCCCCATCCCCGTCCGCCAGCCCGTCAGGCTCCGAAGCCCCTGGTTCCAGTGGTTCGCCCGGGGCGTCATCGAGTGCTTCCGCGAATTTCGGTGATGGTCCGGTGGCGCCGACACTGGCCCTGTCGAAGGTCGGCGGCGGGACGATCGACCTGGCGACCATGAAGGGCAACGCCGTCTGGGTCAACTTCATGGGATCGTCCGCGACGGAGCGCTCGGCGGGATCGGCCCCGACGTGATGGCTCGCGGCGTGGCGGCGATCCCGCCGCCGCCTCGCTGAACGCGAAATGGTCCGATTCCGTACGCCGCGGGAAATAATGTCTCCGTCCGGCCGCTAGTCCGAATTCGGCTTCCGAATTCGGAGGATCGGGCAGGAAACAAGTGACTTTGGCGGGCGTACGGATTCGGACGATCGGCGGTTGCGCTTGGTGGGACCGGATCCACGGGGGCGCCTCGCGGGGCCCAGGCACGGGGCGCCCAGACGCGCGCCGAGCGCCAGCCGCAACGAGCCTCAGATCGGGGCGATCGCTCGGGCGGCCTGGCCGATGATTCCGAGGATGAGCCCCGGGAAGACCCCGAACAGCACGGTCAGTGTCGTGGTCGCAGCGAGTCCGCCCCACAGCAGCCGGCCATGGCGCTGCGGCGGGGCGTCGCTGGCCGGATCGCGCATGTACATGTAGACGACCACGCGGAGGTAGTAGAACGCGGCTGCCGCGGCGTTGAGCATCATGATGACCGCCAGGAACGAGACCCAGCCACCAGCCTGGACAGCGGCGAGGATGACGACGGCCTTGGCGAAGAAGCCGGCTGTCGGTGGAATGCCCGTCAGCGACAGCAGGAAGAGCGTCATCAGGATGCCGAGCGCGGGCTCCTTCCGTCCCAGCCCCGCGAACGTGTCGAGGCTCGACGTCACCCCGGCCCGCTTCTGGAGCGCCGCGATGACCGCGAACGCGCCGAGGTTCATGAAGGAATACGCCGCGCCATAGAACAGCAGCCCCTCGAGTCCCAGCTGCTGGCCGCCGGCGAACGCCGCCAGACCGACGAGCATGTAGCCGGTATGGGCGATCGAGCTGTAGGCGAGCATCCGCTTGACGTTGTCCTGCGTCAGCGCGACGAGATTGCCCAGCGTCATCGTCACGGCCGCAAGGACGATGACGACCGGCAGCCAGTCGGCCTTGACCGGCCCGAGCGCCTCGACGAAGAGCCGCAGGATGAGCGCGAACGCGCCGACCTTCGGGCCGACCGACAGGTAGCCGGTGACCGGCGTCGGTGAGCCCTGGTAGGCGTCGGGCGTCCAGTAGTGGAACGGGACCGCCGCGATCTTGAACGCGACCCCGGTCGTCATGAACGCGAAGCCCATCGCCAGGCCGGGCGAGAAGGGCGTCGTGCCCGCGACGACGCCCTGGAGGAACTCGGCGACGCCGGCCACGCGAGTCGTGCCGGTCAGGCCCCACACGAACGACAGCCCGAACAGGAAGATGGCCGAGCTGAACGACCCCAGGAGGAAGTACTTGACCGCGCCCTCAGTCGAGTAGCCGTCCGACTTGTGATAGCCGGCCAACATGTAGCCGGGCAGGACCATGAGCTCGAGGCCGATGAACAGCAGCAGCAGGTCCGTCCCCGCCGAGAGGACCATCGCGCCGCACATCGCGAACACGAGGACCGTGGCGAACTCGGCGACCGGCAGGCCCCGCGGCGCGAGGTAGTCGGGGGCGAAGACGATCGTCAGGGCGATGACCGACACGAACAGCAGGTCGAGGAACGTCGTCAGGGCATCGAGCCGGTAGGCACCCCCGAACGCCGCGCCGTCGTTGCCCGCGTCGACCCATGCGCTGGCGAGGAGCGTGGCCGCGGCGACGGCCGCCAGCCCGACGAGGGACACCCCGATCGCGGCGTCCCGCCGGCCCGGCAGGACCAGGTCGACGAGCAGGATCGCAACGGCCGTCCCGATCGCGACGAGGAGCGGGGCGATGATCGTCAGGTCGTGGCCGTTCATCGCGCGCCGCCTCCGGCCTCGATCGCCTGACCGCCCCGCGTATCCTCGTAGGCGACGTAGATGAGACGGAGGACGACGTAGGCGATCGGCAACGCAATGGCGACGAACGCGACCTCGGGGGCGATGGCGATCGGGCTGGCCTGGGTCACGTCACGCAGGACGTTCGCGACGGTGCCCGCGACCAGGTCGAGGACCAGGCCCGGGAAAACGCCGAAGATCACGATCAGGGCACCCAGCGGAGCGAGCGTCAGGACCTCGGTCGGGGTCATGTCGGTCAGGTGGTGGCCGAGCCCGCGGAGGAAATCGGACAGCTCGCCGAACACGACTCGCTGGAACATCCACAGGAGATACGCGGCGGCGAGGATCATGCAGAACGTCGCCACGGCGGCGACGATCGGGCTGTACAGGAACGCACCGACGAGGACGAGGAACTCGCCGACGAAGCCGGACAGGCCGGGCAACCCGGCCGAGGCAAACACGAAGAATCCGAACGTCAGGGCGTAGACCGGGGTGACGCCGGCAAGGCCGCCCATCTTGGCGATCGCCCGGTCATGGGTCCGCTCGTAGATCACGCCGACGAGCAGGAACAGCCCACCGGTGATGAGGCCGTGGTTGACGATCTGGAGGATCGCCCCGTCCAGGCCCTGCTGGTTGAACACGAAGATCCCGAGCGTCACGAAGCCCATGTGGCTGACCGAGCTGTAAGCGACGAGCTTCTTGAGGTCCGGCTGGACGAGCGCGACGATCGCCCCGTAGATGATGGCGATCAGGCTCAGGACAATGATCGCCGGGCCGAACGTCTGGGCCGCGGCGGGGAACAGCGGCAGGGCGAACCGGATGAAGCCGTACGCCCCGAGCTTCAGCATGACGCCGGCGAGGATCACCGAGCCCGCCGTGGGCGCCTCGACGTGGGCGTCCGGAAGCCACGTGTGGAACGGGAACATCGGGACCTTGATCGCGAACGCGAGGAAGAAGGCGAGGAACGCGGCCAGCTGGAGGCCGTCGGCAAAGCCACTCGTCGCGGCGAAGCTGCGGAGCTGCTCGAAGTCGAACGCGCCCGTCCAGGATCCGCCGTGGGCCGCCTGGAAGGCGAAGGCCGTGGCCAGGATCGCGATGAGCATCAGGAGCGAGCCGACGAGCGTGTAGAGAACGAACTTGATCGTCGCGTAGATCCGGTTTGCCCCGCCCCAGATCCCGATGATCAGGTACATCGGGACGAGCACGATCTCCCAGAAGATGTAGAAGAGGAAGAGATCAAGTGCGACGAAGACCCCGATCATCCCGACCTCGAGGATGAGGAACGAGATCATGTACTCCTTGATCCGCTCCTTGATCGGGCGGAACGAGGCGAGGATCGAGATCCACGACAGCGTCGTCGTCAGGATGACGAGGATGAGCGACAGGCCGTCGACGCCCATCTTGTACTGGATGCCGAAGAAGGGAATCCAGTCGGCGGCGATGACGAACTGGAACAGGCCGCCGCGTTGCGGGCCGCCGGCGAAGCCGATGACGAGCAGGAGGGACGCGACCCATGTCGCGAGGGCGGCGGTGAGCGCCAGGGCACGGGCATTGCGGGCGGGCGCAATGGCGACGGCGATCGCGCCGCCGAGCGGCAGGAAGGTGACGATCGTCAGGATCGGAAAGGTGTCCACGGTCAGGCCCGGCCCGCCAGGATCAGGAACGAGCCGGCCATGACGAGCAGGCCGACGGCGATCCCGAGGGCGTAATTCTGGACCCGCCCGGTCTGGACGCGGCGGAGTCCGCGACCGGCGCCGACCGTTGCCTTGGCGAGGTCGTTGACCGTGTCATCGATGACCCGCCGGTCGAACCACCACAGGAACGCGGCGATTCGCCCACCGATGACGATGAACAGGAGATGGTTGAGCTCGTCGAACCACCACTTGTTGAGCGACGCCCGGTACAGGAACGGGGCCCGGCTGCTGATCGCCGTGACCGTTTCCGGTCGCGGGCGGAAACGGATCCTGCCGATCTCGGCGCCGAACAGGCGCCAGGCGATGGCGATCCCGATCGCCGCCACGGCGACGCTCACGACGATGAGGGCGCCGTCGATCCCGAATAGCTGGAAGCGTGCTTCCGTGTGGTGGAGGGCCGCCGTCGAGGGCGTGAAGATCGGCTCGAGCCACGAGGCGAGGAGGCCGGCCCCGAACGGCAAGCCGAGGACAAGCCCGACGAGGGCAGACGGGATGGCCAGCAGGATCAGCGGCCACGTCATCACCGGCGGCGATTCGTGGATGTTCGGCTCGACGTGCGGATCGACCCGGCTCTCGCCCCAGAATGTCAGGCCCATCAACCGGAACATGTAGAAGGCGGTCATGAGGGCGACGATCACCCCGATCGCCCAGACCCACGGGAAGCCGAGCTTGAACGCCTCGCCGAGGATCTCGTCCTTTGAGAAGAAGCCAGCGAGCGGTGGGATGCCGGCGATCGCGAGCGACCCGACCAGCATCGTCGCGTAGGTGATCGGGATCTTCCTCGCGAGACCGCCCATCCGGCGCATGTCCTGCTCCTCGTGGACGGAATGGATCACGGAGCCGGAGCCGAGGAACAGCAGGCCCTTGAAGAACCCGTGGGCCATGAGGTGGAAGATCGCCGCGGTGAAGGCGCCGACACCGAGCGCCGCGAACATGTAGCCGAGCTGGCTGAGGGTCGAGTAGGCGAGGACCCGCTTGATGTCGGTCTGGGTCATCGCGATCGACGCCGCCAGGATCGCGGTGAAGATGCCGATCGCCGCGACGACTACCAGCGCCTCCTGGGCCCCGGCGAAGATCGGGCTCGTCCGGGCGACGAGATAGACGCCCGCGTTGACCATCGTCGCGGCGTGGATGAGGGCCGACACCGGGGTCGGGCCCTCCATGGCATCCGGCAGCCAGACATGGAGTGGGAACTGGGCGCTCTTGCCCATCGCCCCGGCGAAGATCAGCAGCGAGATCGCCAGGATCGTGCCGTGGTCGAGCGTCCCGATCCTGGCCAGGACGCCGTCGGCGCCGTGGATGTCGAGGGTGTGGAGGCTGGCAAAGATCAGCATGATCCCGAGGGCGAACCCGACGTCACCCACGCGGTTGACGATGAACGCCTTCTTGGCCGCCAGGGCCGCCGTTCGCTTGTGCTTCCAGAAGCCGATCAGGAGGTAGCTCGACAACCCGACCAGCTCCCAGGCGACGAAGAGGACGAGGAAGCTGTCGGCCATGACGAGCAGGAGCATCGAGAACATGAACAGGTTGAGATAGGCGAAGAACCGCCAGTAGCCCGGGTCGTGGCTCATGTAGCCGATCGAATAGATGTGGACGAGCATCCCGATCGTCGTCACGACGATGAGCAGGCAGGCAGTCAGGGCGTCGACGTAGAACGCGGCGTGGACCTGGAAGTCGCCGGCCGGGATCCACGTGAAGAGGTTCACCCCGTGGCCGGCCTCTCCGAACGGCTCGGCGTGGGTCAGCGTCGCGAAGGCGACAACCATGCTGATCGCCCAGACGATGACGATGAGCCCGACCGGGATCCAGTGGGCCTGCTTGTCCAGCCGGCGTCCGATGAGCGCGGTGACGGCGAAGCCCACCAGCGGCAGCGCGACGATGAGGACGATCAGCAGGTCGAACATCAGCGCCGGCTCACTGGCTCATCGCGTCGTACTCGTCGACGAGCGGCGTCTTCTTGTTGCGGTAGATCGCGATGATGATCGCCAGCCCGACGGTCGCCTCGGCGGCGGCGACCGCCATGACCATCAGCGCGATGACCGAGCCCGAGGCACCCAGACCCTTGACGAACCCGCCGAAGGCGACGATGGACAGGTTGACCGCGTTGAGCATCAGCTCGATCGACATGAGCATGCTGATCGCGTTGCGCCGGGCCAGGAAGCCGAACATCCCGATGGCGAAGAGCAAGCTGGCCAGGATGAGGTAGGAATTCAGCGAGCGCGAGCCGCCGGCGGCCAGGGCGATGATTCCGAGACCGCCGACGAAGACGGCCGCCAGGAACGCGCCGACGAAGATCCGGATCATCGGAACTGACCGCCCTCACGCTCGCCGTCGTGCCCGCGTTCGCGCTTCGCGAGGAAGACACCGCCGACGACGGCCGCGAGCAGGAGCACCCCGACGATCTCGAACGGCAGGACCCAGTCGCTGAACAGCTTCTTCGCGAGTTCCGTCGTGTTCGTCGCGACCCGCTCGGCGAGGGCGTGCCAGTCTGTCGCGACGATCGCCAGGATCGTGACCACCGCGAGGAGCACGGCGGCAAGGGCGGCCGGGATCGCCTGGGTCTGGAAGACGAGGCTGGCCGGGGCGTCCTTCGTCTGCGTCAGCATGATCGCGAACAGGACCAGGACGCTGATCGCCCCGATATAGACGAGGACCTCGGCGGCCGCGACGAGTGGCGCCCCGATGATCACGTAGATCCCGGCCAGCGCGCCGAAGCAGACCATCATCGCCAGGCCGCAGCGGATGATGTCCTTCATCGTCACGACGAGGATCGCGGCGAGGAGCATGGTCCCGGCGAAGACGACGAAGAGGGCGTCGTCCCAGGGGATCGTCGTGAACGGGATCGTCGTTCCGATCGCCACGCGGCGCTCGCTCAGCCGTGCCCGGCGTGGCCGCCGGTGGCGCCATGAGCGTGGCCGTCGCCGTGGGCGTGACCGTTGCCGTTGCCGTGGCCATTGCCACCGGCGCCGGCCGCGATCTGCTCCGCGATCGAGGCCGGCAGGACGGGCAGGAGCCGCCCAGGGTCGATGATCCGGCCCTCGGCCGCGGCCCGGGTGGCCCAGTCGCGCTCGCGGCGGATGTAGGTGACCTCGGTCTCCATCTCGACCTCGGCGATCGCCATCAGGTCGATCATCGGCTCGGACCGGGAGAGGTGCGACAGCTCGAAGTCGGCGCCGTCGCGGAGGGCATCGTACGGACAGGCGTCGACGCAGATGCCGCACAGGATGCAGCGGCTCTCGTCGACGTCGTACTTCTCGAGGATCCGCGGCTTCGGCATGAGGGCGCCGGTCGGGCAGGTCTCGGCGCAGCGGCCGCAGGAGACGCAGGGCGTGTCGTTGAGGCTCATGTCGAGCGGGGTCGTCACCAGCGTGTCGAAGCCGATCCGCATGAAGTCGTAGCAGGCCGCCCCGACGACCTCGGCACAGACGTTGGCGCAACGGCCGCAGTCGATGCAACGCGACGGCTCGCGCAGGATGAAGGCGTGAGAGTCGTCGCGGATGTAGTCGTGGTTGACGCCGGTGAAGCGGTTCTCGGTCACGCTGCGGTAGCCGGCGCCCTGGTGGAACTGCGGCTCGAGCGTCGTGAGGGTCGTCCCATATTCGATCCCGAGCCGGCGCAGGTCACAGAAGCCGATCGCCTCGCAGGTGCACTGGAGGCAGCGTGTCGACTCGGCGACCACCTCCTCGCGGCTGTACGGGATCTCGTACTCGATGTAGCTCTTGTTGCGGACCTCGGCTTCCATCGCCTTGAGCCGGTAGCGCGGCTCCTTCCGCTCGCTCGTGAAGGGCACGATCGAGAGGAATTCCGGCTGCGGCTCGGCGAGCTGCTGGCGGGTCTTGATGACGGACAGGTCGAGGCCCTTGAGGTAGGCATCGACGGCGTAGGCCGACCGGCGGCCCTCGGCGACCGCCTGGACGACGGTTGCAGCCCCGACCCTGACGTCGCCGGTCCCGAAGACCCCGGGCCGGTCCGTCTCGAACGTGACGGCGTCGGCCTTGAGGCGGCGCTGCTTCGTCGCCTGGGGCCCCTCCGAGCCCGGCCCGATCCAGTCCAGCTCAGGGCCCTGGCCGATCGCGAGGAGGACCCGGTCGCAGGGGATCGTGAACTCGGTGCCCGGCGCCGGCTCCGGCCGGCGACGGCCGGACGCGTCGGGCTCGCCGGGCCGGTTGCGGATGAACTCGACCCCGGTGACATTGCCCTTGGCGTCGGTGATCACCCGCGTCGGGCCGGCCTGGAAGATGGCGGTGACGCCTTCCTCGATCGCCTCGTGGACCTCGTTCGATGCCGGCATGTCCTTCATGTCGCGGCGATAGACGAGGGTCACCTCGGCGGCGCCCTGGCGGATCGATGTCCGGCTGCAGTCCATCGAGGTGAAACCGCCACCGACCACCACGACGCGCTTGCCGGCGTGGCCCGGGTATGGCAGGCCGAGTGTCGCCGTTCGGAGGTATTCCAGTCCGTCGAGGACCTCGTCGGCGTCCTCGCCCGGCACCCCCAGCTTGTTCGTCTCGTAACAGCCGATCGCCACGACGACCGCGTCGAAGCCCTGGTTCTGGAGATCGTCGAGCCCGAAGTCGCGTCCGAGGCCCTGGTCGCAGACGACCCTGCCGCCGAGCCGGGTGACCGACTCGTACTCGGCCTCGAGGACCTCGACCTTGGGCAGGCGGTACTGCGGGATCCCATATCGGAGCATGCCGCCCGGCGCGGGGTCGCGTTCGAAGACCGTCACGTCGTGGCCCGCGATCAGCAGGTAGTAGGCCGCGGCCATCCCCGCCGGCCCGGAACCGATGACCGCCGCGCGCCGGCCGGTCTTCGGCTGGACCTCGAACGGGATGGGCGGGTCGATGCCCTCGTCGAGCATCGACTTGAGGACCTGGTCGCCGGCGTATCGGTGGGTGTCGCGGATCGCGATCGCCTCGTCCACCTCGTCGCGCCGGCAGTGCTCCTCGCACGGGGCGGGGCAGACCCGGCCGAGGACCGACGGGAAGGGGATCGTCCGCTTGAAGATCCGGGTCGACTCGCGGAAGTTCGCCTCGGCGTTCGCCTTGAGGAAGCCCGGGATGTCGATGTGGCTCGGGCACTTGTTCTGGCAGGGCGGCAGGCAGTAGGCGTTGTGGTCCGAGAAGATCAGCTCGAGGTTCGTCGCCCGCAGCCGGCGGACCTCCTCGGTCTGGGTCTTGACGACCATCTCGGCTTCGGCCTGCTGAGAGCAGCTGATCGGCGGGTACTCCGAGCCTTCGACGTCGACGACGCACATCCGGCAGGCCCCGAAGCCCGGCAGCTTCGGCTCGTAGCAGAGCGTGGGGATCTCGATCCCGTTGTCGCGACAGACCTCGAGGATCGTCTGGCCCTCGAAGCCCTCGACGACCTTGCCATCGACCTCGATCCGGATTCGCGGCGTCGACTGGGGGCGCTGCGGCGACTGGGTCGTCAGGAGCCGCTCGCCGACACTGTCGGCAAGCGGTGCGAGTTCGGCGCGATGGTCCGGGCGGGTGATCAGGTCGGCCATGTCTCTCAGTGGGCGGCGCCCGCCGCCACCGCGATCGGGCGACAGACGCCCGCGGGGCAGGAGCTGCGGAGGATGTGGTCGTCGAGCTCGGATCGGAAGTATCGCATTCCGCTGGCGTACGGGAGGGTCGCCAGGCGCTCGTGATCGCAGAGGGCGGAGGCGACGACGTCCGCCGAGAGGTCGGCCAGCAGCTGGAGATCGGTCGGTCGCGGCACACCGATCGCGATCCGATCGCCGATCTCACTGATCCGGCGGGTCCCGATCCGGCAGGGGATCGTCTTGCCGCACGCTTCGTCGGCGCAGAAGCGGGTCAGGAGGCGGGCGAGGTCGACAATGCAGGCACGCTGATCCGCGGCGACGACGGAGCCCGAGCCGACATGGGCGCCGACCTCGCGGAGGGCGTCGAAGTCGTACGGGGTGTCGAGGAGGTCCGGCGGGAGCAGGCCGCCGGACGGCCCACCCACGAGGACGGCCTTCAGGCCCGCGACCGCTGCGCCATCCTTGCCTCGACCCGCCTTCGCTCCGGCGGGCGGCTTTGCCCCAGCCCCAGCGGCCGGCTTCGGCCCACCGGCGAGGGCGACAATGTCCCGGAGCGGCGTCCCGAGCGGAACCTCGGCGATGCCCGCGCCGCCGGCCCCGCGTACCGCAACGAGGATCGTCCCGGGACTCGCTTTCGACCCGATCGCGGCGAACGCCTCTGCGCCGTTGACGAGAATCCACGGGACGGTGGCAAGGGTCTGGACGTTCTGGACGACCGTCGGCATCCCGAACAGGCCTCGCTCCGCCGGATAGGGTGGGCGTTGCTCGGGCTGGCCGCGCTTCCCCTCGAGGGCCTTGAGCAGGACCGTCTCCTCGCCCAGCATGTAGGCGCCCTGGACGGGCCGAACGGAGACCGTGACGGTCATCCCGGAGCCGAGGATGTCCGGGCCGACGAAACCGGCTTCCTCGGCCGCCCCGATCGCGGCCTCGAGCCCCCGGATGGCCGCGCCGGCCTCCGTGCGCACGGCGATGATCGCCTCGCCGGCGCCGATCGCGAGTGCGGCGATGGTCAGTCCCTCGATGACGGCGTACGGATCGGTCTCGAGCAGCGTTCGATCGGTCAGGACGGCCGGGTCGGCACCGTAGCCGTTGGCAACGACGTACCGCCGCGGCGCGTCGACCGTCGCGGCGACCCGCCACTTGTCGGCGGTCGGGAAGCCCGCGCCGCCGCGGCCGCGCAGGCCCGACGCGGCGAGCGTCGCGATGACCCCGGTCGGTCCAAGATCGTGGACCGCCTTGCGGAGGCCGTCGAAGGCACCGGCCTTGACCGCGGCGTCGAGGTCGGTCGGGTCCTTGGCCCCGACCCTCGCCAGCAGGATCGAGGGCCAGCCCTTCGGCGTTCGCAGGATCGTCGTCATCGGCTCAGTTCGGCTTCGGGCCGGTCGCTTGTCCGGCTCCCGCCCGGCGACCACCGGCAAGAGCCGTGTCGAGGCTGCTGAGGAAGGTGGCCTCGGTCGGTCGATGGTCGGCCACGGCGGCTGCCTGGATGCCGTCCTCGGGCCGCTCGAAGCGGAGATGGCTGTAATACGAGGCCGTCCCGTAGATCATCGCGTACCAGGCGCCTGTCGCATGGCTGATCCGCTTGAGCGCGGCAACGGGGAGGTGACCGTAGGCGGCCTGGGTCGCCTCGAGGATCTGGAGCATCTGCTTCGGGTCGAAGTCGTAGTCCTCGAGGATTCCGTCGACCGGGTCGGGATCGATCCCCTCGAAATGGGCGTAGGCAGGATCCGGGACGGTCCGGCCGGACCGCCGCAGCGCCGATTCCTCGCGCCGCTCGCCATAGGTCTCCGGCGCGCCCCAGTGGACGTGGAAGCGACCCTTCGTGTCGATGCCGCCCATGTCGATGCACTCGATCGGGCAGGCCTGGGCGCACTGGAAGCAGGTCTCACACTTCAGCGCGCCGTACTCGTCGTAGAGGAGCTGGAGACGGCCGCGGAACTTGTGCGGGATGTCCGGCTTGACCTCGGGGTACTTGATCGTCGCCTTCGGCTCGAAGAAGCGGCGCAGGGTCAGGCCCATGCCCTTGACGATGCCAAGGCCCGGGATGAAGGTCATCGGGCGGGCCTCATCGCGGGTTCACGATGGCGATCGCGGCGGCGGTCACGAAGAGGTTGAGCAGCGACGCAGGCAGGAGCCACTTCCAGGCGAACCCCATCAGCTGGTCGATCCGGACACGGGGCAGCGTGCCACGCATCCAGACGAAGGTGAAGACGAAGACGTACGTCTTGCCGAGGAACCAGAGGAGACCCGCGACCCAGTCGAGACCGACGTAGGCGATCCCGAAGATCGCGGTGACCACGACCAGGTTGAACAGGATGAAGCCCATGACCAGTGCCTGCCAGCCCTTGACCCGGCTGCTGGCCAGCCAGAACGGCGCCGCCAGGATCAACGTGCCGATCACCGGCACGATGGCGACGAGGATCAGCAATCCGATCCCGAGCGAGCCCGGATCCAGGTTGAGCGCAACCGGCCAGGGCCACGGGAACGGCGCGTTCCAGCCGCCGAAGAAGAGGGTCACGATCAGCGCCGAGATGACGAAGACGTTGACGTACTCGGCGAAGAAGAAGAAGCCGAAGCGCATCCCGGAGTACTCGGTCGCGAAGCCGGCGACGATCTCCGAGTCCGCCTCGGTCAGGTCGAACGGCGTCCGATTCGCCTCGGCGGTCGCGGCGATGAAGAAGATCAGCGCCCCGAGCGGCTGCTTGAACACGTACCAGTCGCTGAACCAGCCCGCCTGGTTGAGCGAGATCTGGTTGAGGCTCATCGTCCCGGCCAGGAGCAACAGGCCGACGACCGACAGGGTCAGCGGGATCTCGTAGCTGATCACCTGGGCGGCCGACCGCAGCCCGCCCAGCAGCGAGTACTTGTTGAAGCTCGACCAGCCGGCCATGAGCAGGCCGACGACCGTCATCCCGCCGATGGCGAAGAAATAGAGCAGCCCGATGTTGAAGTCCTGACCGAAGAGGCCCGGCGCGAACGGGATGACGAGAAGGGCCATGACCGTCGACATGAAGACGACGATCGGGGCGAGGGTGAAGACGATCCGATCGACCCCCGTCGGGCTGAAGTCCTCCTTCATGAGGACCTTGAGCCCGTGGACCACCGACAGGAGCGAGCCGAACGGCCCGACCCGGTCCGGCCCGATCCGGAGGTTCATCAGGGCGATGACCTTCATCTCCATGTAGATGATCAGGAACGCGGTCGGGACGCTCATCAGGAGGACCGCCGTCGCGGCCACGACGAACCGGACGAGCCACAGGTTCGTGGCGAGGAAGTCGAGGATGCCGCCGCCGAACAGCACGATCACGACGATCAGGCCGACGGTCAGGACGGCCAGGATCGGCAGCACGGTGAAGATCACCTTGCCCGCCAGGGTCAGACGCCCCCAGGTGCGGGTCATCGCAGTCATGCGATGCGTCCTCGCGCCGACATCACTTATCTACTCCGCCCATGATGGGGTCGAGGGAGGCCATGACGGCCATGGCGTCGGCGATGAGGTGGCCCGGCATCAGCAGGCCCACCGACTGGAGATGGAGATACGACGGGTCGTGGATCCGCATCCGGAACGGCTGGTCCGTCCCGTCGCTGACGACGTACGCGGCGTACTGCCCGCGCGGCCCCTCGATCCCGGCGTAGGCCCTGCCCGGCCGCGGTCGGAGGAGACGGGGCAGCTTGGCCATGACCGGCCCGTCGGGCATCTCGTTGAGGCACTGGTCGATGATCCGCAGGCTCTGCTTGATCTCGTCGAGGCGGACGAGGTAGCGGGCGAGGCAGTCGCCTTCGGTCCGCGTCGGGATGTCGAACTCGAGCTCCGGAAAGACGGAATAGGGGTGGGCCCGACGCAGGTCGAACGGGACGCCGGTGGCCCGCAGGTTCGGCCCTGACATGCACATCCGCAGCGCGGTCTCGCTGTCCATCGTCCCGAGGCCGCGCATCCGGCGGACGAAGATCTCGTTCTCGTTGAGCAGCGCGGTGTTCGACTCGATCTGCGCCGTTGCCCGGCCCATCCAGTCGCCCAGACGACTAAGGAACTCATGGTTGAGATCGCCGTTGACGCCGCCGATCCGGAAGTAGTTGAAGAGCATCCGCTGGCCGGTCAGCGCGGCGAGCATCTCGACGATCTCGTCGCGCTCGATGAAGCTCCACAGGATCGGGGTGAGGCCGCCGAGATCGAGCGCCATCCAGCCCATGAACAGGGCGTGGCTCGCGACTCGGTTGAGCTCCGACGAGAGGACCCGGATGTATTCCGCCCGTCGCGGGACCTCGACGTCGAGGAGCTTCTCGAAGGCCATCACCCCGGGCCACTCGCAGAAGAGCGACGAAACGTACTCGAGCGGGTCGAGGTAGCAGATCGCCTGGTGGTAGTCCGCGTTCTCGCACAGCTTCTCGACGCCGCGGTGGAGGTAGCCGAGGACCGGATCGAGATCGACGACGTTCTCGCCGTCGATCTTCAGGACGATCCGCAGGACGCCGTGGGTCGACGGGTGCTGCGGCCCGATGTTGATGAACATCTCGCCGTCGCGAAGCGTGTAGAACTCCGCTTCTCGCTCGGTCCGTGGCGGATACGGCGGGATGGGTTCGAAGACGCCGATCTGCTCGTCGAGCATGACCCGCGGATCGTCGCTGGAGGCGCGACCCCGGGTTCCCGTCGGCGCCGTCATCGGCTCATCCCTCGTTCAGTCGCCATCGCCGTCAGGCCCTCGTCCGGCGGACCGTCGCGGCCGGCGTCGCGTTGCGCGGTGCGTGGGTCTGCTCCATGTGGCGGACACCGGCGCCGGGTGAGCGGGCGGCGTCGTCGGCGAGGTAGAAGTCCTTGCGAAGCGGGAAGCTCTGGTAATCGGCCGGCATGTAGATCCGGCGAAGGTCGCGGTTGCCCTCGAAGATGATGCCGAACATGTCGTATGCCTCGCGCTCCATCCATTCGGCACCCTTCCAGAGGGCGGTGACCGATGGAACCCGCGGATCGTCGCGCGGCAGGCCATCGACTACGAGCCGCAGCCAGTCGGGCGTCGACGCGCCCCAGAAGTGGTAGACGACCTGCATCGTCGTCCCGGTGTCGACGCCGGCCAGGTCGGCGAGGAACGTGAAGGCGAACTCGGGCTCGTCGTGCAGCGCCCGGATGACCTCACCGGCGTCGCCCGCCCCGATCCGCAGTTCGGTCTCGTCGTGACGCTGGCGAACGGGCCCGCTGAGACGCTCCCCGAAGCGGCGCTCGATGCGGCGGCGGAGGGCTGGATCCACGCTCAGACCTGGCTCGGTGTGGTCGGTCCGATCGCCCGCTCCGGCCAGTGGCCGCGGCGATCCTTGATGAGCTGCTGGAGCTTCATCATCCCGTAGATGAGGCCCTCCGGCCGGGGCGGGCAGCCGGGGACGTAGACATCGACGGGCATCACCCGGTCGATACCCTCGATCGTCGAGTAGCTCCGCTTGTAGCGTCCACCGGAGCAGGTGCAGTCACCCATCGCCACGCACCACTTCGGCTCCGGCATCTGCTCCCAGAGGCGGACGAGCGGGCCGGCCATCTTCGTCGTCAGCGTCCCGGCGACGATCAGCACGTCGGCTTGGCGGGGGCTCGCCCGGAACGGGAACATCCCCCAGCGGTCCATGTCGTTCTTGGACGTGGCTGCCGACATCATCTCGATCGCGCAGCAGGCCAGGCCCGACAGCAGCGGCCAGAGGCTGTTCGCCCGGATGAGGTCGAGGACCACGTCGGCCTTGGTCGGGATGATCTCGAGGGCGCCGCTCCAGCGGGCGTCGTCGCGCCTGAACGCGGGATCGCCGTCGTGCGCGGCGAGGTGGGTGATCTCCGATTCCTGGCCGCCGTCGTAGGCAATCGGGTCTGAGGACTGCCAGAGCGTGTTCGGGACGACGATCGGCTCGATGAGCGCCGACGAGCCGCGGACCGCGAGCGCGGTCGGCGCGTTGCCGGGCTGGTTCGCGCCCATCGCCGCCTCGTCCTCCGGGTCGACGACCGGGCCCTTGCTGCGCTTGCTCATCGCCAGTTCAGGACGCCCTTGCGCCAGGCATAGGCAAGTCCGAGCAGGAGGATCCCGACGAACGCGAGCATGCTCACGAAGAGGGCCCCGACATCGACGCCCGGGTCGCGAAAGATGATCGCCCAGAGGTAGATGAAGATCACTTCGATGTCGAAGGCGACGAAGAGCAGGGCGTAGATGTAGAACGACAGCCCGAATCGGCCGTGGGTGTCGCCATACGTGTCGATCCCGGATTCATAGGGAAGGCCCTTGTGGACGTCACCGCGGTTCCGATGCGAGATCAGCCAGGCGGCGGCGATCGTCGCGAAGACGAACGACACACCTGCGAAACCGAACCCGACGATGTACCAGATCCCGGTCAAACGAGGAAGTCTCCGAACTGCCGCGGGTCGACCCGATCTCGTGCGCTCTCGCCGGTGGAGCGGATCCCTGGAGTCGCGTTCTGGCGCCCACGCGGGCCGCCACGCTGGGACTCATTCTAGCAGGGGAGGTGTTGGCGACTCGGGCGCCACGAGGGGCCCGCCGCTCGGCCGGGAGGGTCGGCCGGAACCGAGTCGGCGAGCCCCATCGTGGAGGGGACCTGGAGTCTGACCGAGGAGCGGATCGCGCCGAGCGCGCGTGCAAGTTCACGATCCGCTCCTCGACGGATGCCGGATCTCGACCGTGGGTCGCGTTCCAGCCGGGTCAGGGTGCTTCACGCTCAACGAGCCTGTCGACTAGGGCGAATCCCCTATTTCCGCGTGCTCAGGCAAGGCCTCGGAGCGTGACGCCGGCTGTGAGCCCCCGCCCGAAAGCCATGACCCGGAAGCGGCCCATCGCCGCCGGATCGATCATCCGGACGAGGGCGGCGCGCGCCTCGAGATAGCGCTGGAGGCTTGCGTCCGGCCCCGTCTGCAGCTCGACGAGCAGCTCCCCGGCGCCGAGACCCGCGAGGAACTGGGACTGGGTCGTCGTGGCGACATGCGTCAGGCCGGCGCCGACGGCCGCCCGCTCGACAGCCGTGATGTCGACGTGGGCCGTCAGGTCCTGGCGACCGACGGCCCGATACGGATCCTCATGAGCCCGCTGGCCGAGGTAGGCGGCGAGGGTTCCGCGGGGCCGGCGAAGCGGATCGTAGAGCTCGATCGCGGGGTAGCCGTAATCGATGAACAGGGCGGTGCCACGCTCGAGTCCCGCCGCGGCGCGGCCGACCCAGTCGTCGACGGCGAGGCAGATCTCGGCCCGCTGGCCGGGTTGGAGGCCGATGCCCTCGCCGGCGAGCCGGTCGGCGAGGGCCGCCGTCGACGGAGGGCCCGAGACGTCGACGAAGGCGCCGTCCTGCCAGTCGACGAAGATCTCCAGGAACTCGGCCGCCCCCGCTTCGCCGCCGCCGCTGGCTGCCGGACCGCCAGCGACGCGGTGCGTCGGAAGGGCGTCGAGAACCTCGTTGGCGATGACGGCGCCGACGATCGGGCCACCATCGTCTGCGTCGAGACGACTGCCATGGCCGGCTGCCGAAAGGACGCTGCGGAGCTCGGCAAGACGCCGGGCCTCGACCTCCACCGCCCGATATCGGACGGCGCGATAGAGCACCGGTTCCTCGGCGGCGATGCCATCGAGGAGGGCCAGCGCGAGCGACCCGGAACCCGCCCCACGCTCCGTGATCCCGAACGAAGCCGGCGATCCGATCGCGCGCCAGGCATCGATCACGTGGCGGGCGAGAGCTCGGCCGAAGATCGGGTGGGCCTCGGGCGCCGTGAGGAAGTCGCCCCCGCGGCCTGGCCGGGCGTCCTGGACCCGGTAGTAGCCGTGATCCGGCTCGTACAGGGCGAGCTCCATGAAACGGGCAAAGGTCATCGGCCCGTCCCGCTCGATCTCGGCGGCGATCCGCTCGACAAGGACAGGGTCGCTCTCGACGGAATCGAGATCCGGCGGGGGGACGCGCCGAAGGCCCGACGAGAAGTCCACGAACTGATCCTAGCCCGGAACGGATCCTAGCCCGGCCGGCCGACCGCCAGCCGGAGGCCAGGCCCGACGAGCGTGTGACCGCCGAGGACGACAGGGATTGGCGCCTCGGCGGCCGATCGCGTCAGGTCTCGCAGCCATGGGTCGGCGATCCGCTCGTGGAGCAACAGGTCCGACGCGAAGCGGTCTTCCGCGGCCGGCCAGCCGGCTGCGTCCGCGCCAACCCGATGAGCCAGCAGGACGCGGCTGTCGACGAGCGCGGCGTCACCAAGCTCGCTCAGGATGCCACCGAGGGCGGCCGGCCCATCGCGCTCGACGAGTGCCCCGAGCACGGAGCGTGGCGGTCGCTGGCCGCCGACCGAGGTCCGCATCCCCCGCTCCTCGACGAGGGCGCGGGTCCGGGCGGCGATGTGTTCTTCGAGCCAGGCGAGACCGGCGGCGGACGTCCGCCCTGCGACGACCAGCTCGGCGCGTGGATCGCGGGCGACAGCCCGCAGCGCCGCGAGGCGGTCGGCAACGCGGTCAACGGCCCCCGCCGGCGGATCCGGCAGCCACGTCCTCGGGCCGATCAGGACAAGGTCCCCCGGCCCGTCGATGTCGACGCCGAGCCGCCAGCGGTTGCGCAGGTCGGTCACCTCGTAGCCGGCGGTCTGCGCCAGCCAGCGAGGCAGCGCATTGTCGCTGGTCAGGTCCGGGAGATCCGCCAGGTTCGCCGCGGCGGCGATCGCGAGCACGTCCGCCGAGTAGCGGTTGTTGACGAGTGCGAGCCGCCCGTCCCGCGATCCTGCGGCCGCAACGAATGCCCGTCGGTCCGCCGAGGTCGCCAGCGGGATCGCACCGGAGCCGAGGACGACCAGGCCACCCGGTCGCCGACTGGCGACGAATGATCGCACTCGCTCCCCAAACGGCACTTCGTCTGGCAGCCCGGCCCAGACCTTCACGTCGGTCGCGCCAGCCGCGAGGAACCCGACTCGATGTCGCTCGGCCAGGGCGGCCCGCGCGGCCGCGACCCAGCGCCCCGTCTCGCCCGCGCGCGGCGCCGGCTCCGGGTGCAGGATGAGCACGGCGACGTCGGTCATCGACGGAGTCTACTGAGCGGGAGGGCGATCCTGGCCAGGCGTGTTCGGACGTACATCGGGCTGGGCGCGAACCTCGGCGCCGCGGCGGCGACCGTTGCCGGCGGGATACGAGCGTTGGCAGCGATGCCGAGCGTTCAATTGCGCGGCGTCTCGCGACTCTACGCGACCAAGCCGGTCGGCGTCGTCGAGCACCCCGTCCAGCAGGGTGGACAGATGACCCGCCATCCGCTCGATGTCCTCATCTCGATTCTTCACTTCGCCCTGCACGACCGCTCGACGCTCCGCTGGCTGGAGGGCGAGGACGGCAACGAGCGCTGCATCCATGGCGCCATGCCGTGCAGCGCGGCCTTTCTGGATTACGCCACCGGCAAAAGGGCCGCGGCCCTGCTCTCCGTGAGCCAGGAG
>Ga0209488_10000942_pt1 | contig 24598 bp, 18 predicted proteins | sample Rivendell_Oct201_8_FD_188349 | JGI IMG/M metagenome (GOLD analysis project Ga0209488, IMG submission 188349) | Vadose zone soil microbial communities from the Eel River Critical Zone Observatory, Northern California, USA -... | ecosystem: Environmental > Terrestrial > Soil > Vadose zone >...
AATTCGATTGGCCGGTGCGAGTGATTTGCGGAGGCACCGCACCGCCGCTGGAGTTGATACGAAAGCTGGATGGATTCGGGATTCGCATTTTGCATCTGTGGGGAATGACGGAGACGACTCCGCTGGCAACGACCGGGCAATTGAAAACGCACATGCGCGACTGGAGCGACGAAGAAAAATACCAGGCCCGCGCGAAACAGGGATGGCCGGTGCCGTTTGTGGAGTTAAGAATTACGCGGCCGTCCGAGCTTGGCGAAAAAAACAATGTGCAAGCTCCGTGGGATGGAGAAACCCCGGGGGAGCTGGAGGTGCGCGGGCCGTGGGTAGCTTCGCACTATTATGAGTCGCCAGATCAGGCCCATCGCTGGGCGGACGACGGGTGGTTCAAGACGGGCGACGTGGCCACAGTGGATGAAGACGGCGTGGTAAGAATTGTCGATCGCGCCAAGGACCTGGTGAAGTCCGGCGGCGAATGGATCAGTTCGGTCGATTTGGAAAATGCGCTGATGGGGCATCCGGCGGTGAAAGAAGCGTGCGTGGTGGGAATTCCTCATCCGAAATGGCAGGAGCGCCCGCTGGCGGCCGTAGTATTGAAGGACGGAAAGAGCGCAACCGGAGCAGAGTTGCGCATTTTTCTCGGAACATTTTTTGCCAAGTGGCAATTGCCGGATGCGTTTGTGTTCGTCGAGTCCATTCCGCGGACCAGCGTCGGGAAATTCAAGAAAATCGCCTTGCGCGAACAGTTTGCCGGGTGGAAGTGGGATACGGCGGCGGAATAACTCAGGTGCGGTAGCTGGCGTTGACGCGAACGTATTCAGCGGTAAAGTCGCACGTCCAATAGCGAGCGCGCGATTTTCCGGCGTGCAGATCCACGACAATCGGGACGTGTTCGGCAAGCAGGCGATGGGATGCGGCGCGCTCATTGAAATCGAGCGGCTGCCCTTTGCGGAGAACTTTTATGCCGGCCATGGTGATTTCTACCAGCGATGGATCGAATTTTACTCCAGCACGGCCTGCGGCGGCGAAGACTCGTCCCCAGTTGGGATCGGCTCCGGCGAATGCGGTCTTGACCAGCGGCGAAGTGGCGATAGTTTCCGCAATCTTGCGCGCGCCGGATTCAGTCTTTGCGCCGCGGACTTCAATTTCGATGACGCGTTGCGCGCCTTCGCCATCGGCGACGATTTGGCGGGCGAGCGAGCCGCAGACGTCTTCGAGCGCCGCGGAAAACTGGCGATGCGCTTTGCTGCCATTGGCAATGGCCTGCGCGCCGGCTGCGCCATTGGCAAGCACCAGCAGCGTGTCGTTGGTGGACGTGTCTCCGTCGACGCTGATGGAGTTGAAGGTGCGTGAAACAACGTCGCGCAAAGTGCGCTGCAAAAGCGACGGGGAAATCGCAGCGTCGGTCACGACAAATGCCAGCGTAGTGGCCATATTGGGATGAATCATGCCCGCGCCCTTGGCGCAACCGACCAGATGGATGCGTCTGCCGGACATCCGGAAAGTTGCGGACGCGGTCTTGGGCCGCGTATCCGTAGTGCAGATCGCAAGTGAGAGTTCAGCGAAAGAGCGTGCGGACGCGCGGCGGTTGCGGGCGAGCGACGGTAGGGCGCGAAGAATTTTTTCCACCGGGAGTTGTACGCCGATTACCCCAGTCGAGCAGACGAATAATTCTGCCGGCGTCAGCAACATGCGGCGGGCGGCTTCTTCGTTGGTTCGTTGCGCGACTACTGCACCTCGGCCACCGGTCGCGCAGTTGGCATTGCCCGCGTTGACGACTACGCCACGCATGCAGCCTTTGGATTCGCGCAGATTCCTTTTTGAAAGAATGACTGGGGCCGCCACGACAAGATTTTGCGTGAACACCGCAGCCGCCGAAGCGGGAACATCGCTGGAGATGAGAGCAAGATCGAGCGCGCCGGTTTTCTTCAGGCCACACGCCGTAGCAGCGAAGCGAAATCCTTTGGGCAGCGCGGATTCGGGCGGCGACTGAGTCATTGCGCGGAGGATTCCTTGGGCCAGCGACTTTCGAACTCGGCCAAGGCCGCGCGAACCGAACTCTCGGAGGTGCCCCCTGGAACACTCTTTGAAGCCAGCGCAGCCGCAACCGTAAGGCCGTTTGAAAAGTCGCTATCGAACGCTGGAGAAATTTTGCGAAGTTCTTCGAGCGGTAATTGGGTCCATAGTTGCTGCTGGCGCTCGGCTTGTTTGAGAATCTTGCCGACCGCGTCATGCGCCTGGCGGAATGGCACGCCTTTTCGAACCAGATAGTCGGCAGCTTCCGTGGCCAGCAGAGCAGGGTTCGAAGCGGCGGCACGCAAACGGTCGTCGCGATAGCTGGTTGTCTTGACGGCGCCGGCTGCGACCGCCAGCATGTCCGCTACCTGATCGTGCGCGGCAAAGAGCGATTCTTTGTCCTCCTGCAAATCGCGCTGATAGCTAGTGGGAAGACCCTTCAGCGTTGTGAGGAGGGCAACGAGAGCGCCGGTGATGCGGCCTGACTTTCCGCGAATTAATTCCCAGCAGTCAGGATTTTTCTTTTGTGGCATGAGACTGCTGCCAGTCGAATATTCGTCGGGAAGGATGACGTAAGAAAATTCCTGTGATGCAAAGAGCACGAAATCTTCGGCGAGCCGGGAAAGATGCGTGGCGATGCCGGAAAGTGCAAAGAGATAGTCGAGCGCGAAATCGCGGTCGCTGACCGCGTCCAGGCTATTCGCGGTGATTTTGGAAAAGCCAAGCTCGCGGGCAATGACGGCGCGGTCGATGGCGAAGGAATTTCCGGCGAGAGCGCCGGAACCCATGGGACAGGCGTCGGCACTCGCAGCGGCGGTTTTCAAGCGCGTGACATCGCGCGCGAATGCTTCCGCATGCGCGAGAAGAAAATGCGAGAGCAGAATCGGCTGTGCGTGCTGCATATGCGTCATGCCAGCCATGGGCACGCCGAGTTTGGCTTTGGCCTGGCAAAGCAGCGCGTTGGCGAGAGCCAGAAGGCCGCGCTTGGTTTCGGACGCGGCGTCAATCACGAAGAGACGAAAGTCGGTGGCGACTAGCTCGTTCCGGCTGCGGCCGGTGTGGAGTTTCCAGCCGAGACCACCCAGTGTTTCGACCAGCGCTTTTTCTACGAAGTGATGGACATCTTCGGCGTCGGCGCCAAACGATTCGACCCACGCTGCATCGGACGCAACGCGTGCGGCGATTTTATCTAACGCCGCGAGTGTTTGCTTTACTTCGCTTGCGCTGAAAATACCGATGGCTTCGAGAGCTCTGGCCCAGGCGCGGTCTACCGCGATTTCGTACCGGAGCAGCCGGCGATCGAATGCGAAAGAACGTTGAAACGCGTCGAAACGCGCGTCAGGCTCGCGTTCGAAGCGGCCTCCCCAGAGTTTATGGTCTTTGCGTTCGGTCATTCTTTGCCGTTTCTGGACATCGCAGAGAGATTCCTCGCTTCGCTCGGAACGACGAGTCTGGCTTTGCTCATGGCGACATCAGGAGTTGCCTTCGGCCTTTGCTTTGGGACGCACGGTGACGGGAAGCGCGAAGAGATTGATGAAGCCTTCGGCGTCTTTTGGGTTGTAGCGGCCCATGGTGAAGCTGGCCAGATCCGCGCGATAAAGAGAGAAGGGCGATTTGCGGCTGGTGACGTTGTGCGTGCCCTTCCAGAGTTTCAGGCCGACGCTGCCGGTGACACGCTGCTGCGAGACGTTGAAAAATCCGTCCAGCGCCTGGCGCTGCGTCGAGAACCACACGCCGTTGTAAACAAGTTCCGCATAGCGAACCGCGAGGGTTTGCTGCAGGTGCGCGGTTTCGCGATCGACGGTCAAGCGTTCCAGCTCGCGATGCGCGGTGACGAGCAGCGTGCCGCCGGGAGTTTCGTACGCGCCGCGCGACTTCATTCCCACCAGGCGGTTTTCCACGAGGTCGGTGCGCCCAACTCCGTGACGCGCGGCAATTTCATTCAGCAAGTTCAGCAATTCAATCGGACCGAGCTTGCTGCCGTTGACGGAAACCGGTGTGCCTGCCTCGAAACCAATTTCCACTTCCTCGGCTTGGTCGGGAGCTTTTTCCGGCGAAACGGTCCACTGCCACATGGCTTCGCTGGGAGCGTTGGCGGGATCTTCCAGCTCAGCGCCTTCGTGGCTGAGGTGCCAGATGTTGCGGTCGCGGCTGTAAATATTCTTTTTGCTCTGCTCGATGGGGATGTGATGCTTTTCGGCGTAGGCAATGGCGTCTTCGCGCGAATCGATGTCCCACTCGCGCCAAGGGGCGATGATCTGAAGGTTCGGCGCAATCGCTTTGTAGGCTAGTTCGAAACGCACCTGATCGTTGCCTTTGCCGGTGCAACCATGCGAAACGCCGTCTGCTCCCAGTTGCAGCGCGAGTTCCGCCTGACGTTTACCAAGAACTGGACGCGCCATCGACGTGCCCAGCAGATAGGTATGTTCATAGACTGCGCCAGCGCGCAGCGTTGGCCAGATATAATCGCGAATAAATTCCTCGCGCAAATCTTCGACGTAAGCAGAAGAAGCCCCGGTGGCCAGCGCTTTCTTGCGGGCGGCTTCGAGATCTTCCTGCTGGCCGACGTCGCCAATCATGGCGATCACTTCGCAACCGTAATTTTCCTTCAGCCAGGTAATAATGATCGAGGTATCGAGGCCTCCCGAATAGGCAAGCACAACTTTTTTCGGCTTGGGTGCAGGCGTTTTCACAGCTGGTCTTTCTCCTTTTATGAATTCTGAATGTGACGATTGCGCGCAATGCGACGCGACAGACATTATTTTCAGATTTATTTCTAGCGAAACAGTGTGTGCAGGATCGCTTTCTGCACGTACATGCGATTTTCCGATTGATCGAGAACCACGGATTGCGGGCCATCAAGAATTTCCGGCGTAACTTCATAACCGCGATGAGCGGGCAGGCAGTGCATGAAGACGGCGCCGCGTTCGGCAAGCGCCATGAGCTTGCGGTTGACCTGATACGGCTTGAAGACTTCACTGCGAACTTTTTCTTCAGCTTCGAAGCCCATGCTGGTCCAGGAATCGGTGTATACCGCTTGCACGTCTTCGACCGCTGCGCGAGGATCGGTGAATAGTTCGATCTTGGCTTTGGTTTCCTTGGCCACGCGGCGCGAATCGGCGACCACGTCAGCGTCGGGAGCGTAATTTTCCGGTGTGGCGATGCGCAGATGCACGCCGAGCCGCGCGGCAAGATAAATCAGCGAGTGACTAACGTTGTTGCCGTCGCCGACATAAGCCAACTTGAAACCCTTCAGCGAGCCGAATTTTTCCTCCAGCGTGAAATAGTCGGCGAGCGCTTGGCAAGGATGAAACCGGTCGGAAAGCGCGTTGACCACCGGAATGTCGGTGGTGGCAGCCATTTCGTCGAGTACGCGCTGCTCGTACACGCGGGCGACGATGCCGTGCACCCAACGTTCCAGGTTGCGCGCAACGTCCGCGATGGACTCGCGTTCACCGAGCCGCGCCTGCGTGTGGTCGAGAAAAACCACGTGGCCACCCATGCTCTGGATGCCAACTTCGAATGTCACGCGCGTGCGCAGCGATGGCTTTTCAAAAATCAGCGCCAGAAATTTGCCGCGCAACGTCTCCGCGTAGCGCGCCGGATTCGATTTGATGTCCGAGGTGAGCGCCAGAAGTTCGCGCGAGTGCGCGGGACTCCACTCGGCTCCGGTGAGGAGATCGTTGGTTTCTTGAGCCGGGATCGCCAGTATTGTGGTTGCCATTTTCACCTCTTGAGATGCGACCGCGAAGCGGCCGCCACCGCGGCCAGGGTCGCCGGCAACGGAAACTTCGCTGAAGAAGTTTCCGTCGCCGGAACCACTCGCGGGGTTTCTGAAAGAATTTTTTCAAACAAACCAAGAAATTCGCGCACCTGCGCCTTGCTAATAAGAAACGACGGAAGCAGGCGAATCGTAAAATCGTGCGTGCAATTGATGAGCAAGCCGCGTTTGAGCGCTTCGGCCACGAACGGGCCGCCTGCTACAGAAAGTTCCACGCCGAACATGCAGCCTTGGCCGCGAACTTCCTTGATGAAATCGAATTTCGTCCGCAGCTTTTCCAGGCCCGCACGAAGTTCATCGCCGCGTGCACGAACGTTTCCGAGAAGCTTTTCGTCCTCGACGATGTTTAGAAATTCCAGCGCCACGGCGCAGATCATCGGACCACCGCCAAAGGTTGTGCCATGCAGGCCAGGCGACACGCGCGATGCAACGGCGTTATTAGTGATGATCGCGCCCAGCGGCAGACCGGCGGCGAGCGGTTTTGCGACGACCGCTATATCCGGCTGCGAAGGAAACGCTTGAAAAGCGAAGTAGCAGCCTGTTCGGCCCAGTCCGCACTGAATTTCGTCGGCGATCAGCAGAGCGCCGTGTTTGGTCGTGAGAGCACGGGCACGCTCCCAGAACTCTTCAGTGAGAGGAAAGATGCCACCTTCGCCTTGAATCGTTTCCAGAATGATTGCGCAAACGGTATCGTCGAATTTGCCTTCGAGATCCGCGACGTCGTTGAACTTTACAAATTCCACGCCCGGAACCAGCGGCGCAAACGGCACTCGATATTTATCCGTGGCGGTGACGCTGAGCGCTCCGAAGGTGCGCCCGTGGAAAGAATTGGTCATGGCGAGAATTCGCGTCTTGGCAGCTCCGTGCGACGACGTGGCGTCGGCGGGGTGGCCGCACAGCCTGGCCAGCTTCAATGCCCCGTCGATAGCTTCAGTGCCACTGTTGGCAAAGAAAACGCGGTCCAGGCCCGACCATTGAACAAGTTTGCGCGCCAGCGGCCCTTGAAATTCGTTGTGAAATAAATTGGAGAAGTGAATGGCTCGCGCCGATTCGCGGCGAATAGTCTTTATGATGCGCGGATGCGCGTGCCCCAGCGCATTTACGGCGATGCCGCCGAGAAAATCGAGATATTTTTTCCCACTCGAATCGAAAACAAACGCGCCGCGTCCGTGTGTGAACACGGTCGAGGAGCGCTTGTAAGTCGGCAAGAGAAACCGTTCGGCGTCGCTAAGCGCAGCTGCGGGTCGAACGGGTTTAGACCTAGACCGCCGGCGCGAAGCGCGGGAAACGGATGCAGCGACCCGGTTTGTTTTTGGTTTGCGCATTATGCGACCGAAAAAGCTGCTGAAGCAACGACGGGAACGGGTTCGCGCATCACCCGAGTGCCGGGAATTTCGCCGCGAAAAACCGCTGCGCCTGATTCGGCTGGGTGAACGGCAGCAAGTAGGCCATCCTGAATCGTGCCACCGACGATGTGCACTCCGCGAACGCCCCCTTCGATTGCGCGTTTTGCGGCTTCGAGTTTGAGCACCATGCCGCCAGAAACAATTTTGCGTTGCACCAGTTCGCCAATTTCGTCGCACGCGACAGCGGGAAGAATTTTGTCGCCGTCCAGAACTCCCTGAACATCGGTGAGATAAATCAGATGATCGGCCTGCAGATATTCCGCGCAAGCCGCAGCCATGTGATCGGCATTAATATTGTAGAGTTCGCCGTCAGGGCCGAGGCCCAGACAGGCGGCGACGGGCACCAGGCCTTCCTTCCAGAAAGTATTGAGAAGCTTGCTATTCGCGCCGGTCAGGTAGCCGACATAACCGAGGCTGCCCTCGATATTGTTGTGCACCAAAGGCTCGGCCGTGAAGCATTGCGCATCCGCGGCGGAAATTCCCACAGCAGGCTGACCAGCAGAAGAGATTGCCGCCGCCAATTGTTTATTCAGAAGTCCGGCAAAAACCATTACCGCAACATCGCGCGTTTCACGATCGGTAACCCGCAATCCGCAGACAAATTTGCTCTCAATTCCCAGGCGCTTCAAGGTCGCAGTAAAGATGCGGCCGCCACCGTGGACCACAAGTATTTGGTGACCGTGTCTGGCCAGGGATGCAATCTGTTCGGCCAGAGATTGCACGGTCGCTTTATCTTCCAGCAAGGCACCGGCGAATTTGATGACCAGTTTCATTACAGTCCCGTTTGCTCCTCAACTCCAAGAAAATGGTTGAAATTTTGCACGGCCTGGCCCGCCGCGCCTTTGCCGAGGTTGTCCAGACAACTCACCATCACCAGGCGGCGTCCGGATGAATCAAGCGCAAAGCCGATATCGGCAAAATTTGTGTATGCGACGTGTTGCAATTCCGGCAGAGTTCCGGCTTTCCAGATGCGCACCATCGCACGTCCGGCGTAGGTCCTGCGCAGGAGCGCTTCGATTGCTTCGGGCGACTGCGCTTCATTCAGTGTTAGATAAATGGTGGACAAAATGCCCCGCGCGAGCGGCAGCAAATGTGTCGAGAAAACAACCTGCGACTCCGGCAAGCCGGTGTGTTCGGTGATTTCCGGGGTGTGGCGATGAGAAAAGAGATTGTAGGCCTTGAAATTTTCATCCAGCTCGGCGAATTGCAGATCGCGCCGCAGTTCTTTGCCCGCTCCGGTCGCGCCGGACTTGCAATCGCACACAACGCTCGAGCCGGAAGCGATCCAGCCTGCGTCGGCGAGTGGACGAACCGCCAGAATTACACTTGTGGCGTAGCAGCCGGGATTGGCCACAAGCTTGGCGTGCGCAATCTGCGCTGCATAAAACTCAGGTAGTCCATAAACGGCTTGGCCCAGCCACGCGGCATGAGGCGTCGGCAGTTTGTACCAGCGCTGAAAAGTTTCTGCATCGTGAAAGCGGAACGCACCACTTAAATCGACAACGCGAAGGCCGGCATGCAAAAGCTGCGGAGCGATTTCCGCCGACACTTCGTGCGGCGTGGCCAGAAATGCCGTGCCCGCGCCGCTTTCGCCGATGGCATCCACCGACAACGTGCGAACGGGAGCCTGCCCCGAGCCGCGCAGTTGCGGAAAAAGCTCGGTAAGACAACGCGCGCCGCGCGTTTCGCGCATATAAAACGTCAGGGAACCCGCTTCGGGATGGCGCAAAAGTATTTTGGCCAGCTCAAAACCCGTATAGCCGGAGACACCTACGACCGCAATGTTGTTTAGAGCCTTCATATTTATGTAGCGCGGCTGCGCAACGGACGGCCCACAAATGATTCGATCTTCTCTTGCAGTGATTCGCGCTGGCGCTTGTTCGGCGTGATAATCAGAACCGTGTCGTCCCCGGCGATGGTGCCGGCAATTTCTGGAAATTTTGCTCCATCCACCGCTGCAGCCAGAGGCTGCGCGCCACTCGGTGGCGTTTTCAAGACCAGCAGATTTTCGGCGGGTCGGATGTCCACCAGGAATTCACTCAACGCGCGGGCCAGCGGCGCAATCGGAGCGGTCTCTTCAGGAAGCGCGGAAGCGGGGCGGTAGCCCTCCGGAGTTTTTACCAGCTTCAGTTCCTGCAAGTCCCGCGAAAGAGTGGCCTGGGTTACGCGAAGCCGCTGCATGTAAAGCCGCCGCCGCAACTCTTCCTGATTGGCGATGCGTTCGGCTGTAATCAGCCGCAAGATCTGTCCGTGCCGAAATGTTTTTGCGCTTCCCATGCTCGCGGCCAGCGTTTTACCTCCATGTATAAAAATACATGCAAATGAATAATTCTGTCAACGCATTTTAATAGTCGCGTGCGGCCCATGGCCAAAGGTGCAGGCTGACGTGAAGCGCACATCGCGAACCGCCATGCTGGCTTTCTTGCCGGAGCTGTTGTTACCTTTCCTAGTAGACACGACGATGCCCAATCCCTGCCAAATTGCGGGCTGCAAGAGTTTTGCGCCTGCCGCGCTTGACGAGCAAAAGCTCTGCGTTCTGCATTACACGCTCTCGCTCGAAGGTAACTGTTCCGAAATGCGCCGCGAAACGGCCCTGGGCAACGCGCCACACGAACGGCAGCGTGAAATCATGCGCTTCATCACCGAGAGCGGCGAAAAACTTGCGCGCGTCGCCACCAGCGGCATGCAGCTGACGGACGACCTTAAAGCCCGCATCCTCAGCACGTTTCTTACGCTGATGAATCTGCGCGAAAATCTCGATCGCGCCAACATGCGCTCATCTCCAGGCCGTACCGGGGCCTTCCGCTAGTAGCAACTGGTTTTACTTTCAGCAAGAATTCCGCGGATAGAATCGTTCTAGAAAAAATCAGGCGCCGATATAACGCGCGTACAGCGAGCGGGCCACAGCGGGATCGGTCGAACCTTTCAGGATTGCGCGGCCATCGCCAAATACCGTCATCTCGTATGGCGAAATGGCAAATTTCAATAGAAAGTCGTTTCTCTTAGCCATAATCCCCAACCCGGAGAGCTTTTCGCCTAGCGCAGCCAGGTCCAGCGAGCGGCGGCGTTCATGAATTTGCACCGAGTCGCGGCCACACAAAGTGATACGCGGGTGAGATTTGCCTTCTAAATAGGAATATTCCTGGGCAACGCACGCGCGGCATTGCGGATTGCGCGCGACGCCTATGGATTGCAGTTTGCCGCTCCAAATGTCGCAGGAAACCAGCCGACCGTGCAGCGCTTCCGGCTGGCCAGAAAGAATTTTCAGGGCCTCGGCTGCTTCGAGAGACGCGATCAGGCCCACGATTGGGCCAAGCACGCCGACGGTGTCGCAAGTTTCCTCCAGCAGCGCTCCGGCATCAGGAGTTTCCAGTAGGCACGCCAGGCACGCCGTGGTTCCCGGGCGAACCGTGAACGTCAAACCGTAGCTGCCGACCGCGGCTGCGTAAATCCAGGGTCGGCCAGCTTGAATCGCAAAATCATTGAGCAGAAAGCGCGTTTCGAAATTGTCAGTGCCGTCCAGCAGCAACTCGAATCCATCCAGCAATTCCATTACGTTTCGCGGAGCGACATCGGCGACTACCCCTTCAATTTTTATCTCAGAATTCAACAGCTGCAGCTTGCGTTCCGCGGCCACGGCCTTGGGCAGGGATTCACGGGCATCGTTTTCATCAAAAAGAGCCTGCCGTTGCAGGTTCGAAGGCTCGACAAAATCCCGGTCAATGATGCGCAGCCGTCCGACTCCAGCGCGGGCAAGCAGCTGCGCGGCCGAAGCTCCGATTGCGCCGCAACCCACAATGACGGCACTCGCTGCCAGAAGCTTTCTTTGCCCCTCTTCACCCATGTTGGAGAAGAGAATCTGGCGAGAGTATCTTTCAAAAACGGGGTTTATAGGCAGGAGAAGTGACCTCTTCGGAGCGAGCCATGCGCCCAGTCTCATGATAGCTCCAAAGAGCGCGAGGCAGGCAACGGCCCTGTGCTACGCTTCGTCTGAGCGATTGGGGAGCATGAGGGCGGATTGCGTGAGAGGGCTTTGTGGTGCGGTGCTCGCGGCGTTCCTTTGCGGAGGAGTGCCGGCAAGCCTTTGCTCCCAACAAGTTGGCGTTCCGGAAACGTCTGCAGCCAACCAAGCGCCGTTGGTGCAGGCCGTTCGTGTGATAACCACGGGAGGTGCGGTCTTAAAGGTACCGAGCGGCGTGGTCACCGTCGAGGTTGGCAAACCGCTGGACCTCGAGAAAGTTGCAGCCAGTCTGAAATCGCTTTACCGGACTGGCGCCTACTCCGACATACAAGTCGTCGCTGAACCTGCCGACGGCGGAACGCAGATTGATTTCATCGTCCAGGAAAATCTTTATTTCAATCAATTGATTGTTCTCGGATTGAAAGCTCCTCCAAGCGAAGCCTCCGCCGCGGCGGCCATGCAAATCACGCTGGGAAATGCGTTTCGCCAGGAAGTTCTGGACGAGGGCGTCGAGCGCCTGAAAACCCGGCTTCAGGAAGAAGGACTGTACACCGCGAAGGTCGATATCGAACTGCGCCCGCACTCTGCCGAACATCAAATGGACATTGTGGTGCACATCCAGCCGGGCTCGCGCGTTCGCGTCGGCGCGATTCATCTGACCAACAATACCGAATACCCGGACGCCGAAGTCGCCGCCAGATTTAAACTGCAGGCGGGCAAGGAACTGACCAACGGCAAAATTCAGAGTGGCACCAACCGGATTCGCAAATTCCTGATCAAGAAGGGCCGTTTGAGCGGCCGCGCCGCCGTACGCAGAGGCGCGTACGATAGCGCGAAAAATACCGTCGATCTCACCCTGGATGTTTCCGAAGGAGCGCGCGTTAAGGTCGAAGTCCGCGGCGCGAAACTGTCCAACGGCGACCTGAAAAAATTGGTGCCCATCTTCCAGGAGGGCGCGGTCGATCCCGACCTGCTGGAAGAGGGCAAGAGGAACATTCGGGAGCGGCTTGAACGAGCCGGCTATTTTGACTCCAGCGTCGAGTACGCTTCGGCCGTGCGCGATGTAGAAACCAAGAATTGGCATGGCCAGGAACAGGTCATCACCTACACCATCGAACGTGGGCCCCGCCACAAACTGGTCGGCCTGGAAATCACCGGCAACCATTATTTCGATAAGGAATTGTTGACCAGCCGCATGCAGATTTACAAAGCTGCTTTCGGCTCGCGCGGTAGGTTCAGCCGGCGCTTGATCGAGGCCGACCGGCAGTCCATGGAGAACCTGTACCGGGCCAATGGTTTCCCCGCCGCAACCGTAGCCGCGCAAATCGACGACAACTACGAAAAAAAAGAAGGAAACCTGTTCGTGCGCTTTGTAGTTTCCGAAGACGTGCAAACTCGGGTAGCGGACCTGCGCATCGAAGGCAACCACGCTTTTAGCGAACAGGAATTACTTGGCGTGATCGCGTCGCTGGCGGGCCAGCCTTATTCCGACTTTAACGTAGCCACCGATCGCGCCAATATCCTGGCGCAATACTTCAACGAAGGATTCCCCGAAGCCACATTTGAATCGGAGGTCCAACCCGCCGAAGAACAGGCCGCCTCGGAAAAAAACCAGCAGACCGAAAAGCTGGTCGACCGATCGAGCGAAACTCGCGCGGAAAAGAAAACCGGTCCATTAGTTGCGAAAACGGTGCGCCTGGTTTATCGCATCCACGAGGGGCCGCAAGTCCACGTCCGCCGGGTTTTGCTCACCGGCTACAACCGCACCAGGCTAGGCGTAATCAAGCGCGAAGTGCGGGTTAAGCCGGCTGAGCCACTGCGCGAAGGCCAGGTCGTCGATTCGCAACGGCGGCTCTACAATCTTGGAGTATTCAATCGCGTTACCATCTCTCCGCAAAATCCGGCCGGCACCGATACTGACAAGGACATCGTCGTACTTGTGGAAGAAGCAAAACGCTACACCATCGCGTACGGCGGCGGATTTGAAGCGCAACGCCTGGCCAGCACCAACAATCCGACCACCGGAGAAGTGCAGGCTGCGCCGCGCGGCATTTTCGAAATTTCCAAGCTGAATCTGACCGGGCGCGCCGATTCCCTCTCGTTAAAACTCCGCGGCAGCAGTCTCGAGGGGCGCGCGCTGCTCGGTTACAGCGTCCCCGACGCTTTCGGCAATTCGCACTTAAGTCTGCAAGCCACGGCCTACGCCGAGAAAACCCAGGACATCAATACCTTCAGCGAATCGCGCTACGAAGGCTCGGTGCAGATGACCGACCACATTTCTGCACGTACTACGCTGCTCTACCGCTACAGCTTTCGCAAGATCATCGTTTCCAATCTCAATATTCCCGCGCAGGAAATTCCGCTTTTTCAGCAGCCCACTCTGGTCTCCCAAGTCAGTACCTCCTGGGTGCGCGACACTCGCGACAATCCCGCCGATGCCAGCAAAGGCTGGCTCAACACCGCGGACTTCGGCATTGCCGACACCAACATTGCTTCCAGCGCCAGTTTCCTGCGCTTCCTCTACCAGAATTCTTCGTATCATCCCATCCGACGCCGCTTCAGTTTTGCGCGCTCGTTTCGCATTGGCATTTTGTCACCGTATCGCGACACCATTTCCCTCACTTTTCCGCCGCCAACTCAAACTCCACTGCCGCGCCTCATTCCTCTTCCCGAACGGTTTTTCGCGGGAGGCGGTACATCGTTGCGCGGCTTCGGTTTGAATCAGGCCGGTCCACGCGATGCGCTCACCGGCTTTCCCGTAGGTGGCCAAGCATTGCTGGTGTTCAATCAGGAATTCCGCTTTCCTTTGCATTTGCCGTACGTCGGAACCCGCGTCGGGGGAACTCTGTTTTACGACGGCGGCAATGTTTACAGCAAAGTGGACCGCGTAACGCTTCGCTGGACTTCTCCCAAGCCGATCTTCGATCCTGCTAATCCCAAGCAGTGCCTCTATAACTGCACCAATGAACTGAACTATTTTTCGCACACGGTAGGCGTGGGCGTTCGCTATGCGACGCCGGTCGGGCCGATCCGCGTCGATCTTGGCTACCAGATGAACCGGCCATTTTTCGTAATTCCCATTCCATGCCCCAGCGGCACCACCACCGCCACTTGCCCGACCGGTTCTCTTGGGTATCAATCCACGCAACTGCCGCGCTTGCAGGTATTCTTCAGTCTGGGGTCCTCATTCTGATGAAACGTGCACGCCAACTGCGACGGATCATCGGCTGCGCGGTATTCCTATGCGTCCTCGCGCAGCCGATTTTGCCTGGGCAAGAAGTGCTTGATCGAATCGTGGCACGCGTTGACAACGATGTAATCCTGCTCAGTGACGTTCGGCTTCTTGCCCACTATCAATTGTTGCTGGACGGCAAATCAGAAAGCGATTGGGAGATTCTCAATCGCTTGATCGATCAGTGGATTGTCCGCAGTGAAGCTACCGCGGCTCGAACGCCGAAGCCTTCTGAAGCAGAAATTGACCGCGGCCAGCAGCGGCTGCTGCAAAGTTTTGCCTCCGCGAACGATTATGAGGCCCGGCGGAAGCTCTCAGGTTTAAGCGAAGCCGACGTCCGGCGCCTCACCGCCGATCAGATTTACCTGAATAATTATCTGGATTCGCGCTTTCGTCCTTCGGTGCAAGTAAACGAGCAGGCTATTCAGGATTTTTATCAGAATTCGCTCTTGCCCCGGGCCAAAGCGCGCGGACAGAATCCGCCCACGCTTGATGCCGCTCATGATTACGTCCAGGAAGCTTTGGTGCAAAAGGGTATCAACCAACAGGCCGATCTCTGGCTGAACGAAAGTAAAGCGCGTATTCACGTGACGAAAATGCTCGGAGAGAATCAACCGTGAGCGAGCAAACACTGCGCCGCAAGTGGAGATGGCTGCGCCATTTTGCCTGGATTTTGGCCGCGCATATCACCCTCGCGCTGATTGCCGTGATTGTCTTTTTCGGAAGCGGCGCCGGTAATCCCCTGATTCGTCGCATCGCAATTCGCCGTATCAATGCCATGACCGGTGGCCGCACCGAGATTCGCAGTCTTTCCATCCAGTGGCTCGCGCTGCACGCCTCCGTGAAAGGCCTCGTAATTCACGGCAAGGAGCCGGCTGGAACTGAGCCGCTCTTCGCCTCGGAAGAAGTAGGCGCGGGCCTGCATATCGATTCCATCTGGGGGCGGCAAGTTTCGCTCTCGGAACTGGTGGTGCGCGAGCCGCATGTGCACATCCGGGTTGAAAAGGACGGATCTACGAACGTTCCGGCAGTGCCACGCACGTCCTCAAAAGCGCAGCGCGAAACACTTCTTGGATTGCGCATCCGCCACGTGGAACTTCAGAACGGATGGATCCTCTACAACGACGTCAAGACTCCGCTGGCTCTGGAAGGCAGCGATCTGCACCTGGCGCTCGATGCCGGCGGCAGCCTCGATCATCCGCTGTACGCCGGAAATCTTGAGTGGCAAAATATTAAATTCACAGACAAGCGCTTTCTTCCTCTGCCTATCAGCGCCTCGGCGAAATTCACGCTTTGGCATGACGGCTTCACCATCGAACAAGGTCAGTTTGTTATCGCTACTTCGCGACTCGACCTGCAAGCGGAGATGTCCGACTTCAAGTCGCCGCAATGGAAATATCGTTACCGTGGCTGGGTGAATCTCGTGGATTTCCGAAAAATATTGCGCGCGCCCATGACCCCGACGGGAAAAGTAGATCTGCGCGGCGAAGGCACTTTCGCCGGCGGCGAACTCAAAGGGACCGGCACGTATTCTGGTTCCGAGATCGTTTTGAGTTACGACATTTTTCATCAGGACGGTTTGCGCAGCACCGGAAGCTATCGGCTCGACAAAAACGGTGTCGACGTCCGCGATTTCGCAGCCTTCGCATTCGGCGGCAGCGTGAAAGGTCGCGTGACGATGACGCTGCCGGGTCTGGATTTCCGCGCGCAAACCCATGTCGATGGCGTTCGCGTGGCGCAACTTCTGCCCGCAATTGACCATCGCGGTTTCCCAATTGACCGGCTCCACTGGGATTCAGTATTGTCCGCGGACACCGTGGAAACCTGGAAAGGCGCGTTCGACCATTTTGCGGTCTCGGGCCAATCCACCTGGGTCGCGCCGGAAGAAGCCGCTTCCCGGCACATTCCCGTAACTGCCGATTGGAAATTTGACTACAAGCAGGATGCGGAAGTCCTGACCCTGGAGTACGCGGAATTTAACACGCCCGGCAACCGCATTCGTGCCAATGGCGTACTGGGCCACAGGGATTCAATTCTCGATTTGCACATTCAGAGTAGCGAACTCGAATCGTTTAACGACTTCATTCAATCCATTGAAGAAGTTATTCCCGGCACTCCGGAAGAAATTGCGCCACATATTCGCGGCGCCGCCAACTGGGATGGTCGATTAACCGGACCATTGGGCCAGCCGAATTTTAACGGGCATCTTCGCGGCGAACGAATCGTTTACGGCAAAGTGCACTTGGATTCATTGGAGGGCGATGTAATTTATTCGCCATCCGAATTGTCCATCGCCCGCGGCCACTTCCGCTCCGGCGCGATGCAAGCCGATCTCGAAGGCACCCTGGATCTTGACCACTGGAGTTTCCGTCCCGAGAACGAATGGACCGCTGACGCCAATCTCGAGAAAGTCCCGGTGAGTAGCGTGCTCGCACTGGCTGGCGAATCCTATCCGGTGGAAGGCTTGTTAACCGGACAGTTTCACGGTCGAGGAACGCGCGCTGAACCCGGGCTGAACGGCCTTTTCGATCTCGCGGATGGAAAAGTGTATGGAATCGAATTCAATCGTTTGCGTGGCCGGCTCGACGTGCAGCCCGACCAGGCAGGCATCACTGACGCCGAGTTGAGAGTGTTCGCGCCTGGAAAAGAATCCGGCCGGGGAGCTGGCATTATCACCGGCTCGCTCGGCTATCAATTCTCCACAAAGAATATTTCCGCGGACCTGGTCGGCGCGGCGCTGCCACTCGATAAAGTTGAAAAAATTCAGTCGCAGCGTTTCCCAATTGCAGGCCAGCTTACTTTCCGGCTGAAAGCTTCTGGTCCTTATAACGCGCTGACCGGAGACGGCAGTATCCGCGTGGTGGATTTCCGTGTCGGCCAGGAAATTATCGGCAGCTTCGATGGAGATCTCCATTCCGATGGCCGGTTCGCAAAACTGGAATTGCACTCCGCGATGACCAATGGCGGACTGTCCGGCGGCTACACGCTTGGCTTGAGCGATCCCTATCCACTCAGCGGTAAAGTCAGCATGCAGAATATCGCCTTGGATCCCTTCCTTCTCGCAGCGCTTCACGTTCAGCACATTACCGGACACGGAACTGCGGACGGCGAAATTGCCGTCGAGGGGAATCTCAAGCATCCGGAAAGCCTAGTGATCGACGCAAACTTTACGCGCTTGTTATTGAATTACGCCAACGTGCAATTAGAGAATTCCGGACCGGTTCATTTCCGATCGTCAAAAGACGAAATCAAAATTGATCCAGCAACCTTTAAAGGCACTGACACCAACATTCAGATTGCCGGAAACGTGCTCTTCACCGGCCGCCGCACCCTCAATCTCAATCTCAACGGCGCGCTGGATCTCCGTCTCTTGAGCGGATTCGTTCCGGACCTCGATGCGCGCGGACCGGCACAGATTAACGCCGCATTCGAAGGTACACTCGATCGTCCGCGCGTCACCGGCAAGGTGCACATTGAAAACGCCAACGCGCGGGCCATCGATTTCCCCACCGGACTGAACGAAATCAAGGGCGATCTCGTTTTCGATGCTTCGCGCCTGTATTTTGAAAACGTCACCGCGCAGGTAGGCGGGGGAACTTTGAAGCTGACCGGTAGCGTGTACTACGCCGACCGCCCAGTGCGCTTCGATATTTCAACGCACACCGACGGCGCGCGCATCCGCTACCCGGAAGGCATGAGCTGGCAAGTCGCCGGAAATCTTCGCCTCACTGGAACTCCTGACGGCGGCGTACTCTCCGGCCGCGTGCAGATGGAACGTGTCAACCTGGCTGGCGGTCTGGAAACTGCCGGAGCGCTGTTTGGCGGCGGCCCAGGTGGGGCCGGGCCTTCCACCAGCTCGACTTTCCTGCGCAATCTGCAGTTTGACGTCGAAGCTGTCTCCACGCCCGACGCTCGCATGGAGTGGCCGAACGCCGAACTCGAAGCCGACGCCAATTTGCGCATTCGCGGCAGTTGGGAACATCCGATTTTGCTCGGACACATCCACGTTCTTTCCGGCGATCTGATGTTTCATGGCAGCCGGTATCAGGTGGCGCGCGGCGATCTGAACTTTGCCAATCCTTTTCAATTGAATCCAGAAGTCAATTTCGAAGCCATCACCACCATTCAACAGTACGAAATAACTCTGAATTTCAGCGGCCCGGCAAACAAGATATCGCTTTCCTACCGTTCCGATCCGCCTCTTCCCAGCAATGACATCGTTACGCTGCTGGCGCTCGGCCAGACCAGTACCGAAGCCGCAGTGCGCAGCGGCGGAACGGGTGCCGGTTCGGCCGGCGTCGGCACTGGCGCTTCCGCACTACTTTCCGAAGCGATTTCCAGTCAGGTCGGCGGCCGACTCGAAAAGCTCTTTGGCATCACCAGATTTCGCGTCGATCCCGGCCTCGCCGAAGTCGCTTCCACCGGCTCCGAACAAAACGCCGCTGCCCGCGTCACGGTGGAACAACAAATCGCACGCAATCTCACCATCACCTACGTCAGCAACGTCAGCTCCACGCAACAGCAAATCATCCAAGTCGAATACAACGTAAACCGCAACGTCTCCATAGTCGCTCTACGCGACCAAAACGGCACCTTCGGCATCGACGTAAAAATCAAAAAGCGCTTCGACTGACGGAAGCCAGTTCCATTCGTTTCGGCGCCTCCCATACGACAATCCTGCGTCGAGTGGGCGAGTGGACGGGTGTTTTCGCGACGGCAAAATCTTAGACGATTTGGGTGGCCCACACGTCGGTGTGGGGCTTTTGACTTTCCCAGTAGTAAATCGCATCGCGAAAACGTAAGCGACTGGATGATTGGTGTCGGGCCGCGAAGACGTAACGCCGGCTGTCCCGTGCACTCCAGTGCAATGGGGGGATTTTCCGTCTGAAGGGCAGGTCGCAATTGACCATTTAAAGTTCGCAGTTCAAACCAGTGCAAGGCCCGCGGATTCGGCGAAGGCCGGAAAATCGCGGTCTCGCGTGAGCAGTGAAATACCTCTGTCTATGCAACTCTGCGCGATCAGCGCATCGCCGAGGCGCGCCTTGCGGCGCTTTGCCAACACTTTCGCTCGCAACCTTCCCACCCGCTGCCAATATTCAGTTTCGATTTCGACCAGAGGTACTTCGGACAGCGTTCTGGCAATGTCGGAAGGAAGCTTCGGATCACTCAGGAGCTCGGCGAGCACCACCGGAACCATCAGCACTTGCCGGTCTGCCAGCGCGCGGTCAAGCAATTCGGTATCCGCGCCTGCGCCGCCTTCCAGAAACGCAACCCAGGTGCTGGTATCTGCCGCGATCATCGGTCAGCTTTCAGCTCCGCCAATGTGCGCGTAAAACGAACCTTGCCGCGAAGCTGTCGCAAGCGAGCGTAGGTCCGGGATGCCGCAACCAGCTGCAATCCAGTGCGCACCGTCTGCGTGATTCCCTCACCGCTGGCTTCTTGCGCCTTTTCCAGCAGCTCTTCCGGTACTTCCACGGTGATCTTTCGCGCTGTCTCCATAGTGCCTGATTCTACCATACTCAATACCAGCATCGAGTATGGTATCTTACGAATCGACTCGAACCGGTTAAGGCCAGTCCGGCATGCTAATCTCGTAAGAATCTTGTTTAGAATGAACACTTACAGAACCATGAGGGTAGGTACCGAAGGCGGCCGCCACTTGTACCAGCGGATGGTTGGCAATGCTACGGCTGCTGCGAATCGCCGAGGGCTTGCTGCGTGCCTGACGGCTGTGCCTGCTGTTGGGCTGGCGCATTTGCGTTGGGATTGCGGCGGCGGGTATTGAATGCGCGAAAATTTTCTCCGGCATTCGGGTACTCGGAGCGAAGATCCTGCCAGGCCAGGCGTGCTGCCTGAGTGCTGGCAGTCCGCGTTGCCAGTTGCGCTTCGCGGCCGATCTTGGGCATTTCTGCCGCTACTTTTTGTCCCAGCGGCGAACCATAAAATTCCAGCAGATCCTTAATTTCGTCTTCAGTGAAATGCTTGTCGTAGATTCCCACCAATTGGCTGGTGACGGAGTCCGCATCAAATTTCTTCTGGAATTCCGCGAAATAGGCGTTCGTCAATACTTGTGCGCGGTCGTTGTTCGCCGATGTTTCCAGCATTTTCTGGCGGTACTGTTCGGTCGCCGAGCTGGCTGCGTCCTGAATCGCATCGCGCGCGCCAATCAGTTCCAGCAACGAACGAATCTCTTTTTCTTTGACCGGATCGATTGCAGCGCTGGCCTGCGTGCTGTTCTGCTCCGAAGCTTCGACCGAAGTGTTCGAAGCTCCCTGAATGGCAACCAGAAATGTTCCAACATAGATAACGATCAGCGCGAGTACGGCCTTCATGAACTTCCTCATTTTCTATTGGCGGGCTGCAAGAGCCCGCACCCGTCCATTTCGGACTTTCTTTACCGCACCTATATTGTGGCGAATCCGCACGTCGCTGGGAATTTGGACTGAAGTACAGTCGTGTTGCAGCGGTGACTGTCCCAGCGTGCAGGTGGCGCAACAGGGAACGTGTAGCCTCCTGCTGCGGTATCGGCAGAAACGCATGAAAACTCAGTAGGAAAACCGCATGGTCGAGAACGCAGTTTACGCCGTGGACAACCACCAGCCCTGGCCGGCGCACCAGCAGGTTTCGTCAGGAGGCGAGTTGCGCCGCAGTGACTTCACGTTTCCGGAGCCGCCGCGCTTAAACGCAGCGGAAAGTTTCGCTGCAGTCTGGTCATCGTGTGCGCCCACGCACGGAATAAAAGCAGCGCCACAAATAAATCTGGCTTCATATCGATCCACAGCCGCGCGTTTAATCAAAAGCATTGCTCCAACGCTGGGCATTTCCCCCGGGCCTTCGGCCGAAGTCAATGGAAACAACAGTCGGCCACCCACGCGCAACGCATCCAGCCAAATGTCCAGGGGATACGAGGCTCCAGCGCTCACATAAACCACATCGCATTCGGGGAGTGTGCCTTGCGAGCCAGAAGCGTAGCGAACGGTAACATTCGGCAGCCCGGTCAAATTTTTGCCGGCACGTTCCGCAAGGTCTTGCTCAATTTCATAGGCCACGACCGATCCAGTTGGGCCAGTGAGCTTGGCGAGGATAGCGGTGTAATATCCGGTTCCCGCCCCGACATGCGCAACACTTTCGCCCTCTTTGACATTCAGAGCCGCCAGGCAAATTGCGTGCAAAACCGGTTGCCCGTTGTTGATTTTTCGCTCGGTCGAAATCGCGACTACCACATCCTGGTACAAAAAGGCTGGATCATCGGTCGGCGTTTCGACGTATCCACCGCCAGCAAAAACTTTCCATGGACCTGACCCAACAAAATTCTCGCGCAACGTAGAAGCAAACGCTGCAGCAAGTCGCGGATGGTTCGCAGCGCCTCCGGCACTTGAAGTGATCAGCTCTGCGAAAAAAGTTCTGTGCGCTTGCAGATGTTCCACGCGCCGACCTCCGGTCGGTGATTGCTGGTCTCTCTATCTTACTGCGCGGGCAAGCCAGTGATCTTGTAGCGGCGAGTCTCCGCAGGCTCGGATCGAGTTGCATTAAAGTATGCTAGAGAAGTGGGATTAAACGGTTACGCAAATAGAGCGACGCGGTCAGGGCTGGATTTGTACCAGATCAGCCGGTGGTTTCGCCGAACCAGAATCCCATCGCTGAGGCTGTAGCGAGCGGGTTCGCAGGCGATTCACCAGCTTACCGACGCCGATTGAACCTCTGACGAAGTGATCGACCTTCAGCGGGCCCGCAACTTTGATCGTTCTGATCCAGTGTAAGGCGCTACTGATCGAACAACCACACTGCGAGCAATCGGGCGAGCCGCCAAAAACACAAGGCTCCACGCGACTCTGCAGATCGGCCGAATAATTGGCAGACATCTTGGAGAAGAGGCAATCATCCGGACTGCTCGGAGGATTGACGATAGCTTCAGCCATTCCCTCGGTGATTAATAGTTTCCGATATTGCTTCGCTAAGGAAGGCAGGCTGCGCGCCAGAAGCACACGATCATCCGGCGTAAGCATTTCTGTACTTTGCTCACCGATCTGTGGCGTGTAAACGCTCACCCAGAGGCGATTGACCTCGGCGCGTGCGTTCCAGAAGGCAACATATTCTTCCAGGTAGCCGGGGCGTGCCAGCATCGGGCGCGTAACCACCCAGTGAATGTTGACCTCGCGGCCTTCGATATTTTTAAGAATTCGTTGGTAGGTTGCCGGTTTGCGGCGGATATCGTGATCTTCAGGCAGGCCATCCACCGATACTGCCACCCGCAAGCGAGGAATTTTCATCCACTCGATTGGGATAGGGATCACAGCGCTGGTAACGACGAGTGTGAATACCCCCAACTCACTGAGAGCGGGAAGAATGCGGCTGAGTTCACGATGGCGGACCAAAGGCTCGCCGCCTACCAGCGAAACATGCATGGGCTTGTGCTTTCGCACCAGATCTAACACGCCATTCACCAGCGCGTCTCCGCGCAGGTCATTCAGTTCGCGAAGGGTGACTCCGCTGCCCAGGTGGCTTTCACCATAGGCGTAGCAGCCGGGGCAGCTGAGCGGGCACTCACGCGTGATTTCAATGGACAACATGGGCGCGCTTCCGCCCAGGATTCCCCGCCAAGCGGCAAGTATCTCGCGCGAACTCAGGCTCGGATTGGGTGCGTTGGTAACCATGTAAATCTGATGCAAATCTCGCGATGAGAGGTGCTTTTTTCAACTTAAAATTTGCGTTGAACGCGCACTTTTTTTGTATGGATTTACCAGTAGAGCCCGTAGAGCCCCGTCCTTCAGGGCGGGGATATAAGGCCCTTTACAGCGGAGACTTTTGTTGTTCAGCGTATTGCTTAATGATGCCTAGTGGTGCCCCGCAACTGGCGGCGAAGTACGACGGCGACCATAGGACATCCTTCCAATAGCGTTTCTCGATGTCGGGTCGTTCGCTTCTAAGCAACCGACTGGAAACACCTTTAAGGCTGTTAACCATGCTCGACACCGAGTGTTTCGGTGGATAGTTAATGAGCAAGTGTACGTGTTCAGCTTCGCCGTTCATTTCGACCAATTGTGCTTCGAAGTCGGCACAAACCTTCTCAAACATGACTTTGAGCCGCTGGATGGCGTCCCCGTCAAATACTTTTCTTCGATACTTTGTGACGAAGACCAAATGGACATGCAATGCGAAAATGCAATGCCTGCCGTGACGAATATCGTTTGACAACCGCATAGACCAATAGTATAAATGGGGTTGGGTTGAGACTGCAAGCATTCAAATTCGAACTTCGACCCAATGGCGAACAACTCCGCAACCTGCGGCAATTCGCTGGGTCGTGCCGCTTCGTCTACAACAAAGCCCTCGCTCTCAACGTCGAACGATACGAGAAAAAGGAAAAACGTTTGGGCTACGCTGGTCTGTGTGCCTTGCTTCCCAACTGGAAGATGGAACACGAATTTTTGTCCAACGTAGCAGCGCAAGCATTGCAGCAATCGTTAAAGAATCTCGAACGAGCCTACACAAATTTCTTTCAAAAGAGGGCCGACTTCCCGAAATTCAAGAAGAAAGGCCAACGGGAAAGTTTTCGCATCCCACAAGGTTTCGAGATAGACAACCAAAACGGACGAATCAAACTGCCAAAACTCGGTTGGATGCGCTACCGCAAGTCGCAAGACATCCTCGGCGAAGCCAGCAATGTCACTGTCAGCGAATCCTGTGGCAAGTGGTACGTCTCGGTTCAAACCGAGCGAGAGGTCGACACCCCACAGCACCCATCAACATCAGCGGTCGGCATGGACTGGGGCGTAGTCAACTTCGTAACGCTGTCGGATGGCAAAGTCGTAGAGCAGTGCCAGCCGCTCAAAAAGTTCCTGCCCAAACTAGCGAAGTTGCAACGTCGCATGGCTCGCAAGAAAAAGTTCTCAAAGAATTGGCGCAAGGCGAAAGCCTGTATCACCAAGTTGCATATGAAGGTCGCCAACATCAGAAAGGATTTCGTACACAAGGTCTCGAACGACATCAGCAAAAACCACGTCGTTGTCGTAATCGAGGACCTGCAAGTCAAGAACATCAGCAAGTCGGCAACAAAAAAGGTGGCGCAAAAGTCTGGGCTGAACCGTTCAATCTTGGACGCCAGCCCGTTCGAGTTGCACCGCCAACTGGAATACAAAACACATTGGCAAGGCGGTCTGCTTGTTCCTGTGCCACCGCAAAACACCAGCCGTAAGTGCCCTGAG
>Ga0209488_10000943_pt1 | contig 24589 bp, 22 predicted proteins | sample Rivendell_Oct201_8_FD_188349 | JGI IMG/M metagenome (GOLD analysis project Ga0209488, IMG submission 188349) | Vadose zone soil microbial communities from the Eel River Critical Zone Observatory, Northern California, USA -... | ecosystem: Environmental > Terrestrial > Soil > Vadose zone >...
TTTTCGACCTCCTTGTGATCGTAGCCGGTGTCGAGCATATCGACGGAGATCGCGACGATGGGAAGCGGATCGTATTTGAAACTGTCGATGACTGGCTTGGGATTTCCGTTGTTGGAGTAGCAGGTGATTTTCTCCGCGAAGCGCTGCCGCACTTCGGAGGGCGAACGCTGCGTCTGCTGCGCGATGAGGTTCAGCACCTCCACTTCGTCGTTGTGCGAATGGGTGAAGCCCAGCGCCCGCTCCTGCATGACGGTCGCGCGGCTGCGGAACGCGACCACGTAGCCGCGCCGCCAGCGATCGCTCTGGTTGCCGCCGGAGCCGTGCACCGCGCGTTCGTGGTGCACGGTCACGTCGCCCTTGCGCAGCAGCGCCGGGCGGATCGTCTCGTGCGCCTCGTCGACCTGCGCCACCAGCGTGTGGCTCTTGCCGCGGTCGCCGTGCAACGGCAGGTGCGGGCGCAGCTGCGGATCGAGGTGCGAGCCGACCACGAACCGCACGCAGCCGTTGTCGGGCGCGCAGTCGTCGAACGCGAGCCAGAACGACGCCGTGCGCGTGTCGGCGGTGATCGGCCAGTAGCCGAGATCCTGATGCCAGTGGAACACCGCCGCCTGCTTGTGCGGTGGCTTGGCCACCAGCTGGTCGTAGTCGAGTTCCATGTCGTCGCCGCACAGCTGGCGCGCGATGTCGGCGGCGCGGCGCTCGTAGGCGTTGCCGCAAAGGGCCGGGTGGTAGCGCCGCGGCAGCATCACGTTCAGGATCGCATAGTCCTCGATCGACTTCTGGTAGTCGCCCGACATGTCGCAGTAGTCGCGGCCGGTCACCGGGATCTCGCGCCGCAGCAGGCGCATGTAGATCGGCTCCAGCACCGCCAGTTCGGCGGCGCTCAGCAGGCCGGGCAGGTGCACGTAGCCGTCACGGCGGAACGCCTCGAGCTCGGCCGGGGTCAACGGGTAGCGATCGCCGTGCGGGCGGGGCGGGCTCATGGCCGGCATGCTACCCGGGCGACAGCGCCGAGCGCAGCCGCGCCGCCGCCGCCGCCGCCGGCACCGAGTTGATGTACATGTCGCCGCCGAGTTCGAGCCCCGCCATCTGACCGGTGCGCGGCTGCAGCTCCAGGTGCCAGTGGAAGGCTTCGCCGGGCATGCGGTGCAGCCACATGTTGAACGCCGGTTTGCCGAGCGCGCCGGCGACCGCCACGAACAGTGCGTGCAGCGCTGCCGCGGCCGAATCGAGGTCGGTGCTCAGGAAATCGTCGTCGCAGCGGTTCGGCAGCAGCCAGGTCTCGAACGGCAGCTTCGGCGGATCCGGCACCAGCACCGTGTGCGCGGCGGCGGCGAACACCACGCGGCCGCCGGCGCCCGCGGTCGCGAGGTCGGCGCACCAGGGGCAACGGCCGGCGGCGCGCGCCTGCGCCAGTTCGAGCAGGAGCCGCGGCGGCACGGTCGTGAGCCCGAGCAGCTGGCTGTGGTTGTGCGCGATCGATGCGCCGGCGGCGGCGCCGACGTTCTTGAACAGGAACGTCGCGCGCACGTCGGCTCGCAGCTCGATCGCGGCGGTGCGCTGCTGCCACACCAGCAGCGTGTCGCGCCAGACCGAGACGTCGAGATCGCTCGGCTGCTCGCAATGGCGATCGCCTTCGGCGATCACTTCATGGTGCGCGCAGGCCGGATACTTGTTGGCGAACGCGCGCACGCGCCAGCCCGGCCGATCGGCGGCGCTGCCGGGCGCGCGCACGGCCGAGAGTTCGGGCGGCGTCTCGTGTTCCTGGCCGGGACAGAACGGGCATGGCCGCGCCACCCGGGCCGGGCCGGTGTGGATCGGCCGCTGCTGCCGCTGCGGCGCCATCAGGATCGTCCGGCCGGTGGTCGGGTCGACGAGCTGCCGCGGGGCGGTGTTGTCCGGCGGCTGGATCACGAGCAGTTCTTTCGGCCGCTGACCGGTCGTTGCATGCGCCGGACTGTAGCGTGGCGGAGCGCCGGTCGCCGGTCCGGCGTCGGCGGCGTCGCCGGGAACTGCGCGCGCCGGCTCACCGGTGCTTGCCGGCCTTGCCCGCCTTGCCGACCTTGTCGGCCGCGTCATGGCAGTCGTGGCAGTAGTGCGTCTCGGCCCGCGCCCAAAGTTCGGCGGCGAGGTCGCCGTGCGCCTGGCTCGATTCGATCGCCAGCTGCAGCAGCCAGGACTCGGTGTCGCGCGCATGGCCGGCGAAGCCCTGGATGCCCGGCTGTTCGAGTGCGCCGTAGCCGAGCGCCATGGCACTCGCCGCCTTGCGCGCGGTCGCCGCGACCTGCTTGAGATCGCCGTGGCCGGGCGCGCGCAGCTGCTGGTCGATGTCCTCGCTGGCGCTGCCGATCGCCTGCATCACCTGCTTCCAGCTGGTGGGTGGGCGATCGCCGCCGGCCGCGGCGTCCGCAGTACTGCCCGCGGTCGAGCAGGAGATCGGGGCGAACACGGACAAGGCGAGCGCGATCAGGGCGAGCGCGAACAGGGCAGTACAGCAACGGCGGTGCATGGGCGCTTGCAACATAGCCGGGCGGCGCGGTGCGGTCAGCGGCGCTTCAGCGACGGAGGCCCGCGCGCGCGAGCAGCAGGTCGCGTTCACTGGCAGCGCGCGCGGCGACTGCTCGGTGGTCGAACGCCACGAGCACGCCATCGCGCACCACCTGGCGGCCGCCGCAGAACACCTGCCGCAGGTGCCGTTCGTCGGCCTGGAACACCAGCTTGCTGGCGACCTCGCCGCCGGGCTCGAGCTCCGCTGCCTGCAGATCGAACAGCACCACGTCGGCGCGCAGCCCCGGGCGCAGGCTGCCGACTTCGTGCTCGAGACCGAGCGCCCGGGCGCCGCCGGCCGTCGCCAGCCACAGCCAGGAGGCCGCCGGCACGGCGCCCGGGCCGGCGTGCAGTGCCTGCAGCAGGGCGGCCTGGCGCAGTTCGGTCAGCATGCCGAGGCGGTTGTTGCACGCGGCACCGTCGGCGCCGAGGGCGAGCGGCACACCGGCAACCAGGTAGTCGCGGATCGGGGCGATGCCGGAACCGAGCTTGAGGTTGGTGCTCGGGCAGTGCAGCACGGCGGCACCGCGGCCCTGCAGCAGCGCGCGTTCGGCGGCGGTCGTGTGCACGCAGTGGGCGAGACCGGTGCGGGCCGTCAGCAGGCCCTGGCGGTCGAGCACCTGCAGGTAGTCGGCGTGAAAGCGCGCGCGCACCGCGGCGATCTCGTCCTGGTGTTCGTCGGCGTGGGTGTGGATGCGCAGGCGGTGCTGCGTGGCGAATGCCGCGGCGTCGTGCGCCAGCGGCTCGCTGACCGACAGCAGGAACCGCGGCGACACGGCGTAGAACAGTCGGCCGCCGTGGCCGTGGAATTGCTGCAGCAGCTGTTCGCTGATCCGCAGCGCGTCGCTGCCGCTGGTGGTCATGCCGGCCGGCACGCCCGGGCCGGGCAGGTCCATCAGGCAGTTGCCGAGCACGGCGGTGACCCCGGCGGACTGCGCCGCGGCGAACGCCTGCTCGGCGTGGCGCACCGATTCCATCGCCTGGAAGGTCGTGGTGCCCGAACGCAGCAGTTCGCACAGCGTCAGCTCGGCCGAGGCGGAGGTCGAACGGCCGTCGTGCGCGTGTTCGAGCGGCCAGATGCGGGTCTGCAGCCACGGCAACAGGGCCAGGTCGTCGGCGAGGCCGCGGAACAGCGTCTGGCAGCAGTGCAGGTGGCCCTGGACGAAGCCGGGCAGCGCCGCCATGCCGTGGCCGTCCTGCACCGTTTCGCCGGCCGCGGGCTCGAGGTCGCCGAGCGCCACGATGCGGTCGCCGGCGATGCGCAAAGCACCGGCGCGGACCGTGCCGAGCGGCGCACTGGCCGGGCCGTCCATCGGCACCAGCAGCACGTTGGCCAGCAGCCAGCTCGCAGTCACGGGGATCGGGCCGCGGGCGGCAGCGTGCGCACCGCAGTGGCACCGGGGAACAGCTGCTCGGGTCGCGGGATCGAGCCGTCGGCGCCGGCGTAGGCGCGGTAGCTGCAGCGCACGACCGCGTGCGTGCAGTCGTCGGGCCAGAGCAGATAGCGTTGGCCGTGCTCGAACTGTTCGCTGCGCGGCGCCGGCTCGGCAGCGAGCGTGAACACCGCCAGCCACGTCGACGACGCCGGCACGGCGATGCGATGCGCTGCGGTGGTGACGAACTCGTACTCGGCGACGACCGTGCGCTCGTCGTGCTCGGGCAGCAAGGCCGGCGGCACCGTCGAACAGGCGGTCCACGGCCACACCGCCAGTAGGATGGCGGCCATGGCGGGTGGTCTCGCGCTGAGGGCCAATCTGTTGTGCGTCACGTTCACCACGGCGCGCGGCCGTGTCGTCCTGTTCGATCTCGAAGCCCGGCAGTTGATGTCCCACTGGTCGCTGCCGGCCGGCACGGCAGGCTATTCGGATGCCGGCGGCGTCGCCATGGACGACCGCTTCCATCTGTTCGTCGCCGACACCTGCAACGATCGCCTGCGCCACTACAGCGCGTTCGGCCGCCATCTGACCGACCTCGGCCTGCCGGGCGACAGCAGCGGGCAGAAGCACCACGACCGCGCCGGCGTGCTGCACCGGCCGCACGCGGTGGCGCACTTCGGCGACGTGCTGTACGTGGCCTGCGGCGAACGGCCGCTGCGGCGCGGCGTGCAGCGGTTCCACCGTGACGGCAAGGCGCTGCGGCCGTTGCTGCCGCAGGGCGACACCGAGGGCATGTTCGGCGCGCCGCGCGGGGTGTGGGCCGACGCGCGCGGGATCCTGGTGGCCGACACGCTGCATGGCCAGGTGCTGTGCTACCGCAGCGATGGCCTCTACCTGGCGGCGATGGCGACCGGCGAGCGCGGCGAAGCCAGCCGGCCGCAGGCGCTGATCCGGCTCGTGGACGGCCGCGTGCTGTTCATGGACCACGGCGACCGGCCGGGGCCGCGGCTGCTCGCCGTCGACGGCCGGCTGCAGCCGGTGCCGCCGGTGTTCGCCGCCCAGGTCGCCGACGTGCTGGCATTCGCGCGCGACGCGCAGGAACGGCTGTATGTGCTGGACCGGCACGGTGAGCGCGTGCAACGATTCGCGCCCGACCTCGCGTTCGATGCTCCGGTCGTCGACCTGATGGAACACTTCGATGACTTCGCCGAGCCCGCAACCTGAGGTCGCGGCCAAGGCACCGCCGGTGCTCGGCGTGTTCGACATCGGCTGCGTCGTCATCGGCGGCATCATCGGCGTCGGCATCTTCTTCACGCCCGCCCGCGTTGCCGCCTATGTCGACACGCCGCAGCAGGTGATCCTCGCCTGGTCGCTCGGCGGCGTACTGGCAGTACTCGGGGCGCTGGTGTTCGCCGAGCTGTGTTCCTTGGTGCCCGGCCACGGCGGCATCTTCCGCTACATCCACGCCGCGTTCGGTCCGCCGGCGGCGTTCCTGTACGGCTGGGCCAACTGGCTGGTGATCCAGGCCGGCGCGCTCGGCGTGGTGGCGCTGATCCTGATCGACAACCTCGACGTGCTGCTGTTCGGCGGCCCGCGCAGCCCGCCCGACCTCAAGGTCGCGCTGGCCGCCGCGGCGATGCTGCTGTTCACCGGCACCAACGTGCTCGGCCTGCGCGTCGGCAAGCGCGTGCAGAACGTGCTGACCGTGCTCAAGGTGGCGGCACTGTGCTTCCTGGTCGCATTGGCGTCGTTCGCCGGACCGGGCCCTGGCACCGGCGAGCGCCTGCCGACCGGCCACTCGCTGCCGGCGATGCTGGCAGCGGCGATGCTGCCCGTGCTGTTCGCGATCGGCGGCTGGCAACAGGGTTCGTTCCTCGCCGGTGCGGCCAGGCGGCCGCTGCGCGACGTGCCGCTCGGCATCCTCGGTGGCGTCGCGGTGGTGGTGATCACCTACATCACCGTCAACCTCGCCTACCTCGACCTGCTCGGTTTCGCCAAGGCCAGCACCAGCCCGGCGATCGGCGCCGACGCGGCGAAGGCGGCGCTCGGCGATGCCGGTGGCCGCGTGCTCGCCGGCATGGTCGTGGTCTCCGCCGCCGGCATCATGAACACGATCTGCATGGCGCCGCCGTACGTGCTGTACGCGATGGCGCGCGAAGGCGTGTTCCCCGCCGCGTTCGGGCGGCTGCACCCACGCTGGCACACGCCGGTGCTCGGCGTGCTCGGCCAGGGCCTATGGGCGGTGCTGCTGCTGCTCGGCGTGCACCTGGGCGTGCGCTGGTTCAGCGACGGCGCCAAGACGATCGACACGCTCGACTTCGTCTGCAACAGCGTGGTGTTCGTCGACTGGCTGTTCTTCACCTTGTGCGGGCTGGCGCTGCTGCGGCTGCGGTCGAACTGGACCGGCGGCTTCCGTGTGCCCGGCGGTGCGGTGGTCGCGGTGCTGTTCGCCCTCGGCGGTGCGGTGGTGACGTTCGGCGCGATCAGCGAGCAGACCCGCGCCTCGGCCGCCGGCGCGGCCATCGTCGCCCTCGGCATCCCGGCGTATCTGTTGTTCATGCGCGGGCGGCGTCCGACCGGGCGCGGCTGAGCGATCCGGACCCGGCGCTTGCAGTCGATGAGCATGAGACTACCGTCGTGTCATGAGAGCAACCGCGACCCTGGCAGCTGCCAACATGAACTGCAGGACGGAGCGAATCAGTTTCGTCCGCTGGACCGGGCAGCACCCGATCCATCAGCCGCAGTCGCAGCCGACGTGCTGCAGAATCTGAGTGGACCGAGGCCGAACGCACCCGTCATTCGGAGCAGGTCCAGACCTGCGTTGAGTTCACATGGCAAATGGGAAACCTGGCGACCATTGGCAGACCGACATCCTGCACTGTGGCCTGCCCGCATTCTCCTCCGAGGTCGATCTACTGATCTGTGAAGCTTACGAAGCGGGGGCCAGTCTGCCTGATCTGGATGCCGCGCACCTGCCCGATCTTGTCCACTTGGCGGCGCGGCTTCGGGGGCTCACCGAAGCAGCATGGCGGCAGGCTCGGATCGCCGTCGCGACCATTCCGAATCCGTTGCTCTCTCGCACAGGTGAACATGCATTCTCACGTCTGTCGACTGCCCTCGAGTCGCACGGGATCCCGATCGGAGCTGGCGGTGCAGAGAGGTACGCCATCACGGTCGAAGTGTCGCATGGACCAAAGGCCAGGGAGATCCTGCGCGAATTGATCGATCAAGAACACGTGGACGCCGAAGTGATCGAGTTGCACAGCTGGAAGCCGTTCAGGGAAGCCCTTCCCGGCCTGGCTGTGATTAGGGTCCTGCGTCGACTCCGCATCATTGGGCTTTTCGAAGAGTTTGCCGAAGCTGCCCGCAAGAAGGACCGCAGCCTCATGATCAAGCTGGCGGGGCTCGCCGTGGTCGACCCGACAGAGACGGCTGTCGATACGATCCTCGGCTTCGGCCCTCGAAACTACGGGTTGTGAATCATCGCCGGTGAGGGTTCACAGCGACCAGAGTGAATCCACGTCGACGAAGTGATCGTTGCACTACGGCCGGTGCGGCGACGCGGGCACTTCGCGCCCGTCGATCAGCACCAGCAGCGGCGGATTGCGTGGATCGAGCGGATCGCCGGCGAACACCGCGAGGTCGGCGTCCTTGCCCGCGGTCAGCGAACCGACGCGGCCACTGATGCCGATCGCGCGCGCCGGCTCGAGGGTGATGCCGGCCAGCGCCACTTCGCTCGGCAGGCCGAGCCGGCAGGCCATCGCCGCCTGCAGCGGCAGTTCCTCTTCGGCGATCACCGGCGAGTCGGTGCACAGCGAGGTCGGCACGCCATAGGCAAACAGTTCGCTGGCGTTGCCGAGCATGCGGCTCTGGGTGAACTCGTACAGCGTCGGCCCGATGTTGAGCGCGACGCCGGCGGCGGCCAGCTCCTTGCCGACGAAGAAACTCTCGTACTCGCCGTGGCTGAGCACGACCTTGATGCCGTGGCCCCAGTGCAGCACGCGCAGCGCGGTCAGCGTGTCGTCGGCGCCGTAGGCGTGCAGGATGCACGGGAACTCGCAGCGGAACAGCCCGCGCAAGGGATCGAGGCGCGGGTTGAAGCGCGGCTTCGGCGCGTGGCCCTGTTCGAACGCGGTCCAGGCATCGTGGTAGGCGTGCGCTTCGTCGATCACCTGCCGCAGCATCCAGTGCAGGCCGAGGCGCGACAGGCCGAGGTCGCCGGCGTGGCGCGACGGGTTGCCGCCGCGCGCGTGCAGGGCAACCTTCATTGCGCCGGGGAACTTGACCAGCCGCTGCTGAAAGCTCGGCCCCCAGGTCTTCACGATCGTGCCGAGACCGCCGATCGTCGTGCCCGAGCCGGGGATGCACAGCGCGGTGGTCACGCCGGCCTGCGCCGCGCGCAGCAGTTCGGCATTGTCCTGCGTCAGCGTGTCGAGCGTGCGCAGTTCCATGTTGTGCGGCAGCACCATGTCGTTGGTGTCGCTGCCAGGGCCGCCGACGTGGCAGTGCAGTTCGACGAAGCCTGGCACGATCCAGCCGTCGGGGAAGTCGCGCACGCTCGCGCCGGCCGGGGCGTCGAGGTGCTTGCCGACGGCGATGATCTTGCCGTCGCGCACCAGCACTTCGCCGCCGTCGAGGGTCGGGCCGTCCATCGGCAGCACCTTGCCGGCGCGCAGCAGCAGCGGCTGGCTCTGGGAGCGGGCTGCGGCTGGTATCACCAGCAGCAGGGCAGACAAGTACGGACGCAGCAGCATGAACGTGCACAAGGCTATCGGCTGGAGCCGTGCCGGACCCGGGAACCGTTCTAGGCCGGCAGCCGCATCGGTTGAGGGCGGCCGTAGGTCAGCGACCGCCACAACCACTCGGCCGGGCCGAAGCGGAACCGCTGCAGCCACACGCGCGAGAACAGCATCTGGGCGGCGAACAACAGCACGGCGCAGCCGAGGCAGAAGGTGCTGCCGACCTTGCCGAGCAGACCGAGGCCGCAGTAGCCGTGGAACACCAGCACGTAGAACAGCGACTGCGTCAGGTAGTTGGTCAGCGCCATGCGGCCGACCGGGGCCAGATGGCGCAGCATGGCGGCGATCCGCGGCCGCTGCAGACCGAGCACCAGCGCTGCCAGGTAGGCGGCGGAGAGGGCCGGGACGCTGATGGTGCGCACCAGCGGCAGCAGGAAGCGGGTGATGGTCGAGCGCGCGTCGGCCTGGCCGAACAGGTCAGGGGCAGCGACGACCACCGCGTTGCCAAGCAGGCCTACGGCCAGCCCGACCGCGAGCAGCCAGCGGAACAGGCGGGCGTGGCGCAACGGCTCGTGCAGCAGCAGCACGCGACCGGCCCAGATGCCGAGCAGGAAGCGACCAAAGACGTCGACGGTGAACCCCGCTCCGAACGACGAGCGCCAGTAATCCCAGGTCGACACCGTGAAGTACTCGATCACCCGCAGGAACGGACCCTGCGTCAGCGCGGCAAAGCCTTCGGTCGGTCCGATGTCATCGGTTTGCGGCAGCAGCATGGCATGCAGCGCGTGCACGACTGCGGGCAACAGCGTCGCAGTGACCAGGCCGCTCCACAGCAGCGTGCGCGTCGCCAGCCGGTTGGCGAACGGCAGCAGCAGGCCGAGCAGGGCATAGATGTGCAGCACGTCGCCGGCCCAGACGAAGGTGTTGTGCAGCAGGCCGATGCCGAGCAGCACCAGCAGGCGCCGGCGATAAATGCGCGTGCCGTCGCCGCCGCGCGCCGCCGCCCGCTGCAGCTGCACGGCGAAGCCGAGGCCGAACAGGAACGAGAACAGGGTGAAGAACTTGCCTTCGATCAGCAGCGTGTTGGCCTGGGTGACCACCGCGTCGAGCCGTGCGGTCGGCAGCGCGTCGCGTGCAGCTTTTTCGAGATGTTCCCTCTGCGTCCACCAGACGAGGTTGGCGAGCAGCACGCCGAACAGGGCGAAGCCGCGCACGACGTCGATCGCCTCGATGCGTTCGTCGGTACGGATCGGCTGCAGCGGAGTCGGATCGGCCATGGGGCGGGTTCCCGGCGGGCCAGCGTGACGCCGCTGACACCGGCAGACACCCGTATCTGCAGAGCCCCGCCGACCGCCAACGAAAACCCGGCAGAATCATGAACCCGGCCGGCAGGTCGCAGGCCCCACCCCGGCAACCGTGACCCGTTCCGAACCACAGCAAGAACAGCTGCTGGCGCAGACCGCGTGGCTGCACGCGCTGGCGCGCAGTCTGCTGGCCGATCGCGACCTCGCCGCCGACGTGGCGCAGGAGACGCTGGTGCTGGCGTGGCGGCGTGGCCTCGCCGACGTGCTCGACGTGCGCGCGTTCCTGGCGCAGATGCTGCGCCGGCTCGCCGGCCGGCGCGTGCGCCGCGAACACGACCGGCGCGCGCGCGAGCTGGCGGCGCCGCCGCAGCCAACTGCGCCGGCCGTCGCCGACGTCGTGCAGAAGGCGTCGATGCAGCGGGAAGTCACCGACGCGGTGCTGCGGCTCGCCGAGCCGTACCGCACCGCGATCCTGCTGCGGTTCCTCGAGGAGCGTTCGTACGCGGAGATCGCCGCGGCGACGAACGCGCCGCTCGAGACCGTGCGCACGCGCATCAAGCGCGGCCTGCAGCAGCTGCGGCACGACCTCGACCTGCGGCACGGGGCCGCACGCGCGTGGGCCGTGCCGATCCTCGGGGTCACGGGATTCCGCGAGGCCGTGGTGGGCGCTGGCTCGGCGGGTGCCGGTGCTGCCGCGGCGGGAGTCCTGTTCATGAGCTGGCAGACGAAAATGACGGTGGCGGCCGGTGCGGCGTTGCTCGGCCTCCTGATGTGGCAGTGCTGGCCGGCGGCTCCGGCCGTGACCGAACAGGGGTCGGCCGGTGCGGGAGCACCGCTGGTCGTCGCCGCCGCGCCGTCGGCTGGCAAGGACAGGGTGCTGCCGCAGCGTGTGCCCGCGCCGGTGGACGCGCCAACGCCGGCCACGAACGCGGGCGTGTCCTGGGAAGCCCGCGGTCGCGTTGTCGACGAAGCGACCAACCAAGGTCTCGACGGCGCGCGCGTGGCGTTCGGCCTCGGCTCGGTCACCCGCGGCGAAGTGACCACCGCGGCCGACGGCACGTTCGCGCTGCCGTTCCAGCACTCGAGCCCCGGCTTCGTCGAACTCGACGTGCAGCATGCCGACTTCGCCACCACGCACGTGCCGCTGCTCGAGCACATCGCGCGCAGCGAAACTGCGGCCTCGACGATCGCCGAGCTCGGCGATGTGCTGCTGGCGCGCGGCGCGCAGCTCGGTGGCCGCGTGCTGGCGGCCGATGGCCGCACACCCGTGACCGGCGCGCGCGTGCTGTATTACCGCGCGATGTTCGGGGTGCCGATGCTGGTGTTCTCCAGCATGCTGCAGCTGACGAGCACGGACGGTGATGGCCGCTACGCGCTACAGCGCCGCTTCGGCCCTGGCTACCGTCGGCAGTGGCTGCTCGCGCTGACCGACGGTGGCGTCGGCTGGCGCGAACTGGAGCCATCACGGCGTGCCAGCGACGACCGCGCCTTCGATCTGGTGCTGCGACCTTCGGCGACTGTGCGCGTGCGCGCAGTGGACAGTACCAACGCACCGCTCGCAGGCGTCGAAGTGGTGGCGTGGCCCGGATTCGAGCCACTGAGCTCGACCCACGACCCGGCAAACAAGCAGCCATCGCCGCCGTCGCTGCCGGCGTTCCTGCGGGCAGTGACCACCGCCGACGGACACTGCGTGCTGCAGCTGCCGATCGGCGCCGACGGCTTTTCGTTCGGCAAGCCGATGCGCGGTGGTGCCTACGTGCTCACCGCCAGCCGGTCCGGACATCGACGCACCGCGGTGGCGGTCGATCTGCGTGCCGGCGCGGATCAGGAACTGCTGGTGCGCCTCGTTGCCGGCACCACGGTGGCGGTGGCGGGCAGCGTGCGCAGCAGCGAAGGCATGCTGATCGCCGGCGCCAAGGTCATGGCCCACTCCGCAACCGCGGCGCCACAGGAGATCACCTCGGATGCGCACGGGCACTTCGCGTTCGCCGCGCTCGACGCCGCCGAGGGTGAGTTCACGTTGCACGCCCACGCCGCCGGCTTCACGGCCGCGGAGCGCACCGAGTCCTGCGGTGACCGCCGCGGTGAACTGCAGGTCGACCTCGTGCTGCAGCCGGCGTTCACGCTGACGGGCATCGTCGTCGACCAGGACGACCAGCCGGTCGCCGGCGCGCAGATCTCGTGCCCCAGCAGGGCGTCGTCGTCAGCGCTGCCGACGGTCGCTTCGAGTTGGTCGACCTGCCACGCCAGCACATGCAGATGGCCGTGCTGCCGCCAGGAGTGACCAATCTCGGCGTCATCGTGCGCACGATCGACCCTGACCAGGCCGAGATGCGCATCGTCGTGCCGCGTCAGCGCGGCGGTGTGCAGGTCGAGGTCACGGTTCTCGACCGCGCCACCGGCAAGGCACTCGAGCCGTTGGCTGCATGGTTGACCCAGTTGGACGCAGCGGGCCAGCTGGTCGGCGTCAGCCGCGCGCTGTCGGTGCGCGATGGCATGGTGCGCGACGACGGCACGCCGGTCGGCCGTTATCGCCTGTCGGTGCACACCCACGAAGGCTACCGCGGCGATCGCGAACTCGAGATCGCCGCCGGCGTGACCAAGGTCCGCGAGCAGCTCCTGATCGACGCGCCCGGCCTCGCGCGGGTGACGCTGGACCTCGAGGCCATGGCGGGTGCCAGGCCGGAACGGTTGCGCATCGAGCTGCTGCCGTACGACGGCGGTGAACTGCGCTCCACGCATCGCATCGACGATGGTTACCGGCGCACCAACGCCGTGCTGCTGGACCTCGCGCACGGCAGTGAGTTCGAGGTGTCCGGCGCGCGCGCCGACCGCGAGCTGATCCTGCGGATCGTCGACGCCGGTGTCGTCGGCGAGATCGCATTCACGATCGCGCCCGGCGAGACCAAGGCGCTGACCTTGCGCGCCACCGCCGGCGGCCGGCTTGCCGTCACGGCGCCGGCGCCGGCGACGTTCGATTTCCTGTTGGTGCAATGGCAGCGCGGCGACGGCAGCTGGTGCGCACCGTGGCAACTGACCGGCTGCCGCGATCGCCGCGAACTCGGTGCGGTCACCGTGCCGGCCGGCAGCGTGAAGTGGCGCGTTGGCTTCCGCGCCGACGGTCAGGAGCAGCAGCTGCAGGAAGGTCGCTGCGACGTCGTCGCCGGCGGCACCACGACCCTCGCCCTGCGGTAGCGCGCGGCAGAGTTCGCGCCGCAGGGTTGGCGGCCACGGCCCGACCCGTTACAAGACCCGCCCCATGGCCAAAGGCAAGCCACCGCCGAGCAACGCCTTCCAGGACGCGGTGCGTCACCTGCTGACCGAGCTCGATCCGGAACCCGACCGTGAAGGCCTGCTGGCGACGCCGCAGCGGGTCGAGAAGGCGTTCCGCTTCTACACCGAGGGCTACCACCAGGATCCGCACGAGATCATCGGCAACGCGGTGTTCGAGGCCGAGACCGACGAGATGGTGGTGGTCAAGGACATCGAGATGTACTCGCTGTGCGAGCACCACATGGCGCCGTTCTTCGGCAAGGCGCACGTGGCCTACATCCCGAACGGCAAGATCGTCGGTCTGTCCAAGCTGGCGCGCCTGGTCGACGTGTTCGCGCGGCGGCTGCAGGTGCAGGAGCGGCTGACGCTGCAGGTGGCGCACGCGCTCGACGACGTGCTCAAGCCGCGTGGCGTCGCCGTCGTCGTCGAGGCGGCGCACCTGTGCATGATGATGCGCGGCGTGCAGAAGCAGAACAGCAAGACCGTCACGTCGTGCCTGCTCGGCCTGTTCCGCAGCGATGAGCGCACGCGCGCCGAGTTCCTCGACCTGGTCAAGGGTTGAGCGAGCGCGCGGCTGGCGGTGTGTCGATGAGCAACGCGATTGCCACCTGGATCGGCTGACCGGGCCGCGCCTGACGATCGTGGTCGAATGCGGAGGCGGTCGCCAGCATCGTCATCCGTCTGTCACTCGCAACGCGAAGGTCACGATCACAGAGCTGCGACCATGCGAACAGCTCCTGGTCGCCCCTTGGTCTCGGGTTGCCAGCGCCGCGGTGACTCGCAAAATCGGGCCGCGACGAGCCCGGAGAAGTGGTAGCAGGAGCCGGACTTGAACCGGCGACCTACGGCTTATGAAGCCGCCGCTCTAACCAGCTGAGCTATCCTGCCATGCGCATTTCCGGCGGCCCGGAGGGGGCGGCGGATTCCACCAAACGGGCACGGGCAACTCAAGGACCTTGTGCCGGCCCTGTCGCCTCCGACCGGACCAAGTCCAGGCGAAACTTTTTCCGGGGCCAGAGATAGAAGGACATCGCGGGTGGCATGGACCCGCAAACGAGACGAGGTGGGCTCCCTGGCTGAATTCGTGATCCCCTCCTGACTCTCGACTTCCTCCTGACGATCCTTCTGACGAGAGCATTTTCAGCCAGGGAGCCTTTTTTCTTGGCCGCCGGATCGACGAGGAAGTAGGGACCGCGCCATGACGCGGTTCGATCCCAACGCAGCGGCTTCCCCGGACTCGGGGATCTTCGGTCTGCAAGGCGATCCGGCGACGGCGCTGCTGGTGCTGATGCCGGTGCCGTTCGCTGCCACCGTTTCCTACGGCGCCGGTGCGGAGAATGGTCCGGCGGCGATCCTCGCCGCCAGCAAGCAGGTCGACCTGTTCGATCTGCAGACCGGCCGGGCGTACGAGCGCGGCATCTGCATGCTGCCGGAGGACCCAGAGCTGCGCGCGGCCCACGACCGGGCGCGGCGCAGCGCGGTACCGATCCTCGCTGCCGGCGGTGCGCTGCCGGGCAGCGCTGCGGTCGCCGAAGTGGATGCCGCGGGTCAGCTGGTCAACGAGCGCGTGCACGCGGTCGTCCAAGCGCAGCTGCGGCGCGGCAAGCTGCCGGGCGTGGTCGGCGGTGACCACTCGGTGCCGTACGGCGCGATCCAGGCAGTCGCTGAACACTGTGGCGAGCTCGGCATCCTGCACGTCGACGCGCACGCCGACCTGCGACCCAGCTACGAGGGCTTTCGCTGGAGCCATGCCTCGATCATGGACAACGTGCTGCGCGGCATCCCGCAGGTGCGCCGCATCGTGCAGGTCGGCGTCCGCGACTTTTCTGCGGTGGAACTCGAGGCCATCTCCGGCGCGGCGGGGCGCGTGGTGACGCACTTCGACCAGGAGTGGCGGCGGCGCGGCTTCTGCGGCGAGTCGTACGACGCACTGTGCCGCGAGGCCGTCGCGGCGCTGCCCGAGCAGGTCTACGTCAGCTTCGACATCGACGGACTCGACCGGTCGCTGTGCCCCAACACCGGCACGCCGGTGCCCGGCGGCCTGGCGTTCGCCGAAGCGTGCCACCTGCTGGCCACGGTGGTGCAGAGCGGCCGGCGGATCGTCGGTTTCGACCTCGTCGAAACAGCACCAGGCGATGACCAGTGGGACGCCAACGTCGGCGCGCGCATGCTCTACAAGCTGTGTGGCTTTGCGCTGCTCGGCGGCGGACCCGGCTGACGCCCGCGGTCCGCCGCGCCGATTTGAGCCAGCACTGCCGGTTGGCCGATTCCAGCCCTGCAGATGCAGACAACCATCGCGATACCAGGAGCCACGGCAGCCGCGCGACCGCCCGACCACCGATCGGCAGGTGCGGATGTCTGAGCCACAGACGATCGGCAACGGCGGTGGCGGCAAAGGCGTCGTCGTCGGTGTGGCCGACCTGGTGATCGCCGGCGAACCGCAGCGGCTGGTGACGTTCGCGCTGGCGTCGTGCATCGCCATCACCGCCCACGATCCGGTGCTGAAGATCGGCGGCATGCTGCACTTCATGCTGCCGCAACCGGCAGAGAACACCGATGCGCGGGCGATCCGCGACGCGATGTACGCGACCACCGGCATCCCGCTGCTGTTCCGCAAACTGCGCGAAGCCGGCTGTGTCCAGGGCCGTCTCGTGGTCTGCGCGGTCGGCGGCGCCGAGGTGGCCAGCGAATCGTCGATGTTCGCGATCGGCAAGCGCAACCGCACGATCATGCGCACGATCTTCTGGCAGGACGGCATCGCGCTCGCGGCCGAGGACACCGGCGGCGCCATGGCGCGGTCGATGGCGCTGGACCTCGCCACCGGCGAGGTCCGGGTCAGCACGCGCGACGGGGAACGGGTGCTGTGGCCGGCCGGCGTGCCGAGTTCCGCACCGACCACGGCAAGGCCCTAGGACCGCCGTCGCCTGGCGGCGTGCGCGCCAAGCTCCGCTGCTGGAGGTCCGTTCGCCGCAGCAGACTTCGCGGGCTGTGGCGATGGTCGGCAACTTGCGCTGGGCGCGGCCCTGCTCGCGCGGCAAACTACGGCGGCACGCGCTGGCGCCCGGATCCGCGCGCGCGAACGCGAACATGGCGGCGATCAGCCTCGCAGAAGCTCTGGCCAGGGTGCTGGCGACCCCGGGTGGCGTCATGGCCGACGAATCCGTGCCGCTGTCCGCGGCCCACGGCCGGCATCTCGCCGCCGCCGTGATCGCCGACGAACCGTGGCCGACCAGCGACCGCTCGGCGATGGATGGCTTCGCCCTGGCCGCCGGCGCCGGCCTGCCGAGCGGCAGCGAGCTGCAGGTGGTGGGGGAGTCGCTGGCCGGGCACCCGTTCGCCGGGGCCCTCCCGCCGGGTACCGCCGTGCGCATCATGACCGGTGCGCTGGTGCCCGCAGGCGCCGACACCGTGGTGCCGGTGGAAGTGACCAGCGGCTTCGCCTCGGTGCGCGTGACCTTCACCGCGGCGGTGCAGCCGGGGCAGAACATCCGGCGGCGCGGCAGCGAAGTGCAACCGGGTCAGGTGCTGCTGCCGCCGGGCACCCGCATCCGCGCCGCCGAGATCGGGGCGCTGGCGGTGCTCGGCAGGACGCAGGTGGCGGTGCGGCAACGGCCGGTGGTGGCGATCCTCGCCACCGGCGACGAGATCGTGCCGGTGGCGCAGCAACCCGCCGCCCATCAGGTGCGCGAGAGCAACTCGTGGGCGCTGGCGGCGCAGGTGACCGAGAGCGGCGGCGTCCCGCTGCGGCTCGGGCCGGCGGCCGACGCCGCTCCACCGCTGCGCGCCGAACTGCAGAACGGCCTGCAGGCCGACGTGCTGCTGACCATCGGCGGCGTCAGTCAGGGCACGCACGATCTGGTGCACGGCCTGCTCGCCGAACTCGGCGTCGCCACGATCTTCCACGGCATCGAGCTGAAGCCGGGCAAGCCGACGTTGTTCGGCGTCGCGCGCGGGCACGGCCGCACCACGTTCGTGTTCGGCCTGCCGGGCAACCCGGCGTCGTGCTTCACGGTGTTCGACCTGCTGGTGCGGCCGCTGCTGCAGCGGTTGCTCGGCCAGCAGCCGCTGCCGCCCGGCTGCGGTCACCTCGGCGGCGCGCGCTGGCGGGCGAACGCGCGGCTGCAGGCCGTGCCCGTGCGCCTGCGCGCCGGCGCCGACGGCCGCCTGCAGGCGGAGCTGCGGCCGGGTTCGCCGAGCGGTGATCCGTTCGCGCTGCTCGGTGCCGACGGCTACGCGCTGCTGCCGGCGAACGCGCAGCCCGACCAGCTGCACACGGCCGGCGTCGTCCCCTATGCGGCGGGGACGCAGCTGTCGTGACCGCGCCGCGGCCCGGCCGCATCCTGCTGACCGTGGCCATGGCAGCGCTGCTGGCGCTGGCCACGCCGCCGTCGCCGGTGGCGGCGCTGCTGGTGGTGCCCGCCTGGATGGCGTTCTACGCGCTGCTGACCGCGCGCGCGCGGCCTTGGGCCATCGCCTACGGGATCGGCGTGCTGCACATGCTGCTGCTGTCGTGGTCGCTGGTGCATGTACTGTGGTTCGGCTGGCTGGCGATCGGGCTGATCGGCGGCGGCTACTACGCCTGGGCGGTGGTGGTGACCGTCCGGCTGCGGCCGTGGCTCGGCCCCTGGGCGTTCGCGCTCGCGGTCAGTGGCATGCACCTGCTGCGGGCGGTGATGCCGGAGCTGTCCTACCCGCATGGCCAGCCGTGCCACGCGCTGTGGCAACAGCCCTGGCTGCTCGGCAGCGTGCGCTGGGGTGGCGAAGTGCTGGCCAACGCGCTGCTGGCCGCGCTCGCGGCGGCGATCGTCGACCTGTGGCGCTCGTGGCGGCTCGCCAGCCTGCCGTGGCGCCAGACACAGGGCCACCTGCTGGCGGTGCTGCTGCTGCTCGCGGTCGCCACCTTCGTGCCGCCGCCGGCAGCAGCCTTGCGTGCCGACGCCGAGCCACCGGTCCGCGTGCTGGTGATCGAACCGGGGCTGCACCCGACCGACCCGTACCGCGGGTTGCAGGATCGGCAACAGATGCAGGCGCTGTACCTGGCCAACTGGCGCGCGCGACTGCTGCAGCCGACCCGCGAGCTCGCCGGCGTCGGCGTGCAGTCGCCACCCGACCTGGTGCTGTGGCCGGAGAGCAGCATGATCGAAGAGGTGCAGCCGGGACCGCCGCCGAGCTTCCCGTACTGCGAAGGCATCGATCTCGCGCCATCGGTGCGGCTGTGCATCGGTGCCGGCGTGCGCGATGCGGCGGGCAAGCACCACATGCCGGCCGCGGTGCTGCTCTCGGCGCAGGGCCGCTACCTCGACCATCAGGAGAAGGTGCACCTGGTGGCGGCCGGCGAGTACGTGCCGTTCCTCGATCTGCTGCCAGAATCGGTCGCCGACTGGCTGCGCGCCGGCGTCGAGTCGGCGATGGGTGACGTGCCCGACAGCGTACCCGGCAGCGTGCGGCCACCGCTGCTCACCCAGGCCGGCGTGCCGTTCGGCACGCTGCACTGCTTCGACAACGCGTTTCCCGACGTCGCCCGGGCGCAGGTGCAGCAGGGCGCGCGCTTCCTGTGCGTGCTGTCGAACGAAGCCTGGTACCGCGGCGGCGGCGAACTGGAACAGCTGGTGGCGATGACCGTGATCCGCGCGCTGGAGACCGCCACACCGGTGGTCCGCTGCACCACCGATGGACTGTCGCTGCTGGTCGACGGCAGCGGGCGGATCACGGCGACGTTGCCCGCCGCCCCGGCGCCACAGCCGCATGCGCGTTGGCTGCTCTTTTCTGTGCCGCTCGGGCCCGGAGGGCTCGGGCCGATGGCATGGCTGCCATTGGCGCTCGTCTGGAACGCCGGCGCGATGTTCGTGCTCGCCGGTGCCCACAGCCTGCTGCTCTGGGCTAGACTGCATGCAGTCCGAGCCAACCCTGCCAACAGGTCCGGGAGACCGCTCCCGGCGGCGCCACGCCGAGGTGGTGCTTGACGGTTCCGGGCATGGAGTTAGGATGCGCCGCCCCTAGGCACCCTGTCGCTGCGGGTGGCGCCCCTCTCTTCCTCGCCCCGGAAACGTCACCTGCGGTGGGCTTGCCGACGGACCTCAAACACCCCTTCCTCCATCCGGCGAACAGCCTCGTGCCCTTCAGATCCCCAGGCCACGAGCAAGTTAGGAGTTCACTGGTCTCATGAGTCCCATTGGTCGTGTCTTCATCGTCCTGAACCTGATCCTTGCAGGCACCTTCGTCGGCTTTGCCGGCACCTACCTGCAGCGACAGGACAACTACAAGAAGCAATACGAGAGCGAGAAGGATGCGCGCGCCAAGGAGAACGCGCAGGCAACCAAGGAGAAGGCCGACTTGACCGAGAAGGTCAACCATGGCGAGCTCGACAAGACGCAGCTGCAGAACCAGCTCAACAGCGTCAAGAACGAGAAGGATGCGCTGGCCGACGAGAACAAGGTCATGAACGGCAGGCTGACGAGCATGGAGGCCGACTACAAGGCGATGAACAGCAGCTTCAACGGCATGAAGACCGAAGTCGCCTCGGCGTTCCAGCAGATCAAGGACTCGACCGACAAGTCGATCACTGCCGATGCCGCCAAGGACGCCGCCGTGCGCGAGAAGGACGACGCGGTCGCCAAGCTGGTCGGCGCCAACGCCAAGATCGCCGAGCACGAAGAGACCATCAAGAACAAGGACGTCGCCCTCGCCGGCCTGACCAAGGACAAGGGCGAGCTGTCGCTGCTGGTCGACGTCGCGCGCCTCAAGGGCTTCATCGATCAGATGGCCACGCCGCCGCTCGGTGGCACCGTGGTCAGCGTCAGCGACAAGCTGTGCACGCTGAGCATCACCAGCAACCCGACCAATGCCGAGATCAAGCGCGGCTACAAGTTCGCGATCTACGACGGCAGCACCTACAAGGGCGAGGCGCGGGTGACCGACGTCGACGAATCGAAGAAGGCCGTGTTCTGCACCCTCGATCTGATCAAGGGCAACATCAAGGCCGGCGACTCGGCCGCCACCCAGACCAACTGACCCCGGCGACCATCAAGGAGCTGCCACCATGGCCAAGAACACCAAGAAGGTCGTCCCGGTAGAGGTCGTCGAGGGCGTCGAAGTGGTCGAGACCGGCGGCATGGGCATCGATGAAGGCATCGTGCTGACCACGTTCCTCGTGCTGCTGGTCGCGATCGTGATCGTCATCTACGCCCTGCAGGGCTACCCCGAAGTGAAGTAATCGCGCGGCACCCGACAGGGTGCTCGCCCGGGATCCCACGAACCCCGCTGGTCCGGAAGGGCTGGCGGGGTTCGTCGTTTCCCGGACCGCTTTCCCGCACCGCACTGTCCGGCATCCGGGGTCCGCGCGCCGGCGTGGAATGTTCTCGACAATCTCCACAGCCGCCGCCGCCCTGGCCACGGCGCCGCCACGTTCTCCGTTGCCATGCCCGCACCGGCCGCTACGTTGCCGCCATTGCCGTCACCGGTCTGGGCGGCTGTCTGCTGGTCACGGTCCTGACCCCGCACCGCGAGATGGGGTCGGCCCCGGAGGGGTTCCATGTTCAAACCGCTGGAGTGGCTGATGGGCCGCTTCTCGGTCGATCTCGGCATCGACCTGGGAACGGCCAACACGCTCGTCTGCGTGCGCGACAAAGGCATCGTGCTCGACGAGCCCTCGGTGGTCGCAGTCAGGAAGGGCACCAACGAGGTGCTGCTCGGCGGCATGGCCGTCGGTGACGCCGCGCTCGAGTACCTCGGTCGCACGCCTCCGGGCTTCCAGGCGATCCGGCCGATGAAGAGCGGCGTGATCGCCGACTTCGAGATCACCGAGCGCATGCTGCGCTACTTCATGACCAAGGCGTGTGGCGGCCGCCGCTGGGTCAAGCCACGCATCGTCATCGCCGTGCCGTACGGCATCACCATGGTGGAGAAGCGCGCCGTCATCGGCTCCGCCGAGCGCGCCGGCGCGCGGCGCGTGTTCCTGGTCGACGAACCGACCGCCGCGGCGATCGGCGCCGGGCTGCCGGTGCACCAGCCGCGCGGCTCGATGGTGGTCGACATCGGCGGCGGCACCTGCGAAGTGGCGGTGATCTCGTTGGCCAACGTCGTCACCGCCGAATGCCTGCGCGTCGCCGGCGACGACTTCAACGAAGCCCTGGTGCAGTACATCCGCGCCAAGTTCAACCTGCTGGTCGGCGAGATCACCGCCGAGCGGTTGAAGATCGCCTGCGGCAGCATCATGCCGCTCGAGGACGAGATGGAAGTGGAGATCCGCGGCCGCGACTCCTTGACCGGCCTGCCGCGGCGGGCGGTGATCACTTCGGTCGACGTGCGCGAGGCGATCCAGGAACCGGTGCGCAAGGTGCTGTCGGCGATCAAGGCGGTGCTCGAGCGGACGCCGCCGGAGCTGGCGGCCGACCTGGTCGAGAACGGCATCACCCTGTGCGGCGGCGGCAGCCTGATGCGCGGCCTGCCGGAGATGATCCAGCAGGAGACCCAGCTCGACGTGCGCGTGGCCGACCGGCCGCTCGAATGCGTCGCGCGCGGCACCGGCATCTTCCTGGAGAATCTCGAGCTGTATTCGCAGTTCCTCGAAGGCGGCGAAGACCTCGGCTGAACGCTTGCCCTGCGGCCGCGACCGCAGGGCCGCAGACTCCAGGACAGGTGATCCCCAGTACCGTGCCATGCGAACCCGGGCTTCGTCGGCGTTCCCCGTCGGCCTCTACGGGGTGATGTTGCTGGCGCTGTGCGCGCTGGCGCTGCCCAGGTCGTTCGCGCCGATCGAACGGCTGTTGCTCGGCGCCGCCAGCATGCCGCTGCGCGCGTTCGCCGCGGTGGCCGGCGTGCCGGCGTCCGCCGACAGCGGCATGGCCGCTGCGGTGCAGAGCCTGCAGCAGCGGCTGGCAGTACGGGTGCACGCGCAGGTGACCGCCGGCGGCAAGCGCCTGCTCGCGAGCCAGGTGTCGCCGCTGGTGTGCGCCGTGGTCGCCGGCGAGCGCAAGGGCGGCGGTGGCCTGCCGTGCGAGCTGCGCCTGCAGCGGTGCTACCGGGACCTGCGCGACTGCCTGCCGCTGGTCACCAGCGGCGATGCGCTGGTCGGTTTCCTGGCCCGGCCCGGCGAGGGCCCGGCGGCGCGCGATCGCGACACCGACCCGGCGCTGGTGCTGCTGCTCAACCATCCGGATGCGCATGCGGTCGCGGCGCAGTTGCAGCTCGACGGTGGCAATGCGCCGCTGCACCTGGTGGTCGAGGCGGCGGCGGCGGTCGACCCGGCACCGCTGCGCACGGCGCTGTGGGACGATCCGTACCGGGCGTCGCGACTGCAGCAGGGCGGCCTCGAAGTGCGTTCGGCGGCGTTGCCGGCGGCGCCGTGGGCGTGCTTCGTGCCCGACGGCCTGCTGCTCGGTCACGCGCGCGTGTGGGGCTACACCCACGCCGGTGCGACACTGACGATCGGCGTGTACGTCGACGCGCCGTTCGACTCGCGGGCGCTGTCGCACGTGGCGCTGTGGCGCGCCGACGACGAGCTGCCGGGCGCGCCGGTGCCGGCGACCGGCAGCGTGCCGGCGGTGCTGTGGCCGCTGCCCGGTGGCGACGCCGGCCGCAGCCATCTGACCGCGTCGCTGCTGCGGCCGCTGCCCGACGGTGCCGCGGTGGTGCAGGACGGCATCTGCTTCGGCACCGTGCGGGCACTGGCGTTCGGCCAGGGACTGGTGACCTCGTTCGCGGCGTCACGGCGCCGCTGGGCGCTGTTGCTGCTGCCCGACGACGGCGAGCAGCCGCCGCAGGAGCTGGTCGGCGAGGTGGCGTTCCAGGACCACGGCACCGCGTGCGTGCGCCTGTCGGGCAGCTCGCTGCCGCAGAAGGGCTACCTGTTCACCGGCAGCAACGGCCTGTGCTGTCCGCCGGGGCTGCTGCTCGGCCGCGCCGAGCCCGACGCGGACAGCGGCCTGTTGCGCGTGGTCGCGCACCAGTTGTCGGGGCCGAGCGCCGTCGAAGTCGTGGTGCCGGCGGAGGACCACCTTTGAGCTGGCTGTGCTGGTTCCTGCTGGTGCCGCTGCTGTTCCTCGGCGAAGGGTTGCTGCGCGAGGTCGGCCTGCCGCCGCTCGACACCGCGGCGCTGCTGTGCCTGTTCCTGGCGCTGTTCGCGCGCGCCTCGGCGCTGCCGGGTCTGGTGCTGGGTGCGGCGCTCGGCCGCGCGCTGGTCGACGACGCCTGCCTGCCGGTGCAGGTGCTGGTGCTCGCTGTACCGGTGGCGCTGCTGCTGCCGCTGCGCACGCTGTTCTTCCGCCAACGCTGGCTGTGGCAGGGTGCGGCGGCGGCGTTCGCAGCCCTGGCGATCCCGAAACTCGCCGGCCTGTGCGGCACGCTGTTCGACCAGCCGTCGGCCGGTGCCGAGCTCGATGGCGTACGGGTGGCCGTGGCGGCGGTCGGCCTGCCGCCGCTGCTGCTGCTGCTACGGCGGGTGCCGCCGTTGCAGCCGTTCACCGAGGCGATGCCGTGAAGGGCACCGCGGCCCGCATCCGTCTGCTCGCCAGCGTGTTCGCCGTCATCACCGGGGCCGTGCTGCTGCACCTGTGGTTCCTGATGGTCGAGCAGCACGACACCTGGCTGCTGCGCAGCTACCGCAACCGTTGGACCTTCCGCGACGTGCCGACCCACCGCGGCACGATCAGCGACCGCTTCGGCACGGTGCTGGCGCACGACGTGCCGACCTTCGAACTGTCGGTCAACTACGAACGGTTCCGCCGGCTGCATCCGGTCGGCGCCGCGGTGCACGGCGCCAACCTGCTGGCGGAACACGATCCGGACCGCGCCGGCGTGCGGTTCTCGTACGCGCCCGGACCGCTCGGCGCCGAGATCGCCTGCGCCGAGTTGCTGGGGCTGCCGCTGGCGCGCCTGCGTCCGGGCGCAGGCGACGCCGCGTTCGGGCGTGAGCTGCGGTTCTATGCCGCCTCGCTGCTCAGTGGCTGCAGTGGCCGCAGCCGCGGGCGCGTGGTGCGCGAACTGACGCAGGCGCTGGCGGCCGGCACGGCGCTCGTGGTCGGGCAGGCGCTGCCCGAATGCAGCAGCGAGCAGCTGGCGGCGGCGTTCGAGCGCTGCGTGCACCAGCTGGACGCGTTCGACGGTGCGCTGCAGAGCGGCCAGGGTCGCGGCCACCTGCTGCAGCGGCTCGATCGGCTGCGCGCCGAATGGTACGAGCTGCCGCCGGAGCGGCGGCGCGCGCGCCTGGTACGGATCGCCGACCGCGTGCCGTTCGACGTCGCCGCGGCGCTGCGCACCGCCGAGGACGATCAGCCGGGTCTGGTGCTCGAGCCGGCGGTGGTGCGCGAGCGCGCCGGCATACGCCCGGATGGCAGCGTGGTCGACGTGCTGC